>OLPG01000105.1_pt1 | contig 81200 bp, 81 predicted proteins | sample 1672311 | NCBI WGS metagenome assembly OLPG01 (sample SAMEA3136670, study PRJEB25190) | human gut metagenome | biome: human gut; feature: human-associated habitat; material: faeces | place: Austria | collected 2013 | reverse complement strand
ATATATAATAAAGTAATACATGTAATTATTTTATATAAATTTACTATATCTTTATCTAATTAAAATAACTATTCTAATGAGATATTTAACATTGTTTTATTAATAAAAACATGTTAAATTTGTATCTAAATATAGCCCATCTCTCTGGTTTGGTATTACCTAAAATAATATCAACCGGGGAGCTATATTTTTTAATGCATTTATCAAATTTCATTAATCTTTTACATTATTTTTTGTAAATTTCTCTAATTACTTTAACAATTTCTTTTCTACTAACTAATTTATTTATTCTTGCCTTTAATCCTTCAAACTTAACATTTATTGCTTTTGAAATTACTGTAGAAGTTGGTTCATTTTCAGCAACTATTATAGTATATCCATTTATAATATCCATACAGTTAACAGAAATAAACTCTACATTATTCTCATTTTTTACTATATTTAAAACAGCTCTTATATTTTTTTCATATTTTTCTAAAAATCCTTCTACATCTGCAATTTCTAATTGTCCCATAGACCATGAAATAGTTATAAACTCATCTTTAAACTCTACTTCCATTTCTTCTCTTAATCTATCTATAATATCAGATTTTTTTATAAATATTTCTTTAGTTTTTTTATCTGTTATTTCTTTGCATTGTTCTTTTAACCACTTGGCCATTTCTTTATCTTTTTCGCTTGTCATACTAATTTTTAGATTCATTGTATTTGAAATAATTCCATTATAAAGTAAAATTGCTGACTCTTTAGAAATGTTTATTTTATCATTTTTAAATTTTTCAGCTATCAAAGTAGCAGCAGCTCCAATTAGCTCTATCTGAACTTTCACACCTTTTTGTTTAGATAACCAGTTTGTCATTCTATGATGATCAATTACTTCTTTAATTTGACTTTCATTTATTGCATTTGGCAATCCTTTCAATCCATTTGTATCAACTAATATTACCTCATCGTCTTCTTTTATTTTATTAATATTTTTTAAATTAATATTATATGTTGCAAGTACAATTTCAACCTCTTTTCTTGCTGTACCCTCATAATAATATTCTGCTTCAAAACCTTTTTTTCTTAAGTATTCTGTGTATGCATACATAGATGAAATTCCGTCTATATCTGGTTTTATGTATGATGTAACAATTTTTCGCATATTAAGTACCAAAAGCCTTTCTTAATAAATATTTTTTATTTTTTCTAACCTTATTTAATAACTTTTCCATCTAAATTAGCTATATAACAATCTGGAAAATTATTTTTTAATTCATTTATTATTTCTTTTTTATTTTCGATTTCTTTGCTAACTAACAATCCCTCTATAAAGCATTTAGGTACTCCAAATAGAATTGCACTTTCTCTGTCTGTTGTTAGCGGTGTTCTTTTTGTATAAATAAAATTATCACAAAACCATTCACTTATAAAACTTCTAACCACAGATTCTTCCATAGTTTTTAAGTTAAAAACATCATTTTTAACTAACTCTTTTGCATAATCATTGTCCATATTAAATATGAAAGCCACATCTACTTTATTGTTACTTAAACATGGCATAAATCTACATTCTTTTGTTTGCTCTGCACTCCATCTCCAATAATTACTTGTTTTAAATTCTTCTATAACTTTATCTAAATCCCCATACTTTACAAGTTTTATCTTTTCTTGTTTTCCATCTCCAGTTTTAAAAGTAACTGTTGCTCCACTATACAATTCAATATATTCTCTTAAAGTCATGTTATATTGTATATTCCACATAGATGCACAAAGTGGTGTTTTTTTATTTTGATTGTATTCATATATAAAATCTATACTTATTATTCCATCATTTTTTATATCATTTATATCTCCTAGATTTTTAAATTTATTTATTACATGTTTTGCCCCGTGTAAAAAAGTCCCCTTTTTTAGCTCTACAAAATCTCCCAGTTTATATTGCGATTGTGGCTTTTGATAATTTTTATTAGCTTCAAAAAAAAGATCTATCTGTTTTATAAAAATATCTTTAACTTTTTTATCATTTTTAAATATTTTATTTACTTTTTCTATATAGTTTTCTTTTTTCATATCTTTCTCCTATTTTTATAAATACTTTTATACAATATTTTTTGTAATAAAAATCGCATGTCATTAATAAAATATCTCATTATAATTTTTTACTAATTTTATTAAATCTCTTCTCCTAAAACAATCTTGCAAACCATTTTGTATTTTTCATTAAAATCTTCTTTTGTTTTATCACTTAAATCATTATAATCTTTTTCAAAACATTCTTTTAACCAATCTCTTACTTTATTTAGATTAATATTATTTCTGTTGTAAGCAGAATTAAATAGCATTGGAATATTATCAAAATGTGCAATAATATCAGCATCTGCAACACATAAATCTTCTATATTTGTTGCGTTTTTACTACTTCTATGATTATATATGCAAGATAATACTCTATCCTTTTTTTCTCTTGGATAATCATATTTATCCAAAATTTCTTCTGCTAATATTTTTCCATTTATGTGATGATCTTTTCTATCTCCTACATTACAAATAAGAGCTATATCATGTAATAATGCACCAAGTTTAACTATTTCCATATCTGCGCCATATTTCTTTGCTAACTTTTGACTTTCTACATAAACATATTTAATATGCTCATTCCAGAAATCATAGTGATCTTTTGAATTATCTTTATATTCATTTATTTTCTCTTTTACTTCCTCTTGAATTAAATCTATAATATCCATTTATAATTCTCCCTTTCACTTAATAGCATCTTAAATTTTAGTTCATCTAAATATCTAAATATTTTTATTATTTGTATAATTTTTATAATTTACTTAAATCATATTTATATCCGACTTTTTTATATTTTCTAATAACTATATAACTTTATGAATTAATATAATGTTACTCTTATAACTATTTCTATTATTATTATCTTCACATTCTCCAAACTTTTTATTTTCCATAATTATATAAAAAGAACTACCATATTTCAAGTTGTTCTATTTCATTAAATTAAAATATCATTATTCTTTATATTTAAATTTTTAGTGTTTAAAGGAGTAAGTCAAATTAAATATTTTAATTGTTTTAATAATATTATATACTGTCTCCTCCTCAAATTACTATTTATTGCTTTCCTCTAAATATCTTCTATACATCTCTTTCATAATTAAAATATATTCTTTATCTTGTTTTCATTTTATAACATATGTTTTTACTGTTTTTTTCTCATCTCGCTCTCCACTTTATTTCTTTTAATTTATCATATAAAATCTTTACATTTTTTATTTCTAACGAATTTTTAACATATTTTTCTTCTTCTCTTCGTTTGCAAAAATCTTCAAATTCTGATATAGCAATATTTACATTTTGAAAATTCACTTTGTCTTTGCAAACTTTTAGAGCTGTATTCATATATCCACATATTGCACAAGCTGTCATTGCCTTAAAATAAGAAATTTCCGGAAGATTGGAAATTTTATATAATTTCATTGCAAAATTATCATCTATTTTTTTGGGATTTGTTAGTATTATTTTTTCAGATATGTATATTCCATTATTACTTGTGGTTTTATAAATTTTACTATCTTCTGGAATTTTAACTTCGCACAATGTATCTCCTCTAATAAGCCACCTAAAAACATAATCATAAGTTGTAATACAGAATCCTCCCATTTCATTTTGTTCTATTGCATTAAAATTTACACATTTATCTGCAACAACAACTTCATCTATTGGAAATCTCTTACCATCAGAATATTCTTTTATAGTTTGTATAACTCTATAATATTTATCATTTTTATTTGCTTCGCATTCAAAAAATTTTCCTAGCATAACATTCCTCTCTTTTTAGTACATATATATTTTTTTATCTTCATCAATTCATTATAGTTCAAATTTTTTTTTAATCATTTTTGCAACTGTTTCAGCTGATGAATTACTATTATTAATTTCTAATATAATTTTCATTTTTGAATTCACCTTCATTTTCATAAAATTGATTACTGTATTTTATTGTAATTTTAACATCATGAATTTTCATTTAAATCATATATAAAACCAACTTCTTTATATTCTTTGCCACCTCTTACACAAAATGTTTCTCCACATAATTTTCCACCCATTTTTTCATAGAATGCTCTAGATGGATAATTATTTTTAAAACACCAAATAATCATTTTGTTAAGATTATTCTTTCTAAATTCATTTTTAACATATTCTATAAGAGCTTTGCCTATTCCTTTTCTTTTTTCTTCTGGTTTTACATATAAAGCACACAATTCACAGTCAACTTCTGGATATTCGTTTTTATAATTATTACCTATTCTATATCTACAAAAACCAATAATCTCATTATCTTTTTCTGCAACAATAAAACCATTTTCTTTATAATCTTTAATTCTTTTTTGATAATTTTCTTCAACACTTAAATTATCTAAATAGTCATTATCTACAATTCCTCTATATGCTGTTTTCCATCCTCTAATTGCAATATCAGCTACTGCCTTTAAATCTTCAAATTTAACATTTCTAACTACTATTTTTTTCATAAAATTCACTTCTTTCTATACTAATATTATTCTTATAAAAAACAAAAAGTCCTGCAAAAGAATCTTTAATACTTCTTTGCAAGATTTAATTTCTTACTTCGTGTAGGCAATTTTTTTGTCCTTTACCGCTCAAGCTATGTTCCTTAAGTAAACTTTTAAAATATATTTTTACTATACATGTGTTTTTATAATTGTCAAACCAAAATAATTATGTTAAACTATTCTTAACCACTTTTACTAAAGAAAAGTTATAGAAAGGTATATATGTCTTATGAACGAATATGAAAAAATAATAATATCAATTAATAATATATTAACTACAGCAAATTCTTTAGATACTCGGGGAACTTAAGCAAAAATTTTTAATGCAAAATGCAGAAGTTTTTCAAAACTTCAAGGATTCTCTAACTGTTATATTAGGGTCATATCAATTTAAAGAAAATAATAACATCTCTCAAAATGATTTCTATTTTTCCTGAATTTTTTGTTTCCATTAACATTTATTTAATATTTTTATTTGCTTTGCATACCTTTTATATATCTATATATTTCTCCCCAATTACTTACTTCTTTCAAATTTTCATTTTGTTCTAACACTTTCATATCTTTATCTCTAAAATATATCGTTTTTATTCCATTTGATGATAATTTTTTACAAACATCATATGAATCATCTATCATTACATCGATCTTTTCGTTTTTAGCCGCTTCCAATTTATCTTCCTGTTTCCAATAATATTTATTAAATGATATTTCCTCTTCATTAAACTTTTCTATTGCAATATCTTTCATTGCTTCTATTACGCCACCTCTTGCTGAAATGATAATAAGTTCATTTTCTTCTTTTTGTAACATATCAATTACATCTTTTGCACCTGGTATTAAATGTGTTTGTTTTGATAATTTCAAAAAATATTTATTAACAAAATTCATTCTTTCTTCATCTGTCCAGTCATATCTATTTCTTAGATACTGTTCATTTCTATTAATAATTCCATCTTTTTTTAATTCTATAAAATCATATAAATCCCCATATGTTTTTAATACTCTTTCATAATCTAATATAACTCCATCTATATCGATTCCTATTTTCATAATCTAGTTTTCCTTTAAATTATATTTATTAATATTATCTATTGTTGTAAATTCATTTTTTATTTTTTTCTTGTACTTTTACTAACACAATTCTATATAATCAATTACTTTACCAACATCTGAAATTTCAAAGTATCCTTCATTCATCTTTTTTTATTTTTTATCTATCTAATTCATCATCTAATTTACTAGTTACTATTCTGCTTTTACTTCTTGAAATGCTATCTAATACAACTACTGACATAAATTTAATTGCATACTCACTATTTTTATTGATGCCAGGTTTTATGAAACCTGGTCTTGATAATGCGTTATTAAAAATCCATAAAACTTTCTTTTCATTTTCCGATAAATTTACTCCTTGAATTAATTGATTAAAATCAGGGGCCCTTTCTATTCCTATCTGTTCAATTCTTCTAAATATAGTTTTGTAATTATCTGAAAGTTCAAATCCATTTTCTTGCATCTTTGAGAAAAATATATCTAAATGTTTATGATTTCCCTTTATCGCATCTGGATATTGTCCATTTTTAAAATTAGACCCCAAACATAACCTTTCTATTCTAGTCTTGAAAACCGTGTTTGATAATTGTTCAACTACATCAGGTATGTCTTTAGAATCTTTAATTAATCCGTTATCTTTTATAACCTTACATATAGAAACTAAAGAATTTATCTCTGTTAATGTTTTTTCATCTTCGTAAAAATATGTCCCAAAATGTTGTTTTATTTTAATTCCCTCTTTTTTCATTAATTTTTCAAATTGTTTTCTACTTTCTTCGTTACACCATGAGCCCATTCCTATATCTTCTGCTTTGTATCCTAACGCCGATAAAAATGGTCCTGAATAACCAAAAACAGACTTTCCTTCATAGCCAATGACATTTACCTTTGGATTATTCTTTTTTATCTGTTCAACTTCGTTTATAGGACACAATATCCAACAATTTTGAGATAAACTTAATGACCCTTTTGTAAAAGTATCCACTGAATTTGCATAACCAATCTTTTCATTTGGTATGTCAGACATTGGAATTAATATTGAATATTTACAATCATCCCAACAACCACCCGTATGTGATGAAACTTCACCATTCATTGCCATATGTACTGTATCTCTTTCTGACATATATTCATATTCATACTTTTGTCCATTAATAGTTATTGTATCTTTAAATACAGCTTTTACATCCTTAGCTGTCCTAATCTTTGAACCTGTTGGTGCAAATTGAGTTTTATGAACACCTATAACATCACCTTTCGATGAATAGTCACTTTCCACTTTTGTTACTATTTTATCTGCCTCCGTTAAAACAATTGGAATATTGTTCTTCTCTAAAATACTAAATGCTTCAAATAAATTAATTCCTAAACTCTTAATTACTTTTGCGTTTTCCATCTCTGAAAAGTCAATTTTTTTTAGTTGTTGTAATTTTTCTTCTAATTCTTGTATTTCTTTTTCTGTCCTTGTTTTTTCAACAAATAATTTTGTTCTTATCTCAGAAGCTTTTCGAACTTTTTGATTTTGCTCTTCACCTTCTTTTTTATATGCTTTGTATTCTCCTCTTTTTGTTAAAACTTTTTGGATTAAACTAAAATGTTTTTTTTCAACTGGATACATGATTTCACTTTCTAGTTTGTGTAACTCCATTTCGAGCGTTGAAATCATAAAAGTTATATCATAATACTCTTTGTATACTCGATTGTATTCCTCTTTATATCTTTTAACAACAATCTTTTTTACTTCTTCTATCATATCTTAATCTCCTATATATATAATATTAATATTATATATGTTCTTTAGTTACATTGGATTTTTTATGATTTTTCTACGTTTTGTATATCATCATCACTAATTCTCCTTTACCGTTTTCATTCGTAAATATTAAAACAGTAAGTATTTTTTATAATTTTTTTCATTTTATAAAATTTATTGCACGGATTTATTAATTTTCCGGGCTATAACTCTAACTTTCAAAGTAAAATGCTAACCTTGAATCATCTCTAATATATTTTTCCTCAAAATTATTATTTGTAAAGTTTTTTATAGTTTTTCTCCAAAATTTTTGAGCTCTTTCATTTTTCACTAATGTTCTAACTTCCCATTTTCCTTTATATAACTCAAACATTTTATTTGCCATAAATGTACCTGCTCCTATTTTTCTATACTTGTTAAGAACAAAAAATTCAGCTATTTCGTTCATATTTTCTTTATTATATCTCTGTAAAACAAATCCAGCTAGTTCATTATTGTATTTTAATATATATGGATGTCTATTTTCATCTTGCCAATATCTTTCAACATATTTATTCATTACGTATAATCCAGAATCTAGCATTGTAAATGTTGTAGTTTCATCTTCAAAAAAGCTAAGTTCATATGTATATAATTGCATTAAATTATATATTATGCTTTTGTCTTTTTCTTTGACTTTTATCAAATTAAATTCCATCTTCTTTCTCCCATTTTATTTCAAGATTTTCTTTAACAACATTAATCGTTACCTCATTTTTATTATTTTCTACTCTCTTTATCTTACTTTTGCCTTTTGGAGTTTGATATTTCATGTTTGTTAGTTCTTTGGCAATAATACTCGAACCAACACCTTGTGCATATCTGCTAAAAATGTATTTTACAATTTCCGCTTCTTCCTCATTTACAGATATACTTTTACTTTCCTTATCATAAGTATAACCCAAACAGCCATTATATCCAATTAGCTCTCCTCGTTGTTGTTTCATTTTTAGTCCTAGTTTTACATGTGATGATATTGTTTCACTTTCTTGCTGTGCAACTGAACTTAATATAGTTAATAGTAATTCTCCTGCCATTTCTAGAGTATTAATATTTTCTTCTTCAAATAGAATAGCTACATTCTTCTCTTTTAACATTCTTACATATTTTAGAGTATCTAAAGTGTTTCTAGCAAATCTTGAAATTGATTTTGTTAATATTAAATCAATCTTTCCGTTTAAACTATCTTGTATCATTCTCATAAAATTACTACGTTTATAATCTTGTGTTCCTGAAATTGATTCATCTGCATATACTTCTACAAATAACCATTCATTATTTTTATTGATTTTTTCGTTGTAGTATTTTACCTGTGATTCAAAACTATTTAATTGATCTTCTGAATCTGTACTTACTCTTGCATATGCAGCTACTCTTAATCTTGTATTTATTTTTAACCCTGTAGCTCTATCTATTCTTCCTTGAATTTTCTCTATAACTTGAACTTCCATTAATCCTCCATTCTATTAGAGAGAACCCTGTTTGGATTATACACTTTTGTCCTTATAAAATCAAATTTCTATTTTCTCTAGTTTATACTCCTTTATAATGCTCTCTTTAGCTTGTTTGTATATTTTCTCGTTTATAAGTTGTTTTTTATATATTCTGTTTAAAAGTGTCATTTCAACGCTTCCGTTTAATAAGTTTGCATCTATTTTTTCTTTTAATAAATCAGTATTTATCGTTTGTTCTTTTTGAATATCCATAGTATGTAACCTTATACATCATGTGTATTTTTAGCGATACTTATAATATATTCCTTTAAACTATGTTTTGGTATTCCATTAAAGTATTTTTCAATTTCATCTTGTGTGAATGAAACTCTAATATTTTTTTCTTTTTTATATTTTTTAATTACTGATTCATTTAAGAAAAACATTTCATTATTCTTTTTACAAAATAAATAATTTTGCTTTATCTTTTGGGCAACACTTTCTGTTATTTCACACCTAAAATGTTTCATTAAATAACATATATTTTCTTGATTATGCTTATCTAGAAAGCTAATTTGCTCTGCCGACACTACTGACAACTTTTTATTATTTACCATTTCTTGTAATTCTGGAATTAAATAATTCAATCTCAAATATTTTTGGAAAGTTCCATTAGCAATCTTCTTATCTTTGCAAATTTGTTTTCTGTCGTGATTATATTTCTCATAATATTCTTTATAAGTTTTAGCAATTTCCATAGGTGTATCACCGGATACATTTGCTGTATTTGCAGATACATCTGTTGTATTTTCTGATACACTTTGTGTATTAAGAATTTCTTCAAATACTTCTTCTTTATCAATGTATAAAGCCTCTAGTAATTCGTCTATTGTTATAAATTCCTTATCTGCTAGTTGCAAGACTTGAACAATTGGCATCCTTTCTTGATCCAGTCTTTGCTTAGCTTTTAAAATCTCCTGTTTTTTGTAATAATTCATCATTACTTCGTTTGTCTTATCAATATACATAATACTTTACCTCCATAAAATTAAATATTTAAAAAACAAAAAAGCAAAGAAAAAGAGCTAGATTTCTCTAACTCAAATTTCTCTGCTTTCAATTTTTCATATTAAAATGATACTACCTTATTTTTATATAGTCAATGAATGATTTTTGAAACAATTTTGAAATTTTAATACTTAATGTTCTAGTTTCAAATAATCTAATTGCCTTTTTATAATGTTTCTATTGCTTTTTTTATGTTGTTATTTTTTATATTTATATCATTTTCGCATTCTATAACACTTATTTTTCTATATTTATTATAATATTTTTCTAATCTATCATTTCTTTCTATTGCAAGATTAATGTCTGGTAATCTTGCAATATTATCATCATTTGAATATAATTCAGGATATTTTTTAGCTATTGTTTGTAAAAAAATAATAGCATCATATTTTGTTACAATTTTATCTATGCTCATACCATGTTTTTTTAGTATATTTTCTAATTCATTCTCCGTTATAAACTTTAAACTATCTAATGGCGAACCATCAAATATTACAATGGTATTTTTTTCATTATCATACTTTTCAAAAATCTCTTTTTCATTATTTATTTGTGTTTTTATAATTAGTTCTATAAATTCCAATTTTCCAATTTTTTCATAAGCTATTCCAGTTTTTATTAAATTTGTTGGTACTTCATCAATTACTATAACTTTATATCCTTTTGCACTCAAATAATTCTTTATCATTTCTAATGATGTAGTTTTTCCAGCACATGCACCACCTGTTATAAGTATACTTTTCATGTAACCCACTCCTCTCAAGAACTATTTTTATTGGATTATATCATACTGTCAATTTATGTCAAATTTTTTTATCTTCTTCAACACTACTATTTCTTAATGTTTCAGGCTATAGTATATATCAATTAAAGTTTTTAATATCTAAAAAATTAAATTACTCACCAAATTATTGCTTTTTTACTAATACACTTATTGTATTTATTGATACTTATGGTGTATTTTTATTTTGTTTTTTTGTACTATTTTTATACTATACCACAGTTATATTAAGCATTTCAGCACATAATCTACGTTCTGCATTTTCTCTGCATTTTTAAATTTTTTAAGAGTACTAGAAAGCTTGTCTTTCTATGTGTTTGCGTGATGCACACTGCATCACTATCCTGCCTTTAGCGTTTTTTATAATTTGATTTCTAACCAAGAAATTTATAAGTCAAATTCTTAAATATTTTTGACTTATAGTTTTTTATAGGTCAAAAATCTCAATTTTTTTGACCTATAGATTTTTATAGGACGAATTTTTTAATTTTTTCGTTCTATAAAATTTATAGCACGGATTTTTTCAATTTTTCGTGATATAAAAAAATATAGCACGAATTTTTTAAAATTTTCGTGCTATAAAATATATTTTTATTAAAGATTTTTCTTATGGTTGCATTTATTTTTTCTTAACAAGATATATTTCATTTGCATCCATTCCTTCTTTTACAAATAATTCAGGAATATCTGCATCTTTTTGTTCTATCCCTTCTATACTTAATCTTGCCATTGCTTGTTTAAATGCCTTGTCCAAAGAAAAACCGAATCCAATTGATGAGTATAGTTGTGCAGCAAATAAAGTTGCTACATCTTCTCTAACAGAAGTATTCATTCCTATTGTTGCTTCTACATATTCTGAAACTTGAATTGCAATACTTGAAGAAAAACAATTACTAAATACTACTAATCTTAAATCATCAGTTATTGCATTGATCATTTGAATAATAGCATCAATTCCAACAAATTTAGGATTATCATTTTTATCATGAAAAACTAATTTTCCATCTTCAGTTCCATGTCCTGTAAAATGAATTATAGTTGGATTTACTTCATTAATATACTGAAATAAATCTTCAGTTCTAGTCGCCCACTTTGTAACAAAACTAATTGAATCTCTGTCTGGTGTTTTTTGTATTGATTCTTCAATATCTCGTGCTTCTTTATCTAAACTTAATCTTTGTTGTTCTCTTAAAACTCCTTCTTCGTCAGTAAAAATTATATCTGGATTGGATGCAATAAATAAAATATTTATTTTCTCTTTGCTAGATTTTAATTTTTTTATCTCATTATCTAGCTCTATTTGTTTCAATCTTTGATACTCAACTTTATTATTTATATTCACAATTTCCTTATTTCTTGTATTTTCTATATTTCTATTTTCTCTATCTTGTTCCTTTTGCAGTTTTAATTCTTCATTGCACAATTCCTTTTCTTTAGTTGCTATTCTTTTGTCATAATCTGCAACTTTCTTCTCGGCATCACTTTTCTTTTTTTCTTCTCTTTCAATTTCATTCGTTTTACTCTTTATAGTAGATAAAGACTTAGTACCTCTGATTTGACTTGATAATCTTGTGATTTTTTGACTTGCGTTACTAATATCATTTACATATCTTACCCTTTCTTTTTTTAATCTAGCTAATTCTTCTCTCTTTCTTTTTACATTTGAACTGTATAAACTTAATAATGACATATTTCCTCCTTATTTTTTGTTATTCTAAATATAATTTCTTATCTTTTGCAATATTTTCTATTTTTTTTATTCTATTATCTTCTGTTAATAATGTCATTTGATGTATTGCTATATTGTTCAATTTCACCAATCTATCTTTTGAATTTATCCCTTCATTTATATACACAGAATTTAGATTTTCAAGATTAACTAAACATACTAATTCTGCTACATTTGCATAATCTCTAATATTACCTTGCTTATTTGGATTCTTTTGTTTCCATTCTCTTGCAGTCATTCCAAAAAGAGCTACATTTATAATATCGGCTTCATCAGCATATATCATATTAATTTGATTTTGAGTTACTTCTTTTGGTATTAAATTATTTTTTATTGCATCAGTATGAATATTATAATTTATTTTTGATAAAGTTCTTTTCAAATTCCAGCCCAAACCTCTTTGCTCTTTTTCTTTCATTCTCTTAAATTCTGTTACAATATATAATTTAAATTCTGGACTTATCCAACTTGCAAATTCCATTGCTATATCAAAATGAGCATATGTTCCACCACCATGTTTTCCTGCTTTAGTAACCATTCCTATTGAATTTACTGAATTTATCCATTTTGTGGGAGACATCGTAAACCTGTTTCTACCGGATTCATTTTCAACCGCCTCGAATCCCACACGGTTAAAATTTGGATTATATATACTTTCCCATAATCCTAGGTAATCAATGGTATCTTTATTTCTCATCCAGTTTTGTATTACAAATCTTGGCTCATCTTCATTTACCTTTTTAGCTATATCTGTTAAAGATACATAATCCTCTTGATTTATAATTTTTGTATTTATTTCATACTCTAATACCTTTAATTTATCCATGTTTACCTCCCATATTTATATTATTCGCATTTCATTTATGCAAACATTTGTATCGTATCATGCATTTAAATTTTATACAAGACCTTTAACAAATTTCTATAAAATTATTGCTTTTTAATAAAATATAACTTACAATATATTTACATTTAATGTTGCACACTTTAGTGTGGCTTGTTCGTTTATAAACGCTGAAAATCCCTCTAACACAGAGGGATTTTCTATTTGGTTGCCGGAAATTCTCGTAAATATTTAATAATTTACGAAGATTTCCGACAGATATATTATAAGAATTTATATAATTCTTTCTAATTTCTCCATCAATTTCTCTTTCATATTTTTCATTCAATCTCTGAAGGACAATTATTTGTATCATACATTTTTTCCATTGGGTACCACCAAACTGGACCTCTTCCATTTCTGCCATATTTTTCTATATCTCCAGTTATCCTTGGAAATAAATGCCAATGCATATGAGAATCTCCATTTCCTAATAACTCATAATTTATCTTTTCACAATTAAAGGCTTTTGAAACTGCTTCTGCAACTAAAGACATTTCTTCTAAGAATTTCATTTTAGTTTTATAATCGAGTTGAAACAATTCAGTTTTATGTTCTTTAAAAAGGAACAATGAGTATCCTTTAAAATGTTGATAATCTCCAATAACAACATAACCAGTTTCTAGCTCTTTTACAAAATATTTATTAGTACCATTTTTTATCATTTCAATTCTATCACAAATAAGACACATGCCAACTCTCCTCAATATTTTAAATTATTTTTTTTATAATATTATGATTTGTCTTGTATGTAATTTCAAGTATTCTAAATATCCTAATAAATTGTAATTTATCTTTCGTTATCTTCTCTAAAACATAATGGTAACTCATTATCTTGAGTTATTTTATACACATCTTCCAGAATTTCTTTCAAGTATGGTAGAGTTATTGATTCAGCACCTTTAATATATTTTGAATTTAATCCATAACTTCCTGCTTGTAAAATACATTCTAATTTATCTACCTGTTTTATAAAATCTGCTTCTGGTGATTTCTTATTTTCATACTCCAGCCATAATTCTTTGAAATCATTATCAAATTCTATGCTATTTAATAATTCATCAACCGCTCTTTCTTCTAATTTATGTTTTTCTTCTTTTGTAACTTGATTTGGTATAAAGTCCCCTGCATATATTTCTCCTAGCTCATGTATCATTGCTAATTTCATGCATTTTTCTATATCAAAATCTAAATCATATTTTTCTATAATGGACATTGCTAGCATTGTTACTGACCAACTATGATCTGCAACTGATTCAACTTTATTTTCATATTTCATTCCAAGTAAACTTGTTAACCAGCCTTGTCTATATATATTTTTTAAATGTGTAAATTGATAATATAATTTTAAAATATCATTATTAATAATTGTTTTGTATTTATTATATGGATTTTGATTTTTAACAAAATTACTATTTTTTTCATCCTTTAGCATGTCTTTCCCCTTTCATAATCCTCTATATTCATTTTTACATACATTTGTACTTTAGACAAATTATATCATATTATAAATTATTTGCAACCTCCAAGCCACCGTTTTCATTGGCTTAAAGCAATGTTAAGCAAAAATAAAGCACCTGAAAATTAGGCACTTTATATAGGATTCTCTTTAACTTTTCCATCATATTTTTTATAAATTCATATGTTCATCAACATACCAACATATAATATGGTGTATCGAGCGTAGATATATAATTCTTGTATCTAGCTCATACCAACGTCTTACATCAATTTTTCAAAATAATTTTATATGTTTCCGTACTCCATATCTAAAACAACCTTAACATGAATTTCAGAATTTTGTACTTTTTCTAATCCAAATCGACCTCTTTTATGAAACACTATTGAATCTTGAAAACTAGTAAATTCAGCTACTATAGGCTGTTTTTCAACTCCATCACCGCACAACACTCCACATTGCTTGTAAAAGGAAACATATCAACTGGTTGAATTTTTTTTATCTCGTAACTTTCTTCTAACAATTTTAGATCTCTTACTAAACTTGCTGGATTACAACTAATGTAAACTATTTTTTCTGGTTTTATATTTAAAATATTTTCTATTGTATGTTTGTCTAATCCCTTTCTTGGTGGATCCACAAAAATAACATCTGGTTTAACATTATGCTCTTTTAGTACATTCTCAAAAACTTTTTCTACATCTCCTGCAAAGAATTCTATATTTCTAATATTATTAATATTAGCATTTTCTTTTGCATCTTCTATTGCTTGCTTTACAATTTCTATTCCATAAACTTTATTAACATATGGCGATGCAAATATTCCAATTGTTCCAATTCCACAATACAAGTCAAATAAAGTATCTGTTTTCTTTAAATCGGCCATCTCTATGGCAATATTGTATAAAGCTTCTGTTTGAATAGGATTTATTTGATAAAAAGATAATGGAGAAATTTTAAATGTATAGTCTCCAAGTTCATCATATATGTATCCATCTCCATATATAACTTCATTTTCATTGCCTAAAATAACATTTGTATTTTTCATGTTATAATTCTTCACAATTGTTTTTATTTCCGGAAATTCTCTTATAAGCACTTTTATTAACTCTTTTTCTTTTTTTAGTTCCTTTTTATTAAGAACTAATATGCACATAATTTCATGTGTTTTAATTCCCACTTTTATTACTATATGTCTTAATAAACCTTCTCCGTTTTTTTCATTATATATTGGAATATTATTTTTTATAAAAAAGCCCAATACTACATTTGCTATTTTTTCAGACACAGGGTTTTGTATCATACAATTTCTCATTGGAATAATTTCATGTGTTCTTTTTGCATATACTCCCATAACAGGTTCTCCAGATTTATCAAATCCAACTGGATATTGTGCTTTATTTCTATAATTATATGGATTTCCCATTCCAACTGTCATTTCTACTTTTATTTTGTTATTTAATGTTTTATTTACTAAATTTTGAACTGTATTTTGTTTAATATTTAGGGTTTCTTCATAATCTATATGTCTTAAATTACAACCTCCACATCTTTTATATGTTGCACAATCAGGTTCTACTCTATATTTTGATTTTTCTAATATTTCTACTAATTTTCCAAAAGCATGTGATGAAGTAACTTTCACTATTAAAATTCTACACTTTTCTCCTTTTATGGCTCCTTCTATAAATATAGTAAAACCTTCTATTTTAGCTATTCCTTCTCCTTCAAAACCTTGATCTATAATTTCTACTAAATACTCTTTATTCTTTTTTACTGGAACTTCCAAACTAAATCACCTAACCTATATTAATTTTCTTCAGAAATTTTTTTCTCTGATTTATTTTCTGCTTTTTCCTTTTTGTCGTCTTTTTTCTCTTCTTTTTTCTCAAATAAATCATCTAAATTGTATTGATTTTCTAATTTTTTCATTTTTCCATTATCATCATCTAAACCTAAATCTTTAAAAAACTTTTCTTTCATTACCTATAAATCCCCTTTTCTTTTTTATTAAATTTAGTTTATCACACTTAATTATTTATTTCTATAATATATTAAAATACACTTTAATTGTCAATTTTTTTATAACATTTAAAGTGTATTTTTTATAAAATATTTTTACTTTACATTTCTTTTTGTTTACTTCTCTCCAATAAACATTAAACTTTTATTTAACATCTTTTTAATATTTTATTTATTACTCACCCTTTATTGTATTAATTTTAAATAATTTAAACAATTCTACAATAGCAAGTGGTGCAAGTACTAATAATATTGTCTCTATAATATTTCCAAGAGGTAATACTGGTATACTAAATATTTGTCTTAGTGATGGAATTAATAATATTACAAACATTAATACTGCTGATACTGCAATTGCAAGTATTAATTTACTATTATTAAATATTCCTGTTTTAAATATTGATTTTTTATTATTTCTAACATTAAATACATGAACCAACTCAGAAAGTGCAAGTACTGTAAACGCCATAGTTTGACCAATTTCTACTTTTACTTCTTCATTTGATAGTCTAACACCTTCATTATTATATACTTCTGGTAAACTGCTTTCTGGTGTTGCAAGACCTATACAAAAAGCCGCAAGAGTTATTAATCCTATCATAATACCTTGGTACACAATTCTCCATGTCATTCCTTTTGTAAATATTCCTTTTCCTGGTTTTAAAGGCTTTCTTGTCATTACATCTTTTTCTGCAGGATCTACAGCTAGAGCTAATGCTGGTAAAGAATCTGTTACCAAGTTTACCCATAAAATATGAATTGGAAGTAGTGGCTCTATTAATTTTATATCTATTCCAAAAGCTTTACTTAATAATGGTGTTATTAAAATAGCAACAAATAATACTATTATTTCTCCAACATTACTTGAAAGTAAAAATTGAATTGCTTTTAATATATTGTCATAAATACGTCTTCCTTCTTCTACTGCTGAAACTACTGTTGCAAAATTATCATCTGTTAATATTACATCTGCTGCTTCTTTTGCAACATCTGTTCCTACCATTCCCATAGCACAGCCAATGTCTGCTTTTTTTAAAGCTGGAGCATCATTTACTCCATCACCAGTCATTGCTACAATTTCTCCATTTTTTTGCCATGCTCTAACTATTCTTACTTTATGTTCAGGTGATACTCTTGCATAAACAGAATATTTTCTTATATTTTTTGCTAAGTCTTCATCAGACATTTCTTCTAGTTCTGCTCCTGTAATTGCTTCCGACTCATTTTCTAATATTCCTAGAGATTTTGCTATTGCTGTTGCTGTTATTTTATGGTCTCCTGTTATCATTACAGTTTTAATCCCAGCAGTTTTACATTTTTCTACAGCTACTTTTGCTTCTTCTCTTGGTGGATCTATCATCCCAACCATACCTACATATATTAAATCTGATTCAATATTTTTCATTTCTTCATCAGAAGGCATATGATCTAATTCTTTATATCCCATTGCTAAAACTCTTAATGCTTCTTTTGCCATTTTTTCATTTATGTTTTGAATACTATTTTTAAAGTTATTCAAATCATTTTTTATTTCATTATTTAATATATATTTGTTACATCTTTTTAATAGTTCATCTACTCCACCTTTGGTATATACTAAATACTTATCTTCATATTTATGAATTGTTGTCATTAATTTTCTATTTGAATCAAAAGGTATTTCTCCAACTCTTGGTAACATTTCAAATAATTCTGGTTTAAAATCTAAAACAAATCCCATATCTACTAAAGCTGTTTCTGTTGGATCACCTGTTAGTTCATTATCTCTTCCAACTTTTGTGTCATTACATAGCATACTAACATACACTAATTTTTCTAAATCATCTTTTATTTCATTTTGTTCTATTTTATCTATATCCACTAGTTTGTTATCATAGAAAATTTTCTTAACAGTCATTTTATTTTGAGTTAGTGTTCCTGTTTTATCTGAGCAGATAACTGTTGCACTACCTAAAGTTTCTACTGCTGGAAGTTTTTTTACAATAGCATGTTTCTTAACCATTCTTTGTACACCTATTGCCAAAACTATTGTAGAAACAGCTGCAAGCCCTTCCGGAATCGCTGCAACAGCTAGGCTAACAGCTGTCATAAACATATCTAGTGGCTCTTTTCCATATATTAGCCCAATTATAAATATAAATGCACAAATAGCAAGTGCTACTAGTCCTAATGTTTTTCCTAATTTATTTAATTTTATTTGCAGTGGTGTTTCTGCTTTTTCAGTATCATTAATAATTCCTGCTATTTTTCCTACTTCTGTATTCATACCAGTTTCTACAACAATACCTTTTCCTCTTCCATAGGTAATAAGACTTGAAGAAAATAGCATATTTACTCTATCTCCAATTCCTACTTTTTCATCTTTTATTACTTCTGAATATTTTTCTACTGGTACAGATTCGCCTGTTAATGATGATTCTTGTGATTTTAAGTTTGCAGCTTCTATAATTCTTAAATCTGCTGGTACAAAATCACCTGTATCTAATATCACAATATCTCCTGGAACAAGTTCTTTAGATGGAACTACTGTTAATATTCCATTTCTCATAACTTTAGCAGAGTGACTACTTAATTTTTGAAGAGCTTCTAATGACTTTTCAGCTTTTGCTTCTTGTGCCACACCAATAATTGCATTTACTATAACAACTATTAATATAATAATTGAATCTGTTATTCCTTCTCCTTGCATATAACCAACAACACCTGATATTATTGCTGCAATAATTAATACTATTATCATAAAATCTTTAAATTGCTCTAAAAATTTTACAAATAAACTTTTCTTTTTTTGTGCTTTTAATTCATTTTTACCAAATTTTTCTCTTTGTTTTGATATTTGCTCGTCTGTAAGACCTTTTTCAAGATCTGTTAATAATTCTTTTTTTACTTCGTCTACACTTTTACTAAACCAATTTTTTTCCAATTACCGCCCTCTCCTTTTTTATTAATTTTTATATGGAGTATAATTCATATAAATTCATTCTATCAATCATATTTTATATAAAAATAAGACTTTTAAAGAATTTATTATATATTTTTAGTCCATATAATAGTTTCTTTAAAAGTCTTGCTTCCTTACTTTCTATAAGGTTACTAACCAGAGATTTTTTTTCGAGATTGTTGATTAGTATCTTTTTAAGCTACTCCCCTTTAAATATGTTTTATTTTAACACTATAAAAATTTTTTTTCAAGATTTTTATGTTTTTTATATAAAGATTTTTACATTTCTATATTTTCTTATTATGAAGATACTTGTATCTTTAATAGCTGTTTTTGCAGATTTTCCAAAAATATAAATCGTTTTATTAGTATATTATTAATTGTTACTATATAACATATAGATAAATGCAGAAGAAGTGTAATATACTACCAGCTAGTACAAAAAAGTGCCATAAAGAATGCATATATTTAACTTTTTTTCCTATTCCATATATTATTGCACCTATAGTATACACAATTCCTCCAAGTACTAACAATATTATTCCATTAATATTCATACTTTGAAAAATTGTTTTAAATGCAAATACTATAATCCAGCCCATAATTATATAGCAAGCCATTGATATTTTCTTATATTTTTCTAAATTTACAGAATTTAGCACTATTCCAACTATAGTAGAAGCTAATATTACAGAAAAAATCACCCATCCTATTGCACCATTTAAAGTAACTAATGCAAATGGTGTATATGTTCCAAATATTAATAAAAATATACTACAATGATCAAATATTCTAAATACTTTTTTAGCTCTAATGCTTGGTTTAAAACTATGATATAATGTTGAAATTAAATATAATATTATTAATGTACTTCCATATATACTTGAACTTACAACAGCAGTAGGATTATGATGAATTGCTGATTTTATTATACAAAGTACTAATGCTGCAATTCCAAGTCCTGCTCCTATTCCGTGTGATATTGCACTAATCAATTCTTCTCCTAGAGTATATCTAGGAATTTTTATAATTCTTCTTCCCGCATCTATACTTTCTGTTTGCATATTTATTCACCTCTTTAAATTTATTATTTCCATTTACTTTATCTATATTCTGAATTAGGAAAAGCTAGCAAATAAAATTTATAGCTTTTCCTTAAAATACATTCTTTTCTAATGCTTTGCACTTAATTTTATTATTAAATCCATATTATCATCTTTAGCAGCTTTATTTTTTCTAATTTTACCACATTTTTTACATTTAAATATAATTACATATCCTTTTTTAGAATCTATTTCTAAGCCGATTGGTTCTAATGTTCCATGGCAAGTTTCTGCTCTATCTCCTGGATTTATATCTACATGTTTAGAATGTAAACAATATGGACAATGATTTCTACATGTATAACCTAATTTTGGTACATGCTTACCACAATTTTCACATATAAATTCTTCATCAATTTTTGTAAAGTTACTTAACATTTTTTTCCTCCAAAATAAAAGACTATTTTATTTATATTATTCTTCGAAAATACTTCCTCCTATAAATTCTCTTAATAAAGAATTTTGTGGTACATACTCTCCAGGAATTGATTCAAAATATCCAAGCATTCTATATATTCTTTTTGCTTCTGAAAACTCTGGATGAGAATTGTCTATTTCTTTTAATAATGGCATTGCATAATCTTTTAATACTGCTAGTTCATATATTAAAGATGAATTAAACATACTATCTGCTTCTTCTTGATATGGGAATATATTTCTTTCTTCCCCTCTATTTACAGAATCCCACATTTTTAATGTATGTAATGCTGAATACCCTCTAAACTGATTATCTCTAACAATTCTTCTAATTAATCTTGTATCTGTTGTAGAAATTCTATTATAATAATCTATATTTAAAACAGTTAAAGCACTAATATATACTTTATATTTTTGTTCTTTTGGTATTAGTGGAGTAAGTTTATCATTTAAACAATGTATACCTTCTATTACCAAGATTTGGTCATCCTCAAGTTTCATTGTATTTCCTTTATATAATTTAGTACCATGTTCAAAATCAAATGTTGGAACTTTTATCTCTTCACCATTTAATAATTTCAAAATATGACTATTAAATAAATCTATATCTATTGCTTCTAAACATTCAAAATCATAATTTCCAAATTCATCTTTTGGATTTTGATTTCTTTCTACAAAATAATTATCTACAGATATAGTAACTGGTTTTAATCCATTTAATCTTAATTGTAAGCCTAATCTTCTTGCAAAAGTCGTTTTTCCTGAAGATGATGGACCTGCAATTAATACTACTTTTACTTTGCCTCTTTTTACAATATCATCTGCTATCTGTGCCATTTTCTTTTCGTGCAAAGCTTCATCTAATAAAATATAATCTTTTATTCTATTTTCATCAATTATTTTATTTAATTTATATAATGTATGAACATTTAACGTTTCATGTAAATCTTCATATTCATCTAGTGTTGCTAAAAGTTTTTTATTTTCTTTGAATTCAGGTAATTCATTTGGATTTTTTCTACTTGGATATCTAACTAAAAATCTACCGTCATATTCTAATAATTCATAAATATCAATAATTCCAGTAGATAGTGGCATTACTCCATAAAAATAATTATAATAATCCTCACAATAATATAGCATAATTTCTTTTTTATTTTTTACATCTAATTGTAATTTACCTTTTAGAGTATGATTTTCTTGATAAAATTTTTCAGCTTCTTCTTTTGTCATTGCAACTTTTTTTATCTCTGCATCTCTTTTTATTATTTCTTTTACCTTTTTATCTACTTTTTCTATCATTTCTTTTGTAACTTTCATATTGTCAACTTCACCAAGTAAACTATTTGATAATTGGTAATTTATTGTAAGAAGTGCTTCTGGGTAAGTTTCATAAAAAGCTTTTCCTATTATATAAATTAATCCTCTTCTATAAATTCTTATTCCATCTTTATCTGTAAGATCTATCAATTCTATTTTTCCATCTGAATCTATTTCATAACTAAGTGATTTGACTTCATTATTAAAACGACAAGCTATTACTTTATTTCTAGATTTAGCTATTTCGTCTTTTAACAAATCTACTACTCTAGTTCCTTTTTTTACATCAATTATGTATTCTTCATATATAATTTGCATAAATTTTCCTCCTCATTTGTCTGTAAGACATTTTATAACTTTATTTATACTAAGTCAAGCATTCTTATTTCTCTACTTTTAAAGCTTGTAACTATATTTGATTTTTTATCTTATATTACTTATACTCTTTCAATCTTAGCTTTATCATATAATTCTTTATTCTATTAATATTATTAAAAATAATTTTTACTTACATTTGTTATTTTTTATTTAACTTTTCACCTAACTTATATAACCTATATATAATAAAATATATATTACATTTTATTATAATCATATTTTTTTTATAACTTTTAAAATAAAAATTACATATTTTTCCTACAGTTTGTATATACTATTATTAATGTATAACAATTGGAGGTATTTTTTATGAATAACAAAAGAGTTTCTGAAATATTAAAAAACAAAAAATTGCATGATGTATATTATGATGATAGACCTGTATGGATTCAAGAAATTGATAATAATATTGCAAAAGTTGGATTTATTGATAATAATGAAGAAAGAAATATTTATATAGAAGATTTATATGAAAATGAACCTTAATATTATATATATAAACTAGCAATATTTTTTAATAGCTTTATTAATAATTGTGTAAAACAAAAAAAATAAAATGTATTTAAATTTTAAACTTTATATATTTTTTCAAAATCATATAATTTTGAGGAATATATAAATATATTTTAATACATTTTATTTTTTATATTAAATTATTATATATATATAACTACCTAAATTTATTACTAAATAACATCTTTTTATTGCATATATTTAAATATTTTTAATTTTTATTTTAACTTATATCTTTTTTCATATTTTGTACTTTTTAGCTCATTTTTTCTTTTATTCTCATCAATGTATTCAAAGCTTCTATTGGTGTTAAACCGGTTCAAATCAATTTTGTCTATTTCATGTGCAATTTCAGCTATTTTATAATTAAACATATCAAATTGACCTGCTACTTGTTTTTTATCTTCTTTTTCTTTAGATTTATTATCCCTTAAAACACTTTTTCTTTCCAAACTTCTTAATATTTCGTTTGCTCTTTTAGTTACATTTTGTGGAACACCTGCAAGTCTTGCTACATGTACACCATAACTTTCATCTGTTCCGCCTTCTACAATTTTTCGTAAAAATATAATGTCTTCACCTTTTTCTTTTACTGCTATTGAATAGTTTTTAACACCATCTAGTTTGTTTTCTAACTCTGTTAATTCATGATAGTGTGTTGCAAAAAGTGTTTTAGCCCCACATTTTTCTTTGTCTGCTATATACTCAGCAACAGCCCAAGCAATTGAAAGTCCATCATATGTAGATGTTCCTCTTCCTATTTCATCTAATATAACCAAACTATTTTTAGTTGCTTCTTTTAATATTGATGCAACCTCCATCATCTCTACCATAAAAGTACTTTGTCCCATGCTTAAATCATCAGATGCACCAACTCTTGTAAAAATTTTATCTACAACACCTATTTTGGCATAACTTGCTGGTACAAAACTTCCAATTTGTGCCATAAGTACTATTAATGCAACTTGTCTCATATATGTAGATTTACCAGCCATATTTGGTCCTGTAATTATTGCTAAGCGATTATCATCTTCATCTAAATATGTATCATTTCCGTACAAAACTTCCTGTTGGTAACATTTTTTCTATAACAGGATGACGACCATCTTTTATATCTATAATTCCTTCTTCATCAACTATTGGCATATTATAATTATAATCTTCTGCCACAGTTGCAAGTGAACAAAGTACATCTAAAGTAGCTATTAAATGAGCTGATTTTTGAAGTCTTTGTATCTGATTTTCTATGCTTTCTCTTACTTTTGTAAAAGCATTATATTCTAAATTTACAACTTTTTCTTCTGCTCCTAGAATTTGATTTTCTAAATTTTTTAACTCTTCTGTTATATATCTTTCACAATTTGCTAATGTTTGTTTTCTTATAAATCTATCTGGAACTTGTGATAAATTTGATTTAGTAACTTCGATAAAATATCCAAAAACCTTATTAAATCCTACTTTTAATCCTTTTATTCCTGTTTTTTCTCTTTCTTTTGTTTCTAATTCAATAATCCAATTTTTTCCTTGTGTTGTTGCTGTTTTCAATTTATCTATTTCCTCGTCATACCCAATTTTTATTAAGTCACCTTCCTTAACAGAAATTGGTGGTTCATCTACAATTGCCTTATCTATAAGAGCATAAATATCATCTAATACATCTAAATTTTGATATATACTGCTAAGCAAAACAGAATTTGTTTCACTTAATACTTGTTTTACCATTGGAAGTTGCTTTGCAGAATTCTTTAAAGATATTAAATCTCTACCGTTTGCACTTCCATATGCAATTTTAGCAGCAAGTCTTTCTATATCATATACCTTTTTTAAAGCTTCTATTATATCTCCTCTTAAAATGATACTATTTTTTAACTCTTTTACCGCTTCTAATCTTAAATTAATTTCATTTACATCTACTAATGGATCATTAATCCATCTTCTTAAAAGTCTACCTCCCATAGAAGTAGATGTTTTATCTAAAACCCAAAGTAATGTACCTTTTTTAGACTTATCTCTCATTTTTTCTGTTAATTCTAGGTTTCTTCTTGCATTTATATCAAGTGCCATATATTTTACTTGGTTATATATTATAATTTTATTTATATGATCAAGTCTTGTTTTTTGTGTATCATTTAAATATGTAAGAAGTGCATTAATAGCTAAAACAGATATATTATTTTTAAGATTTTTTATTTTATTTTGTGCATCATCTATTATTTCATATTCTTTTAACAATCTATCAGTATCTTCTGAAAAAGTACTCTCCTCAGCTTTAGATATATATAAATTAAATCTTTCTTTTATTTTATTAATTTCATCTATAGAGGCATACATCATATTATTCACAACAATTTCTGCCGGCGAATACCTTGATATTTCGTCTAATAATTTTGCAAAATTATTTGTTTCTTTAATTTCTGCTCCATAAAAGTCTCCTGTAGATATATCACAAACTGCTATTCCAAAAAATATTCCAGTTTTATATATTGCCATTATATAATTATTTTTCTTTTCTTCTAGCAAATTAGTTTCAATAACGGTTCCAGGAGTTACTACTCTTATTACATCTCTTTTTACTATTCCTTTGGCTTGTTTTGGATCTTCTAATTGCTCACAAATAGCAACCTTATATCCTTTTGTTATAAGTTTTGCTATATAATTTTCAGCTGCATGAAATGGTATCCCACACATTGGAGCTCTTTCCTCTTGTCCACAATCTTTTCCTGTTAAAGTAAGTTCTAATTCTCTAGATGTTGTAATTGCATCATCAAAAAACATTTCATAAAAATCGCCTAAACGATAAAATAAAATACAATCTTTATATTTACTTTTTGTATCCAAATAATGTTGCATCATTGGTGAATATTCTGCCATATTTTCTCCTCTTTTCCTATCCCTTCTCAGTTTCTTTTAAGCTTATTAATGTTCTTCTATACCATAATTCTTTTTTTGTTCTTCTAATAGCATTCTTAATTTAGCTGCTCTTTGTCTTGCTCTTCTTATATATTCTGGTCCAATTCCCATAGATTCAGCTATTGCTTTTTCTGTCATTCCTCCGCTTTTCTTTTTTTCCACTTCAAAAAGGAAACTATCCACTTTAGTTTTTTCTACTTGAATAGAACTTGAATCTAATTTTAGCTTTGGAATATATTCAGGATGTTCAAAAATATATTCTTTTACTTTTTTTTGAACTCGTTCTTTTTCTGGAGCCTCCATTAGTTTTTTATGTTTTTTTCTATCAAAATGTTCTCTTAATAAATCATTTAAAATCGGATCTTGTTGTTTTTTTATTAAAGTTCTTAAACTTTCTTTTGTTATTCCTAAAGTTTCTGCCATCTGAAATAAAGATTTTTCTTTTTCTACCATATCTATTATAACTGCTGGCATATTTATTTCTTCATGTTTATTTCTTCTTGTTGTAGAATATACAAAGAACCTTCTTCTTAACTCTTCATCTTTTTTACAAAGTTCGCTTACTTGTTTTCTTAATGTTTTTTCTGCCATCTTTAAAGTTTTTGCTGCTTGCTCCCATGTTATATCTCCAACAAAAATGCGATTTGCTACTTCTCTAATCTTTCCTTCAGAAATACTATTTTTATTTTCTTTACTATTCATTTATTTCCCCTTTCAAATACCACATATGTTCAGAAACAATATTAACATTAACATATTTTCCTATCAAGTCTTCGCTTGCTTCTAAATTAACAACCTTATTACTATCTGTTTTTCCTGTTAGTACATTTTCGTTTGTTTTACTTTTTCCTTCTATTAATATCTTTTGTTTAGTTCCTACATATTTTTTATTATTTTCTTCTATCTGACTTTCCACTAAAGCTTTTAATTTGTCAAATCTTTTATGTTTCACTTCTTCTGGAACTTGATTTTCCATTTTATCTGCTGGAGTCCCAACTCTTCTTGAATATATAAACATAAATACTTGTTCAAATTTCACTTTACTTACAACATCTAAAGTATCTTCAAAATCTTCTTCTGTTTCACCAGGAAAACCTACAATAATATCTGTTGATAATTTAAGATCTGGTATTTTCTTTTTCATTTTTTCAACTAAATCTAAATATTTTTCTTTTGTATATTTTCTATTCATTGTTTTTAACACTTTGCTACTTCCAGATTGAAGTGGTAAATGTATTATCTTGCAAACTTTTTTACAATCTCTAACCGCTTCTATTACATCATCTGTAAAATCTTTTGGATGTGGAGATATAAATCTTATTCTTTCTAGTCCGTCAATTTCATTTACTGCTCTCAAAAGTTCAGAAAATTTATTTATTCCTAAATTTCCATTTCCTTTATATGAATTTACATTCTGTCCCAAAAGAGTTATCTCTTTATACCCTTCTTTGGCTAAACTTTTTACTTCATTAATAATATCTTCAGGATCCCTACTTCTTTCTCTTCCACGCACATATGGAACAATACAATATGTACAAAAATTATTACAACCATTCATTATAGTAACAGATGCTCTAATTTTATCATTTCTTTTTATTGGTAAACCTTCTATTATCTCTCCATCTATATCTAATATATCTTGAATTTGTTTTTCATTTTGCATTACCCTATACAAATCTTCTGGAAACTTATGAATAGTATGTGTTCCAAAAATAATATCAAAAAAAGGATAACTCTTTTTTAATTTTTCTTGAATATGTTTTTCTTGCATCATACATCCACCAATAGCAATAATTGTACCTCTTTTTTCCTTTATTTTTTTAACCTCACCTAATTTTCCAAAAAGTTTATCTTCTGCATTTTCTCTAACACAACAAGTATTAAATAACACAAGATCAGCTTCATTTAAATCATCAGTTTTAGAATATCCCATATTTTCTATCATTCCACAAATTTTTTCAGAATCATTTTCATTCAACTGACATCCCATTGTTAGAATATAATAATTTAAATTTTTTCCTTCATTTATTTTTTTAACTTTTGTTATAAACTCCATTTGTTTTTGTACATCTTCTTTTTTCACTATCATTCCTCCAAACTTTGCCATCGGGGACGGGGCAAAAAGATAAAATTTTTATACTTTACTTTTCATATGAATAAATTCATCACAATTAATTTTATCAGACAAGAATTTTTCTATATTCTCTGGTTTTCTTATTAATTCTTCTTTTTGTTTTTTATTTAAATCTTTTTTTATATGATATTCTAATTTAGAAGCTAAAGCTTTTGTTTCTGTTTGCCAAGCTAATTCTAATTTAGAAGCCTCATGATAACGTGTATATTTAGCACACTTATCTGTTTTTTCAAAGTGTTCTTTCATCCTTCTTGTTAAATCTTTTGTAATTCCTGTGTATATAGAATTATCTTTACATCTCAACATATATACATAATACATTTTAAAATCCAATCCTTTTTCTTTCATTACTTTTTACAACTAAATCTTCTTTATTAATATCTTGTAAAGTAATTGTATATAGCCTATCTAAATCTTCTAATTCGCTTGTATTTTTAGCATGTTCAATTAATATATTTTGGAATAAATTATTTATAAATCTACCATTACCAAAATTATCTATCTTAGAAGAATCTGTTATTACTTGTCTTACCGTTTCTTTTGCTAAATCTTCTATTTTTAATTTGTTTTTTTCTAGCAACTTATTAAATATTTCCATAAGTTCATCCACATTATAATCTTTAAATTTAATTAGATAACCAATTCTAGATTTAAGTCCTGGATTTGATCTTATAAACTCTTCCATTTCTTTTTCATATCCAGCAAAAATTACTACTAATTCATTTTTATGATCTTCCATTATTTTTATAATTGTTGCTATACATTCAGGTCCAAATGATGTTTTACCTTGTGATAATATAGAATATGCCTCATCTATAAATAAAACTCCTCCAAATGCTGATTTCATTGTTCTATATGTTTTTCCAGAAGTTTGTCCAACGTACTCTGCTATTAAATCTTTCGCAGATACTTCTACTAGTTTATTTTGTTTTATATATCCTAAATTGTATAATATATCACTAACTATTCTTGCGACTGTAGTTTTTCCTGTTCCTGGATTTCCTGTAAATACCATATGCAAATTTGTTTCGGACATATCCATATTAACTTTTTTATTAAATTTTAATAAATGTATTAATTTATCCAATTGATTTTTTATATTATATAGTCCAACCAAAGAGTTTAATTCCTCTAATATTTCTCCTAAATTTCTTGTATTATATACATCTGGTATATTTGACTCTAATATCATTTTTGTTTTATCTGCATTTACAGTTTTATTTTTATCTAGAATTATTTTTGTATATAGTTCACTTATATAATCCATTTCTTTTACTTCACTTTTAGAATATGAAGATTTAATATAATTATATAATTTTGTTTTTGCTTTTTCTTCTATTCTTTCTGTTCTAGACAATTTATCAAAAGTAACTTTATACAAATTATCTATATCTAATTCATCTAACTCTAATTTTATATCGAATATTTTATAATTAAGTTTAGGATGTTTTTCTATTATTGTTCCTATTGTTTCTTTTTTACCATATATTACTGTACAAATACCTTTACATCTTTCTAATTGATCTGTTAATAGATTCATTATCATATTACAGTTAAGGTCATCTGTATACATTAGGTTTTCAAAATTTTCTATTATTAAAGTTCCTTTTCTTTGTTCTTTTGTTTCTAAGTTATAATAAATTTTTCCAATGACATGTCTATCTAAAATCATATCATTCATAGATTCTTTATAAAACCCCTTATTTTCCGGTAAAAAGTTAAAAAACCACATAAAATCAGATATTATTCTTGTTATATTTTCTACACTTTCTTTATCTTCTGTATACATTAATATATTAATAGGAATATATGGTGTATTTCCATTATAATTATAGTTAATTACATAATTAAATAAGTTAATTATTGTTTGTTTAACTTTTTGACTATATGGTAATTCGGCCACTTTATTTTTATACTTTGCATAAAAATAATATGATCTTTCTGAATTAATCAATCCACAACCATCTTTTAAATACTCTTCTAGTGCTTTTATAATATCTAACTTGTCATGCTCCATATAATAGCTGTAAATAGCCGCTATTTTATAAATATATTCTCTTTTAGTTTCTTCTTTTCCTTGTTCAAAATTGAAATTATTAACATCAATCTCAATTTGGCTATAGAACGCACCTTTATAGAAGTCGTATAATTTGTTTATATAAAGAACGTAGCCTTCTCTGCTATCTAATTTTATATAATTAAATTTTGCTTTTTTAGTTTCTTCATTAAATTCAGACATATAAATAAATTTTGATTGTAATATTGTTTTTATAAAAATAAGATCATAGAAATCTACTTTTTCAAAAATAGATTTATCCGTAAAATTTTTTAACTGTTCTTGTGGCTCAGCAAGCAGTTCATTAATCACATCTATATAGCCTATATTAGTACTATTTTCTTGATTGTATTTATTAATCTCATATATAAAATTTACTATTATAAACTTTATACATTCTTCTTTAAGTTTACATTCTTTGCATTTAGGAAGAAATTGTCCTATTTTATAATCTTTTACAAATCTTGAACTACCTAATTCTATTTTTTGTTTACAATTTACAACATATGGTAAATAGTCATAGTTTTCATTTGCACATGATTTTATAGTATATCCAGTTATCATATTGTTTGCTACTTGATCTTCTGTTTGTTTTTTTAACCCACATGCACCATTAATTAAATATAATTTTATTAACATTAAATATTCTTTTGAATACCCAGATATTTTTTTAAAAAGATTATTTTCTTCTATTAATTTTTTTATTTCTAGTTTTTCTTCCATAACTACTCCTTTATTACAAATTTTGGACTATATCTAAAAAAGCTACTATTTATTATTATTAAAATTTTTACATATTTCTTTTATTTCTTTTAAACATTCTTCATCTCTTTTATAAAAAGCCTCCTTGAAAGAAAGTTTTTCACCCTTTTGATCATAATTACATTTGTAAATTGGAAACATTTTATATTTTTGCTCTAACAATTCTGATTGTTTTATTTTTTTGTTTCCTTCAATTAGAAATGGTTTTTGAATTACTACTAATAATTCTATTCTTTTTACTTTTATAAACTCTTTTAATATTTCTTCAATCATATCATAATTATTATTATTATTTATGTATAAAACAGCTTTTTTATTTCTAAAAGCTTTACTAAATGCTGCTATTAGAGCTATATGATCTTTTACTTTTATTCCAAATGGAGATACTGTTAGTAATGGCTTTATGTCAATATTATTTATTTTTTCTACTTGCTCACTTGTATATATTTGCATATTACTTAATTCCATTATATCATCATTAATATATTTTTTTATAACTTCTTCTCTGATGCTATTGTCAAAATATACAACACTTACTCTTTCTTTATCGCTCTTATTCCATTCCATTATATATTCTTTTTCTTGTGTTGCTTCATCTATTTGCACTCTTATTTTTCTAAATCCCATCGCTTTATAAAACATAGTAGCAGGGACATTTTTTTCATAAACATTTAAATATAATTTATCATATTTTTCCTTAACATGATTTACTAACATTGTTCCTATTCCATCTCTTTGTATCTTAGGTATAACAAAAAGTGCTCCAATATATCCATCATCCATAACGCTAATAAAAGCCTGAATTTCTTCATTTTCAGTATATACCCATGTATTCGATTTTCTTAAATATTCATTTTGAACTCTTATATAATTATCTGACCAATATTTATTTGGTATAAAATTATGAGCTTTAAAATTTCCATCTCTCCATATCTGCATAATCTTGTCGATATCTGCTTCTTTAAATTCTCTTAACATACTATTTCTAACCTTCCTTAATCTTTTGTATTATATCATATAATTTTACTTAAAGCTATTAATTTCGATTTTTTATTTAAACTAAAATATTAAAAATGACAGGATATTTTTATAAAATATGACCCGCCATCAATTTTCTTTTAAAGCTTTTTCTCATATTTTTACAATATTTGCTTTTTTTAGTATTTGTAAAGTAAAATCATTTAATTAAAATAATTATTAAATATATTAATTTTTAGGATAAATTAAAAGAAGTGATTAATGCTAATTTTCAATAATCACTCTTTTTTATATTTATCTTTTTATTTATTAAATTTCAGATTCAATCTCTTTTAACATATCATTTAAAACATTGCAACTATTATCTAATTTTCCTTGTTCTTCTTTATCTAGATTTAATTCCAAAATTTCTTGTACACCTTGATGGTTAATTATTGCTGGAACACCTATAAAAATACCCTCATGATTATATTGTCCATCTAAATATGTTGAAACTGTTAATATTTCATTTTCATCATTTAATATTGCTTTTATTATTTTAGTTAATCCTAATCCTATTCCATAGTAAGTTGCTTTTTTTCTATTAATTATTTCATAGGCTGCTTGTTGAACATCTGTATAAATTTTGTCTAATATAGATAAATCCTCATGTTTTTGTTTTAATATATTTATTAAGCTTTTGCATCCAACATAACTATGTGACCATGGAACAAATGAAGAATCTCCATGCTCTCCCATAATATATGCATGAACATTTTTGCTACAAACATGTAGATGTTCACCTATTAAATATCTTAATCTTGCTGTATCTAGTACAGTTCCAGAACCAATTACTTTATTTGTTGGAAATCCTGATACTTTTTGTACAACATATGTCATTAAATCTACAGGATTGCTTGCTATAACAAATATTCCATCAAAACCTGAATCAACAACACTTTTTGTAATATCTTTCATTATTTTAGCATTTGTTTTTGCCAAGTCTAATCTTGTTTGTCCTGGTTTTTGTGCTAATCCTGCTGTAATTACTACTATATCAGCATCTTTGCATTCATCATAATCTCCTGCTTTTATGTCTATTCTTGCTGGTGCACAAGGAATTCCATGTGCTAAGTCCATTGCTTCACCTACTGCTTTTTCTTTTAATACATCTATTAATACAAGTTCATTAATTCCTCCTTGGTTTAATAATGAATATGCCATACTCATTCCTACAAACCCTGTTCCTACTAATACAACTTTTCTCTTTTCTATCATAAAAAACACTTCCTTTAATTAATTTTTTCTGCAAACTGCATTATATCACATCTTGCTTTTTTGTTAAATAGTTTTTTAATATTATTACTCTAATTTTTTAATATCATCGTTTTTAATTTAAATTGTCATTTTATTTTTACATTGAAATTTCATCATCTTCTCGTTCAGATTTGTCATTCTTTTTTATTAACGCTTCTCTAGCCTTTTTTAAATCCTCATCAGAAATTATCATATTTCTTTTTTTAGCTTCTTCTCTTATTTGTGTTTCTGTATATCCCGCTTTTATCAATCTTATAAGTTTATTTTGTAAACCGTCTGTACTTTGGCTCTGTTCTATTTTTACTTTTATAAAACTCTCTAATCAGCATATTTATTGATGATTGCGAAACCAATAGCTTTTCTGCAAGTTCTTTTGGCGTAATTTTTCCATTTTCTAAATCTTCTATATATTTTTCTATTAAATCACTCTTTGACTTTTTTACTGTTTTTAATTTTTGTTCTCTTCTCAAATTATAATATTTTTTAATTTTAGAACTAATTGTTGAAATAGATGCATTTTCTTTTTCTGCTATTTCAGAAACTGTTATTCTTCTATTTTCATAGTCTTCTATATATTTTTCTATTTTTATATCCATTCTTTGATTTAGTTTAGGCTTTTCTCTTCCACATTCTATATAATATTCACATAAAATTTTATTCATTGTATTTCTGGATATTCCTTCTAGCTTGGCCATTTTTTCAATTGTAATTTTTCCCTCTTCATAATCTTTTATATATTTTTCTATGTCTATTTCTTTTTTTCTTTTAAGCACGGGTCTTCTTTTGCCATTTTTTCTATAATATTCATTCATTTTTACATTTATTGTAACTGTAGTTGTATTTTCTCTCTTGGCAATTTCTTTAACTGATAGTAATCCAGCTTCGTAATCCTTTATATATTTTTCCATATCTATTATTTTTTCTTTAGATATTTTCTTTCTACTTTTTCCAATTTCTTCGTAATACTTATTTATTCTAATATTTATAGTAACTTTGCTTGTATTTTCTTTCTTAGCTATTTCTTCAACTGATAATAATCCATTTTCGTAATCTTTTATATACTTTGCTATATCAATTTTCTTTTTGTGCGTTGTTTTAGGTAATTTTGGTCTTTCTTTACCGAATACTTTTATAATAAGCATTTATTTTAACATTTACTGTTCCTCGAGCTACATTTTCTTTTTTAGCTATTTGAATAGTTGTTATTTTACCATTTTCATAATCTTCTATATATTGCTCTATGTTTATGTTTTTCATTTATATTACTCCTTACTATATATTAGTAATATTTTTATAAACAATTCTTATTATTTTATAATTTATTTTTTAATTCTTTATATATTTCTTCATGGATATCTTCAATAGTTCTTATTTTTCCATCTTTAACACATTCAATTGTAAACCAACCATAATCCTTTGCAACATCACAAGCTGCATTATAAGCATCTATAAGATGATTTTTATCCCTTTCATGAATATCTTTAGCTGCTTCATGTGTAAATTTGTTTTCTCTATCTTTCATTAATTCTATACTCACTTCTGGAGGCATTTTTAATAAAAATACTTCTGAAGGCACTGGCAAACCATATAAATTAAATTCGAAATCCCATATCCAGTCTAAAAGTTTTTTTCTCTCATTTTTATCTTGTATTTTTCCTGCTTGGTGTATCATGTTAGCAGTTGTATATCTATCTGCCAATATAGTTCCTCCATTATTATAATACTCTTCTAATTCTTTTTTAAATGTAGCATATCTGTCTGCAGCATAAAAAGTTGAAGCTATATATGGACTTACCTGTTTTGCATTTTCACCAAACTCTCCAGCCAAATACATTTTCACAAGAGATGATGAAGGACTATCATAATTTGGAAAGCTCACTGTTTTATAATCTATCCCTTCTTTTGTTAATCTTTCTTGTAATTTTTTAAATTGTGTTTGCTTTCCGCTTCCATCTGTTCCATCTATAACAAATAATTTTCCCATATTATTAAATAGCAGAATATATTTAATCTCTTTAAATACACTCTGCTTCTCCTTTCTTTATTACTTTCTTGCCTTAATTTAAATTCATTTTTATAACAAGTTTATTTTACTAATTTCTAACTTAAACTTTCTTATTTCTTCATTTGATTTCTTATAAATTCTATTTCTTCTTCTTTGTCTAATCTTACAAATAAAGGTTCACCTTTTTCTATTACTTTCGTACCTTCTTTTATTTCACTGTTTGAATTTAAAGTTTCCCAAGATTTATATTCTTCTGATAATCCTAGTTGTTTTAAAATTTTCTTTGATGTTTCTGGCATAATTGGACCTATTAATATTGCTATTTTTCTTAAATTTTCTGCTAAATGATTCATTACAGATTTTAGCATTTCTTTTCCTTCTTCTGATTTTGCAAGTACCCATGGTGATGTTTCATCTATATACTTATTAGTTCTTGCAATTATTGCCCAAATTTCTGAAATTGCGTTACTTATATGATATGTATCCATACTATTTTCTACTTTTTCAATTTGAAGTTTCGTATATTCTTCTAAAACATCATCAAGCTCTGTTCTTTCTTTAATATCTGTTGGTATTTTTCCATCAAAATATTTATTCATCATTCCAATTGTTCTATTTAACAAATTTCCCAAATCATTTGCCAAATCAGAATTAAATCTTTCGACAAAATCTTCTGGAGTAAACATAGAATCTTGTGCAAAACTCATTAATCTTAACAAATAATACTTTGTTGCATCTAAACCATATCTTTCAATTAATGTTTCTGGGTATATTACATTTCCTACAGACTTTGACATCTTTCCCTCTTTCATTACAATCCAACTATGTGCATATATTTTTTTAGGAAGTTCTAACCCTAATGCATGTAAGAAAATTGGCCAATAAATCCCATGAAATCTTATTATTTCTTTTCCTACTATATGTAAATCTGCTGGCCAATACTTTTTGAATAAAGAATCATCATCTGACATATAGCCTAAAGCTGTAATGTAGTTTGTTAGAGCATCTAACCATACATATAGCACATGTTTTGGATCATTTGGCATTGGAATCCCCCAATCAAATGTTGTACGGCTTATACATAAATCTTCAAGTCCTGGATTTATAAAATTATTAAATATTTCATTTTTTCTTGATTCTGGCTCTATAAAATGTGGATTTTCTTTGTAAAATTCTTTTAACCAACCTTCATATTTTTTCATGTTAAAGAAATATGATTCTTCTTGCATTTTTGTTACTTCTCTACCACAATCTGGACATTTTCCATCTACTAATTGAGTTTCTGTGAAATAGTTTTCACAAGGCATACAGTACCAACCTTCATATGTTCCTTTGTAAATGTCACCATTTTCAAGGAATTTTTCTACTATTTTTTGTACTGCTTTAACATGTCGTTCATCTGTTGTTCTTATAAAATCATTATATCCAATATCCATTAATTTCCATAGTTTTTTAGCATCAGCTGCCATTTCGTCTACATGCTCTTGAGGTGTTAATCCTCTTTTTTCTGCCACAGTTTGAACTTTTTGGCCATGTTCATCAAGACCTGTTAGCATATATGTATCAAAGCCTCTAGCCTTTTTATATCTTCTTATGCAATCTGTTAATGTTGTTGCATATGCTGTTCCTATATGAAACTTACCACTTGGATAATAAATTGGTGTTGTTATATAAAATTTTTTGCTATTATTCATAAATAAAGCCCATCTCCTCTTTACAATTAAAATTCCCTATAATTATATAATCATAGGCAATTTAAGTCAAGAAATATTTACATTGGGGACGGGGCAAAAAGATAAATTATTTTATAAAAAATAGCAAATAGCAAAATCATTTTTATACTAATTTTGCTATTTTTTATTTTATTTTGCTATTACTTTTTTAATCCTTTATTATTTTCGATATTTTCCACAAAGATATATTAAACCTATTTTCTATGTCTTTTTTTGTTACATTAACATTATATATAAGTATTTTTATCAATTCTTTCAGCAGTTTTTTATCACTAATAATATCATCAATTATTATATTGTGCTTGTCCAAAAATACTCTTATATATTCTTCCATAATTTCTTTTTTGTCAATTTTGTCATCTATAAAGCCACAAAAATCATCTATAGCTTCTATTTTTGAAAAATAATTTTTAGCGCCATACATTTCGCGTAAAATTTTATTTTTTCCCACTCCAATTTCATTTTTATAATCGTTGTACGATGAAAATTTATATTCCTTACACTCATTAACCATATGAGCTTTCACGGGATTTTCATGAATGTATTTTATACATTGCCATAAATACTTTTCATCTAATATCGGTTCACTTTTAAATCTATCTCTAAAAACATAACCAACACGACTTTCCCTCCAATTAAAGTAACTTGCATATTTTGTATTTATCTTATGCATAAATCTTGATAATTCTGTAATTTTATCTGCATACATTAGCATATGCACATGATTTGACATAATACAATAAGCAATAATTTCTACATTATAAATTTTTTCACTTTCCTTCATCAAATTTAGATATCTTGTGCAATATCTTTTATTATGAAATATATCTTCTCTGTTAATTCCTTGTGACATGACGTGAAAAAAAGATGCATTTAAGTTTTTTCTTGCTATTCGAGACATATCAATTCACCAATCCTTATTTCCTTATTTTTAATTTGCCCCTCTAGCGTACTTAATGTAGATCTTCTTTAAAACTTTTATTTAACATTTTTATAAAAGTTTATTTGATTTTTTGTTTGTTTTTATGTTGACTTTATTTTTTTGCTCCGTCCCCTATGATAATTTTTTTTCTATTAGCTTTGCTAATTTTTCAGCTTTTGCTTTAATATATTCTTGGTTTTCGCCCTCAATCATTACTCTTACTAATGGTTCAGTTCCAGATGTTCTTATTAAAACTCTTCCATTTCCAGAAAACTCTTCTTCTAATTTTTTTATTTCTTCTTTTATTTCTTCGTCTTTGTCAAAATCATATTTTTTATCTGATGATACTTTTGCATTTACTAGAACTTGTGGATATAATTTTATTATATTGCATAATTCTGATGCTTTTTTATTTTCTTCTAATAAAGTTTTTATAAACATTATTGATGTTAGAATTCCATCTCCTGTTGGATTATAATCTAATAAAATAACATGGCCAGATTGTTCTCCTCCTAAATTGTATCCATTTTTCATCATTTCTTCTAAAACATACCTATCTCCAACTTTGGTTTGCACTAATTTTAAACCATTATTTTCTGTATATTTATTTAACCCTAGATTACTCATTACAGTTGCTACAACAGTATCTTTCTTCAATTCACCTTTTTTCTTTAAATAATTAGAAATTACTGCTAATATTTTATCTCCATCTATTTCATTTCCATTTTCGTCTACTAATAAACATCTGTCGCCATCACCATCATATGCAACACCTAATGAACATTTATTTTCTACAACGAATTTTTTTAATCCTTCTAAGTGTGTTGAACCACAGTTATCGTTAATATTTATTCCATCTGGATTATTATTTATTATATGATGTTTTATTCCTAATTTTTCAAATACTTTTTCTGCAACAACAGATGTAGCACCATTGGCTGTATCCACTGCTATAACAAAATTTTCTTTATCTAAGTTTTCTAATTCTTCTTCAAAATTTTTTCTAAAGAAATATACGTACTCTTCTAATAAATCTGTTCTTATTTCTGATACACCAATTTTATCATTAACAGCTGTTAATTCATCTATTTTTCCTGAATCCATTACTTCTTCTATTTCTTCTTCTAGTTCATCAGGAATTTTCATTCCTTTATTGCTAAAGTATTTTACTCCATTAAATTCATAAGTATTATGTGATGCAGATATTACAACACTGGCATCTGCTTTAAATCTTCTTGTTAAATATGCAACTGCAGGTGTTGGCATTACACCTAGAATTTTTACATTTGCACCATAACTTAAAAAGCCGGCTACCATCGCACTTTCAATTAAAGAACCAGAAATTCTTGTATCTCTGCCTATTAAAATTGTAGGTGCATGGTCTGTATGCTTAGATAACACATATGCACCAGCTTTTGCTACTTTATAAACTAATTCTGGTGAAAGCTCTGTATTTGCTATTCTCCTAATTCCATCTGTTCCAAAATATTTTCTCATTTTTAGATTCCTCCTCTTGTTTCTAAGTATATGTATATTTTATATAAATTTTACCTTTAAAATAGAAATAATAAAACATATTATATAAAAAAGAATTTTTTTCTTTCTTCTATTCTAGTTGGTACTTCTATTTGAAATTCTTCATCCTGTATTATACAGTTCGGATTTATTTTAGTCAATCTTTTTATAGCCTGTTTACTAGTATATTTGCTAAGCTCTTTTAAGATATCTTGAATATTCTCATAAATAAATCCTTTTTTATGTGTATCTGAGGCTAAAATATGAACCATATTATGCTTAAGCAATTTACCAAGTGTCTCTTTTGCTTCTTTACCATATCTTCCAACAATACTTCCATAATTGCTTTGAATAAATACTCCTGCACGTATAAACTCCATTACTTGATTTGGATCCTCTTGAACATATGAATATCTTTCTGGATGTGCCAAAACTGGTATATATCCTTTTTCTTTTAATTTAACTACTATTTCCATTACATTAAACAATTTATTGTTTAATGGTAATTCAAATAATACATATTTACTATTAGCTAATGTAGCTGGTACATTAGCTAATAGTAATTCACACAAATCATCACAAATATAAATTTCATTTCCATGATGTATATTTATTAAAATATTATTTTTAAACACTTCTTGTTTTAAATTTTTTATTTTTTCTTTAGTATTTTTTATACTATTATCATAATACCCTTTTATATAATGAGGTGTTAATATAATATCTGTAAAACCTGCTTCTTCTGCTAATCGTAAAGCTTCTAAAGATTGCTCTATACTTTCAGATCCATCATCAACTTCATTTAATAAATGGCAATGTATATCTATCATTTATTTGTCACTCCAAACTTTTTACTTTTTCTCTTCTGATAAATATTTAGTTAATTGTTTTAGAACTGCATTAATATCTATATCTTCTTCGTTACTTTTTTCTGCTTCTTTTTTCTTTATTATTTTTTCTGATTTTTGCTTTTCTAATTTATTTTCTGCCTTTGCTACTATATCTAAATTCTTTTTAACTTTAGGTATTTCTTTTTCTTGTATTGATTCTGTATGTTTTAAAATATTTGAAAACCAATTTTTCTTTTTATTTAATACCATAGAACTCTCATAATAATATTTATTTTCATATTTTTTATGTGCTATTGGCATTTTATTTACTATTATACCAGCTATTTTTCCATCAACATTTTCTATATTTCTTTTTACTTGTTTTAAATCATCTATTTTAGTTATTTTATGAGAAGCAACTATTAAAGTAGAACCTACAAATCTAGATAATATTATTGCATCTGTTACAATTGTACTCGGTGTACCGTCAAATATTACTATATCAGCACTTTTTTCTAGTGCCTTTATTAAATCAGACATTTTTTTGCTTGTCAATAGTTCTGATGGATTTGGAGGTACTATTCCTGCTGTAATTATATACAGGTTTTCTATTAATGTTGGCTTAATATAATCTGCTAAATCCACTTTAGTATCACTTGCAGTAATCAAGTAATTTGATAACCCATTTTCATTAGATACTTCGAACAATTCATGTTGTCTCCCTTTTCTCATATCAGCATCTACTAAAACAACTCTTTTTCCAGCTTGTGCAAATGTTATTGCTAAATTAGCAGATACCCAGCTTTTTCCCTCTCCAGGAACTGTACTTGTTACCAATAATGATTTTAGTTTATTATTAACATTCATAAATTGAATATTAGTTCTTAATGTTCTGAAAACTTCTGATACAGAAGCTTTAGGAGATGTAAATGTTATTAATTCATTTCTCATTTTATATAATACCTCCCTTCATTTTTTTTGTATCATCTTTTAATAGTGGAATAGATGCTAGAGCAACAACACCTAATTCTTTTTCTATATCTTCTGCAGATTTTACTGTAGTATCTAATAAGTTAGATATTAAAACATATCCAACAGACACTATAAGTCCAACAGCTATAAAAATTGCAATATCCTTAATATGATTTATATTATATGGAGTATTGGCTCTTTCTGCTTCATCTACTATATATACATTATTTATATTGTATATTTCTCCAACTTTTTTTGTAAAAACCTTTGCAATTTCATTTGCTATATCACTTGCTCTATCTGGATAGTAATTTGTTACTGTTATTTGTATAAGCTCTGTATCCTTCACAGCACTTACTGTGATATTATTTTTTAAATTTTCTTCACTTTCATTTATATTTAAATTTTTAATCACTTCACGTAGTACATTTTTACTTTTAACTAACTCACTATATGTAGAAACTAATTTTTGATTTAAGGTTATATCTGTTTGAGTTATTGTACTTGTATCTGTTTCATTTTCTTTGGTACTTTCTGACCTTGCAAGTACTAAAGATGTATATGATTTATATTTAGGTGTAACAAATAAAAATGTATATACTGTTCCTATAATTAAAAATATAAGCACTATGCTTATAACATGTAATCTTTTGTTCCAAAAAATATTAACTAACTGTTTCAAATCTAGTTCTTCCATTTTTCCCTCCATTATTACAAATATGATATATTATACATAATATACTAGCCTTTTACAAGTTTTTTGTAATATTTTTGTAATGTTTTTGTAATATTTTTGTATTTTTTTACCAAAAAAGAAAATATATGAATTAACACTCTTTTAATCATATATTTTCTTTTTAATAATTTTTATTAATCTTTAGTATTTTGGTGTGAATATTCTAAAATAATATGGTGTTATATTATTTAAAATATCACTTGCATAAATAATATCTCCATCTTTTTTAGTTAATTTAATATTTGGAAATGTTTTTAACATCTTCTCATCTGAAAAATATTTGTATGTAAAATCACTTATTTTTTCATTTTTGTATAATTCATCACATTTCCATATAACTTTATCTAAACCTGCAATTTCTAAATTATAATTATTAACTAATCTCGTAAAAAACATTTTTAAAGCAAAACTTGTAACTAAAAAATCTAAAAGCATAATAATAATTCCTATTATTACAGATATTTTTAGCACTTTAGGTGAAATTTTGTCTAAGAATTTATCTACCAAAGGATTTAAATGACTCATTAGATATATTGCTAGCACTCCCCAAAAGAATGAAAATGCAATACATACTCTACCATTTATATTAAATGCCATAGAAGAATAATCCCACCATTTTATATTAAAAATAATTTCGCCTATAAGACTAATTACATATTCTACTATTGACCCAATTACAAAACCTCCAAAAAATAAAGTATAGTTATTTTTATTAAAACGTTGTAATCCTAATATCATAATAACCGCTCCAAGGCCATATATTGCACAAAAAGGTCCATACAAAAAGCTTTGCCTACTCTCTATTACTCCTTTTGTAACTAGTCCAAATAAAGTTTCTACAATATATCCTAGCACACTATATATAATAAAATACGCCATAATCTTAGTTAATGTAAATCCAAATATTTTAAATTGTTTTTTATCATGTTTTTTTTCATTTTCTATGTTTTCCATAAAAATCTCCTCCTCATTTGTATGAAAATATAATAATCTATTTGTCGAAATTAGTCAATATATAAAAAACAGGCATTTAGACTTCCCCCCTAAATCCCTGTTTTTTATAATTTTTATCTAACTTTTTCTAGATATTTTAATAATTTTTAATCAAAATATTTTTACCAGCTTTTCTTAAAATTAATTTTCAGTTGCTCCCAAAATCAAGACAAGAAATATTTAAACAATTTTTAATGATGCTCGCTTCTCTTTCTTTTTTTCCTTTTTATATCATCTTCATTCATGTAATAATAATTCCCTTTTGAGCTTTTTTCATCTTGTACTTTATTTATTACAATTCCAGCAATGTTTCCTCCAACATCTTCTATTTGAGTTTTTATTTTTTCTATATCTTCTATTTGAGTTTTTTCATGCTCTGTAACAATAAAGCTTGTATCTACTAATCTAGATAAAACAATAGCGTCTGTTACTAGATTACTTGGTGTAGCATCAAAAATAACTATATCGCAATTTTTCTTTAGTATTTCTACTGCTTTTATTATTTTATTTGATAATAATAGCTCCGAAGAATCATATGTTATACTTCCACATGTTAATACACATAAATTATCAAGTTCTGTTGGTTGTATACATTTTTGTAACTCTTCTTCTAAATTTTCTGAACTACTACTTAAAAAGTCAGAAAGACCTGGTACTTGATTTAATCTGAACTTTTTATGTTGTATACCTTTTCTCATATCGGCATCTACTAATATTGTTCTATAACCACCACGAGCAAAAGTAATTGCTAAATTTGTAGCCACCCAACTTTTTCCAGCCCCTGGCAGAGCACTAGTAATTAAAACACTCTTTAATCCTTCAGATCCATTCATAAATTGTAAATTTGTTCTTAAAGATTTAAATCCTTCTGCACATTGTGATTTTGGATCTAAATCTATTAAACCTTGCTTAATATTTGGATTTCTAGCAAATGTAGCCAAAGTTTTTATATTTAAAGCTTTTTCTATATCTTTGTAGTTTTTAACAGTACTATCAAATAAGTTTAGTATTAAAATTACTCCTATAGATAGAGCAAATCCTACTACTGCAAATACACCTGCATATTTAACTGGATTAATATTACTTGGTGCAGATGGTGCTACTGCTTTATCTACAACACGAATATTTTCCATATTATAAATTTCTTTAATTTGTTCAGAAAATACCTCTGCAATGCTATTTGCAATAATTGGAGCTTCATCTTTATTTGAATCTTGTACTGAAATTTTTATAATTTCAGTATTTTTTACAGACTCTATTGTTACATTTTTTCTTAATTGTGCTGTAGTTTTATCTAATTGAACTCTGCTTATAACTTCATTTAGAACAGAATCACTCTTTACAAGTTCACTATATGTATAAACTAACTTTTGATTTAATGTAACATCATTTGTTGTTGTTCCACTATTTTCTGCTTTTACTAATATTAAAGTAGTAGCAGATTTGTATTGTGGTGTTGTAACAAAAGCATTATAAACATATCCAATAAATAAAAAAGCCATAGTTGTTAAAAGTATAATAGCTTTTCTTTTCCAAAATAATTTTAAAAGGTCTCTTAAATCGATTTCTTCCATTATTTTCTTTACCTCTTTCTTCTTTTATTTTTTATTTTAATGCCATTATATACTAATATACTATACATTTTCAATATATTAATACATTTTTAATATTCTTGTAATATATATGTTATTTTTATATCTTAATTCGACTTTTTTCGCCTCTATATTTTGTATATTATCTTATGCTTTTTAGTACCCAATCATATTCTTCTAATTTAAAGATAGTTCCACAATATTCACATTTACCATTTATCGCAATATCCATATTAGCACCACATCCAGGACATTTTCTTGCAGTTCCTAAATTTTTTGCATTTTTTCTTTTAGAAAAAATCATTCTCATATATTGCTCTTTTCTTACTTGATCGTCACCAGATACCATTTGTCTAGTAGTTCCATCTAATTGATAATCTAAATATTTTGTTAATAAACTTATTTCTATTTCAAAATCGTCTTCGTTTTCTGTAATCTTAACAATATTAGTATCAGAAACATTCAACTCTCCATAAATTTGAATTAAATTTCTTTCATTTAAATTTTGTACTTTTCTAGCAAATTCTTCATATACCTCTTCTGATAAAAAATGTTTTACTCTTTCTAAGTTTTTTTTCATAACAGCTGTATACAACTGTATAAAAATATTATCTGCTTTTGCTTTAAAAGTTGATTCTGAAAAAGTACTATCTTCCACTACAATTTTTTGTATTAATTCATCCATATTTTTTCTCCTTTTATTAATTAAAGGACGGAAGAAAGCCATGTTAATCTAATTCTTCCATCCTTTACAATATTTTTATTTTAATTTTATCAAATTAAAATTTAATAAATTATAAATTTTCTTGTCTTAATGAAACCTTTTTAGACATTACCCATTCTGTATTTTCTGCAACAATCTTAGAATTACAATATTCACATATTCCTGTTGAATTCATATTAATTGGTGCTCCACAGTTAGGACATTTATCTAATTTTGCTTTTTCCAATTTTTCAATGAATGTCATTTCATAAACCATTCTTATCTTTCTGTTACTATTTCCTCTAACTACTTGTTTTGTATCTTTATTAATAATGTAATCATAGAATTCTATAACATATCTTGTAGTTACTTGCATCATATTATTTTGAAGACTAGCATTTGTAATTGCTGAATTTAATAATCTGAAGTCTTTCATTATGTTTTGTTCACCTTTCATTTCCATGCTAGTTAGTTGTGATTCATACATATTAAACATTTCATCTGTCATTACATCTCTTACTTTATCTAATTCAAAGTTCATCCAAGCATTTTCAATATTTAAGTAAATATTATATCCAGTTGAAAGGAATTTGTTTACATCGAAATCCGGAATATGTTTCTTTATTTCTTCTATAGCTTGAGGATTATTAACAACCGGTATAGCATTATTTTTAGGTATTTCTTTCTTCTTGTTTGTAGTTACAATTATAATATAAATGATTATAATTATCATAAATATTACAAAACCTAATAACGAACTTCCACTGCTAGATGAAGAACTACTATGACTACTTCCAGAGTAACTACTTCCGACTATGACTACTGCTTCTAGACGATGAGCTACTATGACTAGAAGAACTGCTACCACCACTGTAGCTTGAATGATATCCAGCATCAGCATTACTTTTATCTTGTTTCATAATAATGCTTGCTGATAATACTAATGCTAAAATTAGTACAATTTTCAGCACATTTTTTAATTTACTTTTTAAATTATTTTTCATTTTTCTCCCCCTTAACTTGTATATTTTTATATTTTTAAAAAATAATTTACATTTATTCTTTTACCCAAACAGAAACACTACCACCATTACAATAGAAAATTCCATTTCCATCATTATCTACATATACTGTTTCTTTTATATTCCCTGTACAATCTTTTAATACTGAATTTGCTAAACCTTTTCCAACATTCATACATTTAGATCCTCCAGGTCCATCTGAAAGAATTACTGCCATACCTGAATTTTCATGTTCTTCGTCGCCTTCTATTGTCCATCCTATAATGTTAAAATCATTAAAATAATCATTTTGTTTTCCATATACTTTATCTCTTCTTATTTTTATAAAAGTATCTAAGATATCTTTTTTACTTTGAATATTATCATGTGGTATTCCATAATAATCTCCATAAAAAACACAAGGATATCCATCTTTTCTTAACAAAATTAATGCATACGCTATTGGCTTAAACCAATCTTGAACCCAAGATTGTAGAGACTGACCTAATTGTGTATCATGATTATCTACAAAAGTTACAGCTAAATCTGGATCACTATTAACTAGTGTATTATCAAAAATCGTTTTCATGTCATAATTTCCGCCACTATTTGATGCATTGAATAAATTATAATGTAATGGTACATCAAACAAACTTAAACTAGCATTTGTTTCTTTTATGTAATTCTTCAAATTTTCTAAACTTGTGCTCCAATATTCCCCTACAGCTGGTAGTGCCCTATTGGTATTGTTTCTAACATAATTAAGCCAAGATTCCATAAAACTTGCTCTCATATGTTTTACAGCATCCATTCTAAAACCATCTATATTAGTAAATTGAGCATACCATAATCCCCACTTTTTTAATTCTTCTGTTACATCTACATTATTTAAGTCAATATCTGCTCCCATTAGATAATCAAAATTTCCATTTTCTTTATCTACATCTTTATCCCAATGTTTTCCATAAAATTTATATATTGAACTTCTTTTTTGAAATTCATCCCAATCTACTCCATGGAAGTGTGTCCAATTCCATTTAAAATCTGAATATTTTCCTCTTCTTCCTGGAAATTCATATTTTGTCCATGCTTGTATTGGAAATGGTTTAGATATGTCTACATTTCTATCTGATGGTAAATCCTCTATTGCATAAACTTCTTCTGTACCATCTGCACCTAAACGATGATTTAACACTATATCTGCAAACACTTTTACTCCATTTTCTTGTAAGCTTTTTATTGCATTTAAATATTCTTCTTTTGTTCCATATTTTGTTCGAATTGCTCCTTTTTGGTCGAATTCTCCTAAATCATATAAATCATAAACTGCATAGCCCACCCCATTTATTCCATCACTTGCTTTATATGCAGGAGGTAACCATACACTTGTTATTCCTATATCACTTATATTTTTTGATTCTTCTAATATTTTCTTCCATAATCCAAAATCTGATGGTAAATACCACTCAAAATACTGCATCATGGTTTTATTTATTTTTTTCAAATTCTCATCTCCAGTAAAATTTATTCTATAAAAATTATACAATAATGATTTTTTTTGTCAATAACAAAATTCTTCCTTTTATTATTTTTTCGCACAAAAAAGGACCCTATTATAGGATCCTTCTTTGTTTAGAAAGTTCTTTACGCATTTCTTGCTGTAGCTGCGACAGACTTGAGGCATTTGCTATAAAAATTCCAATATTGGGATAAATTAACATATCCAACCCTTCCATTAGAATTAATTTGGTACCACTCTTCACCTTCGGCAGATAAAATATCAAATTCATCGCCTGGCTCAAGTACACCAATAACATTTTTATCATTCTCAAGATTTTTTTCACTTCTTATATTCCATTTTTCACCTTTGAACACAAGAGTTTGACCCACCAAAAACCTTGATTTAGTCGTTTCAGCTGCTACTGTCGTCTTCTTCTCAGTTGTTGTAGTTGCCTTTTCAGTTGTAGTTGTTGCCTTTGTTGTGGTAGTCGTTTTTACAGTAGTTGTGGTCTCACATGTAGTTAACTCTTCCTGTTTTTGGACTTTAAAGTACCAATATTGAGAAAGGTTTACATATCCTATGATACCAGAACCTGTTTTAATCAAGTACCAACCATTTGATTCATCCAGCAAGATCTTGAAGTTAGAGTCCTTTGCAAGAGCTCCTATGATATTCTTATCATTCTCAAGATCTTTGGCATTTCTCACATTCCAGTGTGTTCCTGTGAATACAAGAGTCTGACCAGCAACAAACTTTGATTTGTCATTTCTAGCTGTTGTGGTCTTTTTCTCGGTTGTAGCGGTTGCCTTTGTTGTAGTCATCTTTTCAGTTGTCGCTGTCGCAATAGTGGTAGTAGTTGTTACCTGTTTTCTGGTCGCAAAATTCCAATATTTTGACAAATTAACATAACCAAACGTGTTGTTTGATTTTATGTAATACCATTCGTCATTTTCTACAGCCAAAATCTTAAACTCTGAGCCTTTTTTTAAAGCCTCTACGATATTATTATCGCTATTAAGATCTTTACTGTTTCTTATATTCCAGTGCACCCCAATAAATACCAACTCCTGACCTACACTAAAATGAGATTTAGCATTAACTTCAGTTGTTGTACTTGTGGTACTTGGATATATGCTTCCGTTCACAGGAGGCCAGATCAGATTTTTATACCCCTCATTAACTTTGGTGACATATTCCATTGTTAATTTGGCATCTGTTCTGTCAATGCTACCATTTCCGTCAACATCATAAATGTTAACATCCATATCATTGGCGTCTCCATTCAACACTTTTTCTGCAAGAGTTCTGATATTGTATGCATCAGCAATAGTGATTTTTCCATCGCCATCAGTATCGCCTTTCAGTGTTGTCTGTGTTTTTTCCTGTTCTGCGTATGATTTGGTTGCCATTGCAGTAAAAGCTGCTGTGCTTAAAAGCGTCGAAGCCATCACTGTTACAAGCAATCTTTTGGTTCCTCTCTTCATCATGATAAGGAACCCTCCTTTCGTCTTTAGTATAAATTTGATTTACCATTTAGCAAATCTAGTGCATATTTTATCACAAATTTACATAAAGTTCAATATTTTTATTTTCATTTTCTATCATATATTTAATCTACATAGATTTTTACTCTTATTATTTTTTTCGCGCAAAAAAGGACCCCATTGCAGAGTCCTTATTGCTTGAAAGTTTTGTCGTATGCGTATGATAAATTCCAGTCCTATCGAAAAGCTTTTAGTTCTCCTGATAAAAATCCCCTGAGTCAAAGATTTCGGGCTTAACAGGAAATACCCAAGTATCGATACTTACTGTAATTTGGGTGTTATCCTTGCGGAGCACCTCTAAAACATTTCCATTTTCAATAGAAACATTTCCGAGGTCAATCGGCTTCGAACCATAGTAGTGGAGCTTGGTTCCTGTAGAAATCAAATCTGCAGACATTACTCTTTTCAATGCCGGTTTTTTATAACCAACTAATTTAAAGTACTGTCTTCCAGGTCCAATTCCAATATAGCCGATACCATCATTCCAGCGGATAATGTACCACCCGTCAGTTGAAGTATTTGCCACAATCTCCACATATTGATCTTCGTAGATCTGACCAATAGTGTTGCCCCAAACAGAATCTCTGACTCTCCAGTTGTCACTGTTACAAAGCTGGACCAAGTCGCCTGCTTCATATTGTTCAGGTTCCTGAATGGTTGTTTCTGTGGTAGTGGTTGCTTTTGTAGTAGTCTGTGCAGTAGTGGTAGTCTCACGTGTAGCTGTTGTGGTTGCCTCACTTTTTACATTGAAGTACCAATAATCCGCCAGATTGACATATCCTACTGTTCCTGCTGCATTAACTACGTACCATTCGTCTCCTTCTACGGATAAAATCTTAAATTCTGTACCATGGGTGAGAGCACCAACAATGTTACTAGCATCTTTAAGATTTTTTCCGTTTCGGATATTCCAATGAGTTCCATTGAAGACGAGACTCTCACCAACATTAAACCGAGATGTCGCATTCTTCACCGTAGTAGTGGTCAGCTTGGTTGTGGTAGTTGCCTTTGTAGTAGTCGTCGCCGGATCAACCGGGTCTATACTCCCATTAACCGGCGGCCAAACCAGATTTTTGTATCCTGCACCCTCTTTTGCAATATACATCAGAGTTATCCAGGAGTCTTCCATGTCGAATTTTCCATTTCCATCAACATCGTAAATACTCATGTCTACGGAAATGTCATACCCAGCACCAATCTTGGCATACGCCAAAAGCAGGTTATAGGCATCATTGACAGTGATTTTTCCGTCACCATCTGTATCTCCTTTCATGGAAGATGTGGTCGTTTGGGTTTCTGCGTACGTTCTGAGTGCTGTTGCCTTTGAAGAAATTGCTATCGTGCACAAAAGCACAACTGCAATCGCCATCATCAGCAACCGCTTGGCTTCCTTCTTAACCATAAAGGAAACCTCCTTTCAATATAAAAATTTTTGATTCACCTTTTGGCAAACCTAATATAAATTATACCATAAATTTACATAAAGTTCAATGCTTTGTTTTTACTTTTTTCATTCAAGTTTGTAATTCAAAAATTCACACTTCCTACGTTTTTTATTAATTATATTTTATATTTACAATTCATTATACGATTTTATCTAAAAACTAATCTTAACTCCAATTGTTTTATTCTTTTTAACACTCACTAATATTCTTCTTATTCTTCTAATTTTTCTTGCAAAGATTCCCATAACTCCATATTATTTTTTATATTTTCATTTAATACATTAATTTCATTTTGAATTTCTTGAACTTTTTCATAATTTGTATATATTTCTTCTTTTGATAATTCCTCATTTAATGTATCTATTTGTTTTTCATCTGATTCTATATCTCTTTCCAATTTTTTTACTTTGGTTAACATTTTATTTTTCTCTTTTTGCATTAAATATGTATTATTTATAGCTTTATCTTTTTTCTTTTCAATAATTACATCTTGCTCTTCATCTTTTTTGTTTGCCTCATATTCTTCATATTTTCCATCATAATATGTAACTTTATTTTTTTCAAATATTAACAAACAGTCAGAAATTTTGTTAACAAAAAATCTGTCGTGTGATACAAAAATTACTGTTCCATCATAGTTTTGTAATAAATTTTCTAAACTCTCTTTTCCTATAATATCCATATGATTTGTTGGTTCATCTAATATTAATAAATTTGGTCCTTTTTTTAATATTTTACACAATTGTAACCTAACTTTTTCTCCTCCAGATAGCATTCGTATTTCTTTAAAAACATCTTCTCCATAAAACATAAATGATGCTAGCGAATTTCTAATTTCTGTTTGAGTTAAATCTGGAAACTCTGCATAAAAGTCATCTATCACAGTTTTATTAGAATCTAATAAAGCCATTTGTTGATCAAAATACCCAATTGTTACATTATAACCAAATTCGTATTTTCCACTAATCTTTTCTATTTTACCAACTAAAGTTTTCAATAAAGTAGATTTACCTATTCCATTTTCTCCAATAACGGCTAACCTCTGTTTTTTATATAAATCAAATGATATATTTTGAATTGCTTTATTATATCCAACTTCCAAATTTCTTACACTTAAAACCTGTTTGCCACTTTCTTTTTTTATCTTAAAATTTGTTTTAAATGTTGTTAAATCATATTTATTTGGAGCTTCTATTTTAACCATTCTCTCAATTTGCTTTAGTTTAGACATAGCCATTTTCGCCTTTGTTGGTTTTGCTTTAAATCTAATTGCTATATCATTTAGCCTTTTTATCTCTTTTTGTTGATATTCATAATCTTTCAATTGTTTCAAATAATTTTCTTTTTTCTTATTTTCAAAAAATGTATAATTTCCTGAATACTTCGTAATTGCTCCATATTCTATTTCATAAACTTTATTTACTATCCTATCTAAAAACATTCTATCATGCGATACAATTACAACTGCACTTGGATAATTTTTTAAATATTGTTCTAGCCATTCTATAGCTTTTATATCTAAATGGTTGGTTGGCTCATCTAGTAGAAGTATGTCTGGTTTACTAAGCAATAATTTTATAAATGCAATTTTTGTTCTTTGTCCCCCTGAAAATTCTCCTATTTTTTTATATTTATCTTCCTTAGAAAAACCTAATTTGTTTATTGCTGTTTCATATTCTTTTTTATATGTATATCCACCTAAAAATTCAAATCTATCATTCGCTTTAGAAAATTCTTTTACTAGCTCTTCTGAAGAATTATCTTGCATTTTTTCTACTAAATTATTTATCTTTTTTTCTAAATCTAATATAGGCTTATAAACTTTTAAAATTTCATCTATCATTTTAACATTATCATCTTCAAGTTCTATTTGCTTTAAATATCCAATTACAGGATTTCCTTCTTTGTAGATATTAAACTTTTCTTCTCCTATACCTTCTTCTAGTAATTCATTATTAACAATTGCCTTTAATAAAGTAGATTTGCCACATCCATTTCTACCTACTATCGCAACTTTTTCGCTTCCTTTTACTTCAAAATTTATTTCTTCTAAGATAGTTTCTGCTCCATAAGATACAGAGCCATTTGTTATTCTATAATTCATTTTTATCATCCTTATATTTTTATTTTTGTTATACTTAATATATATTTATATTTTAGATATATCTTTTCCATTGTGTTTGCATAAATTCTAACATATTTTACTTATTTTATCAAAAAAACTCACTATAAAAATAGCAAGTTTCTAAATTTTTATATTTCTATTTCGTCACTTTTTACATTATCTACAATTGCTGTAATCATTCCACATTTATTTGCTCCATGAATATCATTAATAATATCATCCCCTATAACTAGTACATTTTCTGGATTTAGGCCCATTTTATTACATGCATCTAGAAAATACCTTTTTAATGGTTTCTTAGCAAATCCTATATATTCAATTCCATTTTCGTTTGCAAAGCCTTTTACTTGTTGATCATATCCATTTGACAGTATTAACACCTTAAATTCTTGCTTCATAAACTCAATCCATCTTTTATTACATGTTGGAATATTCATCATATTTTTTCTCAACGTTTCATCTACATCTAAAATTAATCCACCTATTCCATATACAGATTTTAGTTTTTTTACCAATTCTAAATTAATCTCATCTACTTGATTTAATGTTAAATTTGGTTTTATAAATCTTCTTAATCTATGACTTATTGCACTATATATTTTTTGTTCTACTAATTGTAATATTTGTTTATCTGATTTCATCTTCTACGTCCTTTTTATAACTATCATTTTTCTATTTTTTCTATTTCCTCTTTAGTTAAATCAGTAACAACCTTTTTCCTCCATTTTTTTCTGTATTACAGATAAATTTTAACCAATTTTCTAATCTTTTATACTTTCCTTTTTTGGTTATTATTTACTTTTAACTTCTTTAATTCTATTATATGAATTTCTAATTTTTCTGTCAATATAATTCCTGAATATTCATCCTCTCTTATATGCCAAGCTGTATGATATTTATGTATTTTTAATAAATTTTTCAAATTAAAATCTGCAATTAGTACCTGGTATTTATCTTCTGTTATAGCCTCCAATAATCCTTGAGTTATAAATTCATTTCCTTGGTACCCAAATATTCTTCCAAATACATAATCATTTGTTGGCTTTAATAATTCTTGTTTTGACATCAAATCACTCATTTGAAATTTCGGCAAAAATTTGCCTTTAGAATTTAAATGGTTTGAAACAAAAAGAGAACAAATAGCATGGTTTTATGCTTTCTGTTCTCTTAATTTTAAATTATTATATATTTTTTTAATTTCATTTGCAAGTAAAATCATCATACATTTTTCGATATGCCAACTATATATTTTTTTATTAATTTATTTGTCTCTTTGTGTTTTTGAAACTAATACCTTTCTTGGTTTACTTTCCATATAAGTAGAGATAATACCTCTTTCCTCCATTTGATCTATAATTCTTGCCGCTCTTGCATATCCAATTTTAAATTTTCTTTGTATAAATGATGTAGAAACGTATTTTTCTTCCACTACAACTCGAATTACTTCTGTCAAAATAGGATCAATACCATCATTTTTCTGTTCATTTGTTTCCACCTGTTCTATCTTTTTTTCAAAATTAACACTCTTATATTTATTTTTCTGAACTTTTACGAAATCGACGATTCTTTTTATCTCATTTTCTGATAAATATGCACATTGACATCTTACACATCCTATTTTTCCTCTTTCTTTAAAAAGCATATCACCTTCTCCAAATAACTTTTCTGCCCCAACTGTATCTAATATAGTTTTGGATTCTGCTTGTGATGTAACTTTAAATGCTACTCTAGTGTTAATATTAGCTTTTATACTTCCTCTAACGACATTTCTTGATGGTAACTCTGTTGTTATTATAATATAAATCCCTACTTTTTCTGCATTTTGAACTATATATTTAATCAAATCTTCTTTTTCCTTTTTTCTATCTAGCATTATAAAGTCAGCATACTCATCTATTATAATTATAATAGATGGTAATTTTTCCGCGATATCTTCTCTTTTATTATATTGTTTGTAATCTTTTACACCAATACCTGCAAACATTGTATATCTATTTTTTATCTCTTGTACTATCCAAGCTAGAGCTTCCAAACCTTTACTATCAACATTTATTATTGGAGTTAATAAATGTGGTATTTCGTTATATATAGATAATTCTGATGTACTTGTATTTATCATTAAAAATCTAACAGCTTCTGGATTTGCCTTAAACATAATACTATTTATTATATTATGTAAAAAAACACTTTTCCCCGAACAAGCTGTACCTGAAATCAAAATGTGAGAAGTCTTCTCTATATCAATTATCTTATTATTATCATATATATCCTTTCCAAGAGCTATTGTTAACATAGATTTGCTTTTTCTAAATTCTTCTGTATCTATTATTTCTTTTAATTTAACTATGTTTTTTGTCACATTCTCAACTTCAATTCCTACCAGTCCTTTTTGAGAAATTATTTGAATATTTGTAACACGTCTTCCAATATTATATGCTAAATCCTCTTTCAAATTTTTTATTTTACTAACTCTTACTCCATTTCCTAATTTTATTTCATATAAAGTAATTGTAGGTCCTACTATAACATTTTCAACTTTTGCATTTACATTAAAACTTATTAATACTTTTTGCAATCTTTTTGAATTAACTATTATATCATTTTTATCTAAAGATGTATTTTTTTCGTTGTCTAATAACTGTATTGTCGGATATATATAATCTTTATCCATTATATCTTCATTTAACATATTTACTTTTCATTCCTTTTTCTTTATATATTTTAATGTTTTCCCTTACTTTTATTTAATATTAATCCTAACGTTAACCCCATTGCATTTTTTCCAAAAATAAAAGTTCCTACTGTTGCTGGTGTAATTATATTACCATTTCTATTTTTGTTTTCATTATTTACTTTGTTATTTGTTCCATTAATTGCTTTTTCTTCTTTCTTTTTCACATTTATATTACATATATTTTTTACTCCATTACTAGCAGTAGCAACTATAGTTGTAGTTCCTTCTTTTATTGCTATAACCTTTCCATTTTCAACTTTTGCGATACTTTCATCTGATGATTCAAAAGTAATTGTTTTATCTGTTGCATTTATTGGATGAATAACTCCTGTAATTGTTACACACGCTCCTTCTTTTAATGTTATATCGTTTTTGTTTAAAACTATTTTTGATACTTCTATTACTGGTTTTTCTATATTAATTTCTATACTATCTTCCTTATTATTATTTTTTGCTATTATTTTTACTTTTCCTTCTTTAATAGCTTCTACTTTTCCATTCGAATCAACAGTTGCTATATTTGCATCACTGCTCGTCCATGTTATTGTTTTATTAGTTGCATTTTCTGGTTCTATTTTTGCTTCTAATACTAAACTTTCACCAATTTTTAAATTTGTATTTTCTTTATTTTTTATTTGAACAGCTGTTACATCTATATCTTTTTTCTCTTGGTTATTGTTGCTTGTACTACTAGTTTTTGATGCGCTACTAGTAGTAGACTTTTTACTACTATTGCTACTTGAACTATTAGCAGATGAAGATGACTTATATGGACATATTCCATTTGTATGTAAATGTGCTGGATATCCTCCACAATGGTAATGATAACTTCCTAAACCACTTTTATTTTTATTATCTCTATGTCCACCATTCGCATCTGTTTTTCCTGAGTGCGCATACATTGCTGTTTGAAACGATAATAATATTATTCCTACTATCACTATTACTTTTAATACTCTTTCTTTTCTCTTTTGCATATATAGTCCCCCTTTATTTATAAAAAATAGTATCATACCAATTTTGCATTTTCTGTCGAATTTTGTTATATATGCAAAAAAAGTTAGATTTTTTGTAATCTAACTTTTTCTTCTAAATTAGTTTATTTTTATATTTTAAAAATTCATATTAAACACTTGTATACTTATCCATATCAAAATATTTATATTGTCCTAATCTGCCACCAAATGTTACTTTTGAATCTCTATCTGCCACTTCTTTATATTTAACATATAACGAAGATTTCTTTTCATCATTCATTGTATAATATGGTTCTTTTCCCTGTACCTATTTATCTGGATATTCACTTCTTTATCACTAGTGTGGAATATGTGTGCACCATATTTGTGTACATTTATCCCGTCAATGTTTTCTGTATAAATATTTCCTCCAACATTTTGCCTTTTTATATTATAAGACATTTTTTTCTTTTTTATTAGCTTCATATGCAAATATTGATCCCAATAGACCTGAACCTACTATTAGATAATCATTAATTTGTTTAGTCAAAATTATAACCTCCAATATCTATAATTCAATTTATCAACATCTTCTTTTTTAAAAATACACTTTACATCTATCAATACTTTACTATTATCGTTATCTTTTCTAAATAAACTATCTATTTCTTTTAAAGACAAGCTTTTAAATTCATCATGAGCAACCGCCATTATAACACAATCTATATCTTTTACGTCCTCGAATTTTGTCATTTTTATACCATATTCTTTTAATACATCTTCACTGTTTGCATATGGATCAGTAACTATAATATTTATTTCATACTGTTTAAGTTTATTAATTATATCTGCAACTTTGCTATTTCTTATGTCTGGACAATTTTCTTTAAATGTCAATCCTAAAATAGCAACTTTAGAACCTTTAATTTTTTTTCCTGCTAGTATCATTTCCTTTATTGCAGCATCAGCAACAAAAGCTCCCATTCCATCATTTACTTTTCTGCCAGATAAAATAATCTGACTATGATATCCTAAATTTTCAGCTTGATATACAAAATAATATGGATCAACACCAATACAATGTCCTCCCACAAGTCCTGGTCTAAATCCAAGTGAATTCCATTTTGTATTCATACCATCTATTACTTCATTTGTATCAATTCCCATAATATCAAAAATCATAGCTAATTCATTCATAAAAGCAATATTTATATCTCTTTGACTATTTTCTACTACTTTTATTGCTTCTGCTGTTTTTATTGTAGAAACAGGATATGTTCCAACCTCAATAACTAAATCATAAATATTTTTAATTTCTTCTAATGATTCTTCATCCATACCTGATACGATTTTTCTTATTTTAGATAAAGTATGCACTTTGTCTCCCGGATTAATTCTTTCTGGACTATATCCGACTTTAAAATCAACTCCACATTTTAAACCGGATTCTTTTTCTAATATTGGTATACAAACATCTTCAGTTACTCCTGGATATACAGTTGATTCATAAACAACTATTGAACCTTTTACCAAATTTCTTCCTACAACACGTGATGCCCCTTCAACTGGATCTAAATCCGGAGTTTTATCAGTATTTATAGGTGTTGGAACCGCCACAATATAAAATTTTGCTTTTTTTAACTCCTCTTCATTTGATGTAAAATGTACTGTTGTATTCATTATCTCTTCATTTCCCACTTCACCTGTTGGATCTATTCCTTTTAAATATTTTTCAATTTTTCCTTTGTTAACATCAAACCCAATTACATTCGCTTTTTTTGCAAATGCAACTGCTAACGGCATCCCAACATAGCCTAATCCAATTACTGCAATTTCCTCTTCTTTAGATTTGATTCTTTCATATAAACTCATTTTCTTTCCCCCTTGAAATTTTTAAGACCATACTATATATCTTCATTTTTTCATTAAATTTTTATTTTTTGTTAATTTCTATTTCGAAACATTTTTAACAAACTCTATCCATTTTCTATGCTCTACTGCAAAGTTACCTGTAACAGACGAGTTTTCAATTACATTTTTTGTTACTACTGATCCAATATTAACCTTTGAATTTTTTCCAATATTAATCCTTTTGGCAATACATGCACCGGGATCTATACATGCAAAATCTTCAATTTTGCAGTTTCCACTTATAGTACAGTTTGCACCAATTAAAATAGAATTACCAATTTTATTTCCATGTGCAATATGAGTAAAACTATCAATAACACAATTTTTTCCAATCTCTGTTGTATCCCAATCAAAAACTGCCTTATGTATATTTACCATAGACTTTATAACTGTTTTTTCTCTAATATGAACCCTGCCATAGTGTGAAACTGGAAAAAGTGAACCATCCTTCCTTCTTTTCACTTCATATCCCTCTGAACCAATAACACAATTAGCTCCTATAACAACATCATTCTCAATTACAGTATTTTTTTCTATTACTGTATTGTTACCTATAATAACATTATTTCCTATTTTTACATTATCTTCAGATATAAACACATTGCTACCTATTTGTACATTTTTACCCATAACCGTATTTTTTTCTTTTGTTTTGTCATCCATTATTAAAGTGTATAGTTTAAAAAATGTATATCTTGGTTCATTTGAAATTAAAATACCTTTATTGGATGGTATATTATTTATTTTATCTTCTGAACAAATAACACACGTAATATTCTCATTATTTATCAAGTCATTTAAATATCTATCATCATCATAAAAAGTTATAATTTTTTTGTTTAGTCTAACAATGCATTGAGCAAAAGCTTCAAACTCACCATCTCTATAAATTTCAATATCATTTAAAATATTTTTTAAATCTCCTAGTCTCATCACAACTCCTCCAAAATTATTTTTTAATTTTTATAAATATCTTTTTATTAAATCTTAATATTAATACATATATTAAAAATCCACCTGTCATTATCCAAGTGAAAAATGATGTATTAACAAGCATCCACATTAATATAAACAACACCACTGATTTAATTGGTCTTCCATATTTTTTAGTTGAATTCTCCAAAATAACATAAGTTGTAAATATCATAACTGGGTACAATAAAATTCCGATAAATCCAAAATTTCCATATATATCACCAATAAGTCCATTAGTCGCATTATGATAATACGCATTAGGCATATATTCCATTGCAATTTGAACTGAACTAATAGGATCATAAGGACTTTCCCCAAAAATTTTAAATATACTTTCTCGTAACAATAACAATTCATTATTACTAAAAAATTCTAGATAATAATAATTTGTTTCCCCAGGTAATATAATAGTTCTGTCCAGTAGAGCAACCAATTCATAACTCCCTGTAATTATGAATATTATTACACTTATTAAAACAACAATAGATAAACTTATTAGAATAATATTTATAGATGAATCTAAGCAATATTTTCTTGTAAGAAACACAAAAGCAACTATTATTACATATAATACTAACCAAGTTTTCATTCCATTTATTTCAAACATCAATAACGCAAAAAACAAAACCAAAATACACCTAAAATATTTTTTATTACTTAATGCAATTAAAAAACACCACGGAAGTATAACTGTTGCATTCCATGAAAGTAAATAACTATCAATAGTAGATAACGTTTGTGTTCTAAAACTCTCTCTTGCTTGATATAAACTTGCAAAAGAAGAAACATTTATTCCAAACTTCTTTACTTCATATATTGTAATTAAAATTCCTATTATAAATAAAAAAGTATTTAAGTGATTAGAAACTAAACTTTCTATAATATCCTCTTTTTCAATATTATTATCTTTTTTTATGTTTGAAAAGATAATGCATAATCCAATCAATATAATCCAAAAAACTAAAACAATAATAAACATTTTTGTATCATAATTTCTCAAACCAAATATAGAAATGTTAGCTACCCCAGAAAGCATAAATATACTTTTAATCATAAATCTGTAGGTATCTTTTTGTATTCTATTAATCATCAATAAAATCATTATATAAATAATCCATCCAAATAAATATTTTACTGGATTAAAATCTAAAATTCTATTTAAATATGCAAATTGAACAGTTGTCCCTTTACAAAACAAAATATCTAGAAAAGCTTTGTAAATAATAAAACATATTATACTTATATTATTTTTTTTCATATATATTTACTCTCCATTCATTTATTTGCTTTATTAAACTATTTCTAACAATAATATTATCTAAAAATTGCATTTATACATACCAACAAGATTTATATGTTTTGAATAATTTAATATCCACTTTCTTACTATTATTTTATTAGTTAAAATCCAACTTTTTGCGTTTTTATCTAAAGTAACACATCTTTATAAAAACTTTTATTTTATATCTTTAATGAAAAAGAGCATTTTAAACATTTCCTTGCAACTGTTTAGCAGATAAACTTTTATAACCAATAAACATCATAAATACAATTTTTATTACATTTGCTATTATCATAGAAAAACATATTGCATATAATTCATATGTTTTTAACAAGCTGTATGAACAGATCAAAAAAGTCAAAACAAATATTAATTGAATATATATTTGATATTTTGTTTTGGCAATTTTCATAATAGCTGGTTGCAATATATTACTTGATATGTTTAGTATTGAGCCTATGTTTGCAAATAATAAATATGGTATTGCATATCCGTATATTTTTGGATATAAAATTGGTAATACAAATGGACACGCAATTTGAACTACTAATAGAGAAACTACAGATATAAGCATAATCATAAAAAATATGCCGTTCAGTTTCTTTCTTGTAAAAGAAAAACTTTTATTGGTATAATAACTTAATAATACAGAAGAAATTGGTAAAGCAATAATTCCTAATGTCTTCCCTGCAAATGTTGCAACTGTATATATGCTTACCATTTCAGAACCTAAAAAAGGCAATATTATAAAACGATCCATGTACAACATTGATTGTCCAAATAATATACTAATTATTATATGTATATATGATTTAAATGTATCATTAAAGTTATCCGTTTTTTTATATGGTTCAAAAACCAGTTTAGACCTTCTTATACAATGTAACACTCCAAATACTTCTCCAATAAGGAATGCAAAAGCCCAATTATTAATTTTTAGTGCTATAAATAGTCCTATAATATATCCAATAGAGATAAAAACATTATTAATTAGCAAACTTTTGAAATCCAGATTAATTCTATAAATTACTATAACATATTGCCTAATTAAACTTGATACTGTCAAAACAGAAATTGTTAATGACATATAAATATCATATTTAAATACTAAAGAAGCTAATAGAAATGATGCTATAAATGAAAATATTACACTAAATAATAAAAGAATATTAAAATCTCCTTTTACAGAATAATTATTATTTTTTAATAATCTAACATTATTTAAAGAATTTCCCAATGCTGATGCAATAACATTAACTAATCCCATTGTAGTTAATAGCATTCCATACATTTCAATATCTAACTTTTGACTAAAAACAGGATAAATAATAAGTTGCAGAATCATTGTAACTATTCCTGAAGCCAATATATTAATGATGAAATCCTTTAACATATTTTTCTTATTCAAATTCATTTAATTATCAACTCACTTTGCATTTTATAATCAAAAATATTCTTTGCTAATTCATAACTGTTATTTTTATACATCTCTATATCAATATTATTTTTACTAATCTCTTTAAAGAATTTTTTTAATTCCATATTATCATGAATATAATAAGCACTATCATTAGGTACAAAACTTTTATAAAATTCCCCATTGCTTGATAATAAAACTGCACATTTGTTACACATTGCTTCATGAGCAGTAACAGATGGACTTCCAGGTTGTAAATATATATCACACACTTTTAAATATTTCATTAATTCACTATTACTTTTCCACCCTATATATATAATTCTTTCATCTTTGGCAACTAAATTAAAGAAATCCTTTTCTATTTCCTTGCAGGGTTGTCCTATTAAATATAAATAAAATCTTGTATCTCTAATGTCTAAAAATGATTTTAATAATTCTATTGTCTTTTTATTTTTTGTAAACTTACCTGAATGTACAAATATTATAGAATCTTTTGAAATATCGTTTATTTTTCTAAATTTTTTTTGATATTCCAAAATTTCATTTTCAGTTGTTACTTCACCGCCAAGTGGCAGTAACAATAGTTTGCACTTTTTTTCATCTATCCCATACATCTTTTTAAGAAATGACTTAGAATTATTATTCAAATAAAATAAATTATTTATATATTTTATATTAATTTGTATTATCAATCTGTAATAAAACTTATGAAGAATTTTGGCTAATATACTATTACAACTATTTACATCATTAACATGAATGTCAGCATTACAAATAACATTTTTATTTTTTTTGATATATTTAGTTACAGAAAATAAACTCAAAGCATGCAAATCATGAATAAAAATTATATCAGGTTTTATTTCATCTATTTTCTTATATAATCCTTTGTAAAATTTTATTTTTTTTGCTATTGTAAAATTTCCAAACAGACATTTTAATCTATAAATTTTTATCATATTATGATCTTTGCTTTTATATTCCTCATAACTCTGTAAGGCCTTTCCATCAACAAATTCTTCTAGTATTTTAGGAACATAATTTGCAGTTACAATATATACATCATGATTACTCGATTGATAGTAAGCCAATTTATTCTCTTGATATCCCCAATCTGAAATATATGGATAATCGTCAAATAATACATGTAATATTTTCATGCAATAACCTCCACAATTTTTTCTTTGCTAAAAACTTTTACCATATTTTTTTCCAAAAAATTTAGCATTAAGAAAACTAGCACCCTTCTTAAGCCAATTTACCTTTTCAATGTCTATAACTTTTACTTCTTTATATTTTAATTCATTTGTATTAATCCAAACATCTAGTAAAAGTTCACTAATTCTTCCTAAATATCTTGCATGGAAATTATCATATTGCTCTGTTGAAATTCTTTTTTCTAGTTCAAATAAAATATCAAATAACCAAGTGCAATAATCATTTAAAATTTCTTTTTTCATTATAAACATATTAAACATATGAGCTGATGTTCTTTTATGTAACATATCAAATTCTTCTAAATATTTAGGATATTTCTCTTCTATTATTTTTCTAGTTTCGTCAAGTGGTTCTATATACATTGTATGTTCATAATGAGAGTATAAATTTTCTATATAATATTTTCTTTTTTTAGGCAATATCACATCTGTCTCTTTTAGAATTGTACATACATCTTTATATTTAATTGCGTTTTCAATTCTTCCTTCTATATCTTTAGGTAGTTTTTTACTAATAGAAAAGTACCTTCTATAGTGCGACAAACCTATATAGTCACAATTCAGATTTTTCCACGCCCAATATATTCCTGTTAGTTCACAATAATAAAGATTTTTCTTAGATATATTGTCTCCCGTATCATCTCCAACATATCCTAAGTTATTTTTTCCTTCTTTACCTACATGTATTGGTAAATATATATCATCTTTTGGCATTTGATATTTTTTATGAGTAGCCACAATTACCTTTACATCCATATTTTACACTTTCCTCCACTCATTTTATTTTGCTCCTTCTTTATATAAAACTGCTTTTATTGTCAAAAAAACACATTTAATATCTAATATTAAATTACAATTTTTACAATAATAATATTCTAATTCCAATCTTTTTTCATAAGTTGTGGCAGATCTGCCATTTGCAGCCCACCAACCGCTTATTCCTGGACGAACACTTTGATATATCATAGGATTTCCTTTATGAGCATCAAGTTCTCCTTCAACCAGTGGTCTAGGTCCTATTAATGACATATCACCTTTAAGTACATTAATAAACTGTGGTATTTCATCCAAAGATGTTTTTCTTAATATTTTTCCTATTTTTGTTACTCTAGGATCATTTTCAAACTTTTGATTTATATCCCATTCTTTTCTATATTTAGGATCTTTTAATAATTCATTTAAAACTTCGTCTGCATTATAAACCATACTTCTAAATTTATATATATATATAATTTTTCCATTTTTCCCAACTCTTTTTTGTTTGTAAAAAATAGATTTCTTATCTCCCACTGCTATATAACATATTTTTGTCACTAATGATATTGGAATCAACATAAGTATTCCAAATATAGAACACAATATATCAAATACTCTTTTTATAATAAAATATGTTATTCTTTCTATTCTAGAAAAAGTTGACTCTGTTTTTTTTAAGCTTATAGGTAATACAATATTTTCTTGAACAGGTATTGCAACAATTTCATTTTGACTTTTTTGGTTTTCTTCCATCTCTAAAACTGTAGATTCTACTGTCATCATTTATGCCACCTCCTTTAGTTTATAGGTGGTTTTATTAATTTTTTTTAATCTATTATCTTTTTCAAAAAGATTAATAATAGCTATTATTAGTGTTATTGGTATAAGCATAATTGTACCTACTATTCCAGCTATTATATCTATAAGTCTCTTTCCTGTTTTGTTTATTATATTTAAAGCTTTCTTTTGTAATAAATCTTGTTTTTTTTCTGATTTTAGCAATATCATTTCATCTTTGTTTAATATAGATATATCTTCTTCAGCAAGATTCACTTTAAATCATCCCCTATATTTATTTTTTACATTCTTTTATTTCTATTTTTATACTCCATTTTTTATTTTCGTTCATACAACATCAAGTAGTATTATTATACTAGAATTTTACAGAAATTTCAAGTTTTTATGTCATATTTGTTAAGAATTCAGCCATTTTTAGTGTTTTATATTTATTTACTGCTTATATCTTCTATTTTTTTAAAATTTTCACTACTAATTTTGTCAAATATTGTATTTTTTACAACTGTTGCAATTATTACTCCAAATACCACACCTAATGTATCTATACATACATCTCTTACTTCAGCACTCCTTCCTGGAACAAAAAACTGATGTATTTCATCAGAAGTAGCATACAGTATCCCCACTATAATCGTCAAAATTATTCTTTTTTTGTTATTCATTTTATATGTATTCATGTAATTCATAACAGCAATTCCTAATAGCATATATATAGTAAAATGTGCAAGTTTTCTTATTGGTTTTACCACTTTTTCTGCAAGTCGTTTTTTCTCTATCTCGTTTAGCTCTTTGTTTTTTGGATTTATTTCTATTACAGTATTTACTACTTTACCACTAGTATTTTCGGATTTAGTTGAATTTTCTGAAGAGAAATGAAATATTGTTATACAAATTATAAGTATTAATATTAGTAATATCATTCTATTTATATTTATCTTTCTTTTTTGCATCATAGTATTTTAATTCTCCTTATCTTATTTCTTATAAGATTATATACTAGTTATTTTCTTCATACAACTTTTAAAAGTATTTTTCTTTACTTTTTTTTAATTTGTTATATAATGTATGAAAAATAAATTTAGAAAGAAGTTGATAATTTTGTCTAAACATTCTGAAATAAAAGAAAAAAAGAAAATAGGTTTAGTACCTAAAATTTTGCTAATTATATTTATTGCTATTATAATTTTTGTTTTAGTAGCTGGAGTTTCTGGTTATTTTTGGGCTAAGCACAAATGGGACCAAATGGATTATGTTGATTTATCTAGTAGCGACATAGAAGTTAATCCAGGTGTAAATGAATCTTTGAAAGGCTATCGTAATATAGTTTTACTTGGACTTGACGCTAGAGAAGATAACTTTGGAACAGGAAACCGTAGCGACTGTATTATGATTATTAGTTTAAATCAAGAAACAAAAAATGTAAAAATTGCCTCTGTTTATAGAGATACTTACTTAAATATTGATGGTCATGGACTTGATAAAGTTACTCATGCATATTCTTATGGAGGACCAAAACTTGCACTTAGCACTTTAAATAAAAACTTAGATTTAAATATTACAGAATTCGTTGCAGTAAATTTTGATACTGTACACACTGTTGTAGATAGTGTTGGTGGTGTTGATATTAATATAGAACAATCTGAATTAAAATATATAAACAATTATATTACTGCTGCTGATAAGCAATTTGGTACATCTACACAAAAAATCACAACTACAGGAAAGCAAACTTTAAACGGTGTACAAGCTTTGGCTTATTCTAGAATTCGTTATACAGAAGGTGGAGATTATAAAAGAACCGAACGTATGAGAGATGTTTTAATTGCTGTATTTGAAAAAGCGAAAACAATGAGTGTATCAGATCTTAATTCTTTATCAGATACTATTCTCCCTCATGTTTCTACTAATATTAATATTAATGAGGCAATTGGTATGCTTCCACAATTAACAAATATTAATGTTAATGAAAGTATTGGTTGGCCTTACGAAGTAAAAGGCATTACTTTAGATAGATGGTATGGTGTTCCTGTTACTTTGGAAGAAAATGTTTCAAAATTACATAAAGATTTATTTAATGAAACAGATTATAATCCTAGCGATACAGTTAAAAATATTAGTACAAGCATTATTAATAAAACAGGATATAGATAAAATTTAAATAAAATGTGCACATAAATTTTTTAAAGATTTATGTGCATTTATTTTATTTTTCAATATTTATGCTTATTTTTTTATTTTTCTTATTTATAAAAAACGACTCTCGTTTCAATCACCTTGTGGTAATCTCTACGAGAGCCATTTTCGGCAAAATCAAATCAACTAATCAAACTCTGGAGATAATATAACGATCTATACCATCGCTTATATAGTACTCCAGCTTTTTTTCCATCTCTTCTTCAGAACACTCAAAACAGTCTAAAACAATAACAGATATTTGTTTGTTGCTTTTCTGTGTTGCAACAGAAAGTACAAGATACTTTGCATACTTTACTTTGCAAAAATTTCTTGTAATTTTCTTTTCTACCCAGTAAATGATGTCAAATGGTCTCGGGTTAAATGCCCCTTGTTCCAAAATGAAATCAAGTGAAGTCGGATCAATAAATAGTCCACTCACTTTGGAAGGACTATACTTAATCCCCAATTTACTGCTAGTTGAAAAAACCAAATCTTTCTGCTTTGCTGCTGTTTTTGTGAGTTTTGAAAGGTGATTAACGGAGTCTTTGATTTCTTTTGCCATTGCCGCTTCTTCCACAGATCTTTCTTTCATCACTTTTAGCGTGTAGTCTAATTGTGCTTCTGAAAGGCCTTGTGTTTTTGCCAGTTCCGCCATTGAAATTATTCTGCCTCTATATTTGAGCCAAAACTCTTCCAACTTTTGGATATCAGCTTTAATTTGCTGATTCGTTCTTCGTCTTTTAGCCATGTGTAATTCCTCCTCCTGGCTGGTCAAACGAACTTCTTACGTACAATGTTACATAGTGTAACTTATTATATTATATAGCATTACACGTATTATGTCAATTTATTTCTATGTTATTATTTTTTAGCTATTATTTCTCTAGACTTTCTTTTTCTAATTTTATAATTAGTAACCACACATTAAATTTCAATTTTCTACATTAATCTTTTCTAAAACTTTTCTATATAATAAATTTAGATAAATCTCTATTATATAAAAACAGCTCCCGTTTCAATCACCTTACGGTAATTTACACGAGAGCCATTTTTAGCTAAACCATCAAAATCAAATTGCCTCAGGCTTTACTTTCTCAAAAACGCCGTCCCAGCTTCTCTTGCAGTTCAGATACAGAGTTTACAACATATTGGTCCATTTGCAATACTTCAAGCTTCATCAGGTCTTCTTGGTACAAAAAATCTAACACAAGATACTGTTTAACTTCAAGTTTTACATCGAACTTCTGTCGGCTTTTCTCTTCGACAACATAAATGATGTCTCTTCTGTTTGGGGTAAAAAGACCTTGAACAATTACAAAATCCAAAAGCACAGGTTTCAAAAAAAGTCCTGTTAATTTTGGCTGTCCGTAGACCATCCCAAGAGTTGTTTGGTTTGGAAAGGAAATCGTTTGTGTCTTACCTCTTCGCAAATTGCTTTCCAGGCGCTTTACTGAGTCCTTCAGTTCTTCGCCCTGCTTTGCAGACTGGTCTTTCATTACTTTCAGTGTGTACAACAACTGATTTTTTGAAATTTTCAGCAGATCTGCCAATTCTTGCATCGTGCAAATTCTATCTTTGCCCAAGATGCTGTATTTGATGATTTTCCGGATATCCATTTCGATCTCCAGATGAGTTCGTCTTTTAGCCATTGTAATACCTCCTTTTGGCTTTAACGAATTCGGATTACGTACATGTTACATAATCTAATGTAACTTCTTATATTATACACCTTCTTACACATTATGTCAATTTTACTCTTTCTTATATCTCCCCCAAAAATAATAAAAAAGAGCAAAATTTAAATTTACTCTTTCTTAATATATTCTTTACTTCATCACCATTATTACATTCTTTCTGGCATTTGTATACCAAGTAAATTTGCTCCTGTTTCTAAAACTACATTTACCATATAAGTTAAATATATTCTTGCATCTTTTATTTCAGTATTTTCTATCATTATTTGATTTTCTGTATAAAAAACACTATATGCCTTAGCTAAATCTATTAGAAATCTTGCAATAATATATGGTTCATTTTTACTTATTGAAAGTTTAACTATTTCATTAAAACTATATATTAGTTTTAATACTTCCATAGAACTTTTATCTAATAAATTATCTATTTTTACATCTTCAATTTTTGGTATATATCCTGCTTTATTTAGTACACTTTTTGTTCTTACATAAATATATTGAATATAAGGACCTGTTTCTCCGTTAAAGTTTAACATTGTATCCCAATCAAAAATTTCATCTTTAATTCTACTATTTGATAAATCATTAAATATTACTGCGCCTATCCCAACTTTTTTAGCAATTTCTTTTTTATTTTCTAATTCCGGATTTTTTTCTTCTATTATTTTTTCTACTCTTGAAACCGCTTCATTTAATAAATCTTCTAACTTTATAATATTTCCTTCTCTAGTTGACATTTTACCTTCTTTTAGTCTAACCATTCCAAAAGGTACATGTACTAAATTTTCTTTATACTTTTCATCCATGTCTAGTAATTTTGCTACTTCAAATATTTGTTCAAAGTGTAATATTTGTTCATATGAAGTTACATATATTGCTTTGCAGAAATCATATGTTCTTGCTCTATATAATATTGCTGCTAAATCACGTGTTTCATATGTTGTTGATTTGTTTGATTTTATTATTATGCATGGTGGCATATTTTTTTCTTCTAAATCTACTACTTTAGCTCCTTGTGATTCTATTAGTTTTCCAGACTTTTCTAGCATTTCTACTATTTCTGGCATCTTGTCTGTATAAAAAGATTCTCCACATACAGATTCAAATTTTGTTCCTAATATATCATATACTTTTTGGAATTCCTTTAAACTTAACTCTCTAAATTTTTCCCATAACTCTACACAAGTTTTGTCTCCATCTTCTAGCTTTTTAAAGTTATTTCTGCATTCTTCTAATACACTCTCATCCTTTTTACATTCTTCATTAATTCTTACATATAATTTTGTTAATTCATCAATTGGATCTTTATCTATGTTATATTCTTTTCCCCATCTTTTATAGCCTTCTATTAGTTTACCAAATTGAGTTCCCCAATCACCTAAATGATTAATTCCTATAGAATTATAGCCTAAAAATTTATATATATTATATAGAGATTGTCCTATTACAGTAGACCTTAAATGTCCAATATGAAAAGGTTTTGCAATATTTGGAGATGAATAATCTATAACTACGTTTTTATTTTCTCCTTCATTAGATGAACCATACTTTTCTTTTTTTAAATCGAATTCTTTTATTACCTCTCTTGCTAAACTTTCTTTATTTATATAAAAGTTTAGGTATCCTCCTACTATTTCTACTTTTTCTATTAAATTTTTATCTATATCCATATTGTTTTTTAACTCTTCTGCTATTATTGCTGGAGCCTTTTTTAATTCTTTTGCAAGCTTAAAACAAGGAAATGCATAATCTCCCATTTCACTGTTTTTTGGCTTTTCTATGTAATTAGCTAATTCTTCTTTTGAAATATTTGTAACATCTGATATTTTTTTTGCTATCTCGCACCTATAATCTATCATTTTCATATCCTCTTTCTTAACAAAATTATTTTTCACTCATTAATTTTATGTAACTATTATATAGATTAAGCTTATAAAAGTCAACTAAACTTTTATTTTAACCAACTCTATTACACAAATTTTTTATGTTTTAAATTTTTGTTTTAAGAATTTCCTTATATGAAAACATATTTTTAACTCTTATTTATAGTTATATTTTTTCTATTTTAATCACTTTTATATGTTTTAATATTATTTTATAGATTTTTATACATATTATTCATTTTTTTGGAAAAACTAATCTTAAAATTTAAATGGAGTAAATTTGTATATATGAATAGATTTATTAATGATTTTAAAACATTTTTTTTGAATACCTTTGCTTATCATCCTAAAACAAATTACAATTTTACGCTTTCTGAATTTCCTAATACTAATAACTCACCAGAAGATGATTTTAAAAAAACTATTTCTAATGTGTTAGAAAATAATTTAAATTTTATGAAAGTAAAATATAATTCTATGATTAGTAGTGACGTTATTATTAGAGAATTTACTTTAAATGCTAGAAACAAACAATTTGCAGCTTTCTTATTTTATATAGATGGAATGGTTGATCAAAAATTAGTAAACGACTTTATTTTAAATCCTTTAATGCTAAAAAACACTGCTAATAGTTTTGATGGTGAACAGGAAAAAGTGGTTTCAGAAATAACCAATAATAATATTAGAATAAGAAAAGTAAAAAAATTTAACATTATAAACTATATAGATGAATGTTTACTTCCTCAGAATAGTGTAGAAAAAGATAAAGATTTTGACAGTATAATTTCTGGAATAAATTCTGGCAACTGTGCTCTTTTTGTAGATTCAATTAATATTGCTTTTGATATTGATGTAAAAGGTTTTAAGCAAAGAAGTGTCGATAGTCCTAATAATGAAATTGTTATAAAAGGTCCTCAGGAAGGCTTTGTTGAAAATTTAAGGACTAATACATCTTTAATTAGACGTATTGTAAATAATGAAAATCTTGTTATTGAAAACATTGAAGTTGGTAAAATAAGTAAAACAAAATGTGCTGTTTGCTATATGAAAAACATAACCAATAACAATTTAGTTTCAGAAGTAAAATTCAGATTAAACAATTTGGATATAGACTCTTTGCTTTCTACTGGAGAATTAGAGCAATTAATAACTGAAGATAGTAAATGTGGAATTCCAGTTCTTTTGTCTACTGAACGTCCAGATAGAGCAACTAAGCATTTATTTGATGGTAAAGTAATCATTATAGTAAATGGTAACCCATATGTTTTGATAGCACCTGCTGTATTTATGGATTTTATAGCTTCACCTGAAGATACTAATCTTAATCCATTTTTTGCAAATTTTTTAAAATTTATCAGAGGAATTGCTATATTTTTAACCCTACTTCTTCCAGGAATATGGGTTGGTGTAACTAATTTTCATCAAGAACTTATACCTACAGAGCTTTTATTTTCTATTATGGCTTCAAGAGCAAATGTTCCTTTTCCTGTGATATTTGAAGTTGTTTTAATGGAAATATCTTTTGAGCTTATCAGAGAGGCGGGATTAAGAGTTCCTTCTCCAATTGGACCTACTATTCGGCATTGTTGGTGCTTTAGTTCTTGGTCAAGCTGCTGTAAGTGCCAGCATAGTTAGCCCTATTTTAATAATTATTATTGCAATCACAGGTATTGCATCATTTGCTATTCCAGATTTTTCGTTTGGATTTCATTTAAGAATTTCAAGATTTTTATTTATTATACTTGCATATATGTCTGGTTTTTTAGGTATATCTTTAGGAATACTATTCTATATTTCACTATTATGCAGTATAAAATCTTTTGGAGTACCTTATATGGTTCCATATGCGCCTCTTACAACAAAAACAAGTACTAAATATTTAGTTCCTCCTACTTGGAGACGTGAACAAAGACCTGATTATTTAAATACTAAAAAAGGACTATCTCAAAATCATATTAGTATGAAGTGGAGATATTGGAATAGGCAAAATTAAAAAATGCTTTTTAGCTAGAAAGGAAAAATATTTATGAATAATGCAAAAGTAAGTTCTATTGCTGCTATATTTTTAATTGTAACTCTTATGGTAAATCATATAATTTTAAATATTCCAAGAATTGTATTTAGTACCACCCGGTTCTTCTGCTCCTTTAAATACTATATATATAAGTATTTTAGCCATTTTACTTACATTATTTGTATGTAGTTTATTTAAAAAATTTCCTGGAGCTGATATTTTAGATGTGTCTAATTTTTTATTTGGAAAGTGGTTTAAATTTATAATTGGATTTTTATTTATTATATATATTTTACTTACTAGCAGTATTCTTCTTAGAGATTTTTGTGAATGTTTAAAAATAATATATTTTAAAAGAACTAATATTTATTTTATTGTTGCTCTTTTTGTACTACTTGCTGCTTTTAGTAATATGTCTGGTGAAAAGTCTATTATACGTAGTAATACATTAATTCTTCCACTTATTTTAGCTGGTATCATATTCATTTTTTTAGCTAACATCAAGAATTTTGTACCTCAAAGAATGTTTCCTCTTCTTGGGGACGGGGCAAATGAAACATTTATTATTGGAACAAGCAATATTTATTCTTACAGCTGTCTTTTTCTTATTTTATTTATGCCTCCTTTCTTAAAAGACACTAGTAAATTTAAAAAGATTGCTGTTACTTCTATAGTTATTTCTGCCATATACCTAATACTTTGCGTATTTTCATTAACCTTCATATTTTCTTTTATTACTCAAGAAAATGGAATAATGCCAATTTACTTAGCAAGCAGATATATAGAATTCGGAACATTTTTCCAAAGAATTGATGCAATATTTTTACTTCTTTGGATTTCGGAAGTCGGTTTATATTTAAATATTATTGTTATGATTGTTTTAAGAATATTAAAAAAGATAACTTGTATAGAAAGTAGTTCTAGCTTAGTATACCCAGTTTGTTTATTAATCTTTTGTTTTAGTCTGTTTCCAAGAAATTTAGCAGATATTAATACTTTTGACAAAACTTTTTATAAAAACTCTACTTTATACTTTGTTATTCTTACAAGTGTGCTTATTTTAATTTTAGCTAATATAAAAAACAAACTAAAAAATAAAAATAAGGAGGAAATTTTAGGTTGAAAAACATACTTCTTGTTATTTTAAAAATAGCTATTATCTTAGTAATCATTATAGTTTTTACCATTGGATTTAATCACGAACAAGACATTGATGATTTTGCATATGCTGTTGCTATTGGTATCGATTCTGGAGATTCTAATAATTTAAAAGTACATTTTCAATTCACAAGACCTAGTAGCTCAGGTGGTGAAGGCAGTGGTGGTTCTGGAGCTGCTCAAACATATATATACACTGTAGATGCTTCTTCTGTTAGTTCTGCTATTAACTTAGTAAATAATTATATTAGTAAGCAAATTAATTTATCACATTGCAAAGTTTTAGTTATTTCTGAAGAATTAGCTTACAATAAAGGAATTGAAAAAGAAGTATATACTTTAATTAATGATGTACAATTAAGACCAGATACTGGTTTAATTATTAGTAAATGTGATTCAAAATATTTTATAGAAAACTCAAAACCTACTTTTGAAACTTTAGTATCTAAATACTATGAAATTGTTCCTGCAACTACAGAATTTACAGGTTATACTGCTTATATAAAGATTTCATATTTTTTTAATCAATTAAAAAGTAATTTTAGTGAACCTTGTGCAATTCTTCGGTGGTGTAAGTTCTAATAAGTCAAATAATGACGATTTGAATTCTTTATCTAATTCTGAAAAAAATGCAAATGTAAAAGCTGGAACTTCAACACTTTCTTCCAAAACAACTGCTGAAACAATTGGACTTGCTGTTTTTAAAGGTGATAAATTAGTAGGCGAGCTATCTCGGTGTTGAAACTGCTTGTTATTTATTGTTAACAAATAAATTGGAAAACTGTACAATATCTATTGTAAATCCTATAGACAATGGTACAACTGTAGATTTATATATTTATAAAAAAAGAAATACTAAAAAGAAAGTATATTTTATAAACGACTCGCCTTATATTGATGTTGATGTTTCTATAAAAGCTCGAATTGTGTCTACAAATAAAAATTCTGAAGAACTTACAAATGAAAATATAGAAAAACTTGAACAATCAGTTAATAGTTATTTAGAAAAACAAATTTCAAATTTTCTATACAAAACATCTTTAGATTATAATTCTGATATATGTTCACTTGGAAAATATGGTGTATCGCAATTTAAAACAAACTCTAATTGGGAAAGTTATAATTGGTTAGAAAATTATAAAAATTCTATATTTAATGTTAATGTAAATTGTACAGTAATATCTAGCTTACTTTTTACAGAAGTTTAATTTTTATAGATAGGAAGGATAAAAAATGATTATAATTATATTGTTTTTTTCTATATTTGTATTTTTTAAAACAGTTTCATATGGTTTATATGAAATAAAAAATAATCAAAACATTTTTGGTGGAATTTTTGTAATAGTTCTTGCAACAATAATTTTATTCTTACCTACTTATATGGTATATATTAGATAATCACACTTGAATCATAATTACTTAGCACCAAAACGCATTTGACATTTTTTATTATTAGCAAGAGTAACAGCTCTTATAATAAGTATTTCTTTAGTATTAAGTAATAAAAAGATTGTTTTTTCTAACTCTTAACAAAAGTACAAAAAAAGCTACAAAGAAAATTTAAATTTCTTTGTAGCTTTTTTATAATTTATTTTAAACATATTCCTCTATCCGCTATTTTTTTATTAGCCACAAAATATTCTTGCCCCATATACGTAATTATATTGGCTTTTCCATAATCTATATTTCCATTTTCTTTTACATATTCATCGTCTACATTTACAGCTATAATTTCTCCGATAAACATATCATGTGATTCTAAATGTTTTATTTCTTTTACTTTACATTCTAAATTAATTGGACATTGTTTTATTAATGGTGCTTTTACTATTTGAGCTTTTTCTTTATCTAATTTAGCTTCTTTAAATTTGTCTACATCTCTACCAGATTTTGTACCACAGAAGTCAGCTGCTACAACTAATTTTTCATCTGGTATATTTATTACAAATTCACCTTTTTCTTTTATTATAGAATATGAATGTCTTGTTGGTCTTATTGAAACATATACAAGTGGTGGTTCTGAATTGATTATTCCTGTCCAAGCTATAGTAGTAATATTTGAATTTTCTTCATCTCCACATGATACCATCGCTACTGGTACTGGAGCTAATGCTGTTTGTGGTTTCACACTTTTTTTCATAAAATTACCTTCTTTCTATTATTTTGAACTCTTCTAAATGATATTCTTCTTGATTCTTTATTCGCTTCTATTACTTTTATCGTCATGGCATCTCCAACTTTTATTATTTCATTTGAATGCTCACCTATTAAATGTTTATGCTCTTCATCATAAATAAAGTACTCATCACCTAAATTTTCAAATCTGATTAAACCTTCTACTGTATTTTCCAACTCTACAAAAACACCAAATGAAGTAACATTCGAAACAATTCCATCATAAATATTTCCAATTTTATCTTGCATGTATTCTGCCTTTTTAATATCTATACTATCACGTTCTACCTTTTGTGCTACTCTTTCTCTTTCTGAAGAACTATCTGCATAATCTATAGAATCTATATGGTATTTTTCCTTTATTCTATCTGAAATATTATAATTGTTTTCTAAATATTTTGATATTACTCTGTGTATAAATAAATCTGGATATCTCCTTATTGGTGATGTAAAGTGACAATAGTATTTGCTTGCAATACCAAAATGTCCTTTATTTTCGCTTTCATATCTTGCTACTTTTAAAGTTCTTAGTATCAAATTAGATACTACTCTTTCTTCTGGTTTTCCTTTTATACTTTCTAAAACCTGTGCAAATGCTTTAGGATGTATATTGTCTTTGCTGCCTTTTATTTTGTAACCAAAGTTATATAAAAATTTGTTAAGTTCTTCTATTTTTTCTATATCTGGTGCCTCATGAACACGATAAATAAAAGGTGCTTCTAACCAATAAAACTTTTCTGCAACAGTTTCGTTTGTAATTAACATAAATTGCTCTATTATGCTGTTCGAAATTGTAAGCTCATATTTTTTTACATCGATCGCAATACCATCTTCATTTAATATAATTTTACTTTCTGGAATATCTAAATCTAAACTTCCATCTCTTTTTCTTTTTTCTAATAAAATTTTAGCAAGTTCTTTCATTCTAACAAAATGTGGAATAAATTCTTTGTACTTTTCTATAACTATATTTTCTATATTTTTTTCAATTTCAGTATCTACTTTATTTTCAATATTGCCTTCAAAGTTTGCTTTATTTTCAATGTTAGTTTCAAAATCTACTTTACTTTCATTATTTTTTTCAATTTTAATATTTTCTTTACCGTCTATTTTTTCTGCATATTCTAATAATGTTGTTACATCTTTATAATTCATTCTTCTAGTTACATTTATAACACTTTTTTTAATATCTGATGATACAACTTTACCATCTTTATTTATTTCCATAATTACTGATATTGCAAATCTATCTTCCCCTTGATTTAGGCTACATATTCCATTAGATAATTCTCTTGGAAGCATTGGAATTACTCTATCCATCATATATATACTTGTCCCTCTTAATATTGCTTCTTTATCTAATTTTGAATTTTCTTTTACATAGTAGCTTACATCTGCAATATGAACTCCTAGTTCATAATTTCCTGAAGTTAATTTTTTTACATAAACTGCATCATCTAAATCTTTAGCATCTTCTCCATCTATTGTAAAAATCTCCTCTTGTCTTAAATCTAATCTATTTTTTATATCTTCTTTTGATATTTCTGAATTAATTTTTTTAGCTTCTTCTACAACAGGATCTGGAAATTTATATGGTAGATTATATTCCTTTATTAATGAAAGCATGTCTACACCTGCTTCATTTACATTTCCTATTACTTCTATAACTTTTCCTTCTGCATTTTTTCCTCTTTCAGGATACTTAAGTATTTTTACTAATACTTTATGATTATTTCTTGCTTTTCCAAAATTCTTTTTTGATATGAATATATCTGTTCCTAATCTTTTATCATCTGGAACAACAAATGCAAAATTTTTACTTTTTTGAAATAAACCAACAACAGTATCTTTTTCATGTTTTAATATTTTTACAATTTTTCCTTCTTTATGAATATTTTCAATATCTGTATCTGTTATTTCTACAAATACTTTGTCTCCATTTAGTGCATTTTTAGTATTATGTCCTGATATATATATTTCTTCATCAGAATCTTCTATTTTTACAAAACCATATCCTCTCTGATTTCCTCTAAAAATTCCTGTTAGAAATTTTGAACTATCTATTAATTTATATTTTGATTTTTTATTTTTCTCAATCTTATTTTCTGTTTCTAACTCATTTATTATTTTTCTAAAATCTTCATATTCATTTTTAGGTACATTAAATACTACTGCTATTTCTTTTGCTTTCATTGGTACATACTGTTCGTTTCTCATAAAATCCAAAATTTTATTTTTTCTTTCTTCCTGATTTTGTATACTTTGTGATTTTTTTTGTATTTCATTTACTATATTATCTTTATTATCTCTTTTTAATTTATTTTCTTTTACTTTATTTTCTGCTACCCTTAATTTATTTGTCTTTTCTTTTTCTATTTTTTCTTTAATTTCCTTACCTTCTTTTATTTTTTTTTCAATTTTATTTTTTTCAGCTTTTGGCAAACTTATTTTATTTTTCTCTTTTTTCATATTCGCTCCTTATAAAATAGAGTTAGAACAAATTTTAATTTGTTCATAATGTTTGTTTTAATATTTTTACAAATAAAACCGCATGGAAACATGCGGTTTATAATAATTTTTTTACATTACAAATAATATTCCTAATACAACTGCTAATACAACAAACACTATTCCTAATATAATTGTCCATTTTTTTAATTTTCCTTCTTTAGTTCTTCCTTTATTCTTTTCGAAGAAATTGTTTGTTGTTGAACCTGTAATAGTAGCAGATGCTCCTTGTGTTTCTTTTGTTTGTATTGTTGCTAATACTATTAAAGCTATACAAACAATTAAATATAAACCTAATACTACATATTTTGCTATTTGCATTGTTACACTCTCCTTAACTTTAGAATAACTTAAAATCTTTGTCTATTTTAGCATATATATCTAAAAAAAGCAAACTTAAATATCAATATTTAAAATTTATGCTGTTTCTTCTCTATTGCTAGTTGACAATCTTTCTGTTCTAACTGTTTTTTTATCTTCTCTATTATTATTAATAATTACTTTTGGTGGTTCACCTAATTGAACTGTTTCTTTAGTCACAATACATTTTTCAATTTTTGGATTTGATGGTATTTCAAACATTATATCACGCATTATATCTTCTATAATAGAACGTAATCCTCTTGCTCCTGTTTTTCTTTCTATTGCTTTATCAACTATTAATTCTAAAGCTTCTGGTTCAAATTCTAATTCCACATTATCTAATTCCATTAACTTTTTATATTGCTTTACTAAAGCATTTTTTGGCTTTGTAACAATATCAATTAAAGCTTCTTTATCTAATTCTTTTAAAGTTGCAATAATTGGCAATCTTCCAACAAACTCTGGAATCAATCCAAATTTTAATAAATCTTGTGGTAATAATTTTTCAAAGATTGAATATTTGCTCATATCTTTATTACTATCAATTTGAGCACCAAATCCTATAGATTTTTTTCCTGTTCTATCTTTTACAATTTTTTCTAGACCTTCAAAAGCTCCTCCACATATAAATAAAATGTTTTCAGTATTAATTTGTAAGAATTCTTGATGTGGATGTTTTCTACCTCCTTGAGGTGGAACTGAAGCCACTGTACCTTCTATTATTTTTAATAGTGCTTGTTGTACTCCTTCACCACTTACATCTCTTGTTATAGATGGATTTTCTGATTTTCTTGAAATTTTATCTATTTCATCTATATAAATTATTCCTCTTTCTGCTTTTTCTATATCATAATCTGCAGCTTGAATTAATTTAAGCAAAATGTTTTCTACGTCTTCACCAACATATCCTGCTTCTGTTAATGTGGTTGCATCTGCTATTGCAAATGGAACATTTAGTATTTTTGCTAGAGTTTGTGCAAGTAAAGTTTTTCCACAACCTGTAGGTCCTAATAATAATACATTACTTTTTTGTATTTCTACGTCATCTTTTTTATCTGTTTTATTATTTATTCTTTTATAATGGTTGTATACAGCTACTGCTAATGTTTTTTTAGCCTCTTCTTGCCCTATTACATAAGAGTCTAATATTTCCTTTATTTCTTGTGGACTCAAAAGTTTGTCTTCGTCATTTATTGTATATGCAACTTCATTATTTTCATAATTATCATCTTCTAATATATTATTACAAACTTTTATACACTCATCACAAATGTATACACCTGGACCTGCAATAATTCTTTCCACAGCATTTTGCGTTTTTCCACAAAATGAACATTTAATATTTTTTTGTTGATCGTTTTTTGCCATTATAGCACTCCTTTTAATTATATTTATTTATATATTATGCTCTTTTATCCATTATCCCATCTATTAATCCATAATTTAAGGCTTCTTGTGCTGTCATATAATTATCTCTTTCTGTATCTTTTTCAATTATTTCTAATGGTTGACCTGTTCTATCACTTAATAATTTATTTAATTTTTCTCTTGTCTTAACCATATGGTCAGCATGAATTTTTATTTCTGTAGTTTGTCCAGATAATCCACCACCTGCAATTAATGGTTGATGAATTAAAATTTCTGAATTTGGTGTCGCAAATCTTCTTCCTTTTTCTCCTGAAGCTAACAATACTGCTCCCATACTAGCAGCCATTCCTATACATATTGTAGATACAGGACAACTTATATAATTCATTGTATCTACTATTCCCATTCCATCTGTTATAGATCCTCCAGGGCTATTTATATATAAATGGATTTCTTTATCTGGATCTTCTGACTCTAAAAATAATAATTGTGCTATTACTAATCCAGCTGATGCTTGGTTTACATCTTCTCCTAAAAATATAATTCTATCTTTTAATAATCTAGAGAAAATATCATATGATC
>OLPG01000100.1_pt1 | contig 82453 bp, 97 predicted proteins | sample 1672311 | NCBI WGS metagenome assembly OLPG01 (sample SAMEA3136670, study PRJEB25190) | human gut metagenome | biome: human gut; feature: human-associated habitat; material: faeces | place: Austria | collected 2013 | reverse complement strand
TTTGTTCCAAGTTCAAAATCAACATACTAGCTAATTTATCCCTTTTACTGTTTTAAAGGATCTTTCGATCGTTTTGAATTACTTATTCAGAACTTTCGAGGATGTGTTTCACTGTTTAATTATCAAGGATCTTTGCCGTTCCGACTCGGATCAGCTCATTTATTTTATCACAGAACTTTTCGTTTGTCAAGAACTTTTTTAAATTTATTTTTTGAAGTTCTTTCGAACTTCTTTGCTGTTCTCTCGATCAGCAACTCGTTTATTTTATCAAACTCATTTGCTTTTGTCAAGAACTTTTTTCAAGTTTTTTTGAAGCAGTTTTTGCAACCCGCGGCAGCCACCCGGCTCCGAACTAGGTTTTTCTGTTTCAAAAGAACTCATTCACTGTAGCTCTCGCTGACAGCTTAGTTATAATAACACCACCAAAAGCAAAAGTCAACACCTTTTTTCGAATTTTCTTATTTTCAGAAAAATACACACAATTCTGTATATTCATTTTTTTATCTAACTACTTGTTAAATACAAAAAATCAGCAGAAAACACCTTCTATAAAGTCCGTTTTCTGCTGACTTTTCTTCTTAATATTAGTCAAGCGGATGTTCGCAATCCGTTTCGCTACTTGCTCATAACCAAATAACTGCTTCGCAGCTTATCAGGAGTGACTTGTACCACTCCTGATACAAACAAGTCCCAACCCACTGCTTATTGCTCCACGCAATGGAAGCAGGGAACTTACTTGATTCGATTAAATCACTTTCGTCGTCCACTCCGAGCAGTCCCATACGCTGGTTGCCAGGCCATCATAAAATTCCGGCTCATGGCAGACCATAAGAACAGTTCCTTTGTACTCTTTCAGTGCGTTTTTCAGCTCCTCTTTCGCGTCCACGTCAAGATGGTTCGTCGGCTCGTCGAGGACAAGGAGGTTAGTTTCGCGGTTGATGAGTTTGCAGAGGCGCACTTTTGCCTGCTCGCCGCCGGAAAGGACACGCACCAGGCTTTCAATGTGCTGTGTGGTAAGACCGCATTTGGCGAGCGCTGCGCGGACTTCATACTGGGTATAGGATGGAAATTCTTCCCAGATTTCCTGGATACAACTGTTGGTGTTGCCTTTTGGCATTTCCTGCTCGAAATATCCGATTTCCAGATAATCGCCAAGCTCCACGTTTCCGCCAAGGGACGGAATCAAACCGAGGATACTCTTTAAGAGTGTTGTTTTTCCGATTCCGTTGGCACCGGTGAGCACGATCTTTTCGCCACGCTCGATCGCAAAGGTCAGCGGTCTGGAAAGCGGTTCTTCATAGCCGATCACAAGTTCTTTTGCAGTCACAACGAAACGACCCGAAGTGCGCGCAGTGCGGAAATGAAATTCCGGCTTTGGTTTTTCTTTCGCAAGCTCGATCACATCCATCTTATCCAGCTTCTTCTGCCGTGACATAGCCATGTTTCTGGTTGCCACACGGGCTTTGTTTCGTGCCACGAAATCCTTCAGTTCACTGATCTCCTGCTGCTGACGGTTATAGGCAGCTTCCTTCTGCGCTTTTTTGACCGCATAAACCTCCTGGAAGTGATCGTAATCACCCACATAACGATTCAGCTCTTTGTTTTCCATATGATAGATCAGATTGACAACACTGTTCAGGAATGGGATATCGTGAGAGATCAGAATGAAGGCATTTTCATACTCTTCAAGGTATCGTTTCAGCCAGGTGATATGTTCCACATCCAGGTAGTTGGTCGGCTCATCTAAAAGAAGGATATCCGGTTTTTCCAGCAGCAGTTTTGCCAGAAGGACCTTCGTTCTCTGTCCGCCGGAAAGCTCAGTGACATCGCGTTCGAGACCGATCTCCTCGAGGCCGAGTGCACGGCCGATCTCTTCGATTCTCGAATCCAGAATGTAGAAATCGTGTGCATCCATCATCTCCTGAATCACACCAAGTTCCTCCATCATCTGATTCAGCTCGTCCTCGGAGGCATCTCCCATGGAATCGCAGATCGTGTTCATCCGCTCTTCCATCTCGTACAGCCAGGAAAAAGCGCTTTTTAACACATCACGGATCGTCATACCTTTTTCCAGAACGGTATGCTGGTCCAGATAGCCGACACGGACATTTTTTGCCCACTCAACCTTTCCCTCATCCGGCATCAGCTTTCCGGTGATGATGTTCATAAAGGTTGATTTTCCCTCACCATTTGCGCCTACCAGACCGATGTGTTCCCCCTTTAAGAGGCGGAACGATACATCTTCAAAAATCGCACGGTCGCCGAAGCCGTGGGACAGATGTTCTACATTTAAAATACTCATGCATAAATTCTCCTTCTTCTGTTGTATTGGAATTTTCCGATCTCCTGATCGTTTTCTTTTTCATATGTAACTATTCAGAGCCATGCAAAATGGAAGAAAATTGCGAATCATGCTTGCATGAATGAGCGGTTTTCTTCCTTTTCATATGGCGAGAAGCAACATCGAGATGCAGCGTAAGCGGAATCGAGATGGGGCTCTGAATAGTTACTTTCCTATTATAGTCTGAATCATTATATAGGGAAATTCCCTCTTTTGGCAAGCTTTTTCTATACCGTCCCAGGCTTTTATCCCATATCCGGAAAGTATCCTTTTCCGCAGCAAAAAAGAAGAACTCCTTCGGAAAAAGGTTCTCCTCTCAGAATTCTTCTTTTTGTTTTTTTGTTCCAAAACCATAACCATTTCGGAATTTTAAGAGCATTTCTTTTTTTGTCCATACACCCAATCCGCATACATTTCCTTCACGGATGGATAGACATACTCCACAAGATACTGCGAGTTCTGCATTTCTTCGCGTGTAGATTCGCCTGAAAGCACAAGGGCTGCAGAAATATCCGCCATGTTTGCGCACGCAATGTCCGTATAGAGACGGTCTCCCACAAGAACAGCCTCATCGCGGGTTCTGCCTGTCATATCAAGTGCCATCTCAACCATCCGTGTACCTGGTTTTCCGATATAAGTCGGCATGCGGTGGACCGCATGTCCGATCATCTCGCAGATGGAACCGCAATCCGGCACGTAGCCGAATTCAATCGGACAAGCATAGTCCGGGTTCGTTGCAGCGTAATCGAGCTCCGGGCGCTCTGTCAACAGCCGACAGATATCCGTCAGTTTTTGATACGTCAGTTCATTGTCATAGCTTGCAAGCACACATGCAATTCCTTCTTTCTCCGGATCGTGGGTGGTACACACACCGAAGCTCTCCAATTCCCGGATCAGAGAGTCCGTTCCCAGCACATAGACGGGACGGGATCCATATTTCTGCTTCAGATAATGCGCTGTTGCAACAGAAGCCGTCAGAAAGTTCGCGCTTGTTGTCGGGATGCCCAGCTTTGCAAATTTTTTCCGGTAATCTGCTACGCTCATCGTCGTATTATTTGTGATAAACACATAATCTCCACCGTACTCGGACAGTCCGTTTAAAAATCGGTCTGCTCCCGGAATCAGACGGTTCCCCACGCAGATGGTTCCGTCGATATCCAAAAGGAACAGCTTTTTTTCTCCAATCGGTATCACTTCGCGTTGCGGCAGGAAACGGCCACATCCGGATAATTAGTGATGACTGCGTCAACACCGGCCTCCATCAGACGCTCGATCTCCGCCTTATCATTGACCGTCCACACATGCACCGCAAGATCGCTTTCCACATACTGCTGAAGAAAGTCTGCCATCTGCACATGAAAGGTTGCCGGATGAAGAGCTCCTGTTCCGATTTTTTTCGCATAATTCACGACATCATAAATAATATCTGCGTAGAGGATGCCGGTGCTGGCTTTCGGATCCAGTTCCAGAATTTTTGCAATGCTGTAATGGTTAAAGGAAGAATAAATCACGCGATCTTCCATCTCCATCTCTTTTGTCAGCTCGAGTACCTTTTTTTCCAGGTCTTTATACCAGAAAATACCGGTTTTCAGCTCGACATTGATCGTCATTCCCGTTGGCTTTAATGCTTCATATACTTCGCGAAGCGTCGGAATTTTTACATTCTGATATTCCAGATGTGTCTTATTAAAGTTCAGGTTCTTCAATTCCGCAAGCGTATAATCTTTGACAAATCCGCTTCCGTCACTGACCCGGTCGATTTCTTCATCGTGGACAACAACCATCTCGCCATCTTTCGTCAGCTGTACATCCAGCTCCACACCGTCTGCTCCCTGCTCTGCCGCAAGAAGAAACGCTTCCAGTGTATTTTCCGGTGCATATGCACTGGCTCCTCTGTGTGCCCATACTTTTGTTTTCATCTCGTATCTGTCCTCCATTTTCCGTTCCCATTTCCAAATCTGCACTCTTTTCTATCTTTTGTCCCGACTGCAGCTTTTTTCCTTTTATCGTAAGCCTGAAAACAAGTGAAAAAAGCGGTGCTGATTTTTTTACATCTTCTGCGGGATTGCTATAGATTCGGAAGCGCGCCGGATTTTTGTCTCCGACGCATTTCCAGTCATATCTGAAAAATCATTTCCGTAAATCGGATCTTCCCATTCACAAAACCGTTCAAACACGCTTTGGGAACTCGTTTTTCTTCACTATAGGACGAAATCTTATTTTTGTAAAGCCTGTCTCTTATTCATTTACCAGATTATAATCCTCGATGGAGCTGTTGATCTGGGAAGCCATTGATTCTACTGCTTTCTCCGGGGTCTCATTTCCGTTGATCATATTCTCGATTTCTGTTTCCACAATCTGTCTTGCCTCCGGGAATACAGAGAGAAGTGCGCCGGCGTACTGCGGCTTGGAATCGTGCAGCTGATCAATCGCGGTCTGGAACTGTGGATACTGTGCCACATTATCTTTGAAGGTCTGCTCCTCATCAGCAGCTGTTGTTACTGGGAAGTAACCAGTCTCGGCATTCCAGTATGCCTGAGACTCCGGGGAAATCAGGAATTTGATAAATTTCCAGGTGGCGGCTGCTTTTGCATCATCGTTGTTGTTCAATGCCCAGAGAGATGCTCCTCCGATGGAAACACCGCCCTCATCGCCGTCCTTGATTGTCGGGAAATATGCGGTTCCAACTTCGAAACTTCCGTTGACATCCTGTAAAATCTGTTTCAGGGATGCGGTAGAGCCAAGAGTGATCGCTGCTTTTCCGGAAGTAAAGTCTGTTGTTGCGGTATCGCTTCCGGCACGGCCTACGTTTGGTGCAACGTCGGCATCATTCAGGGCTTTCCACGCATTTAAGATGTTGAGCGCTCCGCCGTTGGAATCAAATTCAACCGCAGTAGCAGCAGCATCACGGCCATTTCCATTATCCGCATAGGAAAGTCCCTGTTTGCAGAGCCACTGTTCGAAATACCATCCATAGATGGAGAGTGCCAGCGGTTCACCGGCTCCGCCCTTTGTTTTCAGATCATCACCGATGGCAAGAATTCCTTCCAGGCTTGTAGGAACCTCGGTGATCCCTGCTTTTTCAAACATATCTTTGTTGTAATACAGAATCGGTGTGGACGAATTGAATGGCATCGAGTACAGCTCATTGTTTACCGTATAATAAGCAGCGATATTCGGCTCGATCTGGGAAATGTCATAGCCATCTGCATTAATCAGCTCCTGCATCGGAATGACCCAGCCGGAATCAATCATAAAGCGTGTTCCGATATCATAAATCTGTACCAGGTCTGCTCCCATATTTCCGATCTGTGCACTTTTCAGTTTGTTAATCGTATCATCATATTCTCCCTGATAAACCGCCTCAACGGTAATGCCATCGGTATTCTCTTCATTGAATTTATTGACAAGATAATCCATTGCCTCGCCATTGACACCGCCCATGGAATGCCAGAAGGTAATCGTGGTTCCCTTCGTATCCTGGTTTAAATCCGGTGCTTCTGCGCCATCTGCCGTACTTCCTGCCTCTGTGCTGGCTGTGGTTTCATCCGTTGTTGCACCCTGTGCCTCACTCGTTGTTTTTCCGCCTCCACATCCGGTAAGCGCCATAGCTGCCATAGAAGCCGCAAGAATCGATGCAATCACTTTTTTCTTCATTTTTTTCTCCTCGTTTTTCATACAGTTTTCTATTCTTTTTTCTGTCACAGGAATCAGCCCTTGACTGCTCCTGAAAACATTCCTTTGATTAAGGCCTTCTGGCCTACGATAAAGATGGAAATGGATGGAATGATAATCATTACCACGCCCGCCAGCATCAGGGTAATCGACTGTGCGTCGACGCTGTTCAGCATACTGATACCAATCTGTACGGTACGCTTGCTGTCCGAACCTGTAACCAGCAGCGGCCACATGTACATATTCCATGCATTGATAAAGGTGTAAACCGCCATTGCTCCCATTGCTGACTTTGTCAGCGGCATCAGGATTTTTACGATAAACCGCAGATTCCCGCAGCCGTCCAGCTTCGCCGATTCATAAAGCGAAATCGGAAAGGTCATGTAGAACTGGCGGAACAGGAAAATTCCCATTGCAGAGGTAAGAGAAGGCAGGATCAGAACAATATAGGTATCGAGCAATCCGAGACTTCCTACTGTCAGATAATTGGAAATAATGGTTGCCTCACCCGGCACCATCATGGTCGCCATGACCAGCATAAACAGAACATTTTTTCCTTTGAAATTCAGGAAAGAGAAGGCAAATGCCGCAAGAGAACACGTTACAATCTGACCCAGCGTAATGCTGCCCGCAACCAAAAATGAGTTCAGGACAAAGCGTACCAGCGGAATTTTATGAAATGCTTCCACGAAATTTTCCAGCGTCGGATGTTTTGGCACGATGTTCATTGCCATTGTGTAAAGCTCGCCGGACGGCATAAACGCTACACTGATGGTATAAAGCAGCGGAAACAGCATAAACAGACAAACGATCAGGTTCATGGTAACCAACGCTGTTTTCTGAAGCATTTTCTTTCTTTTTGCTTTTGCATTCATTGCCAGATGCAGTGCCTGCAGCTCCTCTGCAGAATAAGTTTTTGGTCCGGCAATCGTAGTTGCTATTGTAGACATCAGTATTTTACTCCTCTCTTTTCCACGCGGAACATAACCAGGGTAAGCGCCATGACAATCAGAAACAAAACAACGGACTGTGCGGCTGCGCTTCCAAACCGGTAATTAAAAAACGCATCACGGTATATCGAATATACAATCAGGTTCGTGGATTCTCCCGGTCCTCCCTGTGTCAGGATTTTCACCTGTCCGAATGACTGGAATGCCTGAATAATGTTAACAACCAGTGTGTAGAACATGATCGGAGAAAGCCCCGGCAGTGTCAGCTTAAAAAATTTCTGTACTGCATTCGCTCCATCTACAGAAGCACGCTCATAAATCGAATCATCAATGTTTCCAAGTCCCGCCGAAAAATACAGGAAATTGATGCCACTGTTCAGCCATGCCGTAAGGACAGCCACACAGATCAGCGCATATTTCGGATCACTGACCCAGTTAATGCTCACATGCAGCAATTTGTTTACGATACCGATCGTGGGATTTAAAATAATCTTGAAAATCATGGCGCCTGAGCTCGATGCTACTGCCATTGGGAGTGCATAGGAAGTACTGAATACCCGGATTCCCGGGAAAGCCTTGCTGCAAAGAACTGCTCCCAGAAGGCCAAGCGCCATACTTCCGACTACAACAATCGCCACAAATTCCAGTGTAACCCAGAGACTGTTGTAAAAGGATGGATTCGATAATAAGCTTTTATAGTTATCCAGTCCCACATACAATTTCGCTTCTCCAAGCTTGTTTGTCTTATACAGGCTCAGATAAATGGTTTTAAAAAACGGATAAAACAGAAAGATGCTAAAGATCACCATACTCGGGATTAGATACATATAAACTTCTGCTTTTTTACACTTTTCGATTACTTTTTTCACTTCTTGCTCCTTCTTATGCTGTTGCACGTTCTTCTTTTTCAACCGGCAGAGATAAAATATTTTCTTCTGTAAACGGATCAAAGATCTGTGCTTTCTCCATATCTGCATACAATGTAATGCTTTCCTTTACAGTAACCGGCACCTCGGAAGGCACTCTTGCTGTAATCAGATTTTTTCCGGTATTCATATGCAGATACGCTTCTGCACCGATCATCTCCCGCAGGTCAACAAATGCCTTCAACTGATTCTCTTCGTAACAGATCCGATGTGCGGAAGCGGTTGTTTCGTCCTGTAAATCCTCCGGTCTCAGACCTAAGATCACCATTTTTCCGAGATAAGCGCGGCGAAGCACCATTTCGTTCTCTCCTTTTGCACGAAGGGTAACTCCTCCGTCTGCCTCCAGATAAACCGCTCCGTTTCTTTCCATCACCATCGTTTCCATAAAATTCATACTCGGAGCTCCGATAAAACCAGCCACAAATTTGTTTGCCGGATGGCGGTAAATCCGCTCCGGTGTATCCGCCTGCTGCACAACACCGTCTTTCATAACAATAATTTTTGTACCAAGCGTCATCGCCTCCGTCTGATCATGTGTAACATAAATCACCGTCGTTTTCAGTTCCTTATGTAATTTTGCCAGCTCCACCCGCATCTGTGCCCGCAGCTTCGCATCTAGGTTCGAAAGCGGCTCATCCATTAAAAATGCTTTCGGCCGTCTCATAATTGCACTTCCAATCGCAACTCTTTGTTTCTGACCGCCGGAAAGTGCTGACGGTCTCCGGTCAAGTAAATGCTCAATTCCAAGCATTTTAGCTGCCTCATGTACCTTTTTATCAACTTCATCCTTGGGCTGTTTCCGGATTTTCAGAGAAAACGCCATGTTTTCATATACCGTCATATTCGGATAAAGCGCGTAGTTCTGAAACACCATCGAAAGATCGCGATCCTTTGCTTCTACATAATTACAAAGCTGTCCATCAATCCAGAGCTCCCCGCTCGTAATCTCCTCAAGACCGGCAATCATCCGAAGCGTCGTCGATTTTCCGCAGCCGGAAGGTCCAACAAAAATCACAAACTCCCGATCCGGTATTTCAAGCGAAAAATCCTGAACCGCATAATGTTCCTTATCATAAGATTTACAGACATTCTTCAACACAATATTTGACATTCGTTTTTCTTCCTCCTCGTCTTGTCGAGATTCATTATACCTTTCCTTCCGTAAAGCCCACTACCACCGCTTTGTAAAATATCCGTTAATAAAATAACCGGTTACTTTACAAAAAATGTCCACATTTTCCCTTACCTCCATCCCCTTCTTTTCCAGCCACTCTTCCAGATCACTCTTTGTAAAATCCCCGAAAATCACCCGCAAAACCAATTTTCAAAACAAATTCTGAATAGCCATTCCTTTTCCCAATACCCAACAGATTATTTTTGACACAAAAAAAACGCCGCAACTCTCAAAGCTGCAGCTCTTTCTCATCACAACATACCATATTCTTCTTTCATGTCAACGCAGTGGGCGCTCCCGCTCCCACATCCGTGTCCGTCCTTCACACAGCCCCGTAACGCACACAAGGGTGATGCGCATTTGCAGGGAGCGTGTAATTCTTAGGTTCTGGCATTTTGCGTTATGCGCCAAAAATCAACTGTCTGAGCGACAGCGAGTTTTGATTTTTGGCGCATGGTTTTAGCAAAATGACAGAGCCTTAGAATTACTAGCTCCCGAAACCGCGCATCACCCTTGTGTGCGTTACGGGGCGTCCGTCCAAACCTATTCCACCGGTTCCGCCGGCACAAACACCCTGCTGTTTTCCTGTTCTTTCGGTTTTTCCGCTCTTTCCGTTGCCTCCCTGCAGAAATACTCCTGTGAATTCACCAGCATCTTTCCGCGCTTATCCGGCTTTGTATACGTTCCGTCTGCCTGTAAAATACTGGCTTTCACATTATCCTTCATCTGGATATCAAGAATATGCATTACTTCTTTCTTGATCTGCTCATCCTCAACCGGGAACACGATCTCCACCCGTTTTTCCAGATTTCGCGGCATCCAGTCCGCGCTTCCCATAAACACCTCTTCATTTCCACCACTGTAGAAGTAGAAAATCCGCGCATGTTCCAGGAAATTGCCGACAATCGAGCGAACGGTAATATTCTCGCTGACACCCGGGATTCCAACCTTCAGGCAACAGATTCCCCGGATAATCAGGTCAATCTTTACTCCGGCTGCCGAAGCACTGTAAAGCGCCGCAATAATATCGCGGTCGCATAACGAGTTCATCTTCGCAATAATATGCGCTTTCTGTCCCTTCTTTGCGTGCTCCTCTTCCATCGCAATCAGATGCAGGAACCGGTCCTTCATCCAGAGCGGTGCAACAATCAGTTTGTTCCAGCGATCCGGCTCCGAATAGCCCGAAAGCATGTTAAATACTGCTGTTGCGTCCTCACCGATCTTTGCATTGCATGTCAGCAGGCCACAGTCCGTATACAGCTTTGCCGTAGAATCGTTATAGTTTCCCGTGCCAAGATGTACATATCTGCGAATGCCTGTCTCCTCGCGCCGAACCACCAGTGTGATCTTACTGTGTGTTTTCAGTCCCAGAAGACCATAAATTACATGGCATCCCGCCTTTTCCAGCATCTTCGCCCAGACAATATTGTTTTCTTCGTCAAACCGTGCCTTTAATTCCACCAGTACGGAAACCTGTTTGCCATTTTCCGCCGCCTGAGCCAGTGCTGCAATAATCGGAGAATTGCCGCTCACACGGTACAGCGTCTGTTTGATTGCCAGTACATCCGGATCCTTTGCTGCTTGTTGTACAAATTGCACGACCGGATCAAACGTCATATAAGGATGATGCAGTAAGATGTCTCCTTTTCGGATGTTTGTAAAAATGTCATCCTCATTCATCAGCGCCGGAACTGCTGCTGGAATGTATTTTGGAATTTTATACTCATCAAAGCCGTCGAGCCCATACATTTTCATTAAAAACGTCAGATCGAGCGGTCCCGGAATCCGGAACAGGTCGTCTTCATCGATGTCAAACTCTTTTTCCAGCATCTTCAGGAGCCGCTTATCCATCTTATCTTCCACTTCCAGACGGATCACTTCGCCCCACTGACGTTTTTTAAGCTGCTTCTGGATCTCCTTTAACAGGTCCGAAGCCTCATCCTCATCGATCGAAAGATCTGCATTTCGCATAACACGGTACGGATGCGCACAGACCACATCGTAGCTTAAGAACAGCTTTCCAATGTTCCGCTCGATGATCTCCTCCAGAAGAATCACATACCGCTGTCCCGTCTTTTCATCCTGCGGAAGCAGAATAAAACGCGGCAGTACCGAAGGAACCTGAACCGTCGCAAATTCCAGTTCTTTCTCTTTTTCCTTCTCCTTGCCTTTCTTCTCTTTCTTATCCTCCGCACGGCTCAGAAGCGAATCCTCTTTCTTCTGCACCAGTGCACCGATATTCAATGTTTTGTTCCGGATCAATGGGAACGGGCGGGCCGAATCCATGGCCATCGGGGTCAGAACCGGGTAAATGTTCTCCTCAAAATAGGAATCCACATACTCCGCCTGCTCCTTCGTCAGCTTCTCGTGCTCGCTGATAATCGTAAGGCCAACGTGCTCCAGAGACGGAACCGCCGAGCGATTGTACGTATTGTACTGCAGCTGCACCAGCTCGTGTGTCCGTTTGCTGATCCCGGCAAGCTGCTCCTTCGCATCCATGCCGGACAGATCCTTTTTCGTATAGTTTGCATGCACCTGGTCTTTTAGTGAAGCCACACGGACCATATAAAACTCATCCAGGTTGGAGGAGGTAATGCTGATAAATTTCAGACGTTCAAACAGCGGAATACTCTTATCCCGCGCCTCGTTTAAAACACGCTCGTCGAAGCTGACCCAGCTCAACTCCCGGTTGCGGAAATATTCCGGTTTCTTATATGGTGCAATATCCATCTTTCTTCGCCTCCTTTTACATCTGCCGTTTCAGTTTGATGACCGGCTGTATGCTGAATACCTCATTGAAGAAATCTAATTTTTCCTGGCACAAACCTTGCTCAAGGGTAAAATCGCGGTTGACCGTGAGCGAAAGCTGCAGCTCGCGCTCCTTTAATGTGGCGCGGATCGCCTGAATCTTCTGCAAATGACTCCGGTCGAGCGCATTCGCCAGACGGACGATTGCGGTCAGTTCGGATACTGTCAGATACTGCTCGGCACTCAAGGACGATTCCATCACCAGCTCATCGTAGGACGGGAGCGTAACCGTGTTGTATCTTGCAATCAATGCCACCATCTCACGCTCAATGTGCGACAATCCGATGATTTCATTTGACATGATAATATTATAGGAAGAATCCGCCACATTATTGAAACTGATGTATTTTCCAACGTCATGCAGCATCACTGCCATCTGGAGAAGCAGCCGTTCGCGCTCTTTCATACCGTGCATCTTTTTCGTCGCATCAAACATGGCAAGCGCTGTCATCTCCAGGTTCTGGACATGCGGACGGTTCACTGCGTACCGTTTTCCGATATTTTTTGCCGCCATCAGAATATCATTTTCGAAATTATGACCGCCTTTCAGCAGTTTCATCTGCTCCGCATACTCGTATGCAATACCACGTGTCATATGCACGCCCGGAATCCAGATATGCTCCGCACCCATCATATCAATCAGACATTTATAAATCACAGCAGACGGATACATCAGTGAAGCGTTTTCCAGCGGAATACCAAGTTTTACGGCGAGCTCCATCGGTGACTGGCGGATAATTTTCTCATACCAGGTATTAAAGTTTTCGCGGGAAATGATTTTTGTCGTTTTTTCTTCAATGTTCTGATAAACACTGTCGGTGAAAACATCGCCGATCAGCATAATGTTTTCAATTTTGCGGTCTTTCAGATACATCTTTTTAAAGCTTGATACTTCGTTCCAGATCAGCTCCTCGACCATCTCTTCGTAATGTTCCGTCTCACTCTGAATTCCGGCAAGACGCTCGCGGATGCGAAGACTTCCCATGCGGATGTTCTGTGTTGTGACAAGTGCATCCTTGTCGAACAGGGAAATCTGAAAACTGCCACCGTCAAGATCGAGAATCGCAGTTCCCTTTTCAATGATCTTGTTAAAATTGTCCTCCATCGCCGCGAGCGCTTTATAGCTAAGAAAACGCTGCTCCGAGTTGGAGAGAACCGTGACAGAAAGACCGGTCAACTGATGAATTTTTCCAAGGACATAGAGACTGTTCGACGCCTCACTGATCGCACTGGATGCCGTTGCACGGTAATCGTCCACGCGATAGCCTTCCATAATCCGCACAAAATCTGCGAGTACACGGCACAGCTCTTCTTCCATTTCCGGGCGAATTTTTCCCAGCGTGTACGTATCTTTTCCAAGCTCCATCCGATGGCAGATCTTATCCACGCTTCGGATACCCTGCTTTTTGGAGATCTCGAAAATCTCCAGAATGACGTCGTAGCTGCCGATATCAATGGCAGCAAATGTGGAATACTGCATATATGCTTTTCCTCCTTCTTTTTCAAAGGATATCCCAAAAAGCCCGCTCCCAATACCAAGCGGACTTTTTGACCTTTTTCTTTTTACTGTTTTCCGAGCAGATAATCGATAAACTGCTGTGCGGTACGGCCGGAAAGACCGCCGTGGGACAGTTCCCATTTGTTCGCTTCTGCCAAAAGCTCTTCCTCACTCAGCGTCACGCCGTATCGTTCGGCCAGTGTGGAAACAATCTTCTGGAATTCTTTCTTATCCGGTGCACCAAAATAAATGCTGACGCCGAAACGGTATACCAGGGACAGCTTCTCCTGTACGGTGTCGGAAGTATGCATATCCTGTCTTGTTCCTTCTTTATCACTGTAATCCTCTTTAATCAGATGGCGACGATTGGAGGTTGCATAAATAAGAATATTGTCCGGACGTTTTTCCAGGCCTCCCTCAATGACAGCTTTCAGGTATTTGTACTCAATCTCAAACTCTTCAAAGGAAAGGTCATCCATGTAAATAATGAATTTATAATTTCTGTTTTTGATCTGTGCAATCAGCTCATTCAGATCCTGAAACTGATGCTTGTAAACCTCGATCATACGAAGTCCCTGATCGTAATATTCATTCAGGATGCCCTTGATGCTGGAGGATTTTCCGGTTCCGGCATCGCCAAAAAGCAGACAGTTGTTTGCTTTCTTGCCCTCGACAAACGCTTTCGTGTTGTCGATCAGCTTCTGCTTTGGAATTTCGTAGCCGACAAGATCAGAAAGGCGCACATCCGGAATGTTGGTAATCGGGATAATCTCAACGTTCTCTCCTGTATGCGCAATACGAAATGCCTTGTGAAGTCCCAGTTTTCCCACTCCGAAATCTTTGTAAAACTGAACCATATCAGCCATAAATTCATCTGCGGATGCAGCCTTTGCCAGACGGATGGCCAGCTCACAGATACGATCCCGGACTTCTTTGTTGAACAGTTTATTCGGACTGTCCGTGTTCTCATAGGAACTGATGACAGAGGCATCGCCGGACTCAAAAATTTCATCAAAAACACAGATATCAAAATCAAACAGTTCTTTGAAACGGACAAAGTCGTGTTTTGCCATCTGGTTGATGCTTCCCTCTACTTTTCCGACAATCTCGCACGAGGTAGAGAATGCATTTTCTTTGTTTACCAGCAGATACGTCAGATAATCATGCCAGAGATTTCCGGAGAAGCCGTAGCGGTTTGCCATCTCGACAAGGCGGTTCAGTGCCTCATAAAACTGCGGCTCATATGCGCTCATATTCTCACGGAACCGGCGGTCCTTCAGGGAAATCTGAGCATTGACCAGTTTTTTGTAGGTCTCCACCAGTATCGTCATATCGCGCAGTACCTCCCCCTCTGCGAAATCGCGGTAGAGGATACATTCTTCTATTCTAATCATCTTTTGTCTCTTCCTTCCTGTCATTTTTCATTTTATTTATGCGAAAAGGCCGCTTGGTACGGCCCTCTCTTCTGGATTAATAATTTCCGAAAATCCGGAATTTCGCGGATTCTGCCTGCAATCCGCGCAGTGCGTTTTTGACTGCCGGATCGCTTAAGTTCCCCTCGAAATCCACGAAGAAACGGTACTCCCATTTCCGCTGCGGAATCGGGCGGGACTCGATTTTGGTCATGTTCAGATCGTTGTAAATAAAATGTGCCAGTGCATTGTAAAGAGAACCGCTTTGATGCGGCAGTTCCATGCATACGCTGATTTTCTGTGCATCCTTTACAAAGCGTTTCTGACCGGAAATAATAACAAAGCGTGTCGTATTGCCCCGGGCGTCAAAAATGCCTTCTTTTAAGATCTGCAGTCCGAAGTGTTCTGCTGCATATGGGCTTCCGACGGCTGCCATCGTCAAATCACCGCTCTCAGATACTTCTTTTGCAGCGGCGGCCGTATTCAGTCGTTCCTCTGTTTTCCAGTTTTCATTGGAATCGAGAAAGCGGCGGCACTGGGCCAGTGCCTGCGGGTGGGAAATTACGGTACGGATTTCTTCGACTTTAGCTCCCGGCAGTGCCATCAGCACATGCTCCACCGGCAATTCCTGCTCACCGACGATATAGTGCGGATATTCCACCAGAAGATCATAAATATCGGATACAATGCCTGCTGTGGAGTTCTCGATCGGAAGCACAGCGTAATCAGCCTCGCCCTTTGTGATCGCCTCCATCGCCTCTTTCCAGGTGTCTACGTGGAAACTGGTGATCGTATCATCGAAAAATTCTTTCATGGCACCGAAGCTATAGGCGCCCTCCACACCCTGGAAGACAACTCTTCTGCCGTGCGTCGGGAGGTGGTCAACCTGTGTGTAATCGGTCATCTCCTCGCCGCCGTTCTCGGTCAGCAGCTGATACTGGCGCTTCCGGCTGATCGACATGATCTGCTGGAACAGCTCCTGGATGCCTTTTGTATTGAATGCATTTGTTCCCTCGCCTGTCAGCTTTTCCAGCTTCTGGCGCTCACGTTCCGCATCAAAAACGGCTTTTCCTGTCTCTATCTTGTACTGCGCAACCTCCGCCGTCAGCGCCATCCGGTGCTGGAACAGGCGGACGATCTCGTCATCGGTGGCATCGATCTCGTCGCGGATTTTTCCTAAGTCTAGCATATCTGGTCCTCCTGATACTCTGCATTTGTTGCAGATATCAATATTTTACTCCATCTCCGTTTAATTTACAAGAAAAGATCTTCCGAAATTCGGCTTTTGTACAATCTTTTTCCTTTTTGACTGCTATTTCACTTTATTTTTTCACATTTCATATTACTCTGCTTTTCGACCTTTTTCCTGCCATTTTTTATCTTGCATTTATCCTGTTTTTGTGTTAAGGTGGAACACAGAAAAAATAAGTTACTGTTCACTCAGCAGGGAAACACCTGCTGTTTCGCTGCGTAAGAAAGTGATTCAGACATTCGCAGGGAAACTGTGAACGGTAACAAAAATAAGGATCTTCATAGGAGGTAATATATGCGACACTTAATGAGTCCCCTTGATTTCTCTGTCGAAGAGCTGGATCAGTTAATGGATCTGGCAAATGATATTGAGAAACACCCGGAAAAATACGCACATGCCTGCGATGGCAAAAGACTTGCTACTTTATTTTATGAACCAAGCACACGCACCCGTCTCAGCTTTGAAGCTGCCATGATGAATCTTGGCGGTACTGTTCTTGGTTTTTCTTCTGCCAATTCTTCTTCCGCATCGAAAGGCGAAAGCGTAGCGGACACCATTCGTGTAGTATCCTGCTTTGCAAATATCTGTGCGATGCGTCATCCGAAAGAAGGCGCTCCGCTGGTAGCATCTATGTATTCCCGTATCCCGGTTATCAACGCCGGCGATGGTGGACATCAGCACCCGACGCAGACTCTTACCGATCTTCTTACCATCCGTTCTTTAAAGGGTCGCCTGAACAATCTTACCATTGGTTTCTGCGGTGATCTTAAATTCGGCAGAACGGTTCACTCCCTGATTGAAGCGCTGGTTCGTTATACCGGCATTAAAATTGTATTAATCTCCCCGGAGGAGCTTCGTCTCCCGGATTACATCCGTGATGATGTGCTGCGCGCAAACAATGTTCCATTTGAGGAAGTTATTAAAATGGAAGATGTTCTCCCGAAGCTGGATGTCCTTTATATGACCCGTGTCCAGAAAGAACGTTTCTTCAACGAGGATGATTACATCCGCATGAAGGATTTCTATATTCTGGATCAGTCCAAAATGGATCTTGCTTCTCCGGAAATGCTGGTTCTGCATCCGCTGCCGCGTGTCAATGAGATCTCCGTTGACGTGGATAACGACCCGCGCGCTGCTTACTTTAAACAGGTTCAGTACGGTGTTTATGCACGTATGGCCCTGATTCTGACGCTGCTGAACATCAAAGTCGATTAAGAAAGGAGCATCTTTCGCTATGCTGAACGTAGGACGTATTGAAGAGGGCTTCGTGCTCGACCATATTAAAGCAGGAAAGGCTATGACCATTTACCATGATCTGGGACTGGACAAGCTGGACTGTACCGTAGCCATTATTAAAAATGCCAAAAGTGAAAAAATGGGAAAAAAGGACATTCTGAAAGTTGAGTGTTCGGTTGATAAGATGGATCTTGACATCTTAGGCTTTATCGATCACAATATTACTGTCAATGTCATTAAAGACGGCGAAATTACGGAGAAAAAAGAACTTCATCTGCCGAAACAGGTAGTTGATGTTATCAAATGCAAAAATCCGCGCTGTATCACCTCCATTGAGCAGGGATTAAAACATGTCTTTATCCTGGCTGACCCGGAAAAAGAAGTTTACCGTTGCAAATACTGTGATGAGAAGTATACAGGAAACAGAAATAAATAAGAGCTGTACGGCAAAGCGCCCGGAACCACGTTCGGTTTCGGGCGCTTTCTTTTATCTTTCCTATGCAGTTTTTGCTTCTTTCGAACCCAAGCACACAATCAGCCAGCCGATGAAGGCCGCAAGAGATGCGCAGATCAGCATCGCGCCAACACCGGCTGCATCGATAAGCCAGCCGCCAAACAGGGAGCTCATTACATTTCCTGCGGTGATGGTCATCGCCATATATGCCTGTCCTTTAATCGAATCCTGCGGCTCCATGATGCCGTTCACGTAATAGACGCAGGCGACGTTGATCAGCGCCCAGCCGAACATCTGGAACGGCTGAGCAGCGTAGTATGTCGGAATATTAAAGGCCAGGAAGGTTCCTATGCTTTTCAGGACAAAAAACAGGCCGGAGAGGCGGAACCAGAAAACACTGCTCTTCTTTTTCAGCAGATAGCCGAACAGAAACATCGTTGGCAGCTCGGAAACCGCAGAGATGGTCATCGCATTTCCCATCTCACCGCTGCCACCACCTTTTGCCATTGCAATCTGATAATTGAAGCTGTTAATCAGGCTATGTGACATAAAGATCAGAATGCAGCCAAGCAGTACTACCGCGAAGGACGGATACCGTTTCAGAAAATCGACCGGACCGGCTGCTCCTGTCTCTTCTTTTTCTGCTTCTGCTTTTTTTCTGTCCTTTTTAAATGGAAAACGAAATACACAGGCGAGAAAAAGAATGGTCAGCGCGATAGCCCAGATCGAAATCATGTCTGCTCCAAAGGATGCGGTCAGCCGGCCGAGCAGCCATGATGCAATCGCATATGCAACGGAACCCATGCCGCGCCCGATTCCGTAATCAAGTTCCTCTCCCTGGCGGATCGTCTCCATACCAAGAGAATTAACGAACGGAATCATCAGCATCAGCATCGTAATGCTTGCGCCGTACAGCAGTGTCCTTACCACCATAGAACTGCTTTCTGCCGTTGCAGCAAGGGAAATGACAAGAACAAACTGAATCAGGTTCGCTCCAAGGAGCATTGTTCGTACGGACGGGCTTTCCGGCCGATCTGCGTAGGATGCCAGCGCAGGCTGCAGAACCGCTGACACGATACAGCCAACTGCCGTCAGAAGGCCGATTTGTGTGTTTGTGAAGCCTTTTTCAAGAAGATAGACGCTGGCATACCCCATCAGTGCCGCGTATCCCATCCAGTTGGGGTTCTAAGGTTCACACTAATAAGCCTAAAAAAATGCGGCCCGGCTCCGACTATCCTGCGCAAAATGTCCCGCACAAAATCCTAAGATTTCATAGGCGTATGAGATTTTCCCTGTTGCCATGTCGAGCGTGTTTCTCAGTTCCGGGTCTGGAATCTGCTGTAAGGCTTCTTTGAACGCCTTTTCCGCTTCCTCTACCTCCGGGACGTTGAAACGGTTCTTGCAATACTCTCCAAACTGCGAGGTAGCAAGCGCACGGAGCTGGGTGGTTTCTCTCTCCCACTTCTCCTCCGCCGTAAGGCGATTGGGACGCTTTGTGGTGTTATTAAATCTACGAGCCATAGTGTAACCTCCTTTCCGATTTATCGCATAAATATTATCTACTTTACTTTCCTTTACTTTACTATACTTTACTTTGTGGTGTTTTCGCTCTCGAATGGGCGATTATGTAACTATTGCACTCCCGAAATGCCGGAATAGCTCTGTTTTCTCCCCGGAAACCCTCGAATACAGGTGTTTCTCCCCTCTGATACTCGTTAATTAAATTAACCGTTAAATGATTTATTTTGGGAAATTCCATGCCTGTTCCAAGCGTTTCTGGAAATATTCTGAACCATTCCGGCGGTATTCGGTCTTTTCCGTGCCGGAAATAATCTGCGGCTTTCTGCCTGTCTTTTTCACTCTGCCTTATCCTCCCGGCTGGGTACTCCTGCCGTATCGAGGAATGCTTTCAGTGCCTCTCTGATAACTGTGGCTTTCTCATGGTTCTTACCGCAGTACATGAGCAATCTGTCGTAGGTCTCGTCGTCAAGACGGACTTTGACATCATGCGATAATACCGTCTTTTCCTTGAGAGGTCGCCCGATTTTTGCCAATCTTCTCCGCCTCCAATCTCTTGCCATTTCGCAATCTGTGTGGTATAATCTTTTAAGAGCGGGGAGCGGTGGCAAGCCCGCCCTCCCTTACTCGTGCCTTGCCGACTATTTAGTCGGCTTTTTTGTTGTCATTCGGAAATTCGATACCAAGAATCTCCATTAAGTTTCTGTATGCTTCCAGTTCCGAGCTACCTCTCTGAGCTTCCTTGATAAGGTATCTCTGCATTTCTTCCTTTGTCATTTCCTCCATGAAGTCCTCCTTTCCGACCCTTGCCTGCCTTACTCGTCTTGGTTTCCCTTGACTGTAATTATATTATACTCTTTTGAGTTCCGAAACCCAACCATTTTCGGGAAATTTTTTCAACTTTTTCAGTCAAAAATCGTATTCATATCAATGCGCTGTCTCCGCAGTACAAAGGCTCTGGCGACCAGCTCCACGGTGTCTACGTCCAGCTTCTCGATAATGTCCGACGGCTTGTATCCGCCGAAAAAACCGCCGTTGTAAAAGTTTCCGGCCAGCTCAATAATAACCCTCTCACCGCTGGATAAGTTCATTTCAAGCATTTCCGAATAGTCCACCCAGCCGTTGTGAATGTGTTTCTTTACCCGGTCATACAGCCCCGGAACCGCTGTGATAAGAAAGAGGCTCGCCCCGAAGTAAGGGTTAGCTGTATCGTCATCCCGGTGTGCGTCTGCCCGGTAGATTGCTGCCGCCCACTCCTCTGCGTGGGTGTCGTTTCTGAAAATCATGCTTTGTCCTCCTCCCAAGATACTGGCATGAACATGGCCTCTCCTCTAAGCTGTTCCTTTACATAGACAAAAACACCTTTTCCCATGTCTCCCAGCAGTCCGTAAACTTTCCAGCCACACGCCTTGCACTCATAAGGGTTCTGGCTTTGTTTTCCACAGGACGGGCAACGGAACTTCATTTCTCCGATAGCCTCTTTTAGCTCAAGTATCGTTCCGAATACTCTCACTTTCCCGGCCTTAATTTCCGGCTGGTTGCAGTCTTGATAGTAGTTCATGTACCAATAGTTTCTGTCGGTCTCCCAGCCGTCAAGAACGTCCTCCCAGTTCAGCCCGGTAGCCTCCCCGTAGGCTTTGGCTCTGTCAATAACCCACTTGAACTTATCGCAATACTTATGGAAGCACTTTCCTCCGCAGGCCACACACCCCTCCGGGTGCATGGTTCCGCCGTCCTTTACACAATCCTTGTCAACCGCTGCTTTCAGCTTGTCATATCCTGCGCTCATACCGTCGCCTCCTCTCCCAGTCTCTTTGTCGGGTCAAACTCCGTACCCTCCTCGAAGCCTCTGTAATACTCACTGCCCTGTAAATACTTCTGCGCTCTGCTCTGGAACTGCTCATGTCCCAAATGCTGCGAAGCCTCCTCGACCTCTTTCGGCATAACCAGAACCAGTCCCCAGCCCTGCTCATTTTCTTCCTGCTGCTTTCTGAATGCCTCCGAAACTCCGGCGGTAAATCCATATCCGTAGCTGTTGCAGAGCCTCTTTACATAGTCGCTGTAATAGCAGGCATTCTCTTTCTTGATGTTCTTAATCTCCGAGAGGGCGCAATCGACGGCGTATTTGAACACTGCGACGCATATCTCTACGTCGTCCTCAAAGCCGATAAACCCGATACAGTTCGTCTGCTCTCCGTACCTGCGGTATCTGTACCATTTGCAGCAATAGTTCTCTCCGATAATTGCCGAAAGGCTTACTATCCACGGGTCTCTACGCTTGCTGCAGGTGATGTCGGTTCTCACGTCCTTTACCCGCTGCTTCTCAACGTCTTTCAGCTCCGCCTCCGTGAGCTTATGCTCCGCCATGAGCTGACGGGCTTTCAGAAGTGCCGCCCGTGCCTCATGCTCATTCGGGCTTTCTGCCAACGCCAGCAGTTTTCTAATCTTCTCTTTGTAGTCCTTATCCATTTGCTCTCGCCTCCTTAATGCGCCTCTCAAGGCTCGTTTCTACCTCTACCCGGTTAGTTGTCTCCCCTCTGTAACAATACCCGGCAAATCGCCACTGAGAGGACGAGAGACGTACAAACGTCGTATAGGTTGCTCTGTATCTGTTCTTATCGTCCGGCACATGGTTGTACGCCTCGCCTGCCTGCGCACACGAACTACTCATAGAAACCGGCGGTACGCAGTTCATAAAGTAGTCCACCATAGCCTCGTCCACGGTATCTCCCGGCTTGCAGTAGTCCTCGAATGTCGAGAGACCGCTTTCCTGCCAGCCCTCGTAGGTCTTGACTGGGTAGCGGGAGGCGATTGCCTCTCGCTGTTTCTGGATAAACTCAAGAACCTGTACCAGCTCCTAACCTTTCAGCTCGTAGTCGTCCCCAATCCCGCACTGGAATGTCTTAATACCGCTCGTGAGCGAATATACCTCGATTACGCAGGTGGTGTAATACTGGCCGTTCTTGCGAATTTCGCCCTCAACCGCTTCATACGTCGTCCTGCTTCCCTTGTAATACTTGAGATTTTCCAGCATACCTTATTCCTCCTCCATTTCCTTTAACTTCTCAATAACTCTGTTGAATGCCCACTTACCGTTTGCGGTAATTTGACGCTGCCATGCTCCCTGCGACGGAGCCCACTTGAAACCGTTGGATTTCAGCAGGGTACGGACATCTGCCTCCGGCTTTCCGTCGAAGATAATCTGGTATCGCATGGCTTCCGTGTTCTCAACCGCCTTAAAGGTCTTGAACTCCTGCTCTGAGGTTCCTCTCTCTTTAGCTGCCTTGAGGCTCTTAATACGCCCCTCGATACGGTGGATATTCGCATTGTTGTTTGTGAGTTCATAGCTCGCATATCCCAATCTGTTGCAGAAATCCGGGGTACGCAGCTTCTTGATTTTCTCCTCACTGAAACCAAGCTCTCTCAGCCTGTCGTCGCCTGCCTCTGTATCTTTCAAGCGGATAGCCTTATTCGCCGCTTTCATAAGCTCCTGCAGGTTCTTCAAATCTTCCAGTTTCTCCTCTAACTTCTCGATTGCCCTCTCGTCGTCGGACTTGATGATTTCCTTGCCGTAGAGAATGCCCTCAATCTTTCTGAGAATACTCTGAATGTCGTTGTAGAACTGGTGGTTACGTTCCCACGCTGCGACCTGTCTCTCTTTCTTTTTAGTTGGGAAGTTACCGGCTCCACTGATAAGAACTGACGGACACATCATGCCGATACTGCTGTCCTTGTTGTAATACTCCGCCATTTTCTTTGCGTAGCGTTCCGCCAGTCGGTAGGCTCTCTCTGCCTCTGCCGGTCTTTTCTCTGCAACCTTATCCGCCAGCTCATACGCCTTGTCAACCTCGCTGCGGTATGCGATTGTGGTGCTGCCCTCGGAATAGTCTCTCATAGACATCATATTGTGTGCTGTTCTTGCACTGCTCTCATTGATAGGGAAATATTCTCTTTCGCTCATGCTTCTCTTGCCTCCTTAACGTGCTTTTCTGCTGCCTCACGGCTCTCGAACCAGTCAACATAGATGTCTTTCCGGCTCGTGCTTTTATATGTGTTCTCCGGCTTAACTGCCGCTTCCACCGTGCTTGTGATGTTCGATACAACTCTGCCTCTGTCGTCGAATGAAGTCGCAACGCCCCAGTAAGTTTTCAGCCCTGCCTTAACCAGCTCATAGTCTGCGGCCTCGCTCTCTGTAAGCTCCTCCGAGTAGTCGATGTAGCCCCATGCCTCCCGGCCAATCTCCTCGCAGAATGTTTTCTCGTCGAAGTTCTCAATCTCCTGTGCTGCTGCCTTTTTCGGGTAGCTGCCCGGCATTACCGGGCGCATAATGCTGTAATATCTCATGTTTTGCCTCTTATTCTCCTATATAGAACCAATCCTCGTAGCCGTCCTCATACACTGTCACGTCGTGATACGGTTCTGTTCGTGTTCCAACAATTTTTCCGTGAAGCTGCTCAAGGCGAGACGGCTTACTTGACGGAATGATTTCTTCATTGCAAATGCCTAAGAAAATATCAATATCATCGGCTCCCTGCGCTCTTGCCTGTTCTTCTGTAATCATTTTGCCTCCTGTCGGGGTATCTGCTCCCCGGCCTGCTTGTTTTGTGACCCGTTCCGGGTCATTTAAGGGTAAAATTTAAGCCATAATGTCAAGAACCCTCTGGATAAGTGCCTTGCTATCTTCCATACGTTTCTTGCTGTTTCGGTTATCCTGCACCGCCTGTCTAAACTCCGGGGTGTCCGGGCTGTCGGCAAGCTCTACAATTCTCTGAGCTGATTCGTCGGCCAGCCTTGCAGCCTCTGTCTGGTAGTGATAAAGGATTGCTTTGATTGCTCCGCCCTCTGCTGTTGAGAGAACTTTCTGCTCAAGTCCTGCGATAGTCGCCTCCGCTGCCTTAAAATCTGCTGCGGTGTCCTCGTACATTTTCTTGTACTTTCTGGCCTCCATTTCAGCGTGTTCCGCTCTCTGCTTCATGCTGCAAGCGAAGTCATTCTCGATGTTCTCCTCTGCCAACTCGAAAAAACCGTCAAAAGCCATTCCGATATAACTATCCTCACCCAGTTCCTCGACGATTTTCTTAATTCTTGCCAATGCCTTGCGTTCCTGCTCTTTTGTTGCTGCCATATTCCTATACCTCCGTGACCCGTTTGGGTAATTGTCTTTGTTGTTTCCTTGACTGTGACCTCATTATAGCCCCTATATGGGGCAAAGTCAACCAAATCAGAGAAATAATACCCCAAAATGGGACATTTGTTGACTATGCTGTATTTTAGGTTCCGAAATTGTGGACTTTTAACTGATGTGCTGTAAAAGGGCAAAAAAATAAAGCCCCTCCCACAGATTTCTCCATGAGAGGGGCTTTCCCGACGCTTTGGTGGCATATCACGCCGGGGAACATAAATCATAAGTTCACAAATTCCCGATATTTACACCGTCACTCTGTTGCCGGTGCTTTTGCCTCTGCGTCAATCTGACTAATGGCCGTCTGAATGACTGAGGCTGCGGTTGCTGCCGCCGTAGAAGCTGCTACCGCCGTTGTGTCCGTGGTGCTTTCCATAACCGAAGTGATAGGAATGCCGGTTGAGAGCTTCTGCTTGCGTACCTCGGCCTCAATTTTGTTGGAAAGGTATTCTTTGAGGTCTCCGTATGCGCTCTCGATAAACTTTGTGGCCGCCGGTGTCAGAGAGGCAATACAAGCGTTGAGGGCTTTTTTTGCTGCCTCTTTCTGCGCCTCCGCCGTAAACTTACCGGCCTGCTTCAATGCGTCAACATACGTCTGGCTGGTGGCCGATACTGCGTCGGCAACCGCTGTCGTAATCTCATTGATGTAGCCCTTTACCTTGATGTCCTCTGTGTCGGCCTCTGCGTTTGCTCCTGCCCTTTTAAGGGCGTTGACCGCATAAACGGTAATGACCGGGACGGCGGCTGTAATAACCGCCGTGAGAAGTGCTGTGATAAACTCCTGCATGATTGTTTCCTCCTCTCTTAGTTCGGGAGCTTCAAGACCTGCCCGGCGTTGATTACGTCGCTGGTAAGTCCGTTGAGGCTCTTAATCTCTTTGTATCTGCTGCCGTTGCCGAGCTGCTTTGCTGCGATAGCCCAAAGGCTGTCCCCGGCCTTTACGGTGTATGTGCGGTTGGTCGCCGCTGCGCCCTGTACGGTGCAGTAGGACGGGTTTCCAAGATAAATCCAGCCTGCGCCGCTCTTGAGCTTGCCCCAGCCGTCCTTTACCTCCGTGATAGTGAATGTACCCTTGCCGGTATAATGGCCGGTTACTGCGTACCCCATGCCTGCGCCGGTTCTGATATTGAGGTCGCCAATAAGAACCTTTACCGTGAACGGTGTTGCCGGGAAGCTCGTTACCGTATCGGTCTTTGTGGCCGGTTTAGGGGTTCCGGCGGTGCTGTTACCACTGCCAAGTTCTGCATTAACCGCAGTCGCAAGCTGTCCCATGCGGCTGTAAAGCCAGTTGCCCGGACAGCTCTTATTTGCAAACCAACGATGAACAGTCAGAACGCACTCACCGTCTTTCGGGTTGTAGTTGAGGCTCTTGTCCTTGTCGCCAAACCAAAGAACCTTATTCAGCCCGTTTCTCTTGCAGATGTCAACAATAAGTTTCACGAGCGTTTTGTAAACTGCGGTGTTCATGGTGTACGGCTCCGCCATATCAGAAGCGCACTCAATCGTTACCGCTCTCTGGTCGTTGGCGTTGCTGGAACTGCACCAGCTTCTGTTTTTCTCGTCCACGCAGAGAACCACTCTGCCGTCCTTGCCGATACCGTAGTTGCAAGAGGCCTGTACGCTCTGCTTTGTGAAACAGCCGCCGATACTCTCCGCCGTGAGCTGGCCAACTACACAATGTGGTGTGATACGGTCAATCTTGTGTGTTCTCTGCCCGCTGTGGTTCGGGCTTTTCACTGTGCAATCTACAAGTGAACTGTTTGTATATCCCATAATGTTACCTCCGTTTTCTGCCGCTGCGCCCGTTCCTGCGTACTTGTCATAGTAGGTCTGGCCGTAGCTGGCCCTCTTTGTCTTTACTGCGTCGCTCTGGTCTGCCGGTTTCTCGAAGTTAAGCAATACATTGTCGCTGGCTGCCTTTACGGACGTTGCCGCTTTCAGTGCTGCCAGCACCGTCTTGTACCCCTCCGAAAGCTCCTTAAATAAAAAATCGAGCTGCATTTCCAAGTCTCCGATAGACTTGCCTGCGGCTCGTGCAAACTCAAGAATATTCTGTTTACGGCTCCAATATGTCCACTGCGCAAGCCCATAACCTGCACTGTCCTTTACAAAGTTGCCGTATGCGCCGTTATCCACGGCGGCGGTGTAGCTGTCGTCCGTGTGTCCGAGTTTCTTCTCGAAACTGTTCTGTAAATTCTTCGGGTTGAGGCCGCTTTCTGCGAACAAATTACCCATGAGCCCGGCGGCTCCGGCTTTGCTCAACCCTTTACCAATGAGGAAATTCCATATCTTTTCCTCAACATTCTTTCCTGTAAGTCCCATAGTACCTCCTTACATATTGCCGTCCGGCGACTGTTCCTCCTGCTTGAGGGCTTCCTTTTTCGCCTCTGCTTTGTCCTCCTGCTCCCACTGGTGTTCCTTGTTACGGTCTTTGGTGGTCTTTATCCAGCCCATAATGCCGCACTCTCCTCCGAGGGTTGCAAATACGCAGGTGATAAGGGTGTCCGGGACGGCTCCGTACTCTCGAAAGAGCTTTATCATGGCCGTTGTAAAAAGCAGCAATGAAACCCCGACAATAATCAAAATAATGTCCATAACTCCAACGCTGCTCTTTTTCTGGGAGGGCTTCTTTCGCATTTCACGCCTTGTTTCCTTTCTTCTCATGTCTGCCTCCTGTTACTGTCTGTGTGCTTTCTGGTTGAGGTGCTTCTCAAGTTTGTTGTGGGCCTCTGTAACTGCCCCGTTACAATTAAGCTGCTTCAAACCGTCAAGGCAGGCAAGCATAGCGTAACTGATGAGGCACTGTTCGTCTCGCAGTTCCTTTAAGTCCTGCTCCTCTTTCTTTCGCAGCTCCTCGATGTCAACCGTCTGTTTCTCCTGCTTCTGAAACCACTTGATTACAGCATAAGCGGCGGTTCCCAGCGCAATAAGCGCACCGAGAATAGCCGCCGCTCTGATTATCGTATCTCCGTCGATATACACTCCAATACCCTCCTTTTCTATTCGTTTGGTGTATAGTCCGGGCAAGTCGCCGCCGTTCTGTCCGGGTGTCTTTCCTTTTGGTCTACGTCCAAAGAGCCATAAATGTCGCACTTGCAAGCTCCATAACCGCAGAAAAACTCTCTGTGGAAATACTGGCAAGTGTAGCATTTTCTCTCGGCGCACTCCGGCTTCTGTTTGGCTTCCTGCTTCTCCGGCTCCTCTGTAACAACATGGTCGGAATAAATGCTGTTCAGCTTCTTTCTCAGACCGTAGCTGTCGCAGTGTAACAAAATGCCTCTGTATGAGGCCACTCTGCGCTCAAACTCCTCCTTACTCATATTGCCTTTCTCTCCCTGTTCGCACATCCAGTCAACCGCATGGATAATCTTGCGGGCTGTCTGCTTCTTGAGCTTCCTGTGGGTCGCCCAAATGTGATAGCCCACGAAATCAATACCAAGGCTGCAAGGGCGTATAGCCGTCTTGTTATTGAGGTCGAGGTGCAAATAATCGTTGAGAAATTCCTCAATGATTGCCTTTACTCTTGCCAGCTCTTTCTTGTCTGGCAAAAGGATAATTACATCGTCCATATAGCGAATGTAATAGTGCAAATGCAGCTCATGTTTGCAGAGCTGGTCTAACTCATTGAGGTAGATGTTCGCAAAGAGTTGTGATGTGAGGTTGCCAATCGGCATTCCTACATCACCCAGCCAGTCCTCCTCCAGGCATTCGTCCGGGCTTACCCCGGCTGGCAGCCCGAAACGGGTGTCTTCGCTGTTAATAATCTCCCTAAGAAGTTGAAAGAGCCGAGGGTCTTTTATCCTCCGGCTCAAAATCTCAAGTAATACAAGGTGGTCTACCCTGTAAAAATACTTGCTTATATCCAGCTTCAAGTAATACCATTTTCCGGGTTTCCTGCTGACCTGTCGCAGCCAGTATTGAAGTTTGTCCGCCGCCTTGTGGGAGCCTTTCCCTCTCCTGCAGGCGTAGGAATCCTCAATAAACATTTTGTCGTAGAACGGGTAAAGCTGTCTGTAAATCGCCCACTGCACAATCCTGTCACGGTATTGCAATGCCATTACGAGGCGCAGTTTCGGTTCCCGAACATAAAACTGCCTGTACTTGCCGACTTTGTAGGTCTGCCAAATAAGTTCGTTCTGCAGCTCAATAAGATTTTCTTCCAGCCTGTCCGTAAACACCAAAACGTCGTCACGGTATCTCTTACCCTTTCTGGCCTCAAGGTGTGATTGGTAAAGGCCCTCATAGCTGCAAATTTCATCGTATATATCATCAAGTGTCACCATGCCCGGTATCTTTTCTGGTGAAACCTCTGTTGTCATATTCAACTTTTCTCCATTTCCGCCGTGTGAGACGTTTCCGCCTCGTCCGTAGCTGTTGTTCTCGCCTCCTCCTACGCTATATTCGGGCGTTTTCACGGCAATTTAATCTTTTCCCACGGTCTGTACTGGCCGGGGAGGGAAGCAACCCCCTTTGGCTCTATGCTCCGTGCGCAATCCCGTAAGATTTACGCCAAACCGTCCGGCATAGAGGCAGAGCGGAGCGGAAGCCGATGTTCCAATTGGAATTGGAGCGAGGGTTGTTCAAGTTCGTGTAGAACAGACCCGCATTCGCACCGTTGTTCCAGTTGCCACCACGAATCGGGAAACGCTATCCGGATTACTCCCCAAAACTTTTTATTGCTTTGCGTATTTCATATATCCGCCAATGATACGGCCTATCTCGTTGAGAAGCCCGCTCCAAACCTCGTATTTATGGAATGATAACGGCGGTGCCATATTCTGGTCGTAGTAGTCTTTGTCCTGCGCCAACCGTATAAGATGTCGCAGCACGTCCAATTCAATATCGAGGTCTTGTAGAGTGGTTTTCTTGTAATATTTCTTTTCGATAACGATTGAGAGCCGATACATATTTAGCATTGTTCGGCGTATCTCGTCTGCCGTCTGGCGTTCTCTTCGAGGAAAATTCGCCACAGCCTTTTTGCCGTACTTAATCGTGTCGGCAATCTTTTCTTTCAGTATGAAACTCGTCGTCTCCTTGCTGTATTGTTTTTCTGCTTCTGCCATGAACTCTGCTCCTCTGCTTACAAAAATATAGGGAGGACTATCGTCCTCCCCACCAGTTACTCAGTAACCAGTTTTCAGTTATTCATAAAAAGCGGAGCGGAAGCCGATGCCCCAATCGGAACTGGAGCGAGGGTAGTACAAGTACGCGTAGAACAGACCCGCACCCGCACCGCTGTACCAGCAGCCACCACGAATCGGGAAACGCTCGGCGTTGCCATTGTTAAACCAGAAGTAGCCGCCCTCGTAGTCGAATGTGGTGCTGTCCGGCAACATAGCCAGCGCATACAAAATCGCTTTCGCCTTATCGCAAACAGTAGTGTCGGCGGTCACGCTTGCGAAGCTGCAGCCTCGTCCCTCGTCTTTCTTGTCGGACAGTGTGCCGGTAATCCATTTACCCTTGCTGCTTACCATATCCAGTTTGAGGGAGTTGGCCGTTGTGCCGTTGCCGTCCGGGGTAATCAGTGCGCCGGTGGTTCCGTCGATTGCTTTCCATGCTGCGGAGCTGGCTGCCTTGCTGTTGGAACTGTCCGCTGCGTTGTTGTTCTCAAGCACCTGCAGCTCGCCGTAAACAAGCCTCATGCCGTCGCTCCACTCCCATACGTTACCGTTAAGGTCGTAGATACCGTCGAGCTGCTTGTTGTGGGAATACTCAACCGGGCCTGTGCCAGTAAGGATAGTAGCGGTTCTGCCGTCGCTCTCATACTTGGCCGGTACGCCCTTTTTCATGGTCTCTCTGGTGTCCTTGCCGTAGTTGTTATTGCCCCACGGCATCCAGCCGTTTTTCTTGCACCATAAAGCAAGTGCGCCCCATTCCATAGCGGACATCATGTGCCAGCCTGCGCCTTTGTCCTCGCAGTATTTACGGGCGGTGTCTGCCGTGATACTCACTTTCGGGTCTTCACCCGGAAGTGAGTAGGCTCTGTTGTTGTATGCGACGTTCTGGTACTTAGAAATGTAAATGCCGTCCTTTTCAACGCCATTTACAATAAAAGCCGGGTGAGTGCTGTCCCCGGCTCCGTCGATAACGTCTGACATCTTAAATTTTGGAATGTAAACCATAACGGACGGCAGCCCTTTGTCGTCTGTCAGAATTTTGTTCGTAGGGAACGCAGAAGCGAGCGCAAGGCTCGATAAATCAAAATTACTCATTGTCTCTTTTCCTCCTTATGCCTCGTAATTTACCAACGCCCAAAGTGTGAGCGTAACCTTTTCCATATCCAGCGGTAACGGCTCTGGCTGAGGAGCGTCGGTTGTTCCTGCCTGCTCTCCGCCCTCCTCGACGGTTGCTGCCTCCTCTGTTGCCTCCGGCTCCTTATATTCCCTTGCCGGAATATCAATCTGTGCAACATAGTAGTTGCCGCTCTCTGCGCCGGTTACAAGAACGCCGTCCCCGTCAGTGAGAATGTCGATGTGTACCGGCCAGTCCTCCTGTCTCTTTGCGAGGTTGATTGTGAGGTCGTCGTCGAAGCAAATCTTTGTCTTGCTCAATTCATAAGGGATTTTTGCACCCTCGTTAATCTCAATTACTTTCATGCGATAATTCCTCCTCTGATTTTCAGTTTTACGGTTACGGTCTTTGCGCTGCCGGTGAACGCCATAGAGAAGCCATTGAGGGCCTTGCTGCTTACAACAATCTCTCCCACGTTGCCGTCAGAGCTGCTTACCTCATATTCCACCGTGTAGTTTTTGGTCTTGCGGTTCGCCTTGAGGCTCACACTCTTGCTGCTGCTGTTGAATGGGTATCTGGCCCCGTTTGTCAGTGTCACGGTCTGTTCCTCCGGCGTAACCTCTGCCAGAATATCCGCTGATAGCTCGTCGATGTCTGCCTCGCTGTCCGTTGTACGGCTCTCAATCTGTCTGAGGGCCATAATAAAAATCTTCACGGCGAGGTCATGGTCGGTCAATCCCATTTCCATGTTGTTGAAGTTGGCCGCACTCATGTTCGTTCCCTGCTGGATAACTTTGCCCGCCGGTGTGAGTGTCACCGTTCCGTCGCTGTTGGTCTGCATTTTGAATGTGCGGTCTGGTGTCACTGCATGGTCGAGCCACTGTAAATTGCTATACATCTGTTCTTCACCTCCTTACTGTGTGCTGGTAACCTCGTAGAGTGGAAACTCCCAAAGGGTGATAACACCCTGCGTATCAAGTTTCGTGATACTCTCCGAAATCTGCCCGGCTACGTCTCCGCCCGTGTCAATCAGCCTTACGCTGGTTACAACAAGGGCTTTGCTGTCTGTTGTCTGGCTTGTGATTTTCAGCGTGTCGCCCTCAATGGTCTTATTGGTAATCATTGCGTCATACCAGACCCCTCCGGCGTAATACTGGATTTTCACAATCCTCTTGAGCCAGTCCTGTCGAACTTTGTTCAAGAAAACATCCGTCCAAAATGCCATTGTGCTGCCTCCTTACTGTGATGTGTAAATAGTCCCACACGGGATATAATCAACGCCGCAAGAGGTCACTGCTGCCTCTGTTGCGGCGTTAATTGCGTCATTGTGTGCAAGGGTGGAAATGTTCGGCGTAGTTCCTGCCTCCGGCGTTACACCGCCCTCGCCGCTGTTCTTGTAGGTCATTACTGCATTGGTGGCCCTCGGTGCTGTTACCGCCTCAATTCCATGTGCAGAAGCAACCAGAACCGGCTCCGGCTTTGTTCCACAATACTCATAGGAATACGGGTAGTGCGTCCTGCGTCGTCCAATGCCAATCGGGAAACGGTATGTGACCGCCGCCCTCCACTTGATATGGGCCGGTATTTTCTTCGAGAGAAGCAGGTTAATGTCGCTCATGTAGAGTGTTGGTTCCTTGCCTCTCTGGAAATTGAGGTAGAGCATATTGTTTCCGGCCTCGTCGAATGGTTCAAATTTGCACTCGACCTCTGCACCGGTGTAGCTCTGTATCATTTCCTTGAGCATGGTGGCAGAGACTTTTCCGAAGCCAATAAAATAAGACTTAACGAGCCTCCTGCGCTCCTCAAGCGTTCTGCTCTTGTTAAGTCTTATATCAAGAAAATCTTCCAGTTTTTTGATTGTCTCCTCGTCAGCGTACTCGATAAAACAGTTGAGGTACGTCTGCTCGATGTCCCCCTCCATTCGGTCAAATACCCTGCCGTTTGCCCTTAGGATTTCCACCATTTCGTACACGCCCCGGTAAAATCGTGGGTAATAGGTTATCAGTTCCTCGAAGTTGTTCTCGAACTGCTTCTCATAGAACCTCATTCAATAACCACCTCCTCAACGATAGGTACGTCGTCCTCTCCGGGAATGATGTTGTGTGCGCTGCCGTTCAGCTTCAAATCGCTGTAATCAAGCAGGGTGGTAAGACTGCTCAAAATGGCTCCGATATTGGAAACACGAACAACAATGTCCGCCGCCTCTGTGGTCTTTAATACCAGCTCTTTGAAATACTCCGCAATGGCCGTTGTTGCCTCCTGCCGTACTGCGTCTTTCGTCGCTCCGCTGGCAATCTCCGCCGAAAAGGAAATCGAAACGGTAAGAGGCGTGGCCGCTGCTGCCGTGAAATGCGCTCCGAGGTTCGCAACACCCTCTCCCAGTCCGTCACCTACAACATAGGTTTTTCCGTCAACAACTGCCGTATAGCCCATTGTCGCCGGGTCGATATAGTGCTGAACCTCCGACACCTTTGCATTTCCGCACGGCTTCCCGGTGGTATCAATCAGAACGCCTTTGACCGTGTTCGGCCCGTTCCATAACGGGAATATTCTCGCTCTGCCGACACCCTCAAGGCTCTCGCACCATGTCTTGTAATGCTGCTTATTGCCGTTCTCTGCCGGGCCTGCGATTTTCTCCTGTACACGGCTTCTGAGGCTTTCGTCGTCCTCGCTGTCGCTGCCTCGCTCGTAAATCTCTCCAAACGTCGCAGCCTCAAGCCCCTCAATGCTGTTGACCGGGACTGCCGGGGTTCCGCTGTAAATCTCGTTGTCGTCCTCTCCGGCGTTCTCTGCCTCAAGGTAGAACACGCTTGCTTCTGTGTCCTCTCTCAGAACGAAATACTTGCCGTCGCTGTAAAATCTCTCTCCTAACTCCGGCTGCGTTCCCTCGAATGTCACCCTGTACTTTGCTTTCGTGGCCGCCAGTCTCGTAACGCCATACTCACCGGCCTTTACGTCCAGTGCGTCCCCGACTGCCGTTGAAACGCTCGTCATTTCAACAATGAGGTCAAGGTCGGTGTAGAGCTTTGCGATTTTCATTACCGGCCCGGAAACTGCGTCGTAAAATACGCTGCCCTGTCTCGTGTCAATTCCCTCCGGGGCATTGTTGAGAACATCTTCCATAAGCAGCTCGTATGTGTAATCTTCAAACACTCTAAATCACCTCCTCTATCTCTGTTTTTCCGTAAATAGTGTCCGCCTTAAAATACACATAGGCTTTGTCCTCTTGGAACTCAAACTCAAAGTCGTAAACCTCCAATATCCGGGTGTCCGGTGCAAGAGCGTCTTTGATAAATCCCTCTGTTACTGCCTCAATGTATTCCGGGCTTGCGTCTTTTGTGATAATCGCCTCCTCCACTTCGCTGCCGTACTGGTCGTCGTAGATAAGGCATTTGAAACGGGGTGTGATGATTGCTTTTCGTATGGCTTGATTTACCGCTTCCAGCCCGTCCACTTTCCCCACAATCCTGCCGTTATCGAGGTCAAGGCGGTATGTCAATGACGGCTGCTCCTCCGCCTCCGTTACCTCGTCGATAGGGATAGGAATAAAAACCTCGTCCATGTCAGCTTATCCTATCCAGTACATAGTATTGTTTGCCGTGGTTGAATGACAGAATGTGTACTGTCTCCCCGGCTTGCAGCGCATTATATACCGTAATGCTGCCGCTGAAATTGAAGTCCGTGAGCCTGCTGCCGTCAGATGTAGGCCCGTTCACGCTTCCCTTTGTCCCCTTGGAAAGGGAGCAGGTCGTCGTGTAGTTTGTTAAGTGCCTCGGTACATAGGTGATGTTCGGCCCGATAACCAACTTTTCGTCGTTGACAATCTGAATTTTCAGAGGGCTTGCGGACTTTACAATGCCCTGTAATACCTGCACATCACCGCCGCACATACCTTGAAAAAGCCCTTTGAGGCTCGTCTGTTCGCTTTCTTCCATATCCGCACCTCCTAACTGAATGTTCCGTCGTCAACCCAGCCGTAGACCCTTGAGCTGCTGTCTTGGTGTATCAAATGCCACGGGTGTTTTGCTCCCTTTGCAACCAGTGTGATTTTCGCTTTACCGGCTGCACATTTGCTTCCTGTCGGGCTTCCTGCTGTGCTGCTTACATAGTGGTATCCGCCGTTGAACTGAACAATATCGCCTACCTTATGCTCGCCTCCACCGGTCTGCGCTCCGCTGGCCTTTCCCGGTTTGGAAAGGTCGTTTGCATAGTTCAGTTTCAGCGTCATGGTGTGCTTGTTGTCCTCGAATATGTGGGTGTCCTCGTCCACATAGAACGTCCGGGACAGCCCTAATTCTTTGATGATGATATAAACCCCGATACCCGATATAACATCTGGTATTCCGACTGCCTCAACGTCGAGAGTGCGCTCCGGCGTACTCTGTTCATCGAGCATACTGTCGATAAGGTCATTTATCTGCGCCTTTGTGAGGCTTTCGTCCGGCTGGTCGATGTTCTGGAATACGCCTATCTTGCTTTCGAGGGAGCTGTTCTTCCTCTCCGCAATGGTCGTCCCCTCTTTCGATACCAGCTTTATGCGGGTTTTAATGTCCTCAATGCTGCGGGTATAGGTGTAGGTCGAAAGGTTCTGGCCTACCTCGATAACCCACTGCATGATGTTCTCTCGCCTCGTGAGCAGCTTGATTTTGCCCTTTTCGCTGGCGACGTAGTGTCTTATGCCTGTTGCGTCGAAATCGAGGCTTAGAGCGTCTGCGATAGCGTCAAACGCCGTTGTCTTACTCTTGGTAAGCTCCGGGATTTTATAGGTGCAGTTCGCAACTTCTCCCATTGGCAGGCCGAACCTCGTGCAGCAATCCTTGAATACGTCGCTGGCCGTCTTATTCTCATAGGTGAATGTGTCCTTGTTGTTCGCAAGGTAAATCCCGTTGTCATAGGCCGTGAACGTGAGCCGCTTCTTGCTGTTCTGCACCTGCTTCATAATAATTCCACGGAAAAGCTCTTTCCCGTTGTAATTGAATAGGCACTGCTGCCCCTGCTCTACATCAATCCCGCTTCGGGCGTGTTTGTAACCGTCGTCGTCAATTAACCTTACCGTAAGGGTTCGGGAGCTGCTTCCTTTTCTGCCTCTCCACTTAATCTGCTCAACGAGTTCGGTCACATCGTAGCCCTGTGTTCCTTTAACAACAATAAGGCTAACCCCTTGTGCCATGTCCTCGCCTCCTTACGGTATTGTTAAAACCTGTCCGGGGTAAATGAGGTTCGGGTTCCCGCCTATTACCCCTTTATTTGCATTGTAAATCTTGGTGTATTGCGCCCCATTGCCGTAAAACTTCTTGGCAATGTTCCATAGACAATCGCCGCTTTTTACCGTATAGGTCTTTGGCTGCGCCGAGTTGTTGACCCTCGGTGTCTCTTTCTTCACGGTTGCCGTCGCCTTTGGAATGTTTACCTTGACCTGTCGGACGGTAATTTCCCGGTACTCTTTCAGCTTTATGCTGTACTGATACGTTCCGGGGTCTCCGCCCTCCTCCGAGTAAGTAAATTCCTCGATTGTGGCGTAAACATCTACGCCGCAGGCCGTCACAATAAGGTGTACGGGCTTCTTGCTGGCTTTCCATGTGTTGATTTTCCGAACCAACGTGAGGGGCTTTGTAATCTTGCTGACCTGCAGCCCCGGAAACTTGGTCGCCGGGAAAAAGCAAGACCAGATAAATTGCAGGGCCGGGCGGCTCTGCATGATAACAATTTCGCCCAGCCCTGTGATGTTCATGCTTTCGTTGTTACTGCCGTTGTTTACCTCAAAGCTCTCCGGGAGGACGGGGAGCTGAATCTTCTCTTTTTCTGCGTTGTATGTCAACCACATCTGGTACTTAGTACTCATAAGATAACTCTCCCTCCTCGTAAATTTCGCTCTGGATAATGTTCATAAGAACCGGCTTCAAATGGTCGTACAGAACCTCAAGAATGGTCTCCTTATCGGCTCCGCCGTTTCCTCCGATTTCGATTGCGCCGCTGCCTGCGATTTCAAGGAGAATACGCTTCACATCTTCCGACGTTTTCTCTTTGCCGGTACTGCTTCCCGATGTCTCCCTTACCCGCAACGGCTTCTCTCTGTCGTTCAGTGCGCCTATCAGCCTGTCCGTCTCCTCCGTCGGGAATACGGTGCTGCCCTGCTCACCGATGATAAGCTCCGGCCCGTTCTCGCCAGCGATAAAGTAGTCCGTGCTGTCTGTCGTGCCGTTTGCGTATGCTGCCGCCGGTCTCGCTACAAGCTCCGGCCCGTTCTCACCTGCGAGGAACAAACTCTCCGCATTCGTCGTACCGTTTGCATGACCCGGTACGCTTCCAGAAGTTGTAATATTGTAGGTGAGCGTCGCCGTCTTGTTTGGTGGTCGCCAGTTGTCAACCGCAAGCGAATTGACATCGTAAATAGCGTCCGCCTCTTTGTCCTCCGGCGTGTAATTGTCAACAATCGTGGAGTTGAGCTTGTACTCCGCCTCCGCCGATGTGTCCGGCATGGTGTACGCTTCAATCTGGCTTGTATCAATCTCGTATTTTGCCTCTCCGGTTTTCTCTGGAATCGTAAGATTGTCAAGACTTTCCGTATTTGGCTTATACTCAACATCAACATTAACTTTCGCATCGTTTTCTGCGGAAGAAAGGGCTGTACGGATAGCTTCAACAACTCCCTCTGCCGCTTTTGAGGCTTCTCCTGCGCTCGAACTTATCTGCTCGATGTAGGCGGATATTGTTGCTTTCGCACTTGCCTGCGCCTCCTCTGATAAGTCCATGCCCTCGATTGCCGTTGACATTTCCTGCTCGATTTCTCCGAGAGAAGCCGTGAAATTCGTCTGCCAGTCTGCTACAGCCTGCGACGCTTCCTCCTGCTTTGCCTGTACCTCTCCAACGGTATTTGCGAGGGCTGCAACAGCCTCCGTATTCCCGTTATTGATTGCGTCTGCCATGCTCGCTGCAAGCCCGGCAGCCTCCTCGGTTCCAGACTGTGCATACGCCATTAACGCCTCGTAATTCTCCTGCGTTACTCCCAAGTCCTCTGCCGAAACAGATTTCAAGGTTTCAACATTCGAGAGGTAAGTGTCCCAATATGCCAACTGGCTGTCCATGGCCGCCTGTGCGTTCGCAACAGTCGCATTCATGTATTCCTCCGAGGTTGTGCTTGCCTCGTCAAACAATCCAAACTGGCCTTGAAAGCTCTCAAGTGCCGCTGCATAGGCTTCATCGTATGCAGTGCATAATTCCTCTACCTTAGAACGAACGCCGTCGTATGCGGTCGATACCGCCTCTTGGTATGACAGTGTATCTTCCTCTGCGCTCTGCGTTGCGTCCGAAAGACTGTTCATTGAATCTGCCGACGCTTCAAGCTGCGAAATGAACTCGTCTGTTTCCTCTGTGGTGTAACCAAGGGTCTCGCAATACTGGCGAATCTGTTCCTCAAGCTGATTGTAATTCTCTGAAGCTTCCGCCGAAGCGTCTTTCAACGCCTCCCAATCATCAAAAGCCTGTCCGAGGTCTTTGTCCCAGTTCATTTCGGCACCCTCGCCCAAATACGCCTTTATCGGATGCTCTGTGCGCCATTTCTCGGTCATTTCTTGGTAGTTATCCCACGCTGCACCAACCTCCGTTGAAGCGTCCTGCATTTGCTTCCGTGCCTCTCCGTATTTCGAGATTGCCTCTGTGAGTGCGTCTGTGGCTGCCGTCTTTTTCTGTTCGTCGGCCTTTTCCTGTATAAACGAATACAGCTCCGGAACCGACATATTCAGCTTTCCAGTGGTTTTGTCAACAGCAAGAGAGAGTTCTCCGTAGTTGTCGTTCAATTTATCAACAATGCCACTCATCAAATCGAGGTCAGCACTGGTAATGTCGCTCTGGCTTGAAAGAACCATAAGCTGACTAGCAAGGTTCATCGAGCCTTTTTCCAAATCAGAGGCCGAAGTTACCGCATCGTCGTATTTTGTCTGAATGTCTGCAATCGCCTCTCCGGTCTGCTCAATCTCCTCAATGAACTGTCCTATGGTTTTTCCTGCGTCTCCGTAAGCTGCCTCAAGCCGTGAAATCTGTACTGCAAGTTCTCCGGCCTGCTCCGAGCTGGCTCCGTATTTGCTTACTGCCTCGTCATATTCAGCATTAAGCTGTTCGAGGGTCGCCTCGTGCTCTCTTGCTGAATAGGTCAGTCGTTCCGTTGCCGCCTGCTCATCGTCCGACATAGCAACAAACGCCGCTACCGCCGCCGTCACCGCCGTAATTCCGAGTGCTACCCAGCCAATCGGGCCAAGTGCAGCGTTCAGAGAAACGCCAAACGAAACAATAGCCGGTATTGCTGAAGATGTTGCAAACGCAACGCCAGCAATAGCAACTGCCACTGTTCCCGCTCCAACTCCTATCGCTGTAATTGCTTTTGTAACCGTTGGGTGGTCGTTTAAGAAGTCTCCAACGGAGTTTGCCAAATCTGCGAATCCGCTCGAAAGTTTATCGACCGTAGGCTGTACCGTCGTCGTGAATGCCGAATTGATGTTCTTGCTTGCCTGCTCCCATTTCTGGTCGAGGGTCTGTGCTGTCTCTGCGGTGCTGCTCAATGTTCCTTGTGCAACATCGAGATTTCCCGTTAAGGTCTCTATACTGATTGCTCCGCTTCTGATAGCGTTTGCCATATCTACACCGGCTCTGCTGCCGAATGTGTCAACAGCAAGAGCCGTAGCGTCTGCAGCGTTCTCCATATTGGCAATCTCTGTTATGGTACTCTGTAATGCTGTCTGAGCGTCGAGACCGTCTGCTGAAAAGTTCTTTACAGCCGTTCTCATAGCCGTAACAACTGTCGTGCTGTTCATGCCGTAAAGTTCAAGGTTTGCAAGCAAACTAATCGCATTATCGAGAGACAATCCCATTTCCTGTAATGAAGCCGAACCCGTAATAAGGGTGCTGCTCAAACTATCAACAGAAATACCGGAAATCTGCCCGGCGTATGCGAGTTTATCAAGAACGCTCTCAACGTCCGTCGCCTCAACGCCCCACTTATTCATAATCTTGGTGACGTTCTGAACGGAACCTACGACATTCGTTCCTGTAATCTCTGCGTAGTCAAGGAACTGCCCTGTAACCTTTGTAAGTTCCTCGCCGGTAAGTGCCATACGGGTGTTAATCTCTCCGATAGCTCCGGCTGTATCATCAAGTGAACCGGATTTTGAAGCTGCGTAAGCGTCCATCATGCTTGCCGTAAGCCCGTCGAGTGCTTCTCCGCTTGCTCCGGTTGCTTTCACAACCGTACTCTCTGCCTCACTGAACGCCTCAACAAGCTCGTAAGCCGAATCGGTTATTTCTTTTACCGCCGCAGTAATTCCGGCTGCTGCAAGAGCCTGTGCAATGCCCTCTACTGCGTCCGTGCCTTTTTTCTCTGCCTTTTCAGCTTCCTCGCTGGCTTGCTCTGTAGCCTTTGAAAGTTCCTCCGTAGCGTCGCTGGCCCTGCCATTCGCCGCTGCGAGGTTCTCCGCTGCGATTCCGGCTCGTTCTGCTGCGCTTTCAAGCTCTCCGAGGTCGGTTGTCCCGGAGGCCATAACTGCGTCGTACTCCGACATAGCCGCCTCTGCGTCCTGTTGAGCTGCGTTCAGCTCTGCCATGGCCTCTGCTGCTTCCTCTGCTGCCTTTGCCAGCTCCGCCTTTGTCTCTGCTGAAACATTCTCGTTGTCAGCAACGCTCGTCATAACGTCGGCTGCCTGCTCCATAGCCGCATTTAGTTCAGCCTGTATGTCTGTTGTGGCTTCCATGCTCTTACTGAGATTACTTGCTGACTGGTCGCAAAGTTCAAACATTCGTTCCTGTTCTTCCAGTGCGTCCGCCGACTTGAAGCCCATTTCTACAAGTTCCTCCGTAGAGTAAACCGCCTCTAATGCGCTCTTATCGTAGTTTCCGACAGCCGCCGTCCAGTAATCGGTCTGTGAGGCTGCCTGTTCTGCAGCGTTTCCATAGCCGTCTGCTGCGTCCGTAAACGATTCTGCCGCCTCTGCTGCACTTTCCGCTGAGTTTGCAAGTGCGTCCGCCTGTCCTGCCGCCCCGGTTGCAGCGTTCCCGTAATCGCCCATAGCGGCTGCTGCGCTGTCTGTCGCCTCCTGCACATTACCGATAGAGGTTGCAACGCCGTCTACTGAGCCTGCTGCTGTTGCAACGCCGCTCTCGATACCGTCGAAAGCGTCTCCGGCTGCGCTGCCTGCGTCCTCGAACTGCTCAACCATTTGCATACCGGCCTCTGCAATTCGTTCTATCTGTGCGCTCATGTCGTCCAGCAGACTAAATCTGGCTTTTAATTCTTGCATTATCCTCACCTCCTCTGTCCTGTTTCGGGGCTAATTTTTTTATTTTGATTTCTTTTGCCGCTTTTTGGGTACTTGACCCTTTTTTGCTTCCTCCCGTGGTAATATTTAAGAAAAAATGGGAGGTCTGTGCCTATGTCTATATGGTTGTGCCGTGCCGGACGCTTTGGGGAGCATGAAGCACGGTTCCTTGAAAACAATAAAATCTACTTCACGTTTGAAGAAATAGATAAACCGCTCAATTCCTTTTCCGGGAGAGCTGCAATCCAGCAGTATTTCCTCGAAAAAGTCCCAACCCTCAAGGAGCGGGCTGCCTTGAATTTTGCAAGTCAAGCTCATATTTTCAGCAGTCGAATGTCCGTCGATGATTGGGTTATCACTCCGAGTAAAAATCTGCCCGGAATACTCCATTTCGGAAAAATCGTGGGCGAATATGCCTTTGATACAGAGGTTGAGGACTGCTACCGCCACTCCCGCTCTGTTGAGTGGTTCTCTGACGTTCCGAAAAGCGTTTTTGAGCAGGATATTCAATACTCTCTCGGCGCTGCTATTACCACCTGCCAAATAAAGCAGGAGGCCCGAATAAAGAAAGCTGTTTCCCTGTTCCGCCCTGCCCCAAATAGTGAACAAATGTTTACCCCCCCCCCGGAAAATTCCCCGTTTCGGGACATTGAGACCGAATCTCTTGACGCTATCTCCGATTTCATAATTCAGAACTTCAAGGGTGACGGCCTTGCTCACATCGTTGCTGCAATCCTCCGGGCAAAAGGTTTTGTTACCTACGTCAGTCCAAAAGGCCCCGACCATGGCGTTGATATTCTTGCTTCTGCCGGTAGTCTTGGGTTCTCCTCTCCGAAAATCTGCGTACAGGTGAAATCCACGAATGACGCTATTGACCGTATCGTTTTAGACCAGCTCATAGGCACTATGGCGAATGTCGGTGCTGAATACGGCCTCTTGGTTTCGTGGAGTGGTTTCCGCTCCTCTGTCGAGCGTGAACGTGCTATGCAATTCTTCAAGGTTCGCTTATGGTCGAAAAAGGAAATTATCGAAGAACTGCTCGCCTGCTACTCCTCTCTCGATGATGAAATAAAGCAAAAAATCCCGCTGAAAAGAATATGGACGCTCGACATCGGGGACGAATAAATTACTGTTTCGTGTCTCGCCTCGTAGGGTTCCTGTCCTCCTCAAGCTCGGACGCAATATACAAGAGCTGCAATCTCCGTGGCATGGCATAAAATTCCTCCATGCGGAGGTTATGCCGCTGCCACAAGATACTCGCCCAATATCCGTCTCCGCCGGGAGTGTTTATGAGTTTTTTGCTGCTTCAACTTCCTCGTCGTCAGTAACCTTGCTCATAAGGCCGAGGGCCTGCATAACGATACGGGAAACGTGCTGGTACTCATCCGGCTTCGGGAATACCTTGAGAGGCATATCGGTTACGTCCACGCAGCCGTAATGCTTCATCAGCTCCGGGTCTTTGAGGTCTGGGTACTGCAATGCCTCAACAATCATGTGACGGCTGGCCTTTGCGCTGTCCCTCTCAGTTTTCCAAACAATCTCGCCACCATTTACGAGCGGATTGCCTTTCTTGTCGGTTGCCATGCTGTGGCGGCGGTAGTTGTCGTTGATACGGTTGATTTCCTCCTGCGAAAGCACCTTGATTTCAAACTGGATAACATTGCCGTCCTCGTCCTTGAAACTCTCCGGGCCGGGAGCGGTAACAACTTCTGCCTCAGTGCTGCGCATAAAATATTTCAAATCTTTCTTAGCCATGATGAATTTTCTCCTTTACAATGAATAAAGCCCCTCCCGGTTTCTGGCCGTCGAGGGGCTGTTTTGTTGGTTCTGGTTTCAGACCTTATACGAGGTCTTTGCCGTTGAAGTTGATAGCGTCGTCCACGACCTGTCCCTCGCTGTCAAGCGCAGTAAGAGGCAAATCGCCGGTAAGTACGCAGCCGACAACGGTTGTTACATCGGAGCCGTGAGCTGCGTAGTAGTCGCTGTTGGCATCGTTCATAATGCCCTGAATAGTAAGCTCCGGGGTCGCTCCGCTGGCTGCGTATTCCTTAATCTTGGTCTTGAGCCAGTTGTTGGAGCGGCGGCGGGTGATAGTGCCTGTAATGGCAAAGCCCAGCCAACGGCTGCTGTTGGAACGCTCGCCCAACTGCTTGCCCGTCCAAACGTCCGGCGTAAATTTGATAGTGCAGTTGACACTATCAAGGCACTCTACGCCGTCAATGAATACCTTTCCCTCTCTAAGGGAAATCGGATTTTTGTTATATTCCATATCCGCTTATCCTCCTTATCGTGTAGTGACTGTGAAGTAGATTTTCTCGGAGCTGTCAACGGGTTCGAGGCCGACATTGAAGTAGGTCTCGTCTCCCTCGGAAAGCTCTCTGTCAACAAGAAAGTCATTGTCGAGGTCTACGTTCTTGATAGCCCCTGCGTCTCTGAATTTCTTCAAGAGTGAGCGGCCAATGCCCTCCATGATGTCCCAGCCGTCCGGGTCATTGTCGTATTTGTTCGGAGGGAAGTTGAGCTGCAAAGCCTCTCCGAAAGTATCAAACACACGGATAACTCTGTTCTTACGGTAGGACTTGTCCTTACCGTCCTTGAAGCTCACAAGGCTGTTGATGTCGTACTCAACAACAACTTTGCTCTCCTCGCTTACGGAGAAGAAAAACTCGCCGTTCTTGATAGCCGCTACCGCTTCCTCGTGAGTTTTTGCGCCCACAACAGCGGTTGCACCGTCATACTCGACGTAGGTGTTACTCTGCGTGTTCTTTGCCGCTGCCGTCGCTGCTGCAACCCAAGCGCAAGCCTCCTCCGCTGTGAGGCCAACGCCGTCAACCGTTACGCCGTTGGTAACATTGATAACGCCCTCATAATCGCCAGAGGCCGTGTTCGGCATGGCAATCTGAACACCCTTTCCGATGTTCTCACGAATGTACTTGATTTTGGTCTTTGCTGCCGCCTGCAGAGCTGCCTCCGTGAACGGGAAGCACATACAGTTGAACTTCACGCCCTCGCTTGCGTCGAGCAGTGCCGTTACATCGGCGTTCTGCATGGTTACATCAGTTCCGCCGGTAAGGTTCGCCCCGGCGTTCTTAACCAGTGCGCCGGTACCGCTGAATGTGATATACTCGCAATCCTGCGCTACCAGTTCCTCTACGGTCTTGAGGCCGGTGTACTCCGCTACCTTGCTGCCTGCGAGGTTTACCTGTACGTCAAAGCCCTCTACCGGGTTCTCGGAAACGGTAAAGCTGAACTGATTGCCTCTCGTGCCGGGATATTTTGCTTTTGCAGTAACCGGCGCAGCGGTTACTTTCGCTTCGGTTCCGCCGTTCACACGGTAAACAATGACCGTTGCAGCTTTCTTGAACGCTTCACGAATAAGCAACATCTGGCGATTGTCGTCGCTGTCGTAAATGCTATAACCAAGCTTTGCATACGCAGCGTCCGGGGCTGCTGCCGTAAGGGTGATAAACTCCCCTTTCGGGCCGTAATTGTGGTTCTTGAGCGGGATAATGACGATACCACGGTCACTGCCGCCTACGGTGTTGTGCTTGCCGCTCTGGAAGTTGATATAAGTACCCGGACGGTCTTTACCAACCTGCTTGTCGAATGTTCCTCCTGCCATTTACTTAACCTCCTGTCCGCACCATTTCTTGATGTGCGCTTTCATTTCTTCGACGGTGTACTCTCCCGTCATGCCCTGCGTCGCCCCTGCAAAGGTGCAAGAGGAAACGCCAAAAAGCTGCCTGCAATGCGCAGCCAGTTTCTCCACCGGGAACTTCGGAGCCGCTGCTTTTTCGGCGGTTTTCTCCTCGGTTACTCCGGCTGCCGTGTCTTTCTGTGCCATAAAAGCTCCTCCTTATGGTTTACCGGGTATTGTCCCGGCGTTTTGTGGTGGTGTCGGGTACATGGTCTTGCAATGCGTGATAGCCTCTGCAAAGGCCGCCGGTATCACTCTTTCGATGTAAATATCCGGGTTCTTCCAGCCCTCCACCTCAAATGTCTGCATTTTCGTCGCCTCGGTCATGTCATACGGCCTGCGGCTCCTCCAATTCAGCGTAAGTTGTGCGGCCCCGTCGTCCAAAATCTTGAGTGAGGGGTCGTCTATTCGCAGTTTCCCTCCTGCTGGCTCTCCCGTTTCCGTTATGAGCGGTATGAGGTTCCTGCTGCCCTTAATCGCCGTAAGAACTGAAAGCCCAAGAGCATACGCCTCCTGCGCCGTATGGTGGAAAAACATGATATACCATGCGTAGTCCATAGAATACGTCCGTAGCGTTTCTCCTCCTGTCATAATCTCCGGCGTAGGAAAATACACTGCTGGTACGCAGAAGTTCTCCTGCACGTTCCAGTAGTACGGCGACGGATTTCCTGCTCTGTCGAGCGTGAATTTGATAATGCTGGCTAATTCCTGCTCAAGCACTTTCCCGCCTCCTATCAGCCGCCAAGATACTTGTCGAGCCATTCTTCCAGCTTGACTTCAAGGCTGGCTTGAAAAATTTTGTTGTAGATACGGATTGCGCTGTCAAAGTACGGGTTGCCTTTTACCCACTTCTGTTTCAGCAACATACCTTTCTTTGCTGCCGGGTCGTATATGAAGCGGTCTCCCTCCCAGTAACCGGGAACCCACCGCTGCGCCACGCCCTTGCTGTTCGTCCAGTGTCCGTCGTGAACATACGTCGCATACTCCACATTGGTTCCGACTTCCAGCGTCAGTCCTCCGTCGGCAATCTCCCAAATGTTGCCTGCGCTGCCTTTTTCAAAGCTGGCGAGTAACAATCTTGTGTCGATAACCTTGCGGCGCACGATTTCGTCCTGAACAACCCGCAAAAAATCAAAGCCTATCGCATCTACATACTCGATAAGCTCCTCTTTGAATTGCCCTTTCGCAAACTGCTCCATTTTCCCGAAAAACTCTTTGAACTCTGTCATGTCGATGTCTAACCTGCTCATAACATCTTCTCCTCCCCAATCTTCTTGATATAGGCGAATAGGTGATGTCCTCTTACATCGACGGGCTGCTCTGCCGTGTACTCAAGCCCGGTTTTGCAGTCCACAATCTTGTCGTTTAGGCGAATGTCTGCCCCGATTGGAAGTGTGAGCTTTATCTTTGCGTCCATGATGTTTACCGGCTGCGTCTGCGTGATAGTGACGCTCTGCGAGCGCACTCCGAAGTGGCACTCCTGCTCCGCAACGTCCGGCTCTTCCGGGTAATAAAAAGAGGGAGAGGCAGGCAACCCGTAACCGGGTGATTTCTGCTCCTCCCTTGCGTGATAAATATTGCAGGTGTGGTTCAAAAGGTTCTCTAAACTCATTCAGCACCTCCCTACAATTTCCTCATGCGAAATGTTACGCCATTTCTCGGCTCCGTGATAACAAAGTCGTCAAGCAGGGCGGCGAGGTCTAATGCCTCTACGCTTATCTGCGTTGACTCTGCGGTGTAGCTGTAATCGTCGAATGTCTCCGACTTTACCTCTTTGGCTGCGACAATGGCATTGTGAGCGTAAGCCTCCGCCAGTATAAGAACTGCCGTCTTGACCGCCTGCGGAACCTCATCCATATCTTTGAATGAATTGTGCGTATATGTGATGATATACTGCTCCGCTCTCGCAATATCCACCGTGAGCCTTGCGTCGCTGCGCTTCTGAACCGCCGGTATCTCGGAATACTCCCTTACCTCGTCTGGTGTAACCCACGGTCTGTCTGCCATGCCTGCACCTCCTGTTACTGCTCCTGCAGCTCAATCATTGTCGGGCTGCCTGCGTCCTCGCCGTAGTCAACCTCGTTTTCATCGTCCACCGGCTCTCCCGGTTCAACCTCAACGGCTGCGATAGCGTCCACGAGGTCGGCCTTTTTCTTAATGCCGGTGATGTCGATACCCATGTCAGCCGCAAGTTTCTTGAGGTCGTCGAACTTCATTTCTTCAAGCTGTGCCTTATTGAGGTGGTACTTGGCTTCCTGCTGCTCCTCCTCTGCCTCGTCCTCAATCAGCGTGAAATAGCCGGAGGCTACTGCGCCGTCCGCAATAGCCTTATCCTCTGTAAAGGTGTCCGGGTTCTTCTGTGTTGCGCTTACGAGGCCGGTATAAGAGAGGGCTTTAATCAGTCTCAAATGATACATAGTCAACCCTCCTTATTTCAGCTTAATCATGGCAGTAGCGTCCAGCTCCTCGATAATCGGGTCGAAGTCAAGGTGAGTAACGTAGAAGCGTTTATCCTGCATGATAGCCTCCTTACCCTCTGTGGTCTTGCGAATCTGTACGCCGTAAGTGTTTACGACAATAAGGTTCTTCGGGTCAGTGAGCAGAATACGGTCATCGGAAAGAGACGGGCATTCAACAGTCGGAATACGGGCCGGGCTGTTGTAAACGCTCTCCGGCACTGCGCCGCCTGCATTGACAACCTTGTTAAGCAGGAACAGCTCCCACTCCTGCGCTCTCTTAGGAGACATGAGCCAACGGAGCTTGCCGTTGTTGTACTTGTTCGGAATAGAGCCGAGTGCCTTGTAGAACATATCGAGGCTCATATCGCTCTGAGTGGAAACATCGAGAACGTGGCCGCCGTTGCCAATCTGCTTGAGCCAACCGTCGTTGATTTTAAGGAAATCAGCGTCAGCAGTGCTTCCAATTTCCCTTGCGTCAGCGTCAGCCCATGCGCCTGCTGCGTGTGCTTTCTGGAACTCATACAGGCTGCCGTTGTAAGTAACAATGTCGCCCGCCTTGTAAGTTTCAGAAGTTGAGAACGCTTTTGCTTCCCCGGTTTTCTGGTCGCTGTTAAGGTACAAGTCCTCAAGGTCAACGCCAAGCTGAGTTGTCATAAGATTAGTGACAATCTGCTCGAAGTTCTGGCCCTCGATATTCTCTCTCAGAGTTTCCTCCGTGATTTCCCACGGAAGTCGAATAGCGGTAGTCGCATACTCAATCTGAGAAGTTTTTACATCTGCACGATAGCCGTCGTCGGTGTTCTCTGTCTTTTTACGGACAATACGGCTGGCAATACCAATCTTGTCGATTTCGCCAGTCTTTGCGGTTCTCATTTCGTGGCGGATAAGGCCGCCAAGGTTAGTTGCGTCGAAAGTCTGCTGAATGAACTTTCGTGCCTGCTCCGGGTTAAGCAGCCCGGAAGCGAGCATACCAGTGGAAATGGCCGCTTTTCTGATAATACTGTTATTGGTGTTCATATTCTGTTTTTCCTCCTTGTGTTGTATTAGAGAATGCCGTGCAGGTAATGTTCCTCACCTGCGGACTTCTGTACGCTTCCGTCGCCATTGAAATTGCTCGGAAGTCCTCTGCTTTTCAGCACAGAGGCGGTAGCGTTCTCAACCGCTTTGGTAATCATGTTCTGTACCTGTTCAGTGGTAACATGAGGCTCCTCCTGCGGCTTGAGAGCCTTTTCTACTGCCGCCTGTACCATTGCGTCGATACTCTCCGGGGTAAGCTCCTCGGACTTCTCAACGCCTGCCGCCTGCGCCTGTGCTGCGGTCTCGCCCTTGCCGTCCGCCTCGCCTGCGCCCATAGCCTTTGTGATAGCAGCCTCAAGGGACTTTGTAACAATCGCTTCAACTTCCTGTTTAGTCACTTCTTTGTCCTCCTCGTCTTTCTTTTTGGTTTTGTCGTCCTCCGCCCCGGTCTCGTCCTCTTTGGATTTATTCTTTTCATCGTCCGGGTTCTCCTCCGGGTCGTCGAACTCTTTAAGGAATGTGCCGAGGCTTTCATAAATGCCCGACAGTGTATCCTTGTTCTTGGTGCTCATTTTCTTACCGGCCTTTTCAATCCCCTCCGGGCGGTCGGCTTCAATGGCTTTCGTGATACTTTCTTTCCCGGTCAAAATGCTGGTGATGATAGAAACAAAGTCCTCAAGGCACTCACGCACCTTGTCCTCATTCGCTTCGTACTGCCAGCGTCCCGTAATCGGGTCATACTTGTATAAAATCTCCTCAAGGGAGTTAAAGGCGTTCCAAAAAAGACTGCCCTTGCTGCGCTCCTCGTAAAGCTCCGCCATAGCACCCTTTTCCACGACATTGACACCCAATGCCGCCGCCAACTGTTTCAGCAACCCTTTCTTTGAGCTGCCTGCTGCCTGCTTTGTCACTTCGTCCAACTCTACGTCCTCCTCACTGTAATTTCCAACGCCGCCCATGCTAAAGCCTGTGATGTCGCCCTTTTCAATGGCTTCCCACACGCTCTCGTCCGTTACCTCAACGGTCATAAGCCATGTTCCCTTGCGGATTGTCTCGCCGTCGATTTCAAAATCTGCTTTCGCAATCCAGTTCTCAACGACGGTTGCTCCGTCCAGAACATCAAAACTGTGCTGCAAGTCCACTTTGTCGCCGTTCTTTGCAAACCAGTACGCCGCTTTGGTGATTTCTTCCTCGGTCATGTAGTTGCCGTGGCTGTCCTCCTCCATAGGTTCGTACACAATGCCGGTAACATAGTGGCTCTCTGCGTCCGCCTTGATAATTCTGCCGTAGGTCGTAAACGACGCTTTCCCGTCGTCCGCTTTCTTCAAAAGGAACTGACGCTTATTGGCTGCCTTGTCTACCAGTGAAACAAAACTGATTTTAGCGTCCGTGATTTCGTAGGCTTTCTTTAAGCCCTTTCTCATGCCCTTTTCACCTCCTTTCAAAGGCTCTGAAAATATAAAAAGCAGCGTCACCGCTGCCTCTTATCGTGTAAAGCTCTGAACGGCTCTGAAACGCCGTTATTTATTCAGACGGTAATTTCCCCGCCCGTATCGTTTTGGAAGCTCCTGCGCCGTCTGAGAAAGCAAGAGGGCTACCCCTCCTCTATCCCGGCTTTCGCCTTATTTCTCTCGTCCAGCTCTCGCTCCCATTCGTCGTCCATTTCGTCAATGGCTTCCTGCTGCAATGCCTGTCGCTCCTCAAGGGAAAGACCGAGGATTTCCTCGCTCACTACCGGCTGGCAAATGCAATGGCAGTTGATACTCTCCTCCGGCGGAAGCGACGGGTCACGAGGGTACATACACTCGTATGTGCCTCCGTCTGCGCCAATCAGCTCGAAAGGCTCATTTACAGGAACCCTCTGGCCGTCCATGTCAACATGGTTCTGTCGGGGTTCGTTCCTGTATTCCCCGGTGTGCTTCCACATCTTCTCCTCAACTGCCGGGGACTGCATGAATGCTTCCTGCTGCGATACGCTGTGCGCCCTCAAAACCTCCGTGACCGACACCCTGCGGGCCTTGTAATACTCGTCTCGTATTCCGCTGTCGAGGATAGCACGGGTAAAGGTTGCAATACTGTCGCCGTTCTCAAGGCCTTTTTTGAGTATGTTCTCAATTTCCTTGTGGCTGTTGAGCTTCATAATCTCTCCGAGGTCGCTGCTCCAACGCTCTATCCATGCTGTTGTGCGCTTCGATACCTGCGTCAGCTTCAATCCTCTGTCCGTCTGCTTGATGTACGCCTCAACAAATTCTGGCATGAACTTGTCGAACTGCTCTTTGAACACTGTAACGAGCTTTGCCTTTACTCCGTCGTTCAGCTTCACTTTCGGCCAGATGTCCGCTGCAAAGGCTTCGAGGTCTACCGCCTTTTCAACCTCCCCGACGATATAATCCGTCTCGCCCAGAAGTGCCTCCGAAACGCCGTCCTCCATGTCCTCAATGTACTTGACGGTCTTTTTCGCTTTGGCGTAGCCATCCTCCTTGAGAGCGTCGGAGAGGTTGCTGTCTGCCTTTTCGATGTATGCGTCAATGGCTTTAATCAGCGGGCCGCATTTCATACACATATCAGCTCGCCTCCTTATCCATTTGCTTCAAAAGGCTCTTAACCTCTTTCATAACGGCAACAACAGCATCGTCGTGGTTCCCGGCTGCTTTCTCAATCTGCTTTTGCAAGCTCATGGTGAGCTGTCCGAGGTCAAATCCCATGCCGCTGCTCTGCGACTTGTTATAAGACAGTGGAATGTCGCCCCATGCTGCCTCGTCCGGGTTCTCCGGGTAGTCCTCGCTGTCCTCGCCCAATGCCTTATAAATAATTCTCTTTGCAAGGTTCGGGGTAAGACCTCCGGCGTTATTGCCAACGGTAAGCAGCTTGTATAGGTCGTCTGGATTTGAAATGTCCGGTTCAAGGAAATAAGTCTCAACATACTGGAACTTATAACCATTCAACAGGCGGTTGTTAATCGCCCATGCGAGGCTCTTTCGCTCCGGCTGGAACACCTGCTCCTCTGTGACCTCTTGCGCCGTCTGTGCTGTTGCTCTGTTGAAGTCCGTCGTATAGCCAACATAAAGGTCTGGCAACTGGAAAGAGGACTGCACCTTGCGGCGGTTGTTATCAAGGTAATCTTGAAAAAGCTCGTCTTTCTGTAAGATGTTCGCAAGGTCTTTCACTTCGATTTCCGGCTTCTCCTGCTGGTCGAAATCTGTTCGCCCGTCGCTGCTCTCCGTCTCAAGGATAATAAAGGCGTGTTGACCGGCCTCTCCCTTGATGTCGTTCATGTACTGCTGCAGCTTCTCGAAACTCTCGTCCGTAAGCGTTCCGCCCTTAATCATAATCATAAGAGGCGTGTGCCTGCCGTTCTCGAAGTAGTTGTTATTGAGGTTTTCCGCTTTCCTGCTGCCGTCTACGCCGAGTGTCTGGCCTATCCAGCGCACCTCGCCGTATGGCTCCGTGCCAATGGTAAACTCCATAATCTCGTTGGCCTGATATTGCAGGTCAAGCGTTTCGCCCTCCTCAAGGTACTTGCCGTCTCTCCTATCCATAATTCGAGGGTCGCCAAACTCCTTGAAGTAGACCGTTTTGCCTCCGACCTCCTGCTTGAATTTGCAAAAGCGTTTCTTACGCTCAAGTTCTTTCCCGTGGTGGTAGTACATCGAGCCGATGTACGGCTCAAGAGGCTTTGTCTTATAAACAGAGGGCGTATCCTTGATGAACTCAATCTGAACCACGTCCCCGGCAACGTCCCGGATAACCTCAATGTAAGCGGCTCCGTAGGTCTCCCTCGCCTCGATGATGTCCTCGAACACCTCTTTGGTGTCCTGCTCAATGTTCAGCAGCTCGATAATCTCCTCCGCTCTGCTGTACTCTGCTGCCATTTCCGGGGTTTCCTCTACGTCGTCAACATATCTCACGCCGATACCGAAACCGGCGATATTGTTCTTGTATGCTCTGATACACTGAGGGAGAATGGTGCTGTGCTTCACAAGGGTTCTCAGCCCTATGCGGTCATTCATCGGCATTATCCAGTCCCCGGCGTTGAATGCGTCCTCCGGCGTAACCTGTACTGATACGTCCGCCTTTGCGACCGGGGCCTGCTGCTTATGCTCCTTGATAATGCGGGCCTCCATTCTCTGTTTGCTCTTAGCCATTCTTTCTCACCTCCCTGTGCTTTTTTGGTGGCTTCACTGGTAAACATAAAAGAAGAACGCAGTCGGCCTCGTCCGGGCTTGGCTGCCCTCGCTTCTTAACTGCGTCCTTACTCTCAATTTTTATCTTGCTGGCCTCTGTCAGCTCATACTTCCTGCCGGAAAGCTGCGCTACGAGGTCGTTGTCGTCCGGCAATATCAGTTCTACCGGCTTCCTGCTGCCGTCGTCGTCATAGGACTGCAACAGTTTCTTTACAACCGACATCATAAATGTGGTGCTGTCGTGGAAATACTTGTGCTTTATCCTCTGGCCGAACTTGACCGGGTAAATCTCAAGCCACCAGAACCGCTCCGGGTTGTGCCTCTTTATCTGGCGCAAGCGGTCTACCACGCCGCCACCAACGCCGCCGTCGTCTATCTTTACCGGGATAGGGTCTGCCAGTTTGTATCGCTGTACTAGCTCCTCCCCCAGCATAACAATGTCGTCCGCCGTTTTCATGGTGTCCTGTCCCTGCCGTTTCTTGTAGAACGTGACTTTTTCATCGACCTTGTAGCCGATTACCGTCTTATCGTCTCCGAAACGGGCAACGTCACACCCGATATGAACCAAATCCGGGTGTTTTCGGGGAGAAAACTCCGTCATAATGGAATTTTCTACGAGTGAAAGTGGAATATAAATGTCGTCCTCCTGCAATGGGAACTCTCCGGCCACTCGTACACGGAATACGTCGCTGTCCTCCCCGTACATATTGATGATTGTCTGAACAAAATCCTGCGATACCCTGCTGCTGTTCCGCCCGTCGATGTGGAACGCTGCGTAGCTCGCTCTGTTCTTGGTGTGGCTCTCATAAAAAAAGCCCGACAACTGTGTCGGGTTCCCGCACATTAAAAGCCTTGCGCCCGGTGTCGATAACGCACCAAGTACCGGCTCAAATATACTGTCGTCTACACCGCTGGCCTCGTCTATGATATACAGAACGTCGTCCGCATGAAATCCTTGCAGAGCGTCCGGCTTGCTGGCTGTTCTGGCTACTGCGAACCATTCCTCCGGGTAACCTCTCATGTAGACCTTTTCCTTTGTCCATATCAGCTCATTGGAGAGGGCTTTGTTGTGCCTCAACCACTTGCTGACCTCCGCCCAAAGAATATCAAATAACTGGTGCTGCGTCGGTGCTGTGCATGGTATCTTCGGGAATGGCCTCGTAACCATAAACCAAATAACCACCCACGCCTCAACCGTACTTTTTCCTACGCCGTGGCCGCTTCTTACGGTTGTGAGCTGGTTCTTTCCAACGCTGCGGAGTATCTTCGCTTGTTGTGCGTCGGGTTTCGCCCCGATAACGTCCTCGACAAACTCTACCGGGTGGTCGGCATAATACAAAATAGCCTCGCTGTCAAGCATCGTCCTCCGCCTCCTTTCGCTTCTTGTATGCCGCTATGATACTGTCAGCAAGCGTGTCGGAGTTGCTGCTCTCCTGTGTGCTGTCCTCCTCCAATGTTCTGTTGAGCCTTTCAAGTTCTGTCGCCATTTTGATAAATTCCTTGATGTCTTTGGCGGACATTTCCTCGGCTGATAAGTGTCCCAACGCTTCAAGGGCTTTCTTTTGGAGTTGCATTGCTATCCCGATATGGCGGTCTACCATTGCTTTGCGGTCTTTTACGGCTTTGGTGTGAGCCTCTTTTTCCAGCTCATTGTCATAGGCTCTGACACGCTCGGCCCAATCCCATGTGCTTTTCCAACGTCGAATTAAAGTACCACTTTTTTGCAACTTTTCCGCAACGGCTGTCAGCGTCCGCTTTTCTCCCATATCCCGGTAAGTAACGAATGCCTCAAATGCCTTTTCGCTTTCGCCCTTTTGACGTTCCCACGGCTTATCAGTCCATTTTGGCATTGTCCTCCTCTCCTTTACTGGCAGCCTATTCTTCTAAGCCAAAGAGCCGTTTATAATAGCCCGTCTTGTTTCCAAGCTCCTCCTGCATGAGGCCGTAGAAAGACTGGCTATTGATTTTCTTGTTGATACCGGCAATCTGGTTAAGGCTCTGGAAGCACCCGCCTGTCCCGATTTGTTTCATAGTCTCGGTTGGCTCCGGGTTCTTCCCGTTCAGAAGCATACAGAGGTTGTAGTCGTTGCCCTTAAATCCCTCAAGGCCGTCAATGCCGCAGCAACACATACTGTCGCCCATTGCTCTGAGGCGGTTCTCTCCGGCGTAAAACTTCATGCCGTGTCGGTGTGCCTCTGCCCGAATACTCTCGAACTGCGGTCTGAGTACGCTCAACGGATAACAGTTGTCACCGCCGATTTTCACCATGCCTTTCTTGCCTTTGTAGAACTTCATTCCCTCGACTACGATACCGTAAACGCCTGCGGCTGCCAGTCTCGGAATGTTCTTCATAACGTCTCTGAAAACTTCCGGCATATACGGCTGTATTCTGACAATAACCCTCTGCACCCGTCCAGCAAGGGTCTCGACCATTTTCAGTCGCTCCTCATACGGTGGGGTTCCGGGTTCCAGTTGGTCGTATTTGCTGCATACCATAGAAACCTGCACCACGCAGTTGCATTTTTCCAGCAGGTCAAGGTATTCCGGCTCTGCTACGAGCCTGCCCTTTGTGCTTACGACGAATGGGTACTGCGTTTCTGCCAGCAACTTCAAACACTCGTAGCTGGCTCTGATATTCTTTTCAATCGGCTGGAATGGGTCGCTCATTCCGCCCCAATGGATAGGAATATTCCAGTCGCACCACGCCGTCTCTCGACCTCTCTTACCCTCAATAAAAGAGCGCAGGGCCTCTACGGTCTCGTCCCTCTGGATTTTGGCGATATTCGCCTTTTTCTGCACGAAGCAGTATTTGCACCCGTGGCTGCACCCTTTGTAGGTGTCGAAGCGTACCGGGAGATTGCATAAAATAACCTGTGTTCCGCATTTACAACCCATGCTAAATTTCCCCCCTTGCTTTCTGAATAATCAGCTCCACAAGTGCCTCTTTGCCGAAGTCTTTCACATAAGCTTTGAGGTTTGCTTGGTCTGCCTTGTCAAATGTGAGGCTGATGTTGAACAGCTCCTCAATGCTTTTCAGCTCCTCGTCCACGGTGTCTCCGTCGATAAGGCCGTCAATGTCATTTGTGAGGCTGTCGATTTCCTGCTGCGTAAATCCCGTTAGGGTTGCGTCCTCTCCCAGCTCAGTAAGCAGCTCCGCCAGTTTCTCATTATCCCAGCCGCCCTCTACTTTGTTCAGCGCAACGTTGAGCTGGCGTTCCTGTGTCTCGTCGAGGTCAACCACAGATACATCTACCTCTGTTTCTCCCTCATTCTCAAGCACGGTTAATCGCTGGTGGCCGCCTACTACCCGGTTCGTCCTCTTATTCCAGATTACCGGGATAATCATGCCGTATGTCTTAATGCTCCTGCGCAGGTTCTCGTACTCCACGTCTCCGGGGATAAGGTCAATACGAGGGTTGTAGGTTGCTCTTTCCATGTCGGAAATCTTTTTTCTTTCAATCTGCATTACAAACCCTCCTTTACCTTGTTGATAATCGCCGTCGCAAGCTCCTCTTTCGCATTGGTGGTGTTCTTCACATAGTTTTCTACGGTTTCCCTTGCGCCTGCCGGGAGGCTGAATGTCATAACAAAGGTGCTGCGCTCTTTATCGTCCCCGAAGTCTGAAAAATCCTCCTCCATGAGGTCTTTAATGTGGTCGTACTGCATGAGTAGTCCCTGCAGCTCCCAGTCCTCATAGCCGGTCAGCTCTAAGTCCCCGGTTTCCTCAAGCTCCTGCAAAAGGTCGGTCAGCTTTCCAATGTCCCAGCGTCCCTTTACCTTGTTGAGCAGCACATTGAGGATTTTCTCGTCCTTTTCTTCGAGGTCTACCACTACGCACTCGATTTCCTCCGCTCCCTGTTCGAGCAGAACTTTGAGCCTCTGGTGGCCTCCGACGACGGTTCCTGTTCTTTCGTTCCAGATAATAGGCTCTACATAGCCGAACTCCTCAATGGAACGGCGGAGCTTCTGGTACTCTGCGTCGTCTGGCTGCAAATCCTTTCTCGGATTGTATGCCGCTGTCTTTAATTCTGTTGCTTTTAGCGTCCTTATATTCACGCTCTCACTCCTTTCCGTCCCGTTTTGGGTCATTTATCCACAAAAAAATACACAGTCTGTGGATAACTCCGTCAAACTGTGTATCTCTCTTTTTCGCACTTTACCGCCTACCATTTTATCAGCTCCATAGTGGAAATGCAATGGCGGCTTTGTGACATTCGCCTCTCAAAAGCGGTCTATACCACCAATTCCAAACAAAAGAGCTGTCATATCCGCTGCGCAAATATCCACGTCACGGTACACGGTTCTCCTGTCGATTTTCTCCTGCTTCGCAATTTCCTCCGCTGTGGTGTAGTCCTCTGCGATATAAAGGCTCTCCAACACTCGCCAGTGTCTTGCGTCGTCGGCCCTGCTGGAACGCTCACACATAATCTTGTAACATTCCAGCATTTTATTTACATGGGTCATAATAATTCTGGTGGCAATGTAATTCTTCTGAATACTCTCTACGAATATCTCCTCGTCTGCTGGGCGACCCATGTTCTGCATGATTTCCTCAAAATTCTCGTCCGCCTCCTCTGCGCCGTCGGTACTGAATACGGCGTTTTTGTAATACTCATTAAGGCGGCGGTAATTTCTCAACAACAGTTTCGTATTGTGGTACTTATAATCGTACTGCTGCTTCTTGAATTTCTGTCTTTCTCTCTCCACGGCCTTTACTGCCGCTGCTGCTCCGACCTCTGCTCCGGCGGCGGCCCCGATTGTCACTCCGAGGTTTACCGCTGCCTGCAGCTTTTCATCAATGCCTTTCATGCAGGCTTCCGTTGCCGCCATTACAGCGGCTTCAATAAGTGCCTGTATCTCTGTTTTCTTCTTCATGGATAGCTCCCTCCTTTTATTTTTTCCGGGAGTTCGCCTCCCTTTTTTTCTGTTACAAAAATTGAAGCACACCACCCACATAGCGGATTTTGTACTCCTGTACGTCCTCCGGCGTTATGTACTTCCTGCCGTAGTGGTCTTTCATGTCTCTAAAAACCGCCCACGGTATCTTGAAATACTGCTCAAATCCAAAGGAAACCATAACGAAGCACTCTGCTCCCAGCTTCTCATGTCGGTTGAGCTGCTTTTCCTGCTCCTCGCTTATCACGCTGCGCTGCATTCTGTCGCTGTCCGTGTGCTTGGCCTCAAATACGATAGCTTTTCCGCCCTTGAGGGTTCCTTTGTAGTCTGGCTGCGCCTGTTTGGTGTAGCAGGCGAGGAACTGGCCTCTGCTGTTCGGTCTGCCTAATGGCTTCATCGGTTCCGGGGTCTTTGTGATTTCTGCCTGTTCGTGGAGGCGGTAGTGCCTGCAAGCCGCTTCCAGCATATTCTCCCAATATTCCCCGGCCACCCTGCTTCTCCTGCCGGTCATAACCGCCTTGTAGTGTCTCTCGTCCATTAAATCAGCCCCTTTTCCGTCGCAAACTGCGTAATCTTGTAGGCTGTTGCTCCCTTAATACCCTTGCACTCACCGTCTGAAAGTGCAGAGAGCAGCTTTTCTATTGCTGATGTATTCTCGTTAGGGTCTGCCACTTCCGGCTCGTCCTGCGCCTCGTGAGAGGACGAGAGGATTACTTCCGGCTCTGCCGCTCTATGAAACTCCTCTACGAGCTGCCTGTCGGTCATTTTTCTAAGGCGTACCGCTTCCTCGTGGATTGCCTTTTCCTCTGCTGTTCTGTTTCTCTTTTTGCTCATGTTTTCTATTCCTCCATTTTCTTGAACTTAATGTCAAGCGAGAGCGTACTTGAAAGTCCGTCGTTCAAAACTTTCTTTTCGATTACTACGCAATACGGTGTATCGTACTCCATGCTGTCCGCAAGTTCCTTAAAGAGCTGCCGCTTTCCCTGCTTTTCGACAAGTTTGCAAATATCAACGCCGTGAACTGATAATTTTTCTCTGTCCCATATGCGTCGTTCTATCTTGTAATGTTCCATTATGCGCCGCCCTCCAAAATCTCCTTAACCTTTCTGAGCTGCTGTACCGTGTATGAATCTATTCTCGAATAGTCGGTTGCTTTTGAAATCCAACTTTTCAGCATATCGCTTTCGATATCCTCAAGAGCTGCCTGCTGTGTTGGGAACAGTCTGCGCCCGGTGTTACAGTAATCAACCTCACTGAGGTAATTGTCGTCTCCTCTCAAGTTGTAAAAATCCGATGTGATACTGATACTTTCCTGTTTCGCTGTCTTTACATACTTTCTGCCAACCGATACGACAACACACTGCGAAACAAAATGCTCCTGCGTTCTGCTTCTTTTTCTGGTTAAAATGTAGGCTGTCTGGCCCGGCTTGAAATCCTTTACTGATACCATGTCTCTCCTTCCTACTTTCCGATGTATGCCTGCCCTTTCAGTTTGATTTTATGGAACGGGCTGTCAAGTCGTCGATTAAACTCCTCCGCTATCTCCGTGTCGGAAAATTCACTGAGTTTGGCCCCGTACTTCATGGTGTGAAATTCATCGTCGCTAAGTCCCTCGAAATACGGTATGCTCTCCTCTCGAATTATCTTGGTTTCCGGGTAACTCTTACACTGTTTGAACTTCTCCCAGTCGTTCTTGAAAAATGCGCCGGTTACTCTGGCTTTCTGTCCCCAGCAGTCCGTGTCGATTGTCACACGCACAACTCGGTTGAGTTCCTGTTCTGAAACAATCCCGGTTATGCAAACGTCTAATATATCCATGCTGCCTCCTTATGCAAACGGTCCTTGAGTTTTGCTGTCTGCAAATTCTACTCGGTCTGCAACAACTTCCGTTATCTTTCGGCTCTTTCCGTCGCTGTCATTGTAGTTTCTGGTTCTGATTTCTCCTCGCACAACAATCTTGCTGCCCTTTCTCATATACTCGTTTAGGAATAATGCTGTCTTATCCCATGCAACGATTGTCGGAAAGTCTGCCGTATCGTCCTTGCTGGCTCTGTCTACTGCGAGGTTGAAGTTGGTACAGGGTGTTCCCTGCTGCGTGTACCTCAATTCAATATCAGCCGTGAGTCTCCCGGTCAAAATCACTACATTCACTCTTTTTCTTCCTCCTCATAATATCGGTCAAGCCATTCCTGCTGTTTTTTGGTCTCCCATGTTTTTCTATCCCACGGAAGCTCTCTGAACATATTTTCTTCACCCACAATCGGAATAAGGCTGTCTTTCATAAAGATTGTGATATTGCTCTCGATGCAGGTCTTTATGATTGCTTCCAGCCAGCTCTTTTCTGGAACAACCTTATCTTTTCGCCTGCCGGTTTCGGCTCCAACAATTACCCACTGTGCAAATGTGTCACACATTTCTCCGATTTCTACACTGTAATCTCTCAATATCGGTTCAATGCTAACAAACGTATGCCATGCTCCGCCCCAAAAGAATTTTTCGTCTGGTGTTGTGGCTGTGGTTCCGTACCACATATTATCCTTTGCCGGGAGTTTCCCCGCCTGCGCAAGGTCAATATATCTCTGCGGGTTTTTGGTTAGGAATAAATATGTGTGCTGCGGTGCTTTTTCGCAAGCTGCAAACACTTCCTCTATCCATTCGTCCGGCACCCACGAGCCAAACAAGTCGGCCATGCTGCATACAAAAATCGTCCGTCCTTTTTTCTTTTCGTATTCGTTAAGGCGGTAGCGGTGAAGCGTCGGAATGAATCCGTATGGGTATGCTTCTGCTTTTTCGCTTTCCTCTGCATAAACCTTGCTGTCTAGGACGTGAATTTTGTCGTCGTTCCACTTGTCTCCGTGTCCCGAAAATCTGTTCGCTATTCCTCTTGCGTAACAATACGGGCATTTGTGGTAGCACCCGGTTACCGGGTTCCATGTGCTGTCGCACCACTCTATTTTTGTTTTATCCATGTCTTACCCTTTCTTTCTGTCCCGTGCCGCCGAGCGAAACATCATTAAAAGCATTTCTGATACTGGCCGCCCCCGGTCTTTTCTTTTTGCCTTTTTTACAGAACGCAACTCCGAACCGTCCGGGCAATACACTCCTACTGCGTATGGGATTTCCAAGCCGACCGCCGCATAAACCTCCTCCGGCATAATGTAGTAATTGAAATCGCCTATGAAGTTATGGCCGTTCTTTGAATGAAAATCCTCAACCGATGATTTCACCTCGTAGCAGTAGAAATCTCCCTTTTCAATCCCCCCAACCGTGTTGTTTACCGGTTTGAATTTCATGTAGTCAACCCGTATGGCGTGGCTGCTCGAATAATCGAATGTAACCTCTTTCGCCCAATATATCCGTGGGTCGTTGTATGGGTTTATGAGCTTCTCTGTCATTTCTGAAAGGGCCTTTGTTATCTCTCCTCTTTTCACGCTGGCCCTCCTACACAAAAATGCTCTCTATCTGCTCGAAGTACTCCGCAAGCGTTTCTTTCAGCGGTTCGCAACACTCGCAGGTGTTTGGTTTTCCATCCTCTCTGTCAAGGTGTATGCTATCCGGGCCGCCCGCAATCAAGTTTTTGCTTTCCTGCCAAATGCTCCCCGGCTCTACATAACTGTATTTGCCGTCTATGATAAATCCGTCATCGTCGCACAAGTCAAAACCGCATTCTTTTATGCAACGGTATCTTTTTATCTCCTGCATAGTCGCCTCCTATCTGTACTCTTTCCCGCTCGCCTTGTCTCTGAGGGTGATACGCCCCACAACCTCGAACCCGGCCAGCTCCGCCGTCTGCTTCAAAATCGGAATGAGGTTGCTTATCACAGCCATGCGGGCCGCTTCTTTCCGGCGTTCCTTTTCTCTGATATTGTTCCATGCTCCTCCGGCGGTAGGGTCGGCGTAACCCTCCGCATTTTTATCCATTCTATCGGTTGCCAATCTTCTCCGCCTCCTCTCTGACCGGGCAAGTGATACAGTTTCCATGCCCGCCCACATAAATGCAGTTGCAGTCCGTCAACGCACAAATGTACGTCTTTTCCTCGTCCTCTTTTTTTCCCTCCGGGTCTGGTGCTGATGGAAAAATGAATGACAGAACCATTCCAACAACCACAAGCAAGCAAAATCCTCCGATACCTGCCAAAATATAAATCGCTACCATGCTGCACCTCCTTTATGTCGCTGGCTGCAATACCTCCTGTGCTGCTTCTGAGCCGGTTTCTCTCTCGGTATTCGCAAGCCTCTTTATTTGTCGGTCTACTTTGTTCTCTATGGTCTCCTGTACGAGGTCTCTGCCTCCATAAATCATAATAAGCTGGGTAAGCATGATAATAACGTCCGCTACCTCCTCAAGAATGTTCTCTCTTGCTGCTTCGAGGTCTTTGCTGCCCTGTGCTGCTTTGCGGCGGTACTTGAGCAATGCCTTTGTCAGCTCGCTCATTTCCTCTACTGCCATATCCACTTGTGCCTCCGCTCCGTAGGTGGCTACGCACTCCTGCAATACCTCCGGGCGGTTTGTAGTTGGCAGCCCCGTGGTCTCGTATCTTTCCAGCCATGCCCTCACATCTGCCATTCCGTAAAGTGCCATATAAAGCAATGCGAACACGCCCTCAGGGTCGTCTGTGCCAAATTGCAGGTTATCGTAGAGAATTTCGTCCAGCTCCTCGTCAGTAAGCTCGTCTACGTCCGCCGGTGCTGCGTGTTTCGCACAAATCTCTCTCATAAGGTCTCTGGCGGAAATTTCTCTGTCAAAATCCCTGTACCATGCTTCTCCATTCTTAACGAAAACAAAATTGTGAGCCAGTTCGGTTGCGCTCATGGTGCTGGTGTCATTGCAAATCTTTCTGAATACCATTCCGTTGCCCCTCCTCACTCGATTGTGACGTATGTGTTTCTGCGGTTGTTCAACTGCATACTCACCGGGTTTCCACAGTTCAAGCAGTTGTAATCAAATGTTTCGTCGGTGATGTTGGTCTTGTACTTCCAGTAGCTTCCGCATTTGCAATGTAAATGAGCTGGTTTAAGGTCATGCAGCGGCGTAGCCTTTCCACACTCGCAGGTGTACTTCGACATCGGGGTTTTGCTGCAAAATCCTTTAACTTTTCCGCAATGCTGGCACTTGATAAGCAAAAATCCTCTGTACTCCTCCGGCTCCGCTGATTCTTCCTTTTCTTCCTGTGCTACGCTTGTGCCTCTGAAATCCCCGAAAAGGCTCTCAACTCTGCTACGTGGCTTCTCCTTTGGCTTGATAGTTTTCGGCGGTTCCTGCGGTACGCTGGCGGGTCTGACTGGTGTTTCCTCTTTCTCCTCCTGCCCGGTTGCGTAGTCCAGTGCTTTCTTCATAAGGTCGTTGGCCTTATCCTGCGTCATATTGAAGCTCATTTCCCCGAATGGGGTTTTGATTGTTACCTGCATATTCTCTCCTCCTGTTTTCTGTATTCCGAGGCTTGTCTGCAAAGCCCGGTCAATTTTTCTCATTTCCGCCACGGTTACGCTCCCGATATGTTCCTTGAGCCTGCTTTTGCATACCGTTACAATCTGCTCGCAAAGGGCTATTGACGGCCTCCGGGCTGAATTTATATAAACGTGCGTCGGAATGGTGGTCTTTCTCTTTGTTGTAAGGTAAACGACTTCTACTACCGGCGCATGGCGGTTCCCGGTGTTGTTGCTCACGATTACCGCCGGTCTGTTTCCGCCCTGTTCACTGCCTGTCGTCTCTGTCCCTCTGATGTAGTAAATGTCTCCTCGCTTGGCCGTTTCCTCCGCCTCCTCTCTGTATGGGGCGACTATCGCCGCCCCTGTCAGTTGCTCAGTAAGCAGTTATCAGTGTTTCTTGAAATAAGCGGAGCGGAAGCCGAGGTACCAATGGGAAAAGGAGCGAGGGTTGCCCAAGTGCGAGGAGAACAGACCCGCACCCGCACCGTAGAGCCAGCAGCCACCACGAAACGGGAAATATTCTCCGTCGGTGCTGTCAATGTAGAGGTATGCTTTCGGCTCCCCGGCGAACAATGCAAGCTCCTTGAGCTGTTCGCTCTCGCAGTCGATGTCTACGTCCTCCCAGCAATCCCCGGTGTAGTCCTGCTCAATGGACGGATATGTGGTAATCTTGATACTGCTGTCTACCGATACCTTTACGACGTTGCCGGAATTGTCCTTAATTCTGTGCCAGTCGTCTCCCTCCTGCGTGAGGTCAATATTGAGTGCTGCGTCGTTGTCCTTTGCTGCATACAGTACACCGTCTTTAATACGCAGCCCTCTAAGCATTTCCCACACGTTTCCGCATAAATCGTGTACGCCCTCCGGGGTGTGATTGTGCGTCCATGTAGCCGGGCCGCTGCCGGTAAGGGTTCTTCCGTTGCCTCCGTCGTACTTCACGCCCTTTTCGCTTGCGTCTGCGTGGTACTGGCCGTTGTTGGTGTTTCCGTGCGGGAGTGTTCCGTTCTTGAGGCTGATATTTGCAATCAGTCCCCATTCTGCTGCGGTCATAAGATGCCAGCCCTCTCCCTTGCTGAAACAAGCCTCTGACGCTTCATCGTTGGTAAGGTTCGTCCACGGCTTCTGATATGGCAGGCTGTACGGCTTTCCGTTAATTTCGCAGTTCGGGTAGACCGAAATATAAATCTCGTCATAAACCTCTCCGCCGATAACAAATGCCGAGTGAGGCTTGTCGCTGCCGCCGAACAGCTCCTTATTGCTTACACGGGTAAATTTATACATGAATGAGGGAATACCGGCGTTGTCGTAAATCGCTACGACGTTCCCCTCTACGCCCGGCTGCTTGACCTCAACCGCTGCGAGCTTGACCTCTTTCTTTCCCTCCGGGGCCGGTGATACATTCTTCACCCCGAACAAAGTCTTGAGCAAATCCTCGTGGATAAATTCAAGGTCTTTTCCCTCGAATACTGTCTCGGAGCTGTAATCTCCTGCAGTTTCCGTGTGTCTGATTTTCATTTCTGCCATTGTGTTTTTCCTCCTGTTTTCTGGTTTTATACTGCTGCCAATGCGTCCGCAAGTTCATCAAGCATTTTGTCAATAGCCTCTGCGTCATGCACAAGTTCACGGGCTGACGGTACGCCGTTGGTTCCGCTCCTCTTTGCCTCAATCCACATTTCTATATGTTCGTCAACATCAAATCCGGCTGCGTATTCTGCTACGGCCCTCGGAAAGTTTTCTACCTCCACACACATAAGAAAATCCTCGCCAGCCGGTGAATAGGTCTCAATTTCCACCCTGCCGTCGTCGGTATAGCTACTTACCGACCAATCCATTTTTTCAAGAACGGAAATGTACTTCTTTTTCAGTTTCTTCACACATCTACACCTCGCTCTCTCAATGCCTGCGTCCAGACTTCCTTAACCTCCTCCGAGCAATGCTCCATAGCGTCGGCCCACGTCGGCCAGCGTCCGTGCTTATCATAAAATTTATACTGATATGCAAGACTGTCTCGGTTGTGCGGCTGCTCCGGGCTATGCTTTACAGCGCATTCCGGGCAAGTTCCCTCCGGTGTTTTGCCAAGTAGTGTCATTCCGTGTACTTCTTTCAAATACCCCATGCTCGCTCCTCCTATTCTGGTAAATCAATGTTTACGATGATTGCCTTTATCCACGGGAGTTTTCTGTATGCCTCAAGTTCCTGCTTTTCCGTCTTTATATCCTCTCTCGAACCGTAGTCAAGAACGTCTCTCACTGCATACTCTACTGCGGAGGGGTCGTCCTCCTCTCGAAAATGGATACGGGTTAAGCCTATAACGTACTCTGCGATATACACATATCCAAAAGCTCCCGTCCAACGGCCATATCCCGTGTCAGCAACAACCTCGCTGTCAACCATAGCCACAACTGGCAGCTCCGGGTTTTCCCGTATGAGTTGTAACAACTTCTCCCGGTTCTCCTTTTTCTTTTCGCTTACCATGCTATTCCTCCTCGTCCTGCAAATAATCGAATATGTTCCGCTGTCCCGGTATCGGTTTCTGCGCTTCTTCCTCTTTCCGGGCATTCTTTGCGCACTGGCAGCCATATCCACGCTCGACGGCCTCTTTACTTGTAAGCAGCCGCCCACACCTCTTGCATTTGCGAACCTGTATCGTAAATATGCCGTCGTCCATGTGTCCTCCTTACTTGCCCCTGCAATCTTCCCACGCCATAGTCATTACGGTGCTGGTTTCTCGCAGGCGGCTGATAATTGCCACGATTTTCGTGTTATCAAATCCCTTTGGGGTAAGGGCGTTTATAAGTCCGTCGGTGTTGTAGTTGGTCGTTACAATGGTCGGCTTCATGTCCTCGTAGCGGTCATTCAGAATGGAGTAGAGGGTGCTCATGCTCCAATCACTGCACTGCTCTTTTCCGAGGTCGTCAATGATAAGCAAGTCCACCTTTTTGTATGCGTCCAACACCTGTGCCTCTGTCACTCCCTCGTTGTCAAATGCCTTTTTCACATCCAGAAGCAGGTCGTTCGATGTCTTGCATATTACGGGTATTCCCTCGCCGATAAGCTGTAAGGCAATCGCCGCCGCAAGATGTGTCTTGCCGGTTCCGTTAGTTCCCTCTATGTAGAGGCCGTCGCCCTTTGCCTTGTGGTATGCGAAGTTGTCTGCATACTCTTTGGCAACCCTGTAATTTTTCTGGCGGCCCGGCGTGTCTGTTCGGAAGTTCGGGAATGTTCTCTGCTGGAAACGCTTCTTAATGCCGCTGTTTCCGAGTAGGCGGTCAATCCTGTTCTGCATAGCCCTCCTGCGTTCCTCGTCCTCTTTTCTGGCTTTTTCCTCCGCCTGCTTGCGGTCATATTCCTGCCAATAAGTAACTGCCTTTTCACAGGTGCATCGAACATTCGGTCTCCAAAGGAAAACCATGTTCTGTAACACAATGCCCTGCGGCTGTATCGGCTGGCCACAAAATTGGCATACCTGCGGCTCCGGCGGTGCTACACGCCACTGAATACCTCTCTCTTTCGCCTCCTGCGGCGTAACCATGTTACTCGCTGCCTTTGAATCCTCCCGACGGCGTAAATCCTCCGGGGTCTGTCGCTGGCCCGCTGCTTCTCCTATTCTGGTAAGCTCCATAGCCGTTTCCTCCCTCCTGTGCAAATTCGTTCAAATAGCCTTTGGCGTTCAGCCATGAGGCCGGCAACGGCGTGTACTGTCTCTCTCTGAAACGGTTATCATATTTCTTTGACAGTTCAACCGCCTGTATAATTTTCTCTGTCATTGCCTCGTCTGGCTCCGGCTCAATCTTCGCCCATGCCTTTTCTGCCGAGGCTCTGTCCTGCTTTTTCGGGTATGCTGCATAGAATTTTTCAAACAACTCCTGCTGCTTTACCTTTAGAATGGACTTTCGTTTTGCTGGTCTGCCTCTCTTTTTCGGCTTCTCCCCTGCCTCCGGCTCTGGCTCCTCTTTCTTCTGAGGCGGCTCTGCCGGTGCAGGTGTATGGGCTGCCGGTTCCGTGAACGGCTTGCACGGTATCTGTACTGTTCTCTTTGCGTAAACCTGCTGCAGGTTATCAACGAGCCTCTGGCACCAAATGAGCTTGTGTGTGTCCCACAATTCCTTGTCAATCTTTCCAAGCTCCGCCAGTGTCTCTAAGATGTCGTCCGCCGTCTCCTCACTTACCCTTGCAAGTGAAACGAGGTACATCTTATTTGCACTTACCGAACAGTCGTAACAATGGCCGTCGCTGCGACCAAGAAGTTCCAATAACTTGAACCAAAAAGCATAGCCGTCGTTCCCCCACTTATTTTCCAGTATAAATTTTGTCTTGCTGTCGGCTCCTACAAAATGCGGAAAGTAGTCTACCGTCTGTTTTCGTGGTCGTCCCAACGATTACACCTCCTTTTCGGGTTTTTCCGGGGAGAAAACTCCCCGGAAGTGATGTTTTCTATTCATAAATTACCTTGCTGCCCTCTGCCGTCTTTACCACATCGACACTCTGCGGAAATCTTGACTTCATGGCCGGGTCATGGGTGATTGCCATAACCTTGAGGTTGCTGTATCTGTTCTGAATTGCTTCCAGTGCGTCGCAATATGCCTGTACGCCCGGGGCGTCGAGGAATGGTGGCTCGTCGATGAACAGGAAGCCAAGCTGTACGCCTGCCTTGCTGCTCTTAATCTCCGAAAGGGCAAGGATAACAGAAAGTGCCGCTTTTACCCTCTCGCCTCCGCTTCTGCTCATGTAAGGAAGTCGCCCGGTATCTACGTCGTTGATGATGATGTCAAGGGTCGTTACCTCTTTCTTGCTGTTTGATTTCAGAACCTTTTCAGTCACGAACTCGACGCTCATGCGGCCCTGTGACATCTGGCCGAGTATATTCGTTGCCGTGGCCTCAAATACCGGGATAATACTGCGGATAATGTTGTGCGGAATGCCGTCCTGCGAGAACGCCTTTTTCAGTTCCTCATATCCGGCTGCCTTGCCTCCGAGTACGTTTACACTGTTCTGCAGCTCTGCCGCCTGTTTTAATTTCTCCGCCAGCTCCTCCGCCTGTTTCTTCAAGCCTCCGAGTTTCAGAGTGGCCGCCTGTGCTGCGTCCTGCATGGCCTTGATTTCCGCCTCTGCTGCTTCTACCTGCGCCTGCAGCTCTGCCGTGCCTACGGTCTTGCTCTGCTCCTCCTCAAGCTCTGTACGGGTTTCTTCGAGTTCTTTTTCGAGTTCTTCAATCTCTCCACTCAATTCAAAAACTCGCAGGCTCGCCGCCTCTTTCTGCTGTCTTGCTACCGGGAGCTGTTTCTCCTTATCCAGCCATGTTCTGGCTGTCAAAATTTCCTGCTGTAACTTCTCATATTCGCTGTTGGCTACTTCTACTGCCTCAAGCTCTGCTGTAACCTTTTCCAGTTCGGCTTTTCCCTTTGTGGCTGTCTCCTCTGCGCTCGCCTGCGCCTTTGCCAGCTCCTCGGAGCGTTCCTGCATGAGTTTTAGCTCGTTTCTCTGTGCCTCAAGGCCGCTGTACTCTTTCTCTGCTGCCTCAAGCACTCTCAAATCGCCTCTAAGAGCCTCAATTTCCTCCGGGAGGTGCAATTTATCGCTGAACACGGTTTCTGCCTGTCTGAGCGTATCTAAAAGGCTCTGACGGTTAGCTGCGTACTCTGTCTCAAGGGAAGCGAGTTCCGCCTCCGCCTCTGGCAATGCTTTCTTTGCTTCCAGTGCGTCCGCAAGGAACTTACAGCTCGCCTTTTCTACGTCCGGGCAACCGCTGTTGTCAAGAAGCTCTACTTTGCCTTTAAGGGTCGTAATGCGGTATGACAGCTTCTCTTTCGCTTTCTCGTAGTCTGCTTCCAGTCGCTCCAGCTCCACCTCTGCATCAAGTACCGCCTGTCTCTGCTCCGTGTACTCCGGCAATCCCTTTTCCAGTTCCGCAATCTTTCCGGCGGTGCTTTCGTACTGCTGGTGCTTTTCTTCCAGCTCCGCAGCACGGGAAATGGCTGCCTCAAGCGGCCCAATCTTCACGAGCGTAATCGCTGCTTTTTTCTGCGCCAGTTCCTTTGCAGATTTCTCCGCAAGGTCAATGGCGGATTTGAGCTGTTTCTTTCTCTGCTCAAGGTTATCGTATGTGGCCTTGCCCTTAATCAGCTCTTTTTCCTTTTCCAGCAATCCGTTGTATGTTGCTACGCCCGCCGTGATTTCCTCCTCTTTGGCGAGAATAGTGTCCGCTGCCGTCACAATGCCTACCTGTGAGGTCTTTGATGCCTCTTTGGTGGCTTTCTGTGTTCCGAGGGTGGTAATCTTACCGTTGAGCTTGATAACACGGCTTGCTGCCTCTAACTGCGTATTGAGCTTTACCTTGAGGCCGTCAATCTCCGTTGTCTTTACCGCTGCTGCCTGCTCGTAGGTTGCTTTGGTTTCCTCCTCCGCTGCAATCTGCGCCTCAAGCTCTGCTCTGTCCGGCAGGCCCGACAAAATAACGTCCGTCTTATCCTGCAACTGTTTTATCTGTCTGTTGGTCTCTGTCGCTTTGTCCGCTGCCAGTTCCTCCATTCCGGCGTAAATGCCGAGACCAAGGATATTTCCGAGGATATTCATGCGAGCTTCCTTGTCTGCCTGTAAAAAAAGGCCGTACTGGTCTTGCATGATAAGGGCGCAGGCTTTAAGCGTGAGGCTATCCATACCAATGATGTTGATGATTTCCTGCTGGGTGTCTTTGAACTTCTCCTTAGAGCGGTCTACCCATTCGCCCTCAACAAATTCTGAAATATTCAGTGTTGCCTTGCCGGACTTCTGACGGGTTCTGGTTACTCTGTAAAGGCTCTCGCCCAGCTTAAATGTGAATTTGATTGCGCCACTTCGAGCGTCCGGGTCATTGCAAATCCAGCCGGTGAGTTCGCCCTCTCTGGTTTCCTCGAAAAGAGCGTCCGCCATTGCGTCCATGAATAAGCTGCTCTTTCCTACGCCGTTGCTGCCGTTAATGGTGCAGAAGCGAATATCCTCGAATGAGAACGTCTCCTCACGGTAGTTGCGGTAGTTCTTGACCTCAATCTCAACCGGGACAAACAGCCCTGTATGTCTCTCTGTCGTGGCTTTCTCCGTCGCCTCTGCGATAATCGGTCTTGCCAGCTCGATAATCTCTCCGAGGCGTTCAGGCGTGAACTCTTTCTCTGCAAGGTATTCCGCCAGATTGCTCTCCGGGGTTCCGTCTGCGTCCATACTCTTTTTATCTACCGTGATACTGATTTTCTGCGGTGTAATCTCCTGTACCCAAAAGGCTCCGCCCACATTGTAGAGTGCTGCCTCATACACCGTATGGTTAAATGCCTTGTTATGCTCGTCCGTGCAGTCGTAAAGAACTCTCACGATGTCTCCCTTTACGTCCGGCACCGGGAACGGGAACTTATCCTCCGCCCTGTCTGCATTGATAATCTCCGATACGTCCTCGTCCTTGAGGCGGATTGTTTTGTACTGCCTTGTCGGAAGCTGCTGGAATGTGGAGTGTACCGTTCCGTCGTCCTCTACATCGTGCAGCCAGTAGCCTCTCTCCTGTCCCTCGTCGTTGAAGTTGAGGGCTGAAATCGCTCCGCAGTAGAATGTGTTCTTGCAGCCGTCGAGCTGCTGCGGTCTGTGAATATGTCCGAAGCACACGAGGTCAAAGTCTGCCGCCTGCAGCGTGTCCGGGTAAACAACCGGCTCAAACTGGCTAAAGAATGCCGTCTGCCCGCTCTCCATGTTGCACCCGGTAATCGTGTAGTGTGATACCAGCACCGTCGGGCTGCCTGCGTCGCACTGTGCCTTGAGGCCCACAATCAAATCTGCGATTGACTGTGTGAATACCTCGTTTTCCTCCTCTTTGGAGAGGCCGGGGTGCTTTGCTCTGTAAAAGCCTCTGTCAAATCCCGGCAGACACGCAATCTGTACCGCCTTGCCGTCGTAGCTGTGGTATGTTCCTACGTCCGGCTCCGTGATGATGTGTACGCTGTCGTCGCCGTAAAAGGTGCTGTCAAGCGTCTTGAACTGCTCCTCGCTGTCGTGGTTCGGGGTTCCTCTCATAACCACTACCGGGCAAATTCTTTCCAGCTCACGCAGGAAGCGTACCGCCGTCTGCTGCTCTTTCAATCCTCTGTCGCTCCAAACTCTGGCCTGATGAAAGATGTCGCCTGCGATTACCGCAATGTCCGGCTTCTGTTCCTTTGCGCCTGCTACCAGTGCGTCAAGGCACTTGCAGATGTCCTTAAATCTCACGTTCTCCCCGTTTTCCTCCGGGCCAGGGAAATTCCCGATATGTAAATCACCTGTATGTAAAATTCTGATTGCCATTACTGATTACCTCCCTGTTTTCTCTGACAAGCCATGCAGAGGGTTCTTCCATACTGCTGCTGGCTGTATCTCACAACGCCGTTGCTGACCTTTACTCCGCACTCAACGCACACATTCGGGTCAAAGTCCGGGGCCGCCTCTGCTGCCGCCTGCTGGCGTTCCTGCGTGGCTCTTGGCGGTTCCGCCGGGGCTTCCTTGTAGGCTGCGTTCTCCGGCTGCTCAATCGGCTTTCCCGGTGTCTCGTACTCCATGCCCTCCTCTACGTCGTCCTCAACAAAGATTGCACGTCTGGCCTCTGTGTTATGTCCGCCGTAAAGCTCCTGCGCCGATGCAAAGAAATGTCTGACCGCCTCTGCCTTTACCGCCTCGTTATCAAGGTTTGGTACGAGGTACGCCACAACAAACGGCTTTGCCAGCTCTGCGAGGCTGTAAGTGCCTTTGATGTGCATAGCCGCTCTCAAGGCTCTGTTGATTGCTTTGGTCTCGCACATTTCCGAGCGGAACTTCAAAAATTCCTTTTTCTGAAACTCCGTCATGCCTACCGAAACATCGTCAACGATGATTTCCTTGTGGGCCACAATCTCGATGTTTTCCCCGGTAAGCTGCGGTACGGAAATCCTTGCCTCAAACTTCACATCTTTGTTACCGCAGGTTCCGCAGTTGGCCGGCCTGCCAATGCTCTTGTTGACCTCTGCGCACTTCTGACAGGTGGACGGGATAATCGGGCGTGTTCCCAAAATCTTAATGCCTGCGGCTCGCATGAGCTTGTTGAGGCCCTTTTTGGTTAAGGCCCAGCCGTCGGCTTTCGCCTTGCTTCTGTCCTGTAAGTAAATTTCCTTGTCGGCCTCATTCGTGGAAATCTGTACGGCGTTCATTACCGGCTTGTGGATTTCCGCAATCTCAGCTACGGTCTGCATAGGCACCAGCAGGTTGTATCTCTCCGCCGGGTACTGGGCCGTAATCTGTAATGTGTTTTTGTTGTCCATAAATATTCCTCCTTGTAATCCGAAAAATTTCGTGCTACAATGGAGATACAGCGTAGTGGACGGTTCGTGTTTATGACACGGGCTGTCCTTTTTTTATCTCCATGTCTGCGTATCGGTTAAGCTCCATGAGTTCAATCGTTATCCGAGAGAATCTATTCTGCTGAACCGTTTCAGCTATGAGCTGGTCTAAATACCAAGGCTCCTGTCTTATTCCTCCCTCGTCTCCAAATCTCTCGATAATGCCCTTGAGCTTACGCTCTGCGTAGCTCTTTGCCTTATCCCACTCTGAGCTCTCTATCTCTGTGCCGAGCCTCTGCTCTGCTTCCTGTTTCAAATCTGCCTCTGACATCTTCTGTCCCTCCTGTCTGGAACTGCTGTCGTGTCCTGCACTCGCAGGTCTCTCCGGGGTCAAGATTGCTTCCGCAATCCGGGCAAGTGTTGTAATATGCCATTCCTGTTTATTCCTCCTCGAAAATCCAGTCGCAAATGCGCTCATGCACTGCCTTGAATACCAAGCAGAATACAAGCATAATTGCAATCCACTCTCCCCCAATTCCGGGATAATATCTGCTGGCATTTGCCATTGGAATTAAAAATGCTGCTGTAATCGCTGCCGGTGCTGCCGACACGATAAATTCAAATGTGAATATTAGCGTCCATCCTAATGCTCTCTGCATTTTCGCCTTGCGTCTTTTCTTGCGTCTCGCCTGCGCTCTTGTCATTGTCCTGCGCCTCCTACCTGTAAAATCTGTGGCCGCCGTGCTGGAATAACAGTTCAAGGTTCTGGCTGTGCCAACTACTGTTTTCGCAGCTCTCAAAGTACAGCGCACCCTTGCTTTCGTCCCAACCGTTCATAACCATTTCTAACGCCGCTCTGCAATCTGCGTCCGCCTCTGTCGTGTAATACCGGCCGCCCTCGCATACCGGGCTGAACTGCTTCGGCTGGAAGATTACCTCCTCGATACTGTCCGGGAAGCCCTCACTCCATACACGATTAAGCACCACGCACATTACAAGTGCTTTTCCCTCCGTGTCCTCTCCCTCTGCCTCCGCCATTGCAATTTGTATTAACATCTGGCTTTCGTCTGCGTCCCAATCCCGGCTCTTGACTAAACTCTGGTATATAGGGGCCGGTGACTGCGTGTAGGTGAGTTCACTCGAACTGATTTCCACCGTCGGGCTTTCTTCCTGCGTTGATACGATTGTCCGATGTTCTGTCTCCTGCAACTGCATTGTGGCACTGCCTTTGATTGCGTACACTCCGGCAGTGAAGAACACCACTCCGGCTGCTATGCTAACCACCATTGGCGGCACTGTTCGCATTTTTCTCTTGTCCATAACGCTTGATTGAAGCTGCTGCTATCAACTGCCGTTGAGCCTGTACCGCTATGTCTCTCAATATCTGCTCGGCTTCCCCGGCTGTTCTGCAATAATCGTCAGCAATCTTTATCCGGGTGTTGCCTATGGTAAAGTCTCTGACGATATTTGCCTCAACCATTCCGCACCTCCTTTCGGCTATGTAAATATTCCCTGTTTCACGGCCTTTTCGAGAACCACAAGGGTTTCATCGGCTCTGCGCCGGAACTCTAACAACTGCTCTCTAATGCCCGGAACTGCCTGCTTTTCTTCTTCCGAGAGTTTCCCGTCCTCCATGAGCTTTCCAACCTGCCGTGTAACCTCCTGCATTTCATAAACTGAGTTCTGCAGCCTTATCAATGCTCTTTCTGCTGGCATTTCGGGTATCTCTCTGCAATCTCTACCGAGTGGACACTCATTCGAGCAGTACCACGCTCTCAGCTCCGGCTCGTTGTAAGCGTCTGCCATAAGGGCTACAACAATGTTCGGTGGCCGGTTAATATCCAGCTCGTACTTCTTGAGGCTGTCCTCTGTCACTCCCGGTAGGCTTTCCACTGCCCCGGCTCGTGTCAAGAACTTCTCGTTGTACATTGCTGCCCTCATTCGTGCCTCGTAGTACCTGTTGCCACAGGCTTTTGTTGCCTGCCTCGCCATTTATTTTCGCCTCCTCCCGGTGTAAAATTTTCATAGATTGAAACAAGGAGTTCGACGCTTACAGCGTCATATATTTGCTCTATCTATGTCTTGAATGTCCCGTTTTGGGTCATTCTTGGGTAAAAAAATTTATCGCTTTCTTACTGGCGGCATTGTGTTATCGAAAATGTCGTCACCGTAGTAGTTCAAAGCTCGCTTAATGCGGAGTGCCAGTTTCAGCGACGGTTGTTTGTCTCCGCTCTCGACCTGTGAATAGTGGCTACGGCTCATTCCGATAGCGTCACTTAATGTCTGTTGGGTGTAGCCGTTGGCTTCCCGCAACGCTTTCAGCTTTGCTCTCATGTCTTGCTCCTTTCTCAATCATTTTGCCCCCGTTTGGGTTGCTGTGATTATAGTATAGTTCCTGTTTGGGGCAAAGTCAACCATTTTCCCAGAAATATTCGGTTATTTTTTATATTTTGCCGATTTTTGGGGCAATCGCTACACAAAACGGGGCAAACCCGATATAATCAAACTTTGGAGGTGCATTACTATGGCAAAATTCGCAAACCGCCTCATATCCCTGCGTAAAGAACGCAATCTCACGCAAGAGGATATAGCAAAAATCATTTACAAAAAGCGTTCCACCGTCTCTGGCTACGAGACCGAGGGCAAACAACCAGACCTCGATACCGTCTGCCTGCTGGCGAAGTATTTCGGCGTTTCCACCGACTACCTGCTTGGATATACAGACCGTCCCAACCATAGCGAGGACGTGTTTTACAACGATACCGTAAACTTCCAGAAGCACTTCAACACCCTGCCTGCTGAACTGCGCCCGGCTGTCTCAAAATGCTTTGATGATTTCTACCGGCTCCTTAATCGGGATATGCAGTGCGCTCGCCCGGAGCGTATCGCTCTCTACGAGGAACTGCTGCGCACCTTGCAGTCGCTCCGCTCTGAAATCCAAAAGAAGATTGAATCTACCGGCGGTGCGGTTACAGACCCCGTTGTGCTGTCTGACCTCATGGCCTTGCAGTCGCAGCTCAAAAACGAGATTGCCTCTCTGCTTGACCGGCTCATGCAAGCCGATATGGAAATTGCCTTTAACGTCAAGAACGGCGTAACAGGCGTATTCTCCGGCAAGACGGCAATGTGATTGTTGTTGACTTCCGCCCCTCTGTGTGAGGGGCTTTTCTTTTACCGAGGAGGTGTTTATTTTGGCTTACTGCCTTTACCTGCGCAAATCCCGTTCCGACATCGAGGCGGAGGCTCACGGCGAGGAAGAAACTCTGGCCCGGCATGAGCGAATCCTCCTCGACCTTGCCAAGCGTTGCGAGTACAATGTCACTCAAATTTACCGGGAAGTCGTCTCTGGCGAGACGATTGCCTCCCGCCCCGTCATGCAACAAGTCCTCCAAGAGGTCGAGCAGGGTATGTGGGACGGTGTCCTCGTCGTTGAGGTTGAGCGTCTGGCCCGTGGCGATACAATTGACCAAGGCATTGTGGCTCAAGCGTTCAAATACTCCGACACAAAAATCATAACGCCGATAAAGGTCTACGACCCGACAAATGAGTTTGACGAGGAATACTTCGAGTTCGGTCTGTTCATGTCCCGCCGAGAATACAAAACCATTAACCGGCGTTTGCAGCGTGGTCGCCTTGCTGCCAGCCAAGAGGGAAAATTTGTCTCCGGCTCCAAGCCTTACGGCTATGAGCGTGTCCGCTGCTCCGACGGAAAAGGCTGGACGCTCCGCCCTGTTGAGGACGAGGCCGACATCGTGCGCTATATCTTCAAACTGTACGCCTACGGTATCGAAAGCGAATCCGGCGAGGTTCATTACCCCGGAACCGCTTCTATCGCAACCATGCTCGATAAACTGGGTGTAAAAACTCCCTCCGGCGGCGATACATGGCAGTCGCACACGGTTTACAAAATTCTGCAAAACCCTGTCTACATCGGCAAGGTTCGTTGGGGTGAGCGTCAGACCAAGCGCATATCTGAAAACGGCGTTATCAAGAAAAAGCGTGTTCATGTTCCCGAAAGTGAGTGGCTGTTGGTTGACGGTCTCCACCCTGCTATCATCGACGTGGCGACTTTCAATCGTGCCGCCGACATGATGAAGCAAAAAGGGCCTGTACCTCTGCCCGGTACTTACTCGCTCTCAAATCCTCTGGCCGGTATCGTGGTCTGCGCCAAGTGTGGCCGGAACCTCACGCAGCGTAACTCTCAGTCGTACCCAATGCTCTGCTGCCCGAACAAACGCTGCACGAATGTCGGTGCGAAGCTGTCCCTCATCGAGGAACGTATTCTGCAGGGTCTCTCCGGCTGGCTGGCCGACTACCGGCTCAAATGGGACGACGGTTCTGCCGCCCCCGACACTCAAATCCCGGAGACTGAAAAAGCAATCACACGGGCAAAATCCGAGGTTGCAACTCTCCGCAAGCAGCTTTCCCGTACTCACGACCTGCTTGAACAGAGTGTCTACGACACCGACACTTTCCTGCTCCGCTCCCGTGATGTCAACGAGCGTATAACTGCCGCCGAGAAAAAAGTCTCTAAGTTGACCGAACTGCTGGCTGAACTGAAACGCCGGGAGGATAGCAAAAAGAATATCGTGCCAAAGGTCGAAAAACTGCTGGAAGTGTACGAAACCTTCCCTAACGCCCAAGCAAAGAACGATATGCTAAAAGGTATTCTTGAAAAGGTCGTCTATCTCCGGGAGAACCGCTCTAATAAGGGCGGCCCGTTGGATAACTTCGAGCTTACTCTTTTCCCGAAAATTCCGCGCTCATAGAAAAAAGCCACCCTTTCGCCGGGTGGCTTTTAATGTGAACCTCTGTGGCCCCACCAGTAGCAGCCCTGAATCGTGCCATAGCGCACGGACAGGTGTTTTTTCATGTTTTTGTCCCCCTTTTTCTACAACTTTTCCCTTATCGTAGCGTATTCTACAGAAAATAGCAACTCAAAATCAGCAATAAAACTATTTAGATTTTTTTCGAAATGCTTATTGACTTTTCGCTTCCCCTGTGATAAAAAAGTATTTAGATGAATTTCTAATTAGATTGCATTCATACTAATGTACTCGCGGAGTCTTTCTGTGCTTGATTTTGTGAGATGATTTTTTGTCAGTTGTGCCCAAATTTCTGAGGCGTACGCGGTGCGTACGTTGATGAAATTCGGGTGCAACTGGCGGAAAATCAGCCGCAAAAGCAAGTGCAGAAAGACTCCGAGAGTACATACTACTGGAAAGGAGGTTTCCGTGGCATTCGCAGAAACGTTTAAAGCTCTCTCCGATCCTGTCCGGCGAAGGATTCTGGAGCTTCTGAAAAACGGAAGACTTTCTGCCGGGGAGATCGGATCGCACTTTGATATGACAGGTGCAACCATCTCCTACCATCTCGGTATTCTGAAAAAAGCAGACCTTGTGCTGGAATCCCGGGAGAAAAATTTTATTTATTATGAACTCAACACTTCCGTCCTGGAAGAAATCATGCTCTGGATTTCAGAGCTCAAAGGAGGCACTTCTGATGTGGAAAAAATATAAAACAACACTGATTCTGACAACACTCATTTCTCTTTTTCCGACGGTGATCGGACTTCTGCTCTGGAATCGCATGCCGGACACCATTGCCACCCATTTTGGCACAAACAACGTTCCCAACGGCTGGAGCAGCAAAACGATGGCAGTGATCGGTATTCCTCTGTTTCTTGCCGCTCTGCAGATTTTTACCGCTGTTTTCACTTTTTCTGATCCGAAACGGCAGAACATCGGCCCGAAGATGATCCGTCTTGTTCTGTGGATCATACCTGTAACCTCCCTGATAGTCTGCTGCTCCATCTATGCAAACGCAGTCGGCATTGCAGTTGATATCGGTTTTGTTGCCAATGGAATTGTCGGCCTTCTCTTTATTCTCATCGGCAATTACATGCCAAAATGCAAACAGAACTACACAACCGGCATCAAGGTTCCATGGACCCTTCACAGTCAGGAAAACTGGAACCGCACTCACCGCCTCGCCGGCTGGGTTTGGATCATCGGCGGCGTTGCCATGATCGTAAACAGCTTTCTGCAGCTTGAATGGATTTTATTTCTCACGATCGCAGCGCTGGTTTTGATTCCGATCGGATATTCCTTTCTCCTGTTTCAGAAAGGAATCTAAACCCGGAGAATTTTTTATAAGAAAATTCAACGAAGTTTCCTGTTTAAAAAAGCTTCTGTTCTTCCCTTTTTCCGGGAGGAACAGAAGCTTTTTTATTTCGCGATTTTTATATCTATAAGGAAATGATTCCTATTTTTATACTTATTCTACTGGATGCAGATTTTTCAATGATACATCAAGAATCGGTGCAGAATGCGTCAGTGCACCGCTGGAAACATAATCTACGCCGGTGTCGAGGATCGTGGCGATATTTTCTTTTGTCACATTTCCGGAGCACTCGGTTTTTGATCTGCCGTTGATGACGGCTACCGCCTCTTTCATCTGCGCCGGAGTCATATTGTCGAGCATGATAATGTCGGCGCCTGCATCTGCTGCTTCGCGAACCATATCAATATTTTCGCACTCGACTTCAATCTTCCGCACAAACGGGGCATAATCGCGTGCCATCTCGATCGCTTTTGTGACACTGCCGGCAGCTCCGATATGATTGTCCTTTAACAGAACGCCATCGGACAGATTGTAGCGGTGATTCTGGCCGCCACCGATTTTGACTGCATACTTTTCAAAAATACGCATATTCGGGGTTGTTTTTCTGGTGTCGAGAAGGGTTGTTTTGAAACCTTCGAGCAGCTTCGCAACACTTCTCGTATACGTTGCGATTCCGCTCATCCGCTGCAGATAATTGAGCGCGGTTCTTTCACCGGACAGCAGAACACGGATATCGCCGTTTACGGTTGCCAGCAGATCGCCTTTTTTGACTTCATCGCCGTCTTTCACATACGGAATCATCTCGGTTTGCTCATCGAGCAAGGTAAATACTCTTGCAAAAACTTCCATGCCGGCAATAACGCCGTCCTGTTTACAGAGCAGCTGTACCGTTCCCTGGCATGCTTTTGGCATCACGGCGTTTGTCGTTACATCCTCGCTGGAAATGTCCTCCTGCAGTGCAAGCAGCAGCAGATTATCCACATTTAGTGTTCTTGTGATTGGATTCATATTCGTCTTCCTTTCTGATTGCATCCCAGATGCTCTCTTTGCAGCGTTCTGCATATTCTTCCATATCCTGGTAATCTTCTTTTCTAATATCGTACCGTTTTGCAAGGAGCTTCCATTCATCTTCCTTCGGCTCCGTTGCCGTTTCTTTGCGGTCTGCGTTCTCTACAAGACCCTCTGCGGCCCATTCGGCAGCCATCTTCTTTGCCGCGCGCTCTGCGAATACAAGGCTCTCCAGCAGAGAATTGCTTGCCAGACGGTTTGCACCGTGCACGCCGTTGCAGCTCGTCTCACCTGCTGCATACAGATGATCCATCGTCGTTTCGCTATTGCTGTCTACCTTGACGCCACCCATAAAGTAATGCTGGGCCGGTACAACCGGGATCGGTTCTTTTGTGATATCATATCCCTCTTCCAGACATTTCTGGTAAATATTCGGGAACCGTTCTTTTACATCAAGCGGAATCGTTTTCAGGGAAAGCCATACGTGCTTCGTGTGATCCTTTTCCATCTGGCGGTGAATCTCACGGGATACCACGTCACGCGGCTGCAACTCATTGGTGAAACGCTCACCGTTTTTATCGAGCAAAACAGCGCCCTCTCCGCGGACAGATTCGGAAATCAGAAAACGGCGGCCTTTCTTTTGGGAATACAGCGTTGTTGGATGAATCTGTACGTAATTGACATTTTTCAGTGCTACGTTCCTGTGGATTGCAATTGCAAGTGCATCTCCGGTCAGATGCGGGAAGTTCGTGGAATTATCGTAAATTCCGCCGATGCCACCGCATGCCCAGATCACATCCCTGGCATAAACCGGAACCAGCTTTCCTTCTTCATCCCGGATCAAAACACCCTCACAGACATTTTTGCAGGAAAGAATATCACACATTTCCGTGTGCGCAAGAAGCGTCACGTTCGGCAGCTTTTTTACCTGCGCGAGAAGCTTGCTCGTAATCTCCTTTCCGGTTACATCGTCGTGGAACAAGATGCGATTGGTAGAATGTGCGCCTTCTTTCGTATAGCAGAGTTCCCCGTTTTCATCGCGGCGGAAATCCACACCCCAGGCAATGAGCTGATTGATAACATTTCGGGAAGAACGGATCATAATGTCGACGGATTCCGGCGTATTTTCGTAGTGCCCGGCATGCATCGTATCTTCATAGAACGCATCGTAATCGCTCTCGTTTTTCAGAACACAGATACCGCCCTGTGCGAGGAAGGAGTCGCTGTCCTCGGTATCTGCTTTTGTTATCATCAGAATATCGGCTTCCTGGGGCAGATGAAGTGCCGCAAAACATCCTGCCACACCGCATCCTACAATCACTGCATCATAATACTTTTTCATTTCATTTCCTCTTTTCCGCTTCTGCGTTCTGCTTATTTTGTTACTTTGCAAGCTCGAGCATTCTTAACAGCGGCGCATGTGCGTCTGAAATTTCCTGTTCGCTTAACAGAACTTCATTCTCCTCATTTTCCAGTGCTTCTATTAATTTGTCCAATGTCACTTTTTTCATATTTGGGCAGATCTGCGTATTTCCCACTGCATAAAACTTCTTATCCGGGCAGCGCTTTTTCAGCTCTGCGAAAACGCCAAGCTCGGTTGCAACGAGAAACTCGGTATTTTTACTTGCCTCGGCATATTTGATGATGCCTGCGGTGCTTCCGACGTAATCGGCAAGTGCAACGACTTCACTTCTGCACTCCGGGTGAACGAGAAGCTTTGCCTGCGGACGCGCTTCCTTTGCAGCCTTTGCAGCTTCCGGACGGATGGCAGCATGTACGTGACAGAAACCGTCATTTAAGATGATATGTTTCTCCGGCACCTGCTCAGCCACATAGGTACCAAGATGCTCGTCTGGGATAAAGAAGATGTCGTGGTTCGGCAGTTCTTTTACAATTTTTACTGCATTGGAGGATGTGACACAGACGTCGGAATGACTTTTTAATTCCGCGGTGGAATTGACATAGCATACGACAGCCACATCCGGGTACTCTTTCCGGACTTCCTCGATTTTTTCAATCGCTGCCATGTGAGCCATCGGGCAGTCGGCATGCAGATCCGGGAGCAGTACTTTTTTGCCCGGGTTTAAGATTTTGGCGCTCTCACCCATGAAACGAACGCCGCAGAGAACGATAACACTGGCGTCCACTTTCGTCGCCACGTCGCTTAAGTAATACGAATCTCCGATGTAATCGGCAATTTCCTGCACTTCATCCGGCACGTAATAGTGTGCCATGATGACGGCGTTTTTTTCTTTCTTTAATGCTTCCAGCTTTTCTCTTCTGGTATCCATTGGTTTTGTTTCCTTCCTATTTTTACTATCACGATTCAGAACCCTGAATCATGATATTTTTTTAACACTTTAGCGCTTAGTATACCACAACTTTTGTCATGTGACAAGACAGTTGTAATATCCATTGTCCATTTTTTTCTTTCCTGCCTTTCCCTTCCCTGTGGTCTATCATAGGAAGTACTTGTCTAAGATATAAAAATCTGTGACGCAGTAATTCACGTTCTGCAGCGCTGAAGTTTTGCATTATTTTCTGGGATTGCTATAAAAACACCCGGAAGTTTGACGGGTCAAAGCGGATATTCGCAATCCGCTTCGCTACTTGCTCATAACTGAATAGCTGCTTCGCAGCTTATCAGGAGTGGCTTGTACCACTCCTGATACAAGCAAGTCCCAACCCACTGCTTATTGCTTTGCGCAATTGAAGCAGGGGACTTGCTTGATTCGGTTAAAAAAATAACTGCCATCATCACAAGTCCTACAAGACTTAAGAATTTGCCTGCTGCCACACCGGAAGCATGATATATGATCACAACACTGTGTTCGCCTGATTCTATTGGAAATCCTAAAAATGCTGTGTTCACCTTTTTAGGCACTGTCTGTTTCCCATCCACATAGACGGTAAAGTTCTTATCATATGGGATCGACGTAATAAAATATCCGGTATTCTGTACATCGATCTTACCCGCGATCGTATTGCCTTTTGTATCATCCCTGTCCACCTGAAATGCAGACTGATACAGATTCTGATCTTCTTCCATATCCTCCGTATACGCACTTGCGGATCCCATATAACACTGTACTCCTGTCAGCTCATATTCACCTGCTCCAAAGGTTATCTTCAGATCGGTCTGGTCTGACGGAAGTGTCATCACGTAGGTAAATGTCGTATTTCCATTATAATATAAATGACTTTCGGAACTCAGCTTATTACGGATTCCATTTACCCAGATTGCCACATCATGATTCGGTCTGTAATTGTCCACCTGAAACTGAAGATATAGATTATAGTCTGTCGCTTCACTATATGCTGATGTCTCCGCAGGCACAGATACATTTACCGAAGTTTTATTCTTTGCCTTAATCTC
>OLPG01000099.1_pt1 | contig 82689 bp, 74 predicted proteins | sample 1672311 | NCBI WGS metagenome assembly OLPG01 (sample SAMEA3136670, study PRJEB25190) | human gut metagenome | biome: human gut; feature: human-associated habitat; material: faeces | place: Austria | collected 2013 | reverse complement strand
GCAGGCGAAACGCCGGCAGGGCCGCCACATTATCCGCAAAAACGCTTATGCGCGCGTGCGGATTTCCTCAAGCACCTTCGCGATGAACTCGTCGGTTGCGAACGGGCGCGTCTCGTTGGAGCGGTCGCGCACGGAGATGGCGCCCTCTTCCGCTTCCTTCTCGCCCACGATGATCATGTACGGCATGCGGTCGATGCTGCGGGCCTCGCGGATCTTGTAGCCGATCTTCGCGTCGCGGTCGTCGACGGCCACGCGGATGCCCGCCTCGTCGAGCTTCGCGGCCACCTGGTGCGCGTAGTCGCGGCTCTTCTCGGACACGCACAGGACCTTCACCTGCATGGGGGCCAGCCACACGGGGAACTTGCCCGCGTAGTGCTCGATGAGGATGCCGATGAAGCGCTCCACCGAGCCGAAGCACACGCGATGCAGCATGATCGGGCGCTTCTTCGTGCCGTCGTGGTCGACGTATTCCAGGTCGAAGTTCTGCGGCATCTGGAAGTCAAGCTGCACGGTGCCGCACTGCCACGTGCGTCCGAGCGAATCCTCCAGGTGGAAGTCGATCTTCGGGCCGTAGAACGCGCCGTCGCCCTCGTTGAGCTCGTAGTCCATGCCCAGCTCGGCAAGCGCGGTTTTCAGGCCGCTCTCGGCGGCTTCCCAATCCTCGTCGGAGCCCATGGAGTCGTCGGGGCGCGTGGACAGCTCGACGTGGTACTTGAAGCCGAACTGCTGGTACACCGAGTCGATGAGGCGCACGACGCCCACGATTTCCTCGGTCAACTGGTCGGGGCGCACGAACAGATGCGCATCGTCCTGGTTGAAGCAGCGCACGCGGAACAGGCCGTGCAGCGCGCCGCGCATCTCGTGACGGTGGACCGTTCCGATTTCGCCGGCGCGAATGGGCAGGTCACGGTAGCTGCGGGGCTTCGACGCGTACACAAGCACGCCGCCCGGGCAGTTCATCGGCTTGATGCAGTACTCCTCGTCGTCGATGGTGGTGGAGTACATGTTGTCCTTGTAGTGGTCCCAGTGGCCGGAGGTTTCCCACAAATGGCGGTTCATGATCAGCGGCGTGGAGATTTCCACGTAGCCGGCCTTGTGGTGAATCTCGCGCCAATACTCAAGCAGCGTGTTCTTCAGCAGCATGCCGTTGGGCAGGAAGAACGGGAAGCCGGGGGCCTCGTCGCGCATCATGAACAGGTCCATCTCGCGGCCGATCTTGCGATGGTCGCGCTTCTCGGCCTCTTCGAGGTTGTGCAGGTACTCGTCCAGCTCGGCCTTCTTGAAGAACGCCGTGCCGTACAGGCGCTGCAGCTGCTCGCGGCTGGCGTCGGCGCGCCAGTACGCGCCTGCAAGCTTCATGAGCTTGATGGCGCCGATTTTGCCGGCAGAGGGAATGTGCGGGCCGGAGCACAGGTCGACGAACGACCCGTGACGGTAGATGGTGATCTCCTCGTCGGTGAGGTCATCGATGTGCTCAAGCTTGAAGCACTGATCGGCGAAGATTTCCTTTGCCTGCTCGACGGTGACCACCTCGCGCACGAACGGCTCGTTCTTCTTGATGATCTCGGTCATTTTCTTCTCGATGGCGCCGAAATCGTCGGACGAGATGTTCTCGGGCAGCAAGAAGTCGTAGAAGTAGCCGTCGTCGGTGGCGGGGCCGAACGCGATCTGCGTGCCGGGGTAGAGCTCCTGCACGGCTTCGGCCATGATGTGAGCGCAGGAATGGCGCAGGATGTGCAGCGCCTCGGGGCTTTTCGCCGTGATGATCTCCACGGCGGCGCCGTCGTGCACGGTTGCGGTCAGGTCGACGAGCTCGCCGTCGATCTTTCCGGCGAGCGCGGCCTTCGCAAGGCCCGCGCCGATGGAAGCCGCCACATCAGCGACGGTTGCGCCGGCGTCGAGCGTTTTCTTCGATCCGTCGGGCAAAACGATTTCCATGATACGTTCCTTTCTTGGGGCCGGGCAGGTGCAAAACGCCTGCGCAGCATGTGTATTGCGGTTACCGTATAGTACACCACGGCAACGGCCTTCATCCTACCGTAACCGGGTTGTTTTGGAACGAATTACCCCGCGCGCGCATAGAAGCACCACGCAACAGCGGGCGGAAGCGCTTGGGACGATTCGGCATGCGGGCCCGACCTTAAGCGCCAGAGGTTTCAAATGGCGAAGGCGTTGCATGGCAAGCGTCTTGCGCAAGCGAGCGCTTTCGCATCCGGAATGGGACAAAGGGACTGTCCCTTTGTCCCATTAAGACGAAACGAGCCGCCTTCGTGGGCGGCTCGCGATTTGCTTGCGGAGGTTCGCGCTATTCCGGGCGCTGCGGGCGCGGGGCACGCTGTTGCGCTTGGGGCTGCGGGGCGCGGCGGGCTTGACGCTGGCCGGCAACGGGGCTGGCGCAGTACGGGCACACCGTCCACGACGGCTCAAGCGCGTGGCCGCAGTGGGAGCACAGGTTCTTCAGGCGCTGATGGCAGTTCGGGCACAGCACGTAGTCGGCCTCGACGGGATAGCCGCAATTCGCGCATTCGCCGTAGTGCATGAGCTGGCGCTGCTTGAGGGCAACTTCCAGTTCCTGCTCGTCGCGGTCGATGAGCAGCAGCGGCGGACGCAGCAGGCAGTACGCGATGACGCCGACAAGCGGCACGAGCGCCACGATGCCCCACACGTACCAGTACGTGCCGCGCAGGTACGCGTCGCGCGCAACCCATACGATGGACAGGATATATAGGATGACCAGCAGCACCACCACAACGGTGAACGCCATCTGGATTTCAGGCGTGATTAGCTGCGAAAGCAGTTCGCTCATAATGTCCCCATTCTTTCTTTTCAGGTAGGCGCCTTATCGATGCGCCTGACGCGAAACGTGCGCGGTGAGGCCGCCCGGTTTCCCGATTAGCACATATACGACCCGTGATTATAGCAAAGCCGCAAGAATGTTCCCCCATTCCCCACCAATTTCCGCAATCTGCGCAGGTGCGGCAAAGGATAGCGAAAGGAGCGGAGCGCGCGATGCGGAACCTGGGGAAGGCAACCATGTGCAAAGCGCGAATAGCGGACGGCAGGACTGGTGCCGCCTGGTCGCCCGACGCCTGGCGCTCGATGCAAATAGCTGACAAACGACCTATCCCCATATCAGGCGCACAGGAAGCTGACAAAGGGACGGTCACGAAGCCGAGAACAATTCAAGCGAGCAAGCGCTCGTTTCCGCAAGACGCCGCATTGCGCAGGCGGCCGCAGCACTAGAACAGGCCGGGGGCGAAGAAGAAGGCGAGCGCGGCGTAGCTGGCGCAGCCGGCGATGGCGCACCACAGAAGCGACTTGGTCTTCCATGCCACCGCCACGACGACGGCCGCTGCCGCAAGCGGCATAGCCGCAGGCCACAGGCCCGCGTCGAACATGCCCGGGGACAGCAGGTCGTTGGCAACCAGCGCGGCGAACGCGGCCGGCGGGATGAACCCGAGCGCGCGCGCCAAGCCTTCGGGCAGCTGGCGGCCTTTCAGGACGAACAGCGGCACGCAGCGGCAGATAAGCATGGTGACCAGGCACGTTGCGAACAAGATGGCGAAATCTTGCATGCTCATCGACCCTCACCACCTTCCTGCGCGCTCTCGCCCGCCTGCGCGCTATTACGAGGTGCGGCGTTTACGTCGGCCGGATTACCGCACGGAAGATCAACATCCTGGCAAGAGCGAGCCCGCGCATCGGCAGCATTCGCCTCGCCCGCCTGCGCGCTTTCGACCTGCGCGTCGAGCGCGGCAGCCTCGGCAACGCGACCTCGGCGCACCTGCGACACGAGCATGGCGGCCACCACGCCAAGCACGGCGCCCACCAAGATGGCAGGGCCGGCCAGCCCGACGGCCTTGCACGAGAACACGCCCACCATGGCAACGAACGCAGCCACGGCGTTTTCGAACGTGACCTTCTGCGTGACCAGTAAGCAAATAAAGATAGACGTCATGGCGAAGCTGGCGATGGCTAGCGGAATGCCCAGCGCGCTGCCGATAAGCACGCCGGCAACGTTGGACAGCGTCCACGACGCACACGAGCACAGGTTCACCACGGTGGCGCGGCGCACGTTCCACGTTCCCGTAGCGAAGTTCGCCATGTTCACGCCGAAGCTTTCGTCGGTGACCGTGGCCGAGAACAGAAACGACAGGCCTTTGCGCTCGTTGGCGCACATGGGCGCAAACGACGCCGAGTACAGCATCTGGCGCGTGTTCACCAGCGACACGCTGGCCACGATCGACGCGATGGGACTGCCCGCCAGCCACATGTTCGGGATCATGAACTGGCCGGCGCCGGAATAGAACATGCAGGACAGGAAGAACACCTGCACCGCGTTTAAGCCGATGGAGTCTTCAAGGATGCCGCAGGGAATGCCGATGGCAATGTAGCCCAGCACGATGGGGATGGCGGCCTGCACCGCCGGTTGGATGTCGTTTGAGAGTTTCATAGCCGCCTGATTATAGCCGTTCGCGCACGCCGAAAACAGGGGTTGCAATTGCGGCGCGGACGCGCTTAGCGCATGAAGTCGCGGGGAACGAACAGGTGGTTGAACGTGGCGGTGGCGAAGCGGTCGGTCATGCCGGCGATGTAGTCGGTGACGGCCTGCAGGTCATCGCCGCCGGAGATGGCGCGGTATTCCTCGGGCACTTCGCCGATGTTGGCAACGTAGTAGTCGAACAACTGTGCCACCAGGCATTTCGCCTTCTGCACCTCCACAAGCACCTGCGGGGCGGTGTAGACGTTGGCGAACAGGAAGCTGCGCAGCTCGTTCATGGCGTCCCACACCGGCGCGGACAGCATGATGTCGTCGGCGGCCGCCGAGGTTTCCACCATGTTGCGGACCAGCAGCTCGATGCGGCTGGAATGGTCGGGGCCAAGGACGCGGCGCGTGCTTTCGGGCAGCGCGGCCTCGGTGAGCAGGCCGGCGCGAATGGCGTCGTCGATATCGTGGTTGACGTACGCGATGCGGTCGGCCGTGGCCACGATGCGGCCCTCGAACGTGTCGGCGCGCACGGGGCCGGTGTGGTGCAGGATGCCGTCGCGCACCTCGGCCGTGAGGTTGAGGCCGCGCCCGCCGTTCTCGATGCGCTCGACGACGCGCAGGCTTTGCTCGTTGTGGCGGTACTGCGCCGCCGCCTGGGCGCTTGCCGGGTCGATGCCGCGATGGCGCGCCAGGCACGCGGCCAAGGCGGCCTCGCCCGTGTGGCCGAACGGCGTGTGGCCCAGGTCATGGCCAAGCGAGATGGCTTCGGTGAGGTCTTCGTTGAGGCCGAGCGCGCGGGCGATGGTGCGCGCGATCTGCGCGACTTCAAGCGTGTGCGTGAGCCGCGTGCGGAAATGGTCGCCCTCGGCGGCAAGGAACACCTGCGTTTTGTGCGACAGGCGTCGGAAGCTTTTCGAGTGCAAGATCTTATCGCGGTCGCGCTGGTATTCCGTGCGCAGGAAGTCGGGCTGCGCCGACTGCGCGCGGCCTTCCGTTTCGTCCGAGAACGCGGCGTCGGGCGACAGGAGCACGTGCTCGCGCTGCTGCTGGTCTTCACGGTGGACGATGTTCATGATAGCCCCCTTGCACTTGAGGTTTTCCGCCTGTGCACAGTATAGCGCCCGGCTGGGCAAAGCGCCTGGCAGATGGGGAAATTGGGCGGCCGATGACCGCCGCGCCCGCACGACGGCACGAGCCGCGGCGCCGAGGCAGCGCCGCGGCAAAACGCTTGGGAAGCCTCGGGCTTGCCTGCAGTCCGCCGAGCGCCGCCAACGAGCGAACGGGCGAAGCGAGCAACCCCGCAGCCGCCGCTTTCGCCGCCTTCCCCGGCAAAAGCAAATCCCTTTCGCTTTCCGCATGCGCCAGCTCAGATACGCGAACTCGAAGCGAGCGGCGAAGATTATGGAAAGGTTCGCAACATATGCGGGACAAAAGGCCACAGGTGGGGCGAAATAGAGTACGATGTATTCACGTACGTAGCGAAACTGAAAGGCTGACATGGCACCAACGTCCACACGGCAAGCAAACGAGCGGCTTGTGCTCGATTCCGCGTTCTTCGTGGCCTTCGAACTGGCCCACGAAGGCCTGAAATCGGGCCTGCACGAGGTTAGCTGCCTGAACTGCACGCAGTACCGCGTGCTGGTGAAGCTTGCCGCCGCCGAGCCGGAGGCCATCGCGCAGAAGGACCTGGGGCTGATTTTGGACCTGAAGCCCAACGTGGTGACGCACGCCGTGAACACGCTTGAAGACGCCGGGTTCGCGCAACGCGTGGCGGCACCGGGTCGGCGCGGGTCGGCCGTGCGCGTGCTTGAGGCGGGCATCGCGCACATCGAGCGGGCGAACACGGCCATCATCGCGCAGCTGTATCGCCTGTTCCCCACGCAAACGGCGCCGTTTCGCTCCATCCTGGAGGCCGCCGTCATGGCCGGCGCCACCATCGAGCCACCGCTTTCGCGCGAGATGTCGCGCAAGTTCTTCGCATCGCGCGCCTTGGCGTCGTTCGAGGTGCTGCGCCGACGCATGGAGCACGCGCTTGCCGAGTCGTGCGACGGCGCCACGTTTTCGGAGTGCCGCGTGCTGCAACGATTGGGCGAAGTGGGACACCCCATGCGCATCGTGGACGTGGCGCGCGAGCTGAAGCTGACCAGCGCCACGGCCGTGCGCGCCACCGACCGGCTGGCGGCACGCGGCTGGGTGGAGCGCATGAGCTCGCCCGACGACCGCAAGGCGGTGTACGTGGTAACCACCGATGCGGGAGAGCGCATGCAGCAGATCGTGCTTGCCGGCGTGGACCGCGTGGCCACGAAGTACCTGTGGAGCCGCCTGACGCCGGAGAAGTGCGCCGACATCGCGCGCGCCGGGCACGTGGTGATGGCCGACCTGCAACGCCGCGAGGAAGCCGAGCGCCTGAGCAGCCTGGGAAAGCTGCGCCCACTGGAACGATAAAACGCCGCCCCGGCGCTACTGGCACCCGCAGCGCATCAACCAGCGTTTTTCGCCTCAACGTTTTCCTGCAGGCCGTCCACCCCGAGTAGGTCGAACAGCTCCTCGCGGGAGTGGATGTCGAACTTCTGGTACACATGGCGCACGTGTGCTTTTGCCGTACCGTTGGCTATGTAGAGCTCGCGCTCGATCATGCCGACGGTCTTGCGCTGCGCAAGCAAGATGAGCACCTCCGTTTCACGCGACGTCAGGCCGAAGCGTTTGGCCAAAAGCTCGCAGCGATCGGCAAGCTCCTGCTTGCGCACGGCCTCCCCGTTACCTTCGGGCCCCACCAAAAACGATGCGCCCCACTTGCTGGACAGCTCCTTTTGGGACAGCAGGAAAAACATCCCCATCACCACGGCCAGAATGGCGATGCCGCTTGCGATGGTTGTCCCCCGCACTGAGCCGACGGTGATGACCGACCCGTATTCGTACATGCAGCGCCCCAGGAACATGAATACAAGCCGCAAGCTGCGCTCCATGCCGAACAGCCAGATGGCAGATACCCCGTAGCGATAGCACAGGTTGCTGCACAGCACCATGATGAGGATGGAGAACGCCGTGTAGCCACCCGCCACGCAAAATCCGCTGAGATAGTCGTCAGTGAACCCAAGTACGGAAATCAAGAACAACGCCACCACCGTCAGCGGCAACGCGATGCGGCACAGCGTGTTGAAATCGAATTTGTCGCGCTTAACGAGCACGCCGAGCAGCACCACGCCCGATACCGCGAACGTCCCCGGTGAGGAATGCGGGCCGAAATAGCCCCGGTAGGCGTTTGCCTCGACGATACCGTACGAAAACGCGAAAAAACCCATGAGCAAGATGATCTTCCACGGCACCGAAATGCTCACCCACGCCTTTTGCGGGCGCTCACCCTCGGGCAGCAGCGCAAACCCCTTGCGCGCACTCGCAAGCGACACGATAGGCAAAAGCGCCGTCATGACGAACAGCCACGGCATCTTCAACCCCATATAAATGTCGCACCGCGACCTGTTCAAAATGAGCGGCATCGCCGCTGCGGGCGTCGCCGGCGCCTCGCTGTTCGCCGGATGCGCGCCCAAGAGCGCATCTTCGGCTTCCAGCGACGCCAAAGCCGCAAAGGGCGGCGCAGACGCAGGCACGACCACCGCAGCCGGCCACAGCCGCGCCGGGCTGCCGAGCTTCCTCGATGCGCCGGCGGCCATCACCGACATCAAGGAAACCAAGGACTACGACGTGGTGATTGTGGGTGCAGGTGCTGCAGGCGTGCCCGCCGCCATCACCGCCAAGCAGGCAGGCGCAAGCGTCGCGGTCATCCAGAAGGAAAGCACCGCCATCTCGCAGGGCAACACCGCAACCGGCATCCTGCTTGACAAGTCCGACCCAGCCGGCGTTGAAGCCGTGGTATCCACGCTGCTCGCCAAGCACGAATACCGCGCCAAGCGTGAACAGGTTGAGCTATGGGCGAAGAACTCCGGCGAGGCCATCACCTGGCTGTTTGAAACCGCGCAGCAGTGCGGCGCGCAGGTTTCCGACACCACCAAGAAATGGACGTCCGGGGTACAGAAAGTCAACGGCTACGAGGTGAACTACCTTTCCATCGATTTCGGCCCGAAGCCCTATAACACCGGCGAGGGCATGAAGGCCCTGGCGGAATACGCCGAGAAGCAGGGCGTGGATTTCTTCTACTCCACCGAGGCCAAGCAGCTGGTGGGCGATTCGAACGGCATCACCGGCGTCATCGCCAAGGGAAGCGATGGCAACATCCAATTCAACGCCAAGAAGGGCGTCATCCTGGCCGCCGGCGACTACCAAAACGACGACGACATGGTCAACTACTATATCCCTGATCTGAAGAACCTCGGCCGCAAACAGACGAACAAGACCGGCGACGGACACAAGATGGCCATCTGGGCGGGCGGCGCGATGGAGGAAATCGGGCACACCAAGATGCTCCATGACTTCGATGCCGGTCCGGGATCCATGTGCGACATGCCGTTTTTGGCCGTGAAGATGGATGGCACGCGCTTCTGCGATGAGACCTGCGGCATGTCCATCATGAACAACTTCTTGCGCAGCGAAACCGATCAAGGCAACTACTGCCAAATCTTCGACAATAACTACACCGAGACGGCCGCAAGCTGGCCGGGCAAGCTGTTCGACCAGGAAGCCATCAAGGCCTATATGCCCGAGGAACCCGGCGAGAAAAAGGGCGTCTACGAGGGCCAGATTGCCACGTTCAAGGCAGACACCCTTGATGAGCTGGCCAAAAAGCTCGGCATCACCGACGCCGCCGCCTTCAAGAAGGCTGTAGAGCGCTACAACGAGCTGGTGGCCAAGGGCGTGGACGAGGACTTCGGCAAAGAGGCCAAGTACCTGGCCCCCATCGACACGCCTCCATTCTATGGAACCCATCGCCATGTGCGCGTGTCCGCCATCGTGTCGGGCGTGAACGTTGACGAACACATGCGCGTGCTCAAGGACGGCACGAACGAGGCCATCCCCGGTCTGTTCGCCATCGGCAACGTTGCCGGCAACTTCTTCGCAGGCGTTGACTACACCATGTGGATGCCCGGCCTATCGCTTGGACGCGCCCACACGCAGGGCTACGTGGCCGGCAAGTACGTGGCAAGCCTGTAGCACATCCTTATCCCCCATCTTGCGCGCCGGCATGAAGCCCGCCGCAGATGCGGGGCTTCCCCCTCGCTGAGCGCCCTTTCTTCCCTCCGGGCGCTCAGCATATATTCGTAGACGAACTTCTAGAGGAGACAGCCATGGACACGCCGTCGAGCGCATCAAACGCGAAAGCAAAGAAAAGCAAGAAACCGCTGATCGCGGGCATCGTCGTTGCCGTGGTCATCGTAGCCAGCATTGGTTTTTGGACGTGGCACAACACACCGGGTTTTTGCGGCGTGTGCCACACGCCCATGAGCACCTATGTGGACACATTCGAAGCGCAACCAGGTACGCCGGCAGTCGATAAGTGGGGCAACAACGTCAGCGATGCCAGTTCGATGCTTGCCGTCACGCACAAGCAGGCAGGCGTGGAGTGCCTGTCGTGCCACGTTCCCTCCCTTGGCCAGCAGATCGGCGAGGTTACGGAAACCATCACGGGCGACTACTATTACCCGCTCGCAGAAACATCAATCACCGAGCTGATGGAGAACTCGGGGCAGAATTCGTCCGACGAAGCGGCGTTTTGCCTGAAGAGCGGCTGTCACACCGACGCCGCCGGCGCCGACATCACCACGCGCAGCCAGCTGATGGACGTCACGGCCGACCGTTCGTTCAACCCGCACAGCAACCATCACGGCGATGCGACCTGCAGCGACTGCCACAAGTCGCACCGCGCATCGGTGATGGCGTGCACGGAATGCCACAACGACGCCGCCGCGAGCATGCCGCAAGGCTGGGTTGACTACAAAACCGGCAAGCAGATCGCCGATTCAGCGCTGAAGTAGTCAATAAGCCCGTCGCCATTCGCACGCAAAGCGCGAAAAGCCCTCGCCAAACAAATTGGCGGGGGCTTTTGCGTTGCCGAGCTTTATGCGCGCACGTCAAATGGAGCCGCGTGCATTATGCTGCGCAGTTTTCACACCTTGCTACTTCGTGAAGCGGGCCGCTACCAGCAGCATTGCCACGTTTACGGCGGCGTCGAGCGCGAACAGGCCGCCTACTGCTGCCAGGTTCGGGCTTGCCGTGTTGATGGCCGCGAACGTGAGCACCGTCAGCACCATCACCACCGCGCCGCACGCCGCGGCCGCGCCGACCAGGTTCCAGCTTGCCCGCCCGCCGGCGCGCGCCATGCACGCGCACACCACCTGCGCCGCCGCTCCAAGCAGCGTGCCGATGAACGCCGTGAACACCACGGCCGCCACCAGCAGCACGCCGGCACCCGGCAGCTTCGACGACATGGAGCCCACCTGCACGCCGGACAGGATGCCGCTTGCCACCACCAGCAGGCACACAAGCGAAACCGCCGCCGCGGCCCAGCCCCACAGAAACGCCGCGCCCGGCTTGCCGGCGCCGAGGGTGCCCTTCACGAACAGCAACGCCTGCAACGCCACGCCGGCCGCCGGCACCATAAGCGTCAGCGCCGCCGCGAACAGAAACGCCACGAACGCCGAGCCCGTGAGGATGGAGCACACCACGTCGAGCATGGGCATGCCCGACGCCGAGATGTAGTCATACGACAGCCACCCGGTGGCGTCCATGATGGCCAGCCCCACGCGGGCCAGCACCGCCACCACCAGCGCCATTGCGAACAAGATACCGTACGGACGCGCCATCGCGCGCATAGATTCCTTCATAATCTGCCCCCTTCCCTACTTGCCGCTGGCAAGCTCGTGCTCGATGGCGGACGTGCCGCACAGGTATCCGCCGCAAAACGCCAGGCCCACGTCGCCCATGAGCGAGCCCAGAATGGGGTCGCCGATGTAGCTGTTTTCGCCGCACGCGCCGCCGGCGGTGTGCCAGCCGGCGTACAGGCCGGGGATGACCAGGCCATTTACGCCCATCACCTGCATCTGGTCGTTGATGAGCAGGCCGGCCTTCGTGCCGTACAGGTTGCCGCCGATGCGACAGCCGTAAAACGGCGGCGTCGTGATGGCGTGCAGCCACTCGGGCGGCATGGGGTACATGAAGTCGTCCTCGCCGCGCTCGCAGCATTCGTTCCACTTCGCCACGGCTTCGGTGAGCACGCCAGGCGCAAAGCCCAGGTCAGCCTCAAGTTCCTCAAGCGTGTCGCGGCGCTTGAGCACGTCGGCATCGATGGCGTCCTGCACGCCGTGGTGCCAGTCGCGGTAGTGCTCGGGCACCTTGTCGATCTGCTCGAGGTCGGGCGTGATAAGCTTGCGGCAGTGCTCCTGCGCAAATCCCGCCAGGTGGTCTTCGTAGTTCGCGTCGAAGATGATGTAGCTGCGATGGCCCGGAGGCGTCATCTGAATGGTGGCCAGGTCGCCCAGCGCGTAGATGGCGTTCGCGCCGTCCTCGCCCACGCGGCTGTCCATGTAGCGCAGGCGGTTGCCGCAGCGGTCGATGGTCAGCCACGGCTGGCGCGACAGCTGCGTCATGCCGTCGTACAGAAAGCGCGCCCACTGCCCGCCTTCGGCCTGCCAGTCCACGCCGCCGTCGAAGCTAGCCGAGCTGTTGAAGCCCGACACGTCGGCGCCCACGCCCAGGCCCATGCGGAAGCATTCGCCCGTCTCTCCGCCCACCAGGTAGCTTGACGCGCAGCCCATGGCCGCCGTGGGGATGTACTTCTCCAGCAGCGCCTTGTTGTTGCAGAAGCCGCCGGCCGTAAGGATGACGGCCGCCTTGGCATGGATGTACACCTCGCGGTCGAAGTCCTCCTTCGCCACCAGGCCCACGATGCGCCCCGTCTCGTCGCGCACGAGCGCGGCGGCCGGGCACTGGAACTTGTAGCGCACGCCCCTCTTCTGCCCGAAGGCGAACATGGCGTCGGTGGCGTCCTTCATCTTCAGCACGTGGTGGTCGAGCGTGGCGTTTTTCGGCGCCACGTACACGGGCACCTCGCCGAGACGCCAGCGCACGCCGCAGTCGGCCATCCAGTCGAGGCTTTTGCCGCCTTCGCTGGCAATACGGTAGATAAGCTTCGGGTCGGCAGCGTAGTGGTACTCGTCCATGGCCCAGTCCGTCAGCGCCTGCGGGTCGAACGGGTAGCTGGGGAAGGCGAAGTGCTTCTTGTTCTGACCGCTGTAACCGCCCAGAATGCCGCACATGCCAGCCGACTGCGCGTTGCCGCCGTGCAGTCCCAGCGCCTCGACGCAGATGACGTCGGCGCCAAGCTCGGCCGCGCGCGCCGCGGCGTTCAAGCCACCGCCGCCGGCGCCCACCACGTACACGTCGCACTCGTAATCCCAGGTGGCGGGCACGTCGCGCGGCGGGATGGGCGTGGCGTCGTTTGCGGGAAACGCCGCCGCGTTGTGGTCGCGGTACGTGCCGTCGGCCGCGCTGGCGTTCGTTTCCGCGCTGGCGGGCACGCCCACCTGCGCCGAGCCGTCGGCCGCCCAGTCGCCGATGACGCCAGGCGCGGTGGCGAAGGCGGTTGCCGGCACGGCCGCTGCTGCCGCCGTGGCGCCCACGGCCGTTGCGGCCGCGGTCAGAAAGTCGCGGCGAGACAAGCTGCCGCGCGTGTTTTCGTTGCTCATGGTTTGCCCCTCCTTCGCTAGTTGCCCGAGCTTGCCTGGGCAGCCGCCGATGCTTCCGCCTGCGAAAGCGCAACAGCAGTTGCCTGCTTCACGCCGGCCGTGGTGATGGTGGCGCCGCTGATCGTGTCGATATCGGCGCTTTGCGCGGCCTCGATCATGGCCGCGAACGTGCCGTCGCGCAGCGCCTCGAAGCCGCCGACGCTTTGCGTCTCGCCGTCCTGCGTGGTGGACAGGCACGTGATGTGATTGTCGTCAACCAGAAGCGTCACCGACACCTTGCCCGCCATGGCCGGCGCCTGCCCCGTGTACACGCCGTCGGCCAAAGGCACGTCAGACTTCTTCTGCTCATCTACCTGGATGTTCATATCCCATGGGTCGTTTTCGTGCATGGCCAGCTGCTCGGCCGACGCCGCATCTTTCGACCCCGATCCCTCAAACGATGCGCCGCATCCGGAAAGCCCCAGCATAAGCGCCGTGGCGCCGCATGCGACCGCTGCCGATTTCTTCATATCGGTCCTCCCTTCATCCCGCGACGCCGCTAGTTGCTCGCCGGGCTTGCCCAGCCCGCCGGCACCTCGTAGCTGTGGCACGCGTTGCAGTACATGTTCGATTCGCCGTGCACGCTGTGGCAGTTACTGCAATCGATGGCCTCGCCCTGGTGGGACACGTGCGGGTTCACGCCCTGCTGCCCGCCCCAGTTCTCGGTGGCGGCCACCACGTCTTGCCATTCGTGGCACCCCGCGGCTGCGCATTGCCCCTTGTCGGCCGTGATCAGCTGCGGCTGCAAGCTGCCGTCGGCGTTGACGCTGTACGCGCCGGAAATCCACGCCGTCCCTTCGTTGACCTGCGCTTCAAGCGTTGCCTCGTGGCATTGCAGGCACGTGACGCCCGCGTCCTCGTGCGCGGCGGCCAAGCTGGCGTGCCCCGTTTCGGCGCCCGCATAGTAGCCGTCAACGTAGTAGTCCATGGGCGTGTGGCAAATGGCGTTGCAGAAGCTTGGCTGGTTGTGCCAAGCGTTGAAGCCGATGCCCGCGCATACGAGCACCACGGCCACAACCCCGACGACGATCGGCCACCGGCGCTTTCCCTTCCCCTTGGCAGCTGCGCTGCCTGCGTCTTCCTTGTTCATTCCGTCCTCCCTTCACGTTCGCACTCTTTTCGTTACGTTTGTGAACGTATGAGCCGCATAATAGCAAGATTTCTCCATCTTTTGTTTGACGTTTCTTCAAATCTGTTCATTGACGGTGCGTCAAGCTGCCCCGTATCCTAAAGCCATCGAAGCGTTTGAGGGAACGCGGAACGCGCAACCTTTTGGGGAGGTGGCACACATGAGCGATAAGCGCAGGCAGCAGATCATCGAAGCGGCGCGGCAGCTATACGAAGAGCAGGGCCTTGCCCGCACGTCCGTGAAGGACATCAGCGAGCGCTGCGGCGTGGCGCGGTCGCTGTTCTACCACTACTTCCCCGACAAGCAGGCCGTCACGTCGGCCGTCATCGACGACTTCATCACCGACTACTTGGAATCGGTGCAACTGTGGGACGAGGCGCGCACGCCCGGCGACATCGAGCAGGCGCTTGACGGCGTGGTAAAGGTGCTGCGCGTGGGCGTGTTCGAGCACTCCAGCTTTCGCCAGGCGCTTGACACGCGCGAAAACGCGTCGTTGTACCTGGACTTCATCAACCGCGTGGCCGACCGCATGGCAACGTTTTTCATCAACGCCACCGTGCAGGACTACGCGCAGGTTCACCCCGTGGAAATCGACCACGTCTACGAAACGTTCTACATATTGATACTGGGCATCTGCGGGTACACGCGCACGCATCGCGATGTGCCCAACGACGTCCTGAAAGACGTCATCACGCAAACGCTGCACATGCAACGCGGTAGCACGTGCGCAGCTGGCGGCGCGGCAGACGCGAAGGGTCTGGAAGGCGAAGGCGCCGATGCGGGGCCGGCCGACGCAGCGCCCGAGGCGCGCAAGGGCGCCGGGCCGCGCGGCGCCGAGAAAGCACGCGCATCAGCCGAGGAGGCAAACAAACCAAGCCGGTAACCGTTTTCAACCGACAAACCATTCGCGAAAGCAACCATCACAGGGAACGACCGGGCAACACCCGGTAAGGATACCGTCCTGCCATAAAGGGCTTGGGTTCGTGCGCCCAAGATGGCGGGAAGCAACGAAAAGGAGGGCAACATGTTGTTTCAAGTGTACGGCGACACCGCCGTGTACCAATGGATCGGATGGGTGGTGGTGTTCCTTGCGCTCATCGGCGTGAACGAAATCGCCCGTCGCAGCAAAGCAGGCGGCATCTTCTGCTTCTTGGTGCTGCCGGCGGTGCTGACCATCTACTTCATAGTCATTGCCGTAAGCGCGTCGATGGGCGCCGAGTGGGCGCTGAACAACCCCACATACACCGACATGAACAGCTAGTTCCACTACGCGAAGCTCTACGCCGCCACCATCGGCTGCATCGGCTTCATGGCACTGAAGTATAAGTGGGGCCACCTGGGCAAAGCCGAGTGGTTCAAGTGCTTCCCGTTCGTCATCGTGGCCATCAACATCTTGATCGCCGTGGTGAGCGACTTCGAAAGCGCCGTGCGCGCGTTCGGCACCACGTGGATCTCCACCGAGGGCGTGGAGCTGCACGGCGGCTGGCACAACGTGTTCAACGGCATCGCGGGCATCTTGAACATCTTCGTCATGACCGGTTGGTTCGGCATCTATGTGTCGAAGAAGAAGCAGGACATGCTGTGGCCTGACATGACCTGGGTGTTCATCATCTCCTACGACATCTGGAATTTCTGCTACACCTACAACTGCCTGCCGACGCACTCCTGGTACTGCGGCCTGGCCCTGCTTCTGGCCCCCACCGTGGCCGGCATGCTGTGGAACAAGGGCGGCTGGATCCAAAACCGCGCGAACACGCTGGCGCTGTGGTGCATGTTCTGCCAGGTGTGTCCCATGTTCGCGAACGATTCCATCTTCGCCGTGCAGTCGGTGAACGACCCGAACGTGAACCTGGTGGTATCGCTGCTGGCCTTAGGCGCGAACATCGCCGCACTGGGATACGTGGCCTACCGCAGCAAGAAGCTGGGCCGCAACCCGTACACGAACGAGATTTTCGTGGGCACGAAGGATTACGAGAAGGCCATGTCGCGCGAAGAGAATGCCGCGTAAGAGCGAGGCTTGCACGAGAAGGCCATGCTGAGAAAGGAAGAAACGGGGGCGCAACGAGCACGGCGTGGTTCAGCTGACCGCGATAACCCTTGCAGATGAGGCGAATCGAGGGCGGAGCAAATGCTCCGCCCTCTTTGCGTTGGCACCAGCCCCATTGCCGCTTGCGCTCGCGGGGCAAAGCCCATAAAGCAGTGACGCGTCTTCGGCGCTGCTTTAGCTGGGTTGAGCTTTCGCTCAACCCTACGAATCGAGGCCTCGAGCTCCGACAACGCCGCAATCTCATCGAAGCCCGCAACAAGATTTCGTAGCGTCGAGCGACAGCTCGACACCTATAAGATAGCGCCGAAGGCGCGTCACCTATTTGAAAAGCGGCCACAAGGGGGGCGTTCCGCTGCCCGAGCGCCAATGGGACAAAGGGACAGTCCCTTTGTCCCAGGCCGCGTGTCCCAGGCAAACGCGCGAAGTTGGGACATGCGGCCAAAACAATGAGACGATGCTCAACTATACTGGCATCATGAAACGCCCGGCCGACATATCCAAGCGCACGGTGCTCGCCATTGCCGCGGCCCTTGCGGCCGCGTTCGCCCTTTTACTGTGTGCCATGCAGGCGTCGGGCGCGCTGCCCGCCCCCGAGCCAAACCTCTTTTCAAGCCGCCGTTCGTCATCGAATTACATGATTGCGCTCGGGCCGCTAGCCGCCGCGTGGGGCTTTAGCGCCTACCTGCGCTGCCCCGATGCGAAAATAGCGCGCAACCTGGTAAGCGTGGCCGGGCTTACCGTGCTGTGGATGCTTGCCGTGCTGGTGAAGTTCCACCTTGATAACGACCTTGTCGAATCGCTTTTGTGGTACTGCTACTACATTCCCATGACGGTCATTCCCCTTCTTTGCCTCGATTGCGCGCTGCGTGCCGCCGCGCTTGACGACAAGCCCGCCACACGCCGCGCAATGCGCGTTTTCGCAGGCATAACGGCGGCGCTCATCGTGCTGGTGCTCACCAACAACCTGCATCACGGCGTGTTCGTGTTCGACTTCGCCGATGCAAGCTGGTCGGGCAGCTACCGCTATGCGCCTGGCTACTATCTCATCGTCGGCTGGCAAGTGCTGCTGTACCTCGCGTTCTTCGCCACGCTTTTCCTTGCGGCGCGCATGCAACTCAAAATCGCGCTCGTTCCCCTTGCCGTGATCGCCGGCGTAGGGGCCACGCTCAGCGCGATGTATGCGCTGCGCATCATCGCTATGGTTTCGCTGAACTTCTCGCTGATGTACTGCGTTTTGGTGATAGCCGCGCTGGAGATTGCGCTCGACGTGAAGCTGTTCCCCTCATACTTATGGTACGAAAATGCGTTTCGCAAGCTGCCTTTCGACCTGAAGATTCTTGACGAAGAAAGCAACATCGTCTTCCAAGCCGAGCAAGCTTGCCCGCAAACGAACGAAGCCGCGCGCGTTGTGCAGCGCTCGGATACGCTGCCGGCCGAATCGTGGGCGTTTCGCACAACCGGCGTTGCGCACACGCTGTTCAAGGTGTACCCCGTCAGCGGAGGCCGCGCGCTGCTTGCGCAAGACGTTTCCGACATAGATGCGCGGCGCGCAACGCTTGAGGAGCAGCAAGCGCAGCTGCGGCGCAGCAACAGCGCGCTTGAGCGGGAAGCCGCGGTGCAGCGCGAGGCGTGGCGGCTGCGCAACGAGCGCGAGCTGATGGCGGACGTTGAAGACGCCTTGAAGGACCAGAGCCTGCGCATCAAGCAGCTGGTCGACGGCCTGCCCGCCGAAAACACCCCGCACGCCAAAGCCAAACGCAACGAGATGCTGACGGAAGCAAAGCTGCTGGTTGCCTATTGCAAGCGCAAAGGCGCCTTGGTGGTGTCCGAGAAAAACGATCCCGAGTTCGACCGCGACCGCTTGCAGCTGGTGTTTAACGAAACCGCCTCCGACCTGCGCTCCATCGGCGTGGATTGCGCCGCGTTCGTGCAGACCGAGCACGCGCTTGACGCCTGCGTGGTAAGCGTCCTGTACGACTGCCTGTACGATCTTGCCACAGCGGCAAGCGCCGCCAACGACGCCGTTCTTATGCTGAACGTTCACGAACACGAAGACAACGCCGAGCTACGCGCCATGCTCACAAGTAGCGCCATCGAAAGCGCGCACATGGTCGAAACGCTGGCCAAGCTGCGCGCGAACCTTGCCAAACGCAACACGACGCATCGCTTCGAGCAAGATGGTGAAATCGTATGCATCTTCGTGCGCGTCCCCATTCCGCGAAAGGACGTGCCATGAACTTCCTTTCGACCTCGGTAAACGCCGTGCTTGTTGCGCTTATCGCCGCCTTCTTCCTGCTTGCCTCGGGGCAGGCCCTGCACGCGGCCTTCCTAGCCACACGCCGCAAGCCGGGCAAACCGCCCCTGGCCGCCATAACCTACGAAGCGTTTCTCGCGGGCCACCTTGCATTGGCGTGCTGCGTTGCGTGCGAGGCTTCCACGAACCACGGCGACATGCTCATTCGACTTCGAACCCTCACCGTAGCCATCGAGCCGATCCTGTGGGTAAGCCTAGGAATCGCCTGCCTGGGGGCGGCGCTTGCCATTGTCTACCGCAAGCCGGCCATGACGTTCGAGGTCGCGCTTCTTGCGCTTTGCACGCCGCCCGTCATCAGCGCGCTTGGCCCTGGCGCGATCTACCTGCTTATCGCCGACGCGGCGTTCTTCGTGTTCCGCGTCAGCGCATCGTTGCTGCTTGACATACGCCACCTAGTATGTTCGGTCACGAAGCTTTCCCTCATCGATGCGCTCGACAAGCTTCCCGAAGGCATCATCTGGACGAACGAGAAGCACTGCATCCTGTACATGAACGACGTCATGCGCACGCGTCTTACCGCGCTGGGGTTCGCCACCGATCTTTCCGACACCAGCAAGCTGTGGACTGAACTCGAAGGCCTCGCAAAGCTGCAGAACATGCCGCACTCGCGCGACAATGCTCGCATCGAGCTTCCCGGGAAACAGATGGTGCAGTTCAAACGCGAAACGGTGAGCCTGCGCACAACCACTTGCCGCCTTTTGATGGCCACCGACGTTACCGAGGAGGAATCGATCAACACCGGCATACAGCGCACGAACAGCCTGCTTGAAGCCGCGAACCGCGAGCTGCGCGACTCGCTTGACCACGTGCAGGAGGTGGCAAGAAACGAGGCCATCGTTGCCATGAAAGCGCGCATCCACGACACGATCGGGCAGCGGCTGTCCATTCTGCACCGCTTTCTGGAAGCGCCCGACCCCACGCCCGAAGCGCTTGCCGAGGTAGCGCGGCTGACGCGCGGCATCATCGATGACCTTGACGATGCCGCGGAACCCGACAGCACGGCGCAGCTTGAGGCCATCGTGCAGGCGTTCGCCCTTTCCGGCGTTTCCGTGCAGATTCAAGGCGCGCTGCCCAAGGCGTCCGAAGAGGCCGAGGCGCTGGTGCACATCGTTCGCGAAGCAACTACCAATGCCGTCAAGCACGCGCAGGCACGTCGCATCGAGGTGCACCTGTTCGCCAGCGATGAGCCTTTAGCCATGCGCATCACCAATGACGGGCGAGGCGCCACCTGCGCCATAACCCCTGGCAGCGGGATACCCGGCATGCGGCAGGCCGCTCAGCACGCCGGCTTGGAATTCCGCGTTGCGTCGTTTGACCCCTTCACCATAGAAATAGTCCGCCTATCAGCCGAAAGCGGCGCGGAGCCTTACGGAGCCGGCCGAAAGGAGCAACCATGATCAAGCTTGCCATCGTTGAAGACCAAGCCATGCTGCGCGAGTCGCTTGCCTGCGCCATCGGCGCGCAAAGCGACATCGACGTGGCGGCCTCGCTTGGCGATGCCGCCTTGGCGCTTGAGGCCGTCGAGACATCTGGCGCCACGTGCGCGTTGCTTGACGTGTGCACCGAGAACGACTCCAGCGGCATCGTCGCGGCGCGCAAGATCAAGGCCGCGCGGCCCGACGTGAAGGTCATCATCATGACGGGCATGCCCGAAATCACGTTCATAGAGCAGGCGCGCAACGCCGGCGTGGACAGCTTCGTGTACAAAAACGTGGGGACCTCCGAGCTTTTGAGCATCATTCGCTCCACCATGGACGGCTATTCCACGTTCCCCTTGGCGCAGCAGAGCATCTTTTCCGACGCCGCCCAGCTTACCGACACGGAATTGGCGATTTTGCGCCTGGTGTGCGAAACGAAAACGCGAAAGGAAATTGCCGCCGAGCTTTATCTCAGCGAAGGCACCGTGAAGCGCCACATTTCCGAGATCCTTGCGAAAACGGGTTACGACAACATCCTGCGACTTGCCGTGCATGCTGTTTCAACAGGCCTTATCGTGCCCAGCATGACGAAGGGGTCGCAAGAGGAGTAGGCTTGCCGCCCCGCTGCAATTGGCACCTCGCCCCCCATAGGCTTCCCGCCCCGCCGCAACAGGCTTTCCCGCTCCGCCGTCCCAGTCTATAAGCCGCAAGTCCTAAGCCCGCAGCCAAAACTTGGCCGCAGGGCGCTTCTGCGACGCACCGCCCTGCGGCATCATGAACTCACGCACAGACGATGCGCGCAGGCATCCGACGCGAAGGAGGCATGACATGGGACTATTCGGAAAAATGTTCGAGAAGAAGACCTGCGATATCTGCGGCGGCGAGATCGGCCTTTTGGGAAACCGCAAGCTTGACGACGGCAACCTGTGCAAGGACTGCGCGGCGAAGCTGTCGCCGTGGTTCAGCGACCGCCGGCGCTCAAGCGTCAGCCAGATTCGCGACCAACTGGCGTGGCGCGAGCAAAACGCCGACCGCGTGGCAGCATTCAACCCTACGCGCACGCTGGGTTTCGGCACGAAAGTGCTGCTCGACGAAGACGCGGGGCGCTTCCTGGTTGCCACGAACAAGCAGTGGCGCAACACCAATCCCGACGTGATGGACTTCTCCCAAGTAACCGGCTGCGACACCGAGATCCGCGAAACGAAAACGGAGCTGCACTGGACCGATTCCGACGGCGAGAAGCACGACTACGAGCCCCCACGATACGACATCGACTACGACGTGTACCTCACCATCCACGTAAATCTTCCCTATTACGAAAACATCACGTTCAGGGTGAACGACTACCGCATCGAGCATCGCAGCTCTATCGAATACCGCGAAGCCGAGCGCATTGCGCAGGAAATCCGCTCGGCGCTGTGCGATGCGCGCGCAGCGGCGCGCGAGGCCGGTGCCGCAGCCGTCGTCGCGCCTGATGCCACCGCGCCCGTTGCCGCCTCCGCGCCCACGGCAACGCGAACATGCCCCTTGTGCGGCGCCACCACCACGCCCGATGCCTCGGGACGCTGCGAATACTGCGGCGGCACCGTGGGAGCGTAAATCTGCCACAGGAAGTAAACGAGTTAGAAAGGAAGAGACCATGAAGACCACGAGAATCATCGCCTTAACGTCCACGCTGCTGCTTGCATTCTGCCTTGCACTGGTAGGCTGCGCGCAAACCGATTACACCAAGAATTTCTCCAGCGACTGGAAGCTGGCAAGCGTCACCAGCGACGGAGAGACCGCAAACGAAGACGACCTGGCAATGCTTGAAGCCTTCGGCATGACCGTGGGGCTGACCCTCAACGATGACGGAACGTTGAAGTTCACGATGCTCGGCGAAACCATCGAAGGCACCTGGAAGGCGAAAAGCGCCACGGAAGCCGAGATGACCATCGAAGGCAGCACCGTAGTTGCAAAGCTGGCAGACGAGAAGCTGTCGATGGAAGCCGACGGCGAAGCCATGGTATTCGTGCGCGGCACGGCCAGCACCAGCGCCGATGCAAGCTCGGCAGCAGCGTCCAGCGCCAGCAGCATCTCCGACGACACCGAAGAGCCCATGAACGAGACGATTATCGACGACGACCTGATCACCGTCACCATCACGGCGAAGTTCCAGGACTGGACCGGCGCGGTGGGCTACAAATTCACGGCCGTCAACAAAAGCGACCAGGACCTCAGCCTCACCTACCTGACCGACAGCTTCTCGGTGAACAGCAAGATGGCCGATCCGTACCTGTTCACGTCCCTGAACGTGGGAACGAGCGCCGACGACAGGCTTGAGTTCGACGAGGACGACGTGGCAAGCATCGACGACCTTGTGAACGTCAAGGGCACGCTTGAGCTGTGCGACAAAAACACCTATGACGAGATTCGCCAATATCCCATTACGCTTTCGTAGCGAACAACAACAAAGCGCCGCAAACGCAACGAGGGCCGGTGAAAGCCGGCCCTCGTTTTTGGGACAAAGGGATTGTCCCTTTGTCCCAAAGTGTCGCTTTCTAAATGTGTGACGCGCCTACGGCGCTGCTTTGGCTGGGTTGAGCTTTCGCTCAATTCTACGAAATCAGGTTGAACCCCTTATCGACCTGCGATGTGATAAGTGTTCGCACCTCACTCGTAGCGTCGAGCGAGCTCGACACCAAATACAAAGCGCCAAAGGCGCGCCACTCTTTTATCAGCGCGACCGCAATGCAGGCCGCCGTCAGCAACGCACCATGCACCCCCCATACCAAAAAGGGAGCCCCCGCGGGGGCTCCCTTCGCATTCCATATGCCGTAGGGCTTTTGCGGGCTATTCTGCCTGCTTGGCCTCGATGGCTGCCTGGCCGGCGGCCAGACGCGCCAGCGGCACGCGGTACGGGCTGCAGGACACGTAGTCCAGGCCGATGTTGTGGAACGTGTGGATGGAGTCCGGGTCGCCGCCGTGCTCGCCGCACACGCCGCAGGTGAGGTTCGGGTTGCCCTGGTGGCCCAGCTCAACGCCCATTTTCACCAGCTTGGCAACGCCGGGGTCAACCGTAGCGAACGGGTTGTAGGGCAGCAGGCGCTCCTTGAGGTACTGCGGGATGAACTCGGCCTCGACGTCGTCGCGGCTGAAGCCGAACGTCGTCTGCGTGAGGTCGTTCGTACCGAAGGAGAAGAAGTCGGCCTTCGTGGCAATCTCGTCGGCGGTGACAGCCGCGCGCGGCAGCTCAATCATAGTACCGATTTCGATGTTCAGCTCGACGCCCTGCTCAGCGGCCACTTCCGCGATGGTCTGCTCGGCAACTTCGCGCAGCTTGGCCAACTCGGGAACCACGGACACCAGCGGAATCATGATTTCGGGCTTCGGATCGAGGCCTTCCTTCTTCAGCTTGGCAGCAGCCGTGGCGATGGCGCGCACCTGCATGACGGGCAGGATGGGATACACGATGCCCAAGCGGCAGCCGCGCAGACCCAGCATCGGGTTGGCCTCGGCCATGGCGTCGATCTGCTCCATGAGGGCGCGCTTCTCGGCGATGACGCCCTTGTCGCCGCCGGTGGCCTCCAGGCGCGCAATCTCCACGTCAAGCGCACGCGGGCTCTCCAGGAACTCGTGCAGCGGCGGGTCGAGCAGGCGAACGATAACCGGCAGGCCGTCCATGGCCTTGAACATGCCGTAGAAGTCGCCCGTCTGGGCCTCGAACAGCTGGTCGACGGCCTTCTGACGAATGTCCTCGTCCTCGTTCAGGATGAACGTCTGGATGATCTGTTTGCGGTCGCCCAGGAACATATGCTCCGTGCGGCACAGGCCGATGCCCTGCGCACCGAAGTCGCGGGACAGCTGGGCGTCCTCGGGGTTGTCGGCGTTCGCGCGCACACCCAAGGTGCGGAACTCGTCGGCCCACTCCAGGATGGTGTCCAGGTCGCCGGTAAGCTCGGGAAGCACCAGGTCAACAGCGCCGAGCACCACGATGCCGGTCGTGCCGTCCAGCGAAATCATGTCGCCTTCCTTGATGACCACGTCGGTGCCGGTGACGGCTGCCTGCTTCTTCTCGGCGTCGATCTTCAGCGCCTCGACGCCGCACACGCACGGCGCGCCCATGCCGCGGGCGATAACGGCCGCGTGGGACGTCTTGCCGCCATGGCTGGTCAGGATGCCCTCGGCGGCAATCATGCCGGCCAGGTCGTCGGGCGTGGTTTCCCAACGCACGAGCACGCACTTGCGGCCGGCCTCGGCGGCGGCCACGGCGTCGGCAGCGGAGAACACGGCCTCGCCCACGGCAGCGCCCGGGGAAGCGTTCAGGCCGCGCGCAAGCACGTCGTACTCGGCGTTCTTGTCGAACTGCGGGTGCAGCAGCTGGTCGAGCTGCTCGGGCTCGACGCGCATGACGGCCTCTTCCTTCGTGATGAGGCCTTCCTTCTCCATCTCGATGGCGATGTGCAGCGCGGCGGCGGCGGTACGCTTGCCGACGCGGGTCTGCAGCATGTACAGCTTGCCCTGCTCGATGGTGAACTCGATGTCGCACATGTCGCGGAAGTGGTTCTCCAGCACCACGAAGATCTCTTCGAGCTGCTGGCCGGCTTCCTCAAGGCCCTCGACGTGCTTCAGATCAGCGATGGGGCTGGTGTTGCGGATGCCGGCGACGACGTCTTCGCCCTGGGCGTTGACCAGGTAGTCGCCGTAGAATTCCTTCTCGCCGTTAGCGGGGTTGCGCGTGAACGCAACGCCAGTGGCGGAGGTGTTGCCCTTGTTGCCGAAGACCATGCACTGCACGTTGACGGCGGTACCCAGGTCGTCGGAGATCTTGTTCTTCTTGCGGTACAGCGTGGCACGCGGGTTGTTCCAGCTGCCGAACACGGCCTCGATGGCCAGCTTCAGCTGCACCATGGGGTCCTGCGGGAAGGCCACCGCGCCGTCGACGACGAGGCTGGGGTATTCCACGCCCGAGACGTTCTCGGAGAAGATCTGCTTGAACTCGACCACAAGCTGCTGCAGGTCCTCAGCCGTGAGGTCGGTGTCGGACGCGACGCCGCGCGCGTTCTTCATGGCCGTGATGGCGTTCTCGAACAGGTCGCCATCAAGACCCATGACGACGTTGGAGAACATCTGGATGAAGCGGCGGTAGGAGTCCCATGCGAAACGGGGGTTTTCCGTCTGCTTGATAAGGCCGTGGATGGACTGGTCGTTCAGGCCCAGGTTCAAAACCGTGTCCATCATGCCGGGCATGGACATGGGGGCGCCGGAACGGACGGAAACCAGCAGCGGATCTTCCGCGTCGCCGATTTTCTTGCCGATGCGCTTTTCCAGGTCCAGACGATACTCGTGAATGGTGTCGAGCGCGCCTTCAGGCCACGTGTTGTCGGCGTTCGCGTACTCCATGCACGTCTGGCACGAGATGGTGAACCCCGGAGGCACCGGCAGACCGATGTTGGCCATCTCGGCAAGGTTGGCGCCCTTGCCGCCGAGGATGGCTTTCATGTTCGTGTTGCCTTCCGTGACGTTGTTGCCCTCGGCGTCTTTGCCGAATGCGTAAACCCGCTTGACTTCTGCAGTCACTTTTCTAACTCCTAACCTAAGGTCGTCCTTGGTTTTTACCGGACTTGTGAAATCAGGACTCCTTAACTATATCAGCACCTGCGGGGTGCACCCGTTCGTAGTACCGCAAAATCTCTTGAGCGGTTTCTTCAACGGCGCGATTTTCGGTGTGAACGACGATTGCGCCGAGTTTTCGCATGAGCGCGCGGGCCTTGTCGAGGTCCTCGTAAACGTATTCGGGGTCGGCATATTTTGATGCCACGACAGCAGCATTTCCCAGGCGGCGCTGGCGAATTCCGATGAGCACGTCAGGCGTTGTCATCAGGCCGAACAGGCGCGTGCGGTCCACGTCGAACACCTCTTTCGGCGGTTCGGTGGACGGGTCGAGCGGGATGTTGGAAACCTTGTAGCCCTGCTGCGCCAGATAGATGCTCGTGGGCGTTTTCGACGACCGCGACACGCCTAGAAGCACGATGTCGGCCTGCGTCATTTCCTGCGGGTTGCGGCCGTCGTCGTGGGCGATGGTGAACTCGATGGCCTCGATGCGGCGGAAGTAGTGCTGGTCGGCCACGTGCAGGCCGCCGGGGCGTTTGCTGGGCACCTGGCCCGAGAGCTTCGCGATGGAGCCGATGGCCTCGGTGAGCAGGTCGACGGCCGTGACGCTGGGCTTCGTGGCGGCGTATTCGGTAAGCGCGTGGCGCAGGTCGCCGTCCACAAGCGTGTAGAAGATGAGCACGCGCGCATCGCCGCGACTGGCGTGCAGCGCCGTGTGCTCGTCGATCCAGGTGCGGATCTGCTCGGCGGAGCGCACGTGGGGCAGCACCTCGATGTTGGGGTTCGTCTCCCCGAACTGGGCGGCCGCGGCGCGTGCCATGGCCTGGGCCGTCAGGCCCACCGAGTCGCTGATGACGTGGATCGTCGGCAGCGACGTTGTGTTCTCGTGCACGATGAACTCCTCTTGCATGAAGCATGCCTCCTTGCGAAGACGCCTGATGGATACGAAAAAGGGCGGCCGGCCTGAGTGGCCGCCGCCCTTCAAAGTTTACACGCTTGCGCGCTATTTCGACTTCGCCATCTTGCCGAAGTCCGCCACGTTGGCGAACACGGCCACGAAGCGGTTGAGCAGGCGCAGACGGTTGTCGCGCAGCGCCGGATCCTCGTCCATGACCATGACGTCGGCGAAGAAGCCGTCGATGGGCGCGCGCAGGGCCGCCAGCTCGGAAAGCGCGGCGGCGAAGCTGTCGGCCTCAAGCGCGGCGGCAACGGTGCCTTCCGCCTGGGCCACAGCCGCGGCCAGCGGGCGCTCCGGCTCGGTGAGCAGGCCTTCGTCCACGGCGCTGCCCAGCTCGGGCTTGCGCAGGTTGTTCGCGCGCGCATAGGCCGTGGCCAGGTTGTCGAACGTCTCGGCGTCGTTGGCGCGGGCGTCCTCAAGCGCATAGGCGCGCTGGCCGATGACAGCCGGCTCCTCAACGCCTGCGGCAAGCACGGCGTCGATGGTGTCGGCCTCCACGCCGGCGTCGCGCAGCATGACCTTCGTGCGCGTGACGAAGAAGTCGACGACCTCGGCGCGCACGGCGGCGGCGTCGAACTGGACACCCTGCTCGGCGAACGCCGCCAGCGAGCAGTCGATAGCCGCTGCCAGCGAAATGTTCACGCCCGCCTCCAGCATGTTCACGATGCCGATGGCGCTGCGGCGCAGCGCGAACGGGTCGGACGAGCCCGTGGGGCCCTGGCCCACGCTGAACAGGCCGCAGATGGTGTCAAGCTTGTCGGCCAAGGCCACCAGCTTGCCCACCGTGGTTTCCGGCAGCTCATCGCCGGCGAAGCGCGGCTGGTAGTGCTGCCCGATGGCCTGCGCCACCTGCGGCGTTTCGCCGGAAGCGGCGGCATAGTAGCTGCCCATGACGCCCTGGACGGACGTGAACTCGATGACGGCATTCGTGACCAGGTCGGCCTTGCACAGCTGCGCGGCGCGCACCAGGTCGGCGGCGTCGGCCTCGGACAGCTGCGCGTCGGCGGCAAGCGCGCCGGCCAGCTTCACCAGGCGCTCGGCCTTCTGCTTCACCGTGCCCAACGACTCCTGGAACACCACCTTGTCCAGCTTGTTCACGTAGAACTCCAGCGGGTGCTTCAGGTCTTCCTCGTAGAAGAACTTCGCGTCGTCTAGGCGGGCGCGCACAACGCGCTCGTTGCCGTCGATGATGGTGGCGGCGCACTCCGGGTTGCCGTTCGACACGATGATGAACCTGTTCGTCAGCTTGTGGTCGGCGTCGTACAGCGGGAAGTAACGCTGATGCATGAGCATGGCGTCGACGATGATCTCTTCCGGCACCTGCAGGAATTCCTCGTCGAACGTGGACACGAGCGGCTGCGGGTACTCGGACAGGTTCACCACCTCAAGCAGCGTTTTCGCCGGCAGCTCGGCCGTGAAGCCCGTTTCGGCCTCGATAGCGGCCACGCCTTCGCAGATGATGCGCTCGCGCTCGGACTGCGTGGGGATGACGTAGGCGGCGCGCACCACGTCAAGCAGGTTCGCGGCCGTGTCCACCGTGTGCGCCCCGGGGGCAAGCACGCGATGACCGAACGTTACGTTGCCGGACGTGGCGCCGGCGAAGCTGACGGGCAGCACGACGTCGTCGAGCATGGCCACGATCCAGCGCACGGGCCGCACGAAGTACTCGCTGTAGGCAGCCCAGCGTTGCGAGCGCGGCCACTTGATGGCCGTGATGAAGCCGGCCAGGATGTCGGGCAGAAGGTCGGCTACAGGCGTTGCCGGGATGTTCTTGGTGGCGAACACGTATTCGACGCCCTTGACCTCGCGGCGCTCAAGGTTTTCGGGAGTAAGGCCCTTGCCGCGCGCGAAGCCGATGGCGGCCTTCGTGGGGTTGCCGTCGGCGTCGAACGCGATCTTCGCCGCGGGGCCCTTGTATTCTTCCACCAGAGCCTCGGTTGCGTCGGCCACGCCATAGGCCATGACGATCAAACGGCGCGGGCTGGAGTGAATCTCCACGGAATCGAACGGGATGCGCGCATCGGTAAACGCGGCGGGCACCATCTTCTCAAGCTGCTTGTTCGCCGAATCAAGGTCGAACGCGGGAATTTCCTCGACGCCGATCTCGAACGCGAGCGTGTGCTTTTCGGCCATGGGTTACTCCCCCTTCTTCTCATCGGCGGACGCGCAATCGCTCTCGCCTTCGCCGACGACGTTGGCGATATACGATGCGCAGCATTCCTTCACCATGGAGCGCACGCGCAGGATGTAGGCCATGCGCTCGGTGGCGGAGATGACGCCGCGCGCGTCAAGCAGGTTGAACGTGTGGCAGCACTTCAGCACCCAGTCGTACGCCGGCAGCGGCAGGTTGTGTTCCAGGCACAGCCCCGCCTCGCGCTCGTACTGGTTGAACGCCTCGAACAGGAAATCGGTGTTGCCCACCTCGAAGTTGTACGTGGAGAATTCGCGCTCGTTTTCCAGGTACACGTCACCGTACGTGAACTCCACGCCGTCGTCGCCGCGCGCCCAGATGATGTCGTAGACGCTGTCGACGCCCTGGATGTACATGGTCAAACGCTCAAGGCCGTACGCGATTTCCACGGGCACGGGCGAGCACTCGAAGCCGCCCACCTGCTGGAAATACGTGAACTGCGTGACCTCCATGCCGTTGAGCCACACTTCCCAGCCAAGGCCCCAGGCGCCCAGCGTCGGGCTTTCCCAGTCGTCCTCGACGAAGCGCACATCGTGCTTGTCGGGGTCGATGCCGATGGCGCGCAGGCTGCCCAGGTACAGGTCCTGGATGTTGTCGGGGCTCGGCTTCATGAGCACCTGGAACTGGTAGTAGTACTGCAGGCGGTTGGGATTTTCGCCGTAGCGGCCGTCGGTGGGACGGCGGCAACCCTGCACGTAGCACGTGCGCCACGTATCGGGGCCCAAGGAGCGCAGCGTGGTGGCGGTGTGGTTCGTGCCCGCGCCCACGGCGCCGTCGTACGGCTGCAAAACGACGCAGCCCTGGCTGGCCCAGTAATGCTGCAGGTTTATGACGATGTCCTGGAACGTAGGCGGCTGGTTTGCGCCTGCGCCCTGCCCCGCGTTCGCGGCGAAGGTTTCGGTTGACATGGTTCTCCTTGTCCTTTTCCGTGTTCCCTTACTTGCCTTGTGTCTGCACGTTTGCGGCTATTCGAGCACGCCGAATTCCGAAACGGGCCAATATACCAGCACGCCCCTGCCCGTGACCGAGCTTGTGGGGACCGCGCCGAAGTATCTGGAATCTTGCGAGTTCGTGCGATTGTCGCCCATCACCCAGATGTAGCATTGCGGTACCGTGTAGGGGAAGGTGATGGAGCTGTTGGAAAGCGGCAGCGTGGGCTTGCCGTGCGTGTAGGTTTCGGATTGCGCTACGCCATCGATGTACAGAATGCCGTCACCGGTGATGTTGATGGTTTGCCCTGCCGTGGCGATGCAACGCTTGATAAGCGTACGACCAGGGATTTCGGGGTCGGTGAATGTGACGATGTCGCCCGGCTCGGGGTCGCGGAAGTAGTAACTGACCTTCTCGGCGAACACCATGTCGCCGGTCATGATAGTTTCCTCCATAGAGCCCGAGGGGATTTCGTAGGCCGTGAACACGAACGTGCGCAGCGCCCAGGAAAGCCCCAGGACGAAGGCGACCATGACAACGATGCTGAAGAAGGTTCTAAGAATGCCGCCGTGCGAGTCGGTGGCGTGTTGACCTGCACTCATGAAGTACTGTGTTTCCTTTCGATGGACCGCGCGCAGGCGTTTTGCCCCGCGTGCGCTAGCTGCCTATGATACCGCTGGGGGCCTAGCGTCCATCGGCGGTTGATAAACTCTGCAGAAATGCGCGGTCAGCGTCGGTAAGCGCCACGCCCTCAAGCAGGTCGGGGCGCAGCCGCCACGTGCGCTCCAAGCTTTGCTGGCGGCGCCACACGTCCACGGCGCCGTGATTGCCCGACAGCAGCACCGGCGGCACCTCCATGCCGTTGAAGTTCGCCGGGCGCGTATACTGCGGGTATTCCAGCAGGCCGTCGGCGAAGCTTTCGCCGAGCGCGCCCGTTTCGGCGCCCAGCACGCCCGGAAGCTTGCGCACCACCGCGTCGATGACCACCATGCTGGCAAGCTCGCCGCTGGTAAGCACGTAATCGCCCAGTGAGATGACCTGATCGGCCAGCGTGTAGGCGCGCTCGTCGATGCCCTCGTAGTGGCCGCAGATGAACAGCAGGTGATCTTGCTTGGCCAGCTCACAGGCGGCGGCGTCGTCGAAGCGGCGGCCTTGCGGAGCTAGGAAGATGGTGTAGGGCTTGTGGGTTGCGGTTTCGCTAGAGACGTTATCAGCATGTACCGCGCTTTGTTCGGCGACGCCCAGTCGCTCAGACAGTCCTGCTCGCACAAAAGCCCCACTGGGGAGTTCCTGCCTCGCCTTCGGCGAGCAGGAACGCGCCCGCTCGGGCGCATAGATGGGTTGTGAACAGCCCACTGGGCTGTTCACCGATGCGGAACGCGCTTTGTGGGCATCGCCGAACAAAGCGCTATCCATCGCAGGTCGAAACTCGTCACCAGCAAAACCGCAGTCCGTCGCTGGTTGAGTGGTAAATGCGCGGCTGCAGATGTCTTCGTAGGCTTCGAAGATGGGGGCGCATTTCATGACAAGGCCGTCGCCGCCGCCGTAGGGTTCATCATCGGTGGTGCGATGGCGGTCGTGCGTCCAATCACGCAGGTCATGGGCGTGAAATTCCAGGATACCCTTCTCTTGGGCAATGCGCATCATGGACGCGCCCATGACGGAGGCGTACATATCGGGAAACGTCGAAAGCGTTTCGATGATCATGAGGTTCCCTTCTTGGCGGGGCGGTTACAGGTCAAGCAGGCCGTCGGGCAGGTTCACGAAGATGCACCGATCCGCTTCGTCCACCCCTTCAAGGAACTCGTCGACTACCGGAATAAGCACCGTTTTGTCGGAACCTTCGCGCGCTACCTCGAGCAGGTGCTGCCCGGGCATTTCGTTGATGGAGACGGCCGTGCCGATCAGGCCGCATTTCGCGTCGATGACGTCGAACCCTTCGATGCCGCCCTCTTCAAGCTCAAGCACGCCTTCGGACAGGTCGGCGCGACGCACGAGCACCGAGCAGCCCACCAGCGCGTCGGCGGTGTTCGCGTCGGTGACAGTGTCGAAGAACACAACGACGCCCTTCGCATCGTCGCGCATATCGCATATGGTACCTTCACGCGGCACATCGATGACCGGAGGCACGAAAGCGCAGTGCATGCCCTCTTCAAGCAAGAAGGGAAGACCCGCCACGCTGCGCGCGACGAGCCCTCCCTTGACATGCTTAGCTTTCGTGAATTCGGCTACGCGGACCCAAGCGCCCATTAATCGAGCAGCTCCACGTCAACGTGCGTGTTCGCGCTGGAAGCCGCCGCGCGCGCAAGCGTGCGGATGGCCTTGATCACGCGACCCTGGCGGCCGATGACCTTGCCGGCGTCTTCCTCGTTCACGCGAACTTCCACGAAGATGGAACCATCTTCGGTTTCACGCGCATCGATGACCAAGTCGTCCTCATGATCGATGAGCGGACGAATGACGGACTGAACCAGCCCGGCGATATCCTCGGTCTGAGTTGCCATGATGCTTACGCCTGCTCGCGGCACTTCTTGATGAGCGCAGCGACGGTGTCGGTAGGCTGAGCGCCGTTAGCCAGCCACTGATCGCACTTCTCCAGGTCGATCTTGATCATAGCGGGCTCGGTCAGCGGGTTGTAACGGCCGATGTCGTCGATGAACTTGCCGTCGCGCGGGCAGCGGGAATCAGCAACAACGATACGGTAGTACGGACGCTTCTTGGCGCCGTGACGAGCCAGGCGAATCTTAACCATGAAGAGTAACTCCTTCTTGCTTCTTCTAAAAAATGAACCTTATTGCCAGCCCGCTAAAAGCGCGCAGCAAAACAGCAGTTGTTTATGATAAGGCGAAAGCGGCAATCTGACAAGCCTTCGCTTTCGTTATCACCAGGTGTTCACGAATAAAGCGAACCGCGCCGCATGCATCCGCGCCCGCAGCGTGCACGGCCGCACCCGGCGGCGCCGTCAGCCTCAGCAGGGCTGCGAAGCGTCAAGCGTGTCGATGTAGTAGATGAAGATGTCCTCGTAGCCGCCCAGGCCGTTGATGAAACCGCCCGGGATCTTGCCCACCTTCGTGAAGCCGATGGACTCGTAGAGGTGCTGTGCGCTAGCGTTAGAGGCCACCACGGCGTTGAACTGCAGGCCGCGGAAACCCTTCTTGCCGCACGTTTCGATGCAGTTCTCCACCAGCTTGCGGCCAAGGCCAAGCCCGCGCGAGGCGCTGGCCACGGCGAAGCTGGCGTTGGCGATGTGCGCGCAGCGCCCGATGCTGTTCGGGTGCAGGATGTACATGCCGAAGATGATGCCGCTCACGTCGGCCACCATCGTGGCGGTTTGCGCGGAGAAAAACTCGTCGGCGTTTTGCTCTGTCAGCGGCGTGACCTGCGGGAACGCATCGCCCGCTTCCACAACCTCATTCCAAATGCGCACCATGGCCTTGATGTCGTCGGCCTGATACGGACGAATCTGCAACTCCATAGCTTCCCCTTTCTCCAAGCGCCCATCCCCTTGCAGACGCTTCGATTGACAACGTCGATGTACAGTCAAAAACCTACCGGCAAATTAAAACGCCGATGTGCAGTCAAAGTCAGCGAGGGCGCCTGTGGTGCGTCGCATGGGCCTGAAACAAGCGAGCATAGGCCTTTGGGCCATGCTCGCGCAGTTGAAGGTCCAGGCGGCGTGCCACAGGCGGCCGCAGCGTCGAGCAGTTCCGCTTGCCGTAGGCAAGCGGAACTATTTCACGTCACCCATCATGTCTTGGATCTTCTTGAGATCGGACATGCTCATGCCGCCCATGCCTGGGATGCCCATGCGGCGGCGCTTGCCTTTCTTGCCCTTTTTGCCCTTCTTGTTGCCCATGTCCTCTACGGCGGGCATCATCTTCTTCATCATCTTCTTCGTCTCGTTGAACTTCTTCATGAGCTGGTTCACTTCCGAGACGTGCACGCCGGCGCCGGCGGCGATGCGGGCGCGGCGGCTGCCGTTTAAGAGCTCCGGCTTTTCGCGCTCGGCCTTCGTCATGGAGTTGATGATGACCTCCATGCGGTCAAGCGCGCCCTCGTCCACCTGGCCTTGGCCGAGTGCCTTCTCGCCGCCAGGCAGAGCCGCGATAAGCTTCGACACGCCGCCCATCTTGCGGATCTGGCGATTCATGGTGATGAAGTCGTTGAGGTTGAGCTGGCTTTTCATGAGACGCTCGGTCTCGGCCTTCTCTTCCTCCTCCTGCTGCACCTTCACGGCGGACTCGATGAGCGAAAGCATGTCGCCCATGCCCAGGATGCGGCGCGCCATGCGGTCGGGATGGAATTCTTCCAGCGAGTCGGGCTTTTCGCCAGCGCTGATGAACTTGATGGGCTTGCCCGTGACCTCGCGGATGGAAAGCGCACCGCCGCCGCGGGCGTCGCCGTCCATCTTCGACATGATGACGCCGTCGAAATCGACGCGCTCGGCGAAGGCGGCCGCCACGTTCACGACGTCCTGGCCGGTCATGGCGTCGACGACCATGAGGATTTGATCGGGCTTGACGGCGCGCTTGATGGCCTGGGCCTCTTCCATCATCTGCTCGTCGACGTGCAAACGGCCCGCCGTGTCCACGATGACCACGTCGCGCAGGTTCGCGATAGCGTCCTTGATGCCGCCCTCGGCGATGGCCACCGGGTCTTTGCCGTCGCCGCGGAACACGCGCACGCCGATTTCGTTGCCGAGCGTTTCCAGCTGATCGGCAGCGGCGGGGCGGTACACGTCGCACGCAGCCAGAAGCGGGCTGTGACCTTCGGCTTTCAGGCGGTAGGCCAGCTTGGCAGCCGCCGTGGTTTTGCCCGAGCCTTGCAGGCCCACGAGCATGATGACGTTTGGGATGCGGCTTGACAGCACCAGCTTGCTGTCCGTGCGGCCAAGCAGCTCCGTGAGCTCGTCGGTGACGATTTTGATGACGTTTTGCGTGGGCGACAGCGAGTCGAGCACCTCGGCGTCCAGGCAGCGCTCTTTCGTGCGCGCGACGAACTGCTTGACCACTTTGAAGTTGACGTCGGCTTCCAGCATGGCCATGCGCACCTCGCGCATGGCGGAGTTGATATCGTCTTCCGTCAGGCGGCCTTTGCCGCGCAGTCCGGAGAAGATGCCTTGCAGGCGATCTGATAGGTTCTCGAACATGAAGCGCCTCTTCTTGCGTGTCACGTGGGTTTCGGTTTTTGCAATCCTTTGAATTATAGCGGACAAGGCCGCCGACAGCGGGCCGGCGGGAAAAACAGCGAAGCGAGCCCATAAGGGCCCGCTTCGGGATGGGTGTTTGTGAGTGCGGAGAGAGCAGAGACGCCCGGGATGATGGAGCGCCAGGTAGCGAAAGCGCGGCCCCGCCCTGACCTTGCTAGCCGCCGCCTCTTCCCCGCTGTCGCCCGCCTTCAGCCCGCCATAGCACCTGCGACGCGTTCGCCGCCGGCTATTGCGTGGATTCGTAGAGCAGCACGCCGTCGCCGTAGTCCTTCGCGGCGATGCCGCCTGTTGCCACCAGGTGGTTCAGGTACACGATGCCCTGCGTGAGGATGCACCAGCGCTGCATGATGGGGATGTCGTCCCATTCGTCGAACGGCACGTTCCACTTCAGCGTGCGGATGATCTTGTAGCCGGTTAGGTGCGGAATGCGCGCGATGATGCCTTCGGCTTCGGCAAGGCGCGCCTCGTGGTGCTCCACCAGCCACGTGAAGCGTGCTTCGAAGCCGTCGCGGATAGGACCGTGCGAGTGATACAGCTGGCTGATGCCAAGGTTTTGCACCTTCTGCATGCTGTCGAAGTACGTTTGCAGGCCGTCTTGGCCATCGGCGAACAGCGCGATGGAGGGGCTGATGACGAACAGCGCGTGGTCGCCGCCGAACAGGATGCGGCTTTCCGGATGGAACAGCGACAAGTGACCAGGCGTGTGACCAGGCGTTTCGACAACCTTAAACTCCCAGCGGCCCACCGTTACCGTATCGCCGTCGTGCAGCAGAAGCGTGCGCAGGCGCGCGGGGTCGAACATCTGCACCTCGATGCCTAAGCGCGCGGCCACCGACAGGCTTGCCAGCGGCACGCCCTGGCGGCGGTACAGGCGGCGCAGCGTTTCCAGGAACATGCCCGTGCGGCTTGCGCGCACCGCGGCAACCTCGTTGGCGCCGATCAGCAGAAAGCCGCCGTCGGGCACCACCTGGTCCACCAGACCTGCGTGGTCCATATGCAAATGCGTGAGAAACCACTTCGCGCGGTCGCGGTCGACGGCCAGCTCATCGAGCGCGGCCGACAGCACGGCGGCGCCTTCATCGGTAGGCGCGCCCGTGTCCACCACCAGCGCATCGTCGCCGTCTTTGACCACGTAGCAGTTCGTGGCCGACGTGGAGATGTTCTCGAAAGGAACCTCGATCTTGTATACGTCGGGGTTTTGGTGAACCTGCTCGATGCGGCCGTCCATGCTAGCTCGCCTGGCGTTCGTCGAAGTCGCCCACCAGCGCGCGGGCGAAGTCGTGCGCGTCGAAATCGCGCAGGTCGTCAAGGCCCTCGCCCACGCCGATCTTGATGATGGGCAGCTCAAGCTCGTGGCTGACGGCCAGCGCGATGCCGCCCTTCGCCGTGCCGTCGAGCTTCGTGACGATAAGCGCGTCCAGGTCCAGCTCGCGGTTGAACTCGCGCGCCTGCTGCAGGCCGTTTTGGCCGGTGGTGGCGTCGATGACCAGCACCGTGTACACGGGCAGCTGCGAGCGCTTGCGCACGACGTTCACCACTTTCGTGAGCTCGCGCATGAGGTCGGCCGACGTGTGCAGGCGCCCGGCCGTGTCGATGAGCACCAGATCGGCGCCTTCGGCCTCGGCGCGCTCGAGCGTGTCGTAGCACACGCTGGCCGGGTCGGCACCGCGCTCGCGCGTGACCATCTCCACGTCGGCGCGGCGCGCCCACACCTCCAGCTGCTCGATGGCCGCGGCGCGGAACGTGTCGGCGCTGCCCAAGATGACCTTGCGGCCTGCGTCGTGCGCTTCCTTGGAAAGCTTGCCCACCGTGGTGGTTTTGCCCGTGCCGTTGATGCCGACGAACAGCACGCACGCCGGATCGCCGCCCAAGATTTCCTGCCCGCCTTCGGTGAACGTTTCGGCAATCTGGTCGTTGAGCATGTCGAGCACGGCGTAGGCATCGGGCAACGCCTTGCGCGTTGCCTGCTCGCGCAGGCGCTCGACGATGTCGCACGCCGCCGCGCCGCCGATGTCGGCCAGGATAAGCGTTTCTTCCAGACCGTCCCAGAATTCCTCGTCAAGATCGGGCCCGCGATCAAGCAGGACGTTCATCTCTTCCTTGAACTTATCGCGCGAGCGCTGCAAGCCTTGGCTGATGCGGTCGAAAAATCCCATGCTGGTTCCTTTGCTGTAACAATCCCTTAACCGAAAAGCGGCTGCGCCGGGCGCTCACCTTTCGCCCGCGTGGCCACTTGCGGGCGCGCGCCCGCATTTGTTTCGCCACAAAGTATAACCCGTTGACGCAATAAGCACACGAGCAGGGAAAACGCACACGAATTTATCGAGCACCGCTAAGGCGCGCTTTACGCTTGCGGCCTTGAAGCAGCGAAAGCCCCCGCTGCGGGGCTTTCGCTATTCGGCGTATTGCAGGGCTCGGTCGAGCTTTTGGCTGATGACTTTCGTGACGCCGTCTTTTTGCATGGACACGCCGAACAGCACGTCGGACATCTCCATGGTGCGGCGCTGGTGCGTGATCATGATGAGCTGCGTGTCGCTGCGGATAGACTGCAGATAAGCCGTCAGGCGTCGCAGGTTGCTGTCGTCAAGGGCCGCCTCTACCTCGTCGAGGATGTAGAACGGCGCGCTGCGGATGCGGTACACCGCGAACAGCAGCGCCAGCGCCGTGAGCGACTTCTCGCCGCCGGACATGAGCATCATCTTCGTGATGCGCTTGCCCGCCGGCTGCGCGTTCACCTCCACGCCCGTGTTCTCCACGTCGTCGGGGTCGGTGAGGATGAGCTCGGCCGAACCTCCGGGGAACAACGTGGCGAAGATGCTGCGGAAGTTATCGTTGACCTGCTCGAACGTGGTAACGAAGTCGTCTTTCATGCGCGCATCGATCACGCGCACGATCTTCGCCAGGCTGCGGCGCGCGCCGTCAAGGTCGGCAAGCTGCGCGGCCAGATAGTCGTAGCGGGCGCGCACCTCGTCGTATTCGGCAGCGGCATCGGGGTTGATGGCGCCCATGTTCGCCATGCGGCGCTTCAGCTTGAACGCGGCGTCCTCGGCCTGCCCGCGGTCCTCAAGCGGGTCAAGCTCAAGCGCGTGGTCAAGCGGCACGCCCATGTCCTGCACGATGGTGTTCACGGCGGCGTCGACCTGCACCTCAAGGCGGCCTTTCTCCACGCGGGCGGCCGAAAGCTGCGCGTTCACGCCGTCGTAAGCCTCGTGCGCGGCCTTGGCGGCCTCGCGCGCGGCGTTGACCTGGGCATGCAGGCCCGACGACGAATCCTGCGCCGCCTGCGCCTGCTCTTCGAGTGCGCGCGTGCGACGACGGGCCGATGCCGACAGCTCGTCGATAAGCGCCAGCAGCGGCGCGATGCGTTGGCGCGCCACGATTTTGCGCGCAAGCTGAAGGCGCTGGTCGGCCTCGGCGGCGTCGACCGATTCCACGTCGCGCGAGCGCGCCGACACGATGCGCGACGTGTACGTGTCGCGCTCGCGCAGCGTGGCCGCGGAAAGCTTCGCTTCCGACAAGCTATCACGCAGCTGCGCCGCAGCTTTGCGCAGCGGAACCACCTGCTCGTTAAGCTCTTCGGTGCGCGCGGCGCGGCGCTCGGCCGCGGCAGCAAGCTCGGCAAGCTGCGCTTCAAGCTTCTCCACCGTGGGGCGCGCCTCGGCCACCGTCTTGTCGGCCTGCTGGCGCTGGCGCTCCACGTCGGCGAACTCGCGGCGGCACGAGCTGAGCGCGTCGGCGGCACGCTTGGCCTCCGTTTGGGCGGCCTGCGTGTTGCCGCGCTGCTCGGCAAGCTTCTGCGACAGCTGCAGGCTTTCGGCCTGGGCCTGCCGCAGCGCTTCCTCGGCCGTGCGCTCCGCTTCCTGCGCCTGCGCGTGCGCGACCTTCGCGCCCACCAGTTCCTGACGCGATTCGTCAAGCTGGCGCGCGCGGGCAAGCACGCCCTCGCCGCCGGCGCATGCTGCGCCCACCGTCAGCTTGCCGGAAGGCCACACGATGCAGCCATCGGGCGTCACGAAGCGTACGGGCGCCGCGCAGCCCGCATGCGCGGCAATGGCCGCGTCAAGGTTCTCGCACACCACCACGTCGCCGAGCAGCGCCTCGACGGCGGGCGCATTTTCCTGCCCATAGGTAAGCGCATCCACCAGCGCACACCCACCGCAAGCTGCAGCAGCATCGCGGGCGGACACGGCCGCTTGCATGCCCTGCCGCGGCAGCAGCACCACTTCGCCGGCCTGGCCGGATTCCAACAGCGTGCGCGCAAGCTGGCCCGCCTGGTCGGCGCGCTGCACCATCAGCGCCGCAACGTCGGCGCCAAGCAGCGCCTCCACCAGGCCCTCGAAGCCCTCTTGCGCGCGCACGGCGTGCGACAGCGGGTCGAGCACCTGCCCCGACAGCTCGGCATGCTTCACCAGCCACCCGCGCGCCGGGCCGGCGGCTGCCGACGTGCGCTCCACCTCTTCAAGCGCGGAAATACGGCTTTCAAGCGTTGCCACCTGGCGATGCGCCGCATCAACCTGGGAACGCGCGGCATCGCGCTCCTTCATGGCGCCGGCCACGCGTGCGCGCGCCGCGGCCTCGTCGGCCTGCACGCCCTCAAGCGCCTCGGCCGCCGCCCGGCGGTTGTCTTCAAGCTTTTGCGCCTGCTCCTCGGCATGCGCCAGCGCCAGCTCCAGCTCTTTCGCGCGCCCTTCCACCAGTTTCGCGTGCGCCAAGCCGTTCGCCAGTGCCTCCTGCGTTTGCGTCAACCGACGCCGCGCGTCCTGCTCCTGGCGTTCGTGGTCGCGACGCTGCCGCTCCAAGCGGTCAAGCTCTCCTTCCACGTTGCGGCGCTCGTCGGCATTCTGCTTGCGATCGGCCTCAAGCTGCGCCACCTTGTTCTGCGCAGCCTCCAAGTCGCGGCGCACCGCGGCAAGCTGCGCTTGCGCCCGATCGCGCTCCTCCACGGCCGCCGCGCGCTTGGCGCGCCCCGACTCCAGCGACACGCGCATATCGGCCTCGTAGCTTTGCGCAGTGCGGCGCTTCTCGTGCAGCAGCAACGTAGCGCCATCGAAGCGCTCGACCACCGCCGATGCGCGCTGATAGCGCTTCGACAGGTCGCCCGCCTGCTGCGTTTCGCGGCGAATCTGCTCCTGCAGCGCCTCGGCCTCGGATTCAGCTGCCGAAATGGCCTGATGGCGAACCTGCAGGTCGGCCACCAGCTGCTGCTCTTGCGCGCACGCGCTATCCCAGCTGCGGCGCAGCGCGCGCAGATCGTCCACGGCAAGCGCCAAGCTGACGTCGGTCAGCTGCGCGGAAAGCTCCTGGTAGGCACGCGCCTTCTTCGCCTTGCGCTCAAGCGGGCCCAGCTGGCGCTCAACCTCGCCCACCACGTCGCGCACGCGCGCAAGCGTGGAGTCCATGGCGGCAAGCTTGCGCTCGCTTTTCGCCTTGCGCTGCTTGTGCTTGAGCACGCCGGCCGCTTCCTCGATGAGCGCGCGGCGGTCCTCCGGCTTCGATTGCAGGATGGAATCCAGGCTGCCCTGGCTGATGATGGAATGCGTGCCCGTGCCCAGGCCCGAATCGTGCAGGATGTCCAGCACGTCCATGCGGCGGGCCAGCGACCCGTTGATCAGGTACTCGCTTTCGCCCGTGCGGTACATGCGGCGCGCGATGGACACTTCGTCGAATTCCACGGGCAGCTTGCCGTCGGAATTGTCAAGCACCAGCTCAACCTCAGCAAGGCCCGTGGCCTTTCGGGCCGACGAGCCTGCGAAGATGACGTCTTCCATGGAAGCGCCGCGCAGGTGCTTGGCATTGCGTTCGCCTAGCACCCACAACACGGCGTCGGAGATATTCGATTTACCGGAACCGTTCGGTCCCACGATGGCCGTGATGCCCGGCTCCATGGAAAGGGCGCTTCGGTCGGCAAACGACTTGAAGCCCTTGAGCACCAGCGATTTCAGGTACACGGCTTACCCTTGCTTCAGCTGCTTGTGGCGCTCTTTCTCGTGCTTCTTGCGCGCCTTTTCCTCAGCTTTCGCGGCGGCTTTTTCCGCCTTGGCCTGCTTGGCAGCGGCGGCCTTCTCGGCGCGGGCCGTATCGTCCATGCCCAAACCGAAAAACTCGCCGAGCCGCGCGAGCGTGCTTTTCGCCGCCTGGCTTTCGGCTTCCTTCTTCGTGCGGCCCGTGCCGCGCGCAAGCCCCTGATTGCCGGCGAACACCTGCGCCACGAACGTGCGGTCGTGCGGCGGGCCCTGCGTTTCCACCAGCTTGTACGTGGGCGTGATGCCGTCTTCCTGCAGCTTTTCCTGCAGCGCGCTCTTCGGGTTTTCCGGCTCTAACGCCAGCTCCTCGGACATGCGTGGGATAAGCGTTCGGTAGATGAAATCGCGCGCGACGTCCGTTCCGCCGTCCAAATACAGCGCGGCGACAACGGCCTCGTACACGTTTTCAAGCGCCGAATGCAGGCCGCGCTTGCCCGTGCCCGTTTCGGACGAACCGAACACGATGATGTCGGCAAAGCCCAGGCCAGAGGCCACATCGGACAGGCTTGCGCCCGACACCAACGCCACTTTGATGCGCGTAAGGCCGCCTTCGTCAAGTTCGTGGAAGCGCTCGAACGCGGCGTCGGCCACAATGGCGCCCAGCACCGAATCGCCCAAAAACTCCAGGCGTTCGTAGGAATAACGCACCGAACGGCCTTCCGTGGCCGAAGGGTGCGTGATGGCCGACAAGATGAATTGCTTTTCCTTGAACGTGTACCCGAGGATTTCCTCGGCGCGCTCAAGCTTTTCTGATTGTTCAGCAGTTAAGTTCATAAGCCCTCGAACCTAAAACGTTTTGCTATCCGTTTGCCCCTCATACGGTAACGCATGCGCGAGGCGCTTCATCATATTAGTGAGTAATTGTATCCGAGTCGTTTCCCTTGGCTACCATGTGCTCGATTATTTCAGAAACACCCTGGCGAACAACGCGCGCCGTGGTAAGCACGCCGTTTTTGATAGCCGTGGCGTTCGAGCTGCCGTGACCGACGATGCACGCGCCGCGCACGCCGAGCAAAGGCGCGCCGCCATATGTGTCGGGCGACACGACGTCTTTCAGGCCGCGCAGGCTGTCTTTGACGCACAGCGCGCCGATTTTCGCCTTCGTGGACGACATCATGGCGTCTTTCACAGCGCCGAACAGCACTTTCGCCGCGCCCTCGATGGTTTTCAGGCACACGTTGCCCGTGAAGCCGTCGGTAACCACCACATCGTACGTTGCGGCAAGCACGTCGCGCCCCTCGCAGTTGCCCACGAAGTTCGGCACGCGACGGCGCAGCAGCTGATGGGCGTCTTGGGCGAACTGGCTGCCCTTCGTGTCCTCCTCGCCGATGTTCAAAAGCGCCACGCTAGGCTTTTCGTACCCGAAGATCTTCTGCGCGTACACGCTTCCCATCTGGGCGAACTGCACCAGGTAGTCGGGTTTGCAGTCTGCGTTCGCCCCCACGTCGCACATGATGATGGGACGCACGGGAGACGGCACCACCGTGGCCAGGCACGGGCGCGACACGCCCTTGATGCGGCCCATGACCAGCGTTCCGGCCGCCAGGCACGCGCCTGTGGAGCCGGCGGAGAAAAAGCCTTGCGCGGCGCCTTCTTTCACCAGGCGGCAGCCCACCACCAGCGACGAATCCTTCTTCTTGCGAACGGCTCGGGCGGGGTGCTCGGCCATGTCGATGACCTGCGTGGTCACCTGCGCACGGCAACGCTCGTGCGACGCGGCAAACGGCTCGACGACGGCCTTAGGGCCGCACAGCACCACCGAGATATCCGCGTCGGCGGCAAGCGCGGCCGCCACACCTTCAAGCACCACGTCGGGAGCATGGTCGCCGCCCATGGCGTCGACGGCAATGGTCACCTTCTGGCTCATGCAACTTCCTCCTTCAGGGTTGCGGGCGCACTACCCGCCTGCCAAACGCAAGAAAGCCTCCCCGGCGCTAGGGCGCAAGAGAGGCTCACTCGAATGCTAAATCACGCTCCGACGGAGTTACTCCGTCTCGATGACCTCGCGGTTCTTGTAGAAACCGCAGTTCGGGCACACGCGATGCGGAAGCTTAGCCTCACCGCACTGCGGGCAGATGGAACGGGAAGGGGCTGCGATTTTGTCGTTAGCGGAACGACGGGAATGAGTGCGGGCGCGGCCCATTTTTTGCTTAGGTACTGCCATGATCTATCTCCTTGCTTTATGTCGGGCGCGCTGGGCGCTCGCTCGTTCGCTTGGTAAACACGCGAGGTGATATATTACCAAAGTATTTCCGTGCCCGCAAGGGTTATGTTTGCAACCGCAACCCAAACCATGCAGGTTCCATAATCCCAGGCTATTGCCCGAAATCGATGTCCTTCAGCGCGGCGAAGGGACTGACGCGACCGTCGGACATGCGCGGAAGGTCGTCGTCAGGCTGCGCCTGGCACGCGCACGGGCCCTCGTTGAGGTTCGCCCCGCACTGCGCGCACAAACCGGCGCAATCCTCGCGGCACAGCGGCACCAGCGGCGCCTCCACCAAAATAGCCGCGACGATAAGCGGCTCAAGGTCTAGCACCTTGTCGGCACCAAGCACCTCGAACTCGTCGTCTTCCATGTCTTCAGGCGCAGCATCATCGGGGCTGAGCAGGAAATACCCTTCCACTTCCCCGTCAAGTTCCACGTCGAAATCGTCAAGGCAGCGCGCGCACGGCACGCTGGCCAGCGCATGGGCGCGGCCCATGACTAGCAGCGCGTCGCCGGTGTTGCTGACCGTGACGTTCCAATCGATAGGCTTCTTGAAGCGGTACGTATCGGGACCGGCCTCAAGCGTGCCCAAGTTCAACTGCCCCGCAAAAGAAGAGCTCTCCGCAGTGACGAAGAGCTCGGGCGGGACCTCGAATTTCACGGCGTCCATTACTGACGGCCCTGCGCCATGGCGTTGGCGTTCAGACGGTCGCGGCAACGGCGCACGTTGTTCAGCAGCGTGTCGAGGCTTTGCTCGACGTGGCCGAACACCTCGTCGGCGTAATCTTCCGCGCCCGCACGCGTTTGGCGCTCAAGCTCGCGCGCGTCGGCGAGCAGCTGGTCGGCCTGCTGCTGGGAAATGCGCACGATTTCCTGCTCGGAGGCGATGGTCATCGCCTGGCTGCGCGCATCCTCGATCATGCGGTTGGCCTCGGCCTCCGCATCGTCAAGCAGGCTTTGGCGTTCGCGCACGATCTGGCGCGACTGAGAGAATTCGCTGGGGAACGTGTCGCGAATCTCGTCCATGATCTCGAAAGCGGCAGCGATATCGACCTGGCGCAGGTTCGTCTTACCGAACACCGGCTTAGAGTCCTCAAGCAGAATCGAGAGCTCTTCCAAAAGCCCCAAGACTCCTGTTTCGTCCATGATGATCCTTCCACCCAGGCTTGCTGCGTTGAAACTGCGTTTGAGCATGCGGGGCTAAAACCCATGCATGCAGATAATCATAATAGCATGTGAGCGCGCCCGGCGCCCGTGAAGCACAAAGCATGCACACAGGCGCTGGGCAAACGGCAAGCACGTTAGCGGTTGCCGTACTTTTCCTTGAGCGCGGCGTTGACGCAGGCGGGCACGAACTGTTCCACGTCGCCGCCCATCTGCGCGATCTCGCGCACGATGGAGCTTGACAGGTACATGTACTGCGGCGGGGACATGATGAACACGGTTTCCAGCTCGGGCGACAGCTGGTAGTTCATGGCCGTCATCTGGAACTCGTATTCGAAGTCGGTGATGGCGCGCAGGCCCTTCACCACCGCCGTGGCCTCCATTTCCTTGGCGAAGTCCACCAGCAGGCCGTCGAACGGCGCCACCTTCACGCACGGCAGGTCGGCCGTGGCCTGCTCGATAAACGCCACGCGCTCCTCAAGCGTGAACAGCGGGGACTTCTTGATGGACGCGGCCGGCGCGACGATAACCTCGTCGAACAGCTGCGATGCGCGGGCGATCACGTCGAAATGACCGCTGGTGATGGGGTCGAACGTCCCCGGAATCAATGCACGCTTCATGGTTGGTGCAACTCCCTCTTTCGTTTCGATGGATCAGTCTGCGCAGGCGCTGGCACACAGCACATCTACGGTAGTATCGCCGTACTTCTTGCGCGATGCAAGTTCGAACCCGCATTCGGCGGCTGCGGCGGCAGCTTCGTCGTTGCTGGCAAGCGCGTGCTCGTACACCACCAGCGCGTCGGACGCCGCCACGCCGCGCTCGACCAGGCCCGCAACCATGCCCAGCACATCGGCGGCGGCATAGGCGTAGGGCGGGTCCAAGAAGACAAGGTCGAACGGCGGGCGCGAGAACTGCGGCGCGCGTTCGAGCACGTCGGCACGCGTGACGGTGGCGCGGCGCGGCTCGAGGCCCATCTTCTCCACGTTCTTCTGCAGCACCTTCACCGCTTCGGGGGCGCGCTCGTAGAACACGGCGCGCGCCGCCCCGCGCGAGAGCGCTTCAAGACCCAGCGCCCCCGAGCCGGCGAACGCGTCGAGCACCATGGCGTCCTCGAAGCCGCCGCGCGCGCTGAACACCGTGCTCATGACCGATTCGCGCACGCGGTCGGTGGTGGGACGGGTGCCGTCGCCTTTCGGGGCAAGCAGCGTGCGTCCGCGGAATTCGCCCGCGATGATTCTCATGGCAACCTCCTAGTGGGCCGCGGCGCCGGCGGCGTCTGCGGGAAACGTTCGGCGCACCTCAAGGGCAAGCGCCTGGTGGTCAAGATCTGAAAGCGCGGGGTCGGCCGCCATGATGGCTGCCGCGTCGGCGTGGGCCGCTTCGATGATGCGCTCGTCGCGCACGACGTTCACCAGCTTCAGCACGCTTGCCCCGCTTTGGCGATTTCCCAGGATATCGCCCTCGCGGCGCAGCGACAAGTCGTATTTCGCCAGCTCGAAGCCGTCGTCGGTGCGCTCCATGGCCGCAAGGCGCGCCAGCGACGCCTCGGATTTCGACGCGGAAAGCAAAAACACCTGCGCGGGCTTTTCGCCGCGCCCCACGCGGCCGCGCAGCTGGTGGAGCTGCGCCAAGCCGAAGCGATCGGCGTCGGCCACGATCATGACGGTGGCGTTGGGCACGTCCACGCCTACCTCGATGACGGTGGTGGCCACGAGCACCTGCGTTTCGTTTGCGCGGAAACGCGCCATAACCTCGTCTTTCTCGGCGGCCTTCATGCGGCCGTGCAGCAGCTCGACGCGCCAGTCGGCGAACACCGTTTCCTGCAAGTAGGCGGCCTCTTTCGTGGCGGCCGTGACGTTGTCGCCCGAGAAATCGCCGTCGGACTCGATGCTGATGGCCGCGTACTCGTAGGCTTCCTCGTCCGTTTCGCGTCGGCGCCCGCCGGCGCGGCTGTCGCGGGCGGCGCCGTCCTGCCCGATAAGCGGGCACACCACGTACACCTGCTCGCCGCGCTCAAGCGCCGCGCGGGCCGCATCATATGCCTGCCCCTGGTCGGCCTTCGCCAGCACGTGCGTGGTGCGGCGCGCCGCGTCGTGCGGGCGGCGGTGGATGTAGGACAGCGTCATGTCGCCGAACACGGCCAGCGCCAGCGTGCGCGGGATGGGCGTGGCCGTCAGGAACAGCGCGTCGGGCGCGCCGCCTTTCATGAGCAGGGCCGCGCGCTGCTCCACGCCGAAGCGCTGCTGCTCGTCGACGACCGCAAGCGAAAGCTTGTCGAAGCGCACGTCGTCTTCCAAAAGCGCGTGCGTGCCGATGAGCACCTGCAGCTTGCCGATAAGCGTTTCGCGCACGATGCGCTGGCGTTCTTCATCGGGCGTGGCACCCGTGAGCAGGCCCCACGCCACGCCGATCTGGTCGAACCACGCGCCCAGGCTTTTGGCGTGCTGGCGCGCAAGCACCTCGGTGGGCGCCATGAGCGCGGCCTGCGTGCCCGTGTCGGCCACGGCGGCAAGCGCGAAGGCGGCCACGGCCGTTTTGCCCGTGCCTACGTCGCCTAGCAGCATGTGGTTCGCCGCGCACGGGGCTGCCATCTGGGCGAATATGTCGTTGCGGGCGGCAACCTGCTCGTCGGTGAGCGAAAACGGCAGCACGCACTCAAGCGCGGCCGCGCACGGGCCGTCCACCACGTGCGCGGTGGGGGTGGCGCCGGCGCTGCGGTTTTGCGCCTGCTCCATAAGCGCCAGCTCAAGCAGCAGCAGCTCTTCGTACACCAGGCGGCGGCGCGCCTGGGCCACCTCGTCCATGGATTGCGGGAAATGGATGCACGAAAGCGCCTGCGTGCGCGACATAAGGCGGTACTTCGCGCGCAGGTCAAGCGGCAGCGGGTCATAGCAGCCTCGCACCATGTCAAGGGCGTTTTCCACGATGCGGCGCATCCACGCGGCCGAGATCTTCTCGCACGCGGGATGTACGGGGATGATCATGCCCTCGGCCGACTGCCCCGCCTCAAGCGGCTCCAGGTAGGGGTTCACCATGCGCTTGAAGCCGTAGTTGAACTCCACCTTGCCGGCCACGGCAATGGGCATGCCGGGCTTGAGCTGGTCTTTCAGCCACGGCTGGCGAAAGCACGTGACCATCAGCACACCCGTTTCGTCCACGACGGAAATTTCCACCAGCGTAAGCTGCGGGCGCGGGCGCTTCAGCTTCACCTCGTGGACCTGGCCCTGGATAGTGCACGACCCGCCGATGCGCGCGGTGGCAACCGTTTCGCGCTTCGACAGGTCGACGTAGCGTCGCGGATAGTGCGTGCACAAGTCTCGGACCGTGCGCACGCCTAGCTGCGAAAGCGCCTGCGCGCGAGCCGGGCTGACCAGCTTCACGCGCGAGGCGGGTTTATCTAATGCAAGGGTAGCTGTGAGCCTATCGGCCACCGCGCGCCCCTATTCCACGGAGAAGACGACGGGGTACAACGGCTGGCCGCCGCGGTGCGCGTCGATCTCAAGGTCTTCGTAGGCCTGCTCGATGCGCGCCTGCAGGGCCTGGAAGTCCTCGTCGGAGAGGTCTTCGCCGGCAAGCAGCGTGCACGTATCGCAGTCTTCGGCCTCCATATGCTCAAGCAGGCCCATGACCACGTCGGACACGTTTGCGCCCACGGCGTAGATGGCGCCGTCGGAGATGCCGATGACGTCGCCGTCGGCGATGGGGTTGCCGTTGGCGTCCTTCGAGTCCTTGATGGCCGTGGTGACCTCGCCGCACTTGACGTCCTCGAACGCCTCGGTCATGGCCTCGACGTTTTCCTCAAGCGTTGCGTCGGCGTCCACGCCGAACATGGCGGCGAAGGCCTGCGGCACGGACTTCGTGGGGACGACGCCGCACGGCTTTTCGGCCAGCTCGCAGGCGGACTGGGCCGCCATGATGATGTTCTTGTTGTTCGGCAGGAAGATGACCGCGTCGGCGTTGACCTTGGCGGCCGCGTCGAGCAGGTCCTTCGTGGACGGGTTCATAGTCTGCCCGCCGGACACCACCACGTCGACGCCCAGCGATTCGAGGATCTTCGCGTTGCCCGCACCGGCGGCCACGGCCACAAAGCCCAGCGGCTTGTGCTCGGCGGCGGCTTCGGCCTCCAGCTTTTCCGTGCGCTCCTCGGACTGCAGCTTCATGTTGTGGATGAACACTTCCGAAATCTGGCCGCGCTCCAGGAAGTACGCCAGCACCTTGTCGGGCGTGTTGGAGTGCACGTGCACCTTGAACTTCGGGCGTTCACCCACGCACAGCTCGCAGTCGCCCATGGTGGACAGGAAGTCCAGCGCTTCGTTCTTGTCGAGCACGTCGGAGTCAACCAGGAACTCGTTGCAGTACGTGTATTCGCTGCCTTCCCAGTCGTTGATCTGCTCGATCTCGACCTTCGGGGCGGCGTCGCGCGCGAATGCCAGCTCGTCGACAAGCGGGCCTTCCTTGCCGGTCAGCGCGGCCACGAAGCTGTCGATGAGGATGGCCAGGCCGTAGCCGCCGGAGTCGACCACGCCGTTTTCCTTCAGCACGGGCAGAAGCTCGGGCGTGCGCTGCACGGACGCGTAGGCTTCCTCCACCACGTAGGCCAGCGCGTCGGCCGGCGACATCTTCTTCTTGCGCGCGTGCTTGGCGGCAGCGGCGGAATCTTTCAGCACGGTGAGGATGGTGCCTTCCACCGGCTTGCGCACAGCTTTGAACGCCACGTCCTGCGCCTTGGCAAGCGCGGCCTCGATAGACTCGGCGTTCACGGCGTCGTGGCCGGCCGAGCCTTCGCACAGGCCGCGCAGAATCTGCGACGTGATGACGCCGGAGTTGCCGCGGGCGCCCATGAGCGCGCCGTTGGTGATGGCCTTACGGATTTCGGCACCGGAAGCGCCGATGGGCAGCTTGGCCAGGTTCGCAACGACCGACTCAAGCGTCAGCGACATGTTCGTGCCGGTGTCGCCGTCGGGCACGGGGAAGACGTTCAGGCGGTTGACCTCGTCTTTTCGCGCGCTGAGGTTCTTGCTGGCGGCCGCAATGGCGTTCACCAGGTCGTTGCTGGTATAAGTGTCAGACATTGATGGGATTCTCCTTCATGAAGGCTGCGCGGTGGCGCGCCGCCCGTTGTCGGCAAAAGCGCTACTTGCGGACCTTGACGCCCTGCACATGCACTTCCACCCCGTCAAGCGGGACGCGCGCATATTCCTTCAAGACGAACGTGACTTGGTCGACGAGGTTTTGCGACACCGTGTTGATGTTGGTGCCGTACTCGATGACCACGTACAGCGCAACGTGCACGCCGGCGTCGGTGGTGGTGACCACCACGCCGCGGCGCAGGCGCGAGGCGGGCAGGATTTTGGCGATGCCGTCGGCTGCCGAAGGTGCGGCCATGCCGACGACGCCGTAGCACTCAAGCGCGGCGTTGCCGACCATGTCGGCCAGGACATCGTTGGCAACGTGAAGGTTGCCGGGAATGGTATCGTTCATGGCGTTCCTTTCTGGCGCGCGAAAACATGCGGGCTCGAAACTTCTTTCGTGAGTATAGCGCATGCATTTGTGCAGACGGTATGCATGCTGCGCGGCTAAAGCCCATATACACGAAAAATTCTTGTGAGGACGTTGAAGCGTGTGCTATAGTATGAGGGCTTTTGTGCAAGAGCGGCTTTACCAGAAGCCGAATGCATGCAACCTAGGTACATGGAGTGATGAGTAATGTCTAAGATTTGCGAAGTTTGCGGTAAGGGCCCCGTCGCTGGTCGCAGCGTCAGCCATTCCCACCGCGTGACGAACCGCTGGTTCCGTCCCAACATCCAGAAGGTCACCATCAAGGACGCTAAGGGTCATGTCCGCAAGGCCAACGTCTGCACGAAGTGCATGAAGGCCGGCAAGGTCACCCGCGCATAAGCGAAACCTTTTCTGGAATCGAAAAAGCCTGCCCGACGGGGCAGGCTTTTTTGTTGCCTTCACGCTGTTTTCCTTGTTGTCGGAGGAAACGCTTCCGTAACGAAAACCGGGACAAAGGGACTGTCCCCTTGTCCCAGTTCGGGCGGTTAGTCGGCTTTCAGGACCAGCATGCGGCCGCAGTTCGGGCAGGTGCCTACGTTGCCCTGGGTGCGCATGTCCACGATGCGGCCGTGGTCGATGGGCGTGCGGCAGGCGCCGCAGCGGTCTTCAGCCAGAAGCGCGAGCGGCACGCCGCCCGTAGCACCGGACGTGCGCTCGTAGAGCTTCAGCACGTCGGCCGGCACGTCGGCGGCAAAGTCGGCGCGCTGCTTTTGCAGCCCGGTGATGTGCTGCTTGAGCTTGCCGCCTTCTTCTACGAACACGTTTTTCGCAGCCTGCTCGGATTCGTCGATCTTCGCGAGAATGGCCTTAACCTGGTTGCGAACGGCGTTGATCTTCTCAAGCTCCGCGTCAGCAGCGCGCATGTCCTCCTCAAGCGCTTCGCGGCGCTTGAGGATGCCCGAAAGCTCCTTCGTGCGCGCCTCGACGCTGCGAAAGTCGCCTTTGACCTCGTCAATCTCGGCCTGCACGCGCTGCGCCTTCTCGGCCAGTCCGTCGTCTTCCTCCGTGATGCGGGCAAGCTTCGCCTCAGCCTTTTCGGCCAGCGCCTCCACTTGCTCGGATTTCTGCTCGACGGCGCGGCGGCGCGCCATGGCGTCAAGGATGACCTTGCGCTCGGGCATGTCCTCAAGCTGCTTGCTCGTGCGGATGACCTGCACGTCGAGCTCCTGCATGTGCAGAAGCGTTGCCAAAACATCCGAATCGATTCTCATGCTGTTCCTTATGATCGGGCGCCTGGCAAGCGCGCATGCCAGGCACGGTTTGCTTTCTGCTATACGCGTACCGCTTCGGGGTACGCCCAGTTGCCTTGCTGCCCCACCACCATGACCAGTTCGTCGGGCACGCCGGCATCGCGCACGCTTGCGGCAAGCACGCGGCAAAACGGCAGCTCGGACGTGTCGTGACCCAGGTCGATGACGGCCATGCCCGCCTGCGACAGGTCAAGCGCGTCGTGGTACTTCACCTCGCCGGCCACCAGCACATCGGCGTGGTTGGCAAGCGCCAGCTTGCCCGTGGGGCCGGCCGAGCCCGTGCACGTGACCACGCGCGAAACGGGACGGTCGAAATCGCCCCACACGCGCGGGGCGCGGCCGAACACGCTGGTGCAGCGCCCTGCCAGCTGGCCAAGCGTCAGGCGCTCGTCGGCCACTGCGCACAGCTGCCCGTAGCCTTTTTCGGCACAGCCTGCCAGCGGCTCAACCACGCCGCGCAGCGACAGGCCCAGCATACCGGGCAGCATGCGCTGGGCGCGCGCGGAAACGTCGAGCGCCGTGTGGAAGTTCATAAGCGCCACGCCACGCTCGATGGCGCGGTACACGCCGGCGCCGGGGTTTTGCGCCACCGATGCCGCGGGCTTGAACGACGTGGGCGGCGTCAGAAACGCCGGGTGGTGCGTGACCAGCACGTTTGCGCCGGCCTCGGCAGCCGCGTCGATGGCCGCCACCGTGGGGTCAAGCGCCACGGCCACGGCGCGCACCTGCGCCGCCGGGTCACCCACCAGAAGACCGGTGCGGTCCCACTCCTCGGCGTCTGCCGCCGGGTATTCGGCCAGAAGCGCGCGCTCGAGCGCGCCCACCGTCAGGCGAAACGTGTGCGCCGACAACGCGCCGGCCGTCATGCAGGCAAGCGCCTGCTTCTTCTCCTTTTTCGATTCCTTCTTCGGCTCGCTGCCTTCGCCGGAACCTTCGATCTTAATCTTCTTCGAAGCCATGTCCATCACGTACCTTCCCATGAGTTTGCGGCTTCTTCGCCACGGCGCGCGGCCCGCTGCCCCGCGCCGACCCGCTTCGCGGGCATTGCTTGCACCTACTACTCTAGTACGATTTCGCGGCGATCGCCGGATTTCGTCGGAACCGTCACGCAACGGTACCCTGCGTCGTACATGGCGCGCAGGCCCGGCATGAGGTTGCGCGCCACCACGGCCGGGTCGTGCGCGTCGGTGCCGATGGTGCACGGGATGCCCGCGCGGAAAAACGTGCGCAGCAGGTCAGGCGCGGGGAACAGCTCGGCGCACGCGTACGTGAGGCCCGACGTGTTCACCTCCACCATGTGCCCGCCGGCGGCCACGGCCTCGGCGGCCTGGTCGTAGAGCAGCTGCAGGTTGAAGCTGGGGCGGTAGCCGAATTTCTTCACCAGGTCGGGGTGCGCCATGCACGTGAACGGCGCCTCGCGGCAGCTGGCCGCTTCGCACCACACCTCAAAGTAGCGGCGCCACACCGCGTCGACGCCCACGTCGTGCCAGCGCGCCTCCTGCGCCGGGTCGTCGAACGCCCAGCCGTCCAGATAGTGCACGCTGCCCAGCACGTGGACAAAGTTGCTGAAATCAAGCACGGAAAAGTCGCGGTCTTCCTGCGCACCCAGCCAGTCGACTTCGCAGCCGGGCAGGACCTCCATAGCGGGGTGCGCGGCGGCGGCCGCGGCGATGTCGATGAGGTACTGCGGCATGCGCTCCCACGGCATGGAAACCTCGTTTGTAGGATCCATGGCCTCTGACATGGGGTAATGCTCGGTGACGGCAATGGCGGAAATGCCGGCTGCCGCCGCGGCGTTCACCAGCTCGGCCACGGTTCCGTGACCGTGGCCCGTGTAGTTCGTGTGCGTGTGCATGGTGACCAGTTCCATGTTCGCTTCCTTTCGGTGTGCTGCCTGCGCGGGCCGGCGGCCGACGCGCGGGCTTTTCGCTGCCCAGATGCAACGGGGCCGCCCTAGCGGCAGCCCCGTATCGTTGTTATTCCCAGTCAAGCACCGGCCCGACCGCCGCGATGAAATTGTTGATGTCGGCTTCGGTGGTGTAGCGGCCCATGGAGATGCGCAGCGCACCGTGCGCCGCGTCGTCGCCGATGCCTACAGCGCGCAGCACGTGGCTTGGTTCGAGCGAGTGCGAGCTGCACGCCGAACCGCCCGATACGCCGAAGCCGCGCATGTCGAAGCGCAGGATGAGCGTTTCGCTTTCAAGCGCGTCCACCAGCACGTGCACGATGTTGGGCAGGTATTCGGTGCTGCCCGGTGCCACGTCCACCGTGGGGTGCACGCCAGGCGTGGCGGCAAGCGCCGCGTACAGCTTGTCGCGCAGCACGGCCAGGCGCTGCGTTTCTGCGGGTTGGTTGGCCTGCGCGGCTTCGACAGCTGCGGCGAAGCCCGCTGCGCCGGCAACGTTTTGCGTGCCGGAGCGCCTGCCCGCCTCTTGCCCGCCGCCAAGCAGGTACGCATCGAAGGGCGTGCGCGCCTTCACGTACAGCGCGCCGATGCCCTTCGGGCCGCCCACCTTGTGCGCGGAAAACGATGCAGCGTCGCAGCCCCAAGCGCGCACGTCAACAGGCGTTTTGCCCAGCGCCTGCGTGGCGTCGGTGTGGAACAGCGCGCCGGCGGCGTAGGCCACCTTCGCCAGCTCGGCTACCGGCTGGATGGACCCGAGCTCGGAGTTGGCGGTCATGACGCTGACGAGCACCGTGTTAGCATCAATCACGGCCGCAAGCGCTTCAGGCGTGATGAAGCCGGCGCGGTTCGGGGCCACGCGCGTGACGCGGAAACCCTGCTGCTCCAAGCGCTTGGCTGGCGCAAGCACGGCGTCGTGCTCGATGGCCGAAACCACCACGTGCGGCGTGAAGTCGCCCGCACCCGCGCGACGGCGGGCGGCCACGGCGGCGTTGGCCAGGCCGAACAGCGCGGCGTTGTCGGCCTCGGTGGCGCCGCTGGTCAAGATAAGCTCGTCGGGACGCTGCGCGCCGAGCGCGCGGGCGATGCGGCGGCGGGCGTCCTCAAGCGCCGCGAACGTGCAGGCTGTTCGCGTTGCCGCCGTAGGCGATGTTGGCGCGGCCGGGCTGCATGTAGGGGGCCATGGCCTGCGCGGCCTCTTCGATAAGCGGCGCCGTTGCGGCGTAGTCAAGGTATACGTAGTTGTCGGGAACCTTCGCCACCATCGCGGCCCTACGCCTCCTTCGCGGCAAGCGCCGCCTTGCGCGCGGCTTCGGCCGCTTGCGTGACCTCGGCGATTGCAGCGGCCGGATCGGCGGCGCCGCACACGGCCGAGCCGCACACCAGCACGTCGGCGCCGGCAGCTGCCACGAGCGGAGCCGTTTTCACGCCGATGCCGCCGTCCACCTCGATAAGCGGGCTTGCACCCACCGCGCGCGCCAGCTCCACCACGCGCGCAACCTTGCGCTCGGAGCCTTCGATATAGCTTTGGCCGGAAAAGCCCGGTTCCACGCTCATAACCAGCACCATGTCAAGCTGCGCCATGACGGGGGCCAGCACCTCCACCGGCGTGTGCGGCTTCACCGATGCGGCAGCCTTCACGCCAGCAGCGTGGATCATCTCGACGGCGCGCTCAAGCTGATAGCCCGCGGCGGCCTCGGCGTGCACCGTGACGATGTCGGCGCCGGCGTCCAAAAACCACGGCAGCTGGTCAAGCGGGTTCGAGATCATCAGATGCACGTCAAGTGGCATGTTCGTGATCTTCTTCAGCTGCTTGACCACGGGCACGCCCATGGTCAGGTTCGGCACGAAGTGGCCGTCCATGACGTCGACGTGCACGTATCCCGCGCCGCCCGCCTCGATGACTTCGATGTCGCGCTGCAGGTTCATGAAGTCCGCCGACAGAATGGACGGAGCGATTTTGACCGGCTCGAACACGCCCGGCTCCTTCCCCTTGGGGTTTTCGTCTTCTTGTGCGTATTCTAGCGCACCGCGCCTGGCCCGACGACGCGGCGCGCGGCAGCCGTATAATATCGACAAGCTACCGAAAGAGGCTTGATGCAACAGAGCAGCTCAACGTACTACACCTATTTCACGCCGGCCGGGCCCATCACCGTTGCCGCAAACGGGTGCGCTATCACGCGCGTTGCCCTTGGCCGCGTGGCGCTTTCGGGCGCGCAGACACCCAGCGAGCTTACCAACCTAGCCGCCACACAGATTCAGGAATACCTCGCCCGCAAGCGCACCACGTTCAATCTGCCGTTGGCCGAGATGGGCACGCCGTTTCAGCAGCAGGTGTGGAAGGCGCTTGCCGATGTGCCGTATGCGCAAACGGTCACTGCTGCCGACTTGGCCAGCCGCATCGGGCATGCCGGCGCGCACCGCGCCGTAGGCGGCGCTGTGCGCGCGAACCCGTTTGCCCTGGTGGTGCCCACGCATCGGCTGGTGCGCGCAAACGGCCAGCCCTGGGGCGAAGGCAAACCCGCCCGCGTGCGCGCCGCCCTTTTGCGCTTCGAGCAGCAAGGGTAAGGTCTTATGAGCAAAAGCTCAACCCCCATTCGATAGCGCCCAAAGGGCGCGTCACCATGTTTCTATGCGCACGTTACGTTGGTCAGCAGCTGGAAAGGAACCCACATATGATCGGCGAAGATATCGAGAAGGATTCTGGCTTCGAGCATCGGCCTGTTTTGGATGTGGCGGATGTGGCGAAGCTTGAGCAGGCTATTGCTGCCGGCGGGACCTCGCTTGCCGAGCTGATGGAACGTGCTGGCAACGCTATCGCAGACGAAGCGCAAGCCCATCTTGCCGGCCCAGCACCCGTAGTGGTGCTCTGTGGCAGCGGTAACAATGGCGGCGACGGCTGGGTATGCGCACGTGCGCTTGCGCAAGCCGGCTGGCCGGTAACGCTGGTAACCCCACGGCCGGCCGAAGCCCTCACAGCCGAGCCCGCGCACAGCGCAGCGCTTAAGGCGCTTGCCGCTGCGCAAACCGACCAACTTCCGCTGACGGTGTTGGTAGCGCCCGACGCTAATCAGCTAGAACTGGAACTTAACGAAGCGCACTGCATCGTAGATGCCATCTTGGGAACAGGCTTTTCCGGTACAGAAGTGCGCGAACCGTACGCAACGTGGATTAGTCTTGCGAATCAGCGCTGCGAAAGCGCTTTGGCTTGCGAACAGGCAGAAGGCGATGTTGCCACCCGTATTGTTGCTGCCGATGTCCCTTCGGGCATGTCGGCCCAAACGGGCCTCGCCGCCCAACCATGCATCCACGCCGACGCAACCGTAACCATGATTGTCTACAAAACTGGATTGGTGAAACCTGAAGCCGCACGATGGATTGGCTCAATGAAGCTTGCGCCCCTGGTGAACAGCATAGGGCGATATAGCGACGCATTATAAAAATCAGTGTCGCGCTTCGCGCTCTTTTCCATGGATCGAGCTTTCGCTCGACTCTACGATTCATGTCGCTTCCGCTTCTGACCAGCAATGAGGCTCAACCTGTAATCGTTTTCGTTTGGTCATGCATGGTTGCGTCTTTGTTCTTGCACGTTCAACTTAAGTAGGTACACGTAGGTCGGTGCGAAAGCTCCGACCTTTTTTGTTCGTGCCCGTAGGCACGTCGCTTTCTTTTATCGCGATTCGACCAACCTACCCGTTAACCGCTTCCTTACTCCTCGCCGTGCATTTCTTTGAGGAATTTGGCCACGGGGGTGAAGAGGTTGTCTTTTTCGGTGAGGCGGAAGTATTTGAGCGGCAGCTGCAGCTTGCGCTTGTCGGCAAGGTAGCGGCCGCCGGCGCGGCGCAGCGGCGTCATCTTGTCGCGCGGGATGTCGATGGGTTCGACCACCAGCTTGCCCGCAACCACCGACACCGTTTTGATGTGATGCTCGTTCGCGAACGCCTTAATGCGGGCTTTCTCGAACAGGTTTTTCGCCGCCTGCGGCATGTCGGGGCGCTTAGCCGTCATGTCTTCGTAAATGTCCTCGACGGCTCCCACGGTGGCCGCGCTTGCGATTTTACGGTACCACAGCACGCGCTCATCGGCCTCGGGCACGTATTCTTCGGGCAGATAGGTATGTCCCGGCAGGTTCACGGTAATGTCGGACAGCGCCGGCGGCAAGCCGTCGGCTGCCTTCAAGTCGCCTTCGCGCGTGGCGTTCACCGCCGAGGCCAGCATCTGCGCGAACAGGTCGAAGCCCACGGCCGACATGTTGCCCGACTGCTCGGCACCCATAAGGCTGCCCGCGCCGCGGATCTCCAGGTCGCGCATGGCAATGCGCATGCCGCTGCCCAAGCCGGTGTGCTCGTCAAGTGCCGTTAGACGCGCCTGCGCCTCTTCGGTGAGGCTAACGTGCTCGGGGAACATGAAGTATGCGTACGCCTGCGTGGAGCTGCGACCGACGCGACCTTTGAGCTGGTACATCTGCGCCAAGCCCAACCGCTGCGAGTCCTCGATGATAAGCGTATTCGTGTGCGGGTTGTCGATACCCGACTCGATGATGGTAGTGGCCACCAGCACATCAAGCTGGCCAGCCGAAAACTCCTCCATCACCTTCTCAAGCGTGTCGCGGTCCATCTGCCCGTGCGCTACGCCCACGCGCGCTTCGCCGGCCGCTGCCTGCACGCGGCGCACCGCCTCTTCGATGGAGCGCACGCGGTTCGACACGTAGTACACCTGCCCGCCGCGAGCCAGCTCTCGCCTGATAGCGGCACTGACCAGATCGGGGTCCCACTCCCCTACGTGCACCTCAACCGGACGGCGATCGTCGGGCGGCGTGAGGATGAGGCTCATGTCGCGCACGCCCGACAGCGACATCTGCATGGTGCGCGGAATAGGCGTTGCAGAAAGCGTGAGCACGTCGATGCTTTCGCGCAGGTTCTTCATCTGCTCTTTATGGCCCACACCGAAACGCTGTTCCTCGTCGATGATGACCAGGCCCAAGTCGTGCGGGTTCACATCGCGCGATAGCAAGCGGTGCGTGCCCACCAGCACGTCCACGCTGCCGTCGGCAAAGCCTTTGAGCGCCGCTGCTTGCTGCTGCGGCGTGCGGAAGCGACTGAGCACCTCGACGGTTACGCCGAACGGGTCGAAGCGGTCTTTGAAGTTCGTGTAGTGCTGCTGCGCCAAAATGGTGGTGGGGCACAGCACCATCACCTGCTTTTTGTCCTGCGTCGCCGCGAACGCCGCGCGCAACGCCACCTCGGTTTTGCCAAATCCCACATCACCGCACACCAGGCGGTCCATGGGCTTCGTGCTGCGCATATCCGCCTTCACGTCCGCGATGGCGGCCAGCTGGTCAGGCGTTTCCTGATAGGGGAACGACTCTTCCATTTCGCGCTGCGCCGGCGTGTCGGGCCCGAACGCATAGCCCTGCGCACTTGCGCGGCGCGCGTACACGTCCACCAGGTCGAATGCAAGCTTCTTCGTGGCGGCGCTGGCCTTCTTCATGGCACGCGACCAGTCGGCCGTGTTCAGGCGCGTGCAACGAGGCGTGGAGCCCTCGGGGCCCACGTAGCGCGTGACGCGATCAAGCTGCTCAACCGGCACGAACAGCTTGTCGCCCTCGGCGTATTCCAGCAGCAGGTAATCGCGGGCCGTGCCGTCGATTTCGCGCCGCACCAGCTCTTTGAAGTGCGCCACGCCGTGTTGCGCGTGCACTACGTAATCGCCCGGCTTATACGGGAACGTGATCTCGGTGATGTCGATGTGGCGGCTCGGACGCGCCGTTGAAGCCCCCTGCGTGTCGGACACGCTGATCATGCCCAGCTTCGCCTTCGGGATGATCATGCCCAGCGGGATGTCCACGTCCACCACGTTGACCACGCCGCGACGCAGGCGGCGCTTCTTCTGGCCATCCAGGTCGTTAGGGTCTTCTTCGGCGTCAAGCCATTCCTGAATGGGAAGGCCCTGGTCCACGAACGCCAGCATCATATCAGCGCGGCTGCGGCGGTTCGGCGCGCTGAACACCACCGTGAAGCCGTCGTCCACCAAGCTGCGCAGGCGCCCGAACAGCTTGTCGGGATGCCCGGCTACCTCCACGCGCTTCACCGGCAGTTCTACGTCCACGTTGCCGCCAACGCGCATGATGGACACGTACGTTGCGCGCTGGCAATCGCCGAAGCTGACCTGGGGCGCCGCCGCAAACAAACCCTCAAGCGCAATGTTCGTCCCCTTCGCGCGCGCTTCAAGCTCCTCCGAGGCGTGCATCATGTCGTCAAACAGGCTGCGCGGCTCGATAAGCACCGACAGCGCGTCTTTGCGCAGATACGAGCCGAGCGTTACCGGCTTTTCATACAAATACGGCAGCAGCACGTCGCTGCCTTCGAAACGCAGACCGCCCTCGGCGTTTTCCAGATGTTCCGCCACCTGACGCAACGCCGGGTTCGTGCCTGCTTGCGCCGACAACTTCTTGCGGGCGCGAGCCAGCCCCGATTTGCTGCAAGAGAATTCAACGACCGGATAGATTTCCACCTGCTGCAGACTTGAGATGGTTTGCCCCGTGGATGGAACGATACGGCGAATCTCATCGAGCTCGTCGCCGAAGAAATCGAGCCGCACCGGATACGTGAGGTTGCCCGGGTACACGTCGATGGTGCCACCGCGCGTACAGAACGTGCCCGGGCCATCAAGCTCGCCCGTGTTCGCAAACCCGCGCGCCTCAAGCGCGTGAATCAAATCATCGAACTCGTTGATGCCCGCGGCCTGTGCGCCCGGCATGTCCGCAAGCTCGAAGCCAGCGGCAAACGTCAGCGGCGCGGCAGCCTTCGCTTCCGCCGGCGGCAACATGCGCAGCAGCGCCCGCGCGCTGGCAACCACCACCACCTGGCGCCCCGTTTGCAGCGCGTGCGCTGCTTCCATGCGGCGCGCGATGGTGGCCAAATCCGCCGGCTTTTTCGCAAACGGAAGATCGGCGCGCTCGGGGAAGCGCAACACCTTGTCTTCGCCAAGGTAGGCCGATAAGCTGCGCGCAAACGTGATGGCCGCCTCTTCGCCAGCAACTACCGCCAGCGTGGTTTGCGGACGATGCGAGAACCGCGCAGCAACCAAAAACGGGCGCGCGCTATTCGCAACGCCAAGCGTGCCGTCGCCGGCGGCATCCAACTTGCCCCAAAACTCGTCCAAGCACCCCGAGCGCTCCAACGCGAATCGTAAGCTGTCGATGAGCATGCAATTCCTCCCGCAAACGCATATGCGCTCCGCCTCAAGCTTCTTGGCAGACGCGAAAAGCCGCGAAGGCCATTCCTTCGCGGCAATAATCTTTGCATCAATGTATCATGCGCCGCCCGGCCACAACGCCTCACTTGAAGAGGCGCACGCAAAATACAACATTTGTTCGTGTTTTAAATCCAACCGAAATGTTCCACCGCGCGCAAGATTCCATCTTCGTTATAGCGCGAAGTTACATAATCCGCCTTCTGCTTCAGCGGCTCCCCACCATTGCCCATGGCGATGCTTGTCCACTCGGGAATGAACATATTCAGGTCGTTATAGCCATCTCCGAAGACAACTACGTTCTTATAGGGTGCTCCTATAATGTCACACAGCTTCTTGATTCCTATAGATTTGTCGGTAGGTTCGCAGAAGACGCACTGTGCGTCATAGCGCGTATGAGAGACAGAACCGAAGTCCACCACATGCTCGTCTTCGGGCGCTAAGGGCACGAACATCTTGTAGATAGTCGACAGCGAGTCGATGCTCAGACTAGGTGCTACAACAGTGGGTGCATAGGCATCGGAAGACGCCATTTCGAACGCTTCACTGCGGCTATAGCGACGCATTACGTTTTCCGTCATCACAGCCCAAGGAATGCCCTGAGCATCAAGTCGATGGAGCAAATCTTTGCACGGACCAACCGGCATGCTTTCCATCCAAACAAGCTTCCCATCAAGGGTTACAGAGTTGCCGCCATCGGCAACCAGCGTGGTGATGCCGCACGATTGCACGTAATCAAGCGCGTTCGCCTGAAGACGGCCCGTAGCCAATCCAACGAAATGGCCAGCCTGCCGCAAGCGCCGAATTGCTTCAAGGGCACTAGCCGGAATGGTCTGCGTCAAAGGCACCGCAAGGGTGCCGTCGTAATCGAAGAAGAAATACTTCTTATGCATAGCTATCGCTTTCGTACGGAAACATAATTCGCCAACAGTGTATAGCAGCAAGGAACAAGAGCGACCATCTTAAGAAGTTCAAGAATTGCAAGTAGCAAGAATAGATGGCCATACGGCACAAAGAATTCGAAGTGCTGGTTTTGTTATACGTACAACAACATCCATACAACAAGGAATTGCCGAATAGTAATGCGGATAAATACGCAAAGAAAAAGCGAGCAATGTAGAGCTATTAGAGGATGCCTCGATATATTGAAACCCTGAAACAGCAAAACAGCCAAAGCAAAAGCTTGCAAACCTGCAAGCTAAAATAGAAAGAAGCCCAGCAGAACGCAGCGGTATACTTGCTCCAAGCACACGGAAAGGAGCGCCCATGCCGCGCGAATTGATGAAGGACAAAAAGGAACGCGCGCTAAGAATTGCCGAGCGCATGAACGAGCACTACCCCGCCGCCGAATGCGCGCTACACTACTGGGGCGACCCGTTCAAGCTCACCATCGCCGTGCTGCTGTCGGCGCAAACCACCGACAAAGGCGTGAATAAAGTAACGCCGGCGCTGTGGGAGCGCTACCCCACGCCCGAAGCGCTTGCGCAAGCAGAAATCGCGGATGTCGAAAGCATCATCCGCACCATCGGTTTCTATCATGCGAAAGCCGCAAACTGCATCAAATGCGCACGCATGGTGGTAACGGAATTCGGCGGCGAAATCCCCCGCGATATGCAACTCATGCAGAAGCTGCCCGGCGTGGGCCGCAAAAGCGCCAACGTAGTGCTGAACGAAGCATTCGGCATTGTTGAGGGTATTGCGGTGGACACGCACGTGTTCCGCATCGCGCACAAACTGAAGCTGGTAGGCCCATCGGCGGACACGCCGCAGAAAACGGAAACGGCGCTGCTGAAACTGTATCCACGTGATTATTGGGGCCCCATCAACCACCAATGGGTGCTGTTCGGCCGCGAAACGTGCATCGCACGGCGTCCGAAATGCGAGACGTGTTTTCTCTCAGACCTCTGCCCCAGCGCCGGCAAAAAATAAACATCCACAACAGAGCAATGTGCCCGAGCCACTCGTAGCCCTCAACCAAAGCGCAGGGCAACCGGGCAAATCTTCGTCAGTGCCCATCGCCTTTTGCAGACCACATGAAGTAACCCTGTTCGGGTGTCGCTTCCGCGCGCGCACCTCTCTACAATAAGCGGCATTTCATGACGCACGACCGCGAACGGCCGCGCATAAACCGCGAAAGGCATCTTCATGCAAGCAAATGAAAAGCTCAGCGACACCAACCTGTTGGTGCGCCGTTGGATATCCTATTGCATCGGACTGTTTCTTGTGGCCCTGGCCATTTCATGCTCCGTGAAATCAGGCCTGGGCATCTCGCCGGCATCATCAATGGCCTACGTGGCGGGCCTTGCGAACGGCTGGTCGATGGGCACCTGGACCGCCATCTTCTACACGAGCTTCGTGGTGCTGCAGATCATCTTGAAAGGCCGCGCATTCGAACTGAAAAACCTCCTGCAGGTGCCCGTGTCAATGGCGTTCGGTGTGGTGGTAGACTTCACGAACTTCCTGTTCTCGTTCGCACCCGACCCTACAAATTATGCGGCGCAGCTGGGATATCTGGTGCTCAGCCTTATCATCATGGGCTTCGGCTACGTGTACTATCTGCCGCCGAACATCATCGCGCTGCCCAGCGAAGGCGTCATGCAAGGCATCAGCTACCGCTTCGGCCTGAAGAATTCCACAGCGAAGCTGATTTGGGATCCGCTCTGCGTCATCGCCACGTTCGCCATCTCTCTGACGTGCCTGGGCGGAATCGTAGGCATTCGCGAAGGAACCATCGTAGCCGCGTTTGGCAACGGACTGGCACTGAAGATCTTTATGAAGCTGTTCAAAGAGAAGCTGTCCGATCCGCTTTTAGGCGTGAAGAGCACAAGCGTCGTGCAAGCCGCACAAGGACAACTGGGGTAGCCCGCGCAGAAAGATAGCTACGTGAATGAAATTCGCGAGCGATTCTAGAGACTCGAAAAGCATCGATTAAGACCGATGCAAGGAAATCCAAAACCCGCAACACGCATCCACGGACACAAAACCGGTCAAAAGGCCAAAGCTGTGGAGAAGCGAAGGCTTTATTCGTGCCGACCTGGTATAATGGTGTTTGTTGGATTGCAAATCGCACCAACCGAGCAGCCCTCCACCAGCATTTTGACCGGCGCGTCTGCCGCCACTGCAACGCACTCAAGGAGGCTTCATGGCCAACGTCGGCGATACTGTCATCTTCAAACACCACGTGTGCACCATCGCGGAAAAACGCGAAAAGTATTTCGACAACAAGGACTATTGGGAGCTGCACGCCGTATTTGAACGATCACTGAAGCTGTTCGTCGCCTGCGATGCCGCAAAACCGCCCATCATGCGCCCCGTCATGCAGAAGCAGGAGGCGCTTGACCTCATCGATTCCATAGCCGGTGCTGAACCGGCAGACGTCGACGACAACCTGCCCGCAACGGCCAACACGTCGTCGCTCAAGCAACGTCACGTGAAGGAGACGTACGACGCATACCTGAAAACGCTGTCGCCAAAGGATCTGGTCCCTATCATCAAAACGTGCCACGAACGCACGCTGGCCCGCGAGGAAAACGGCCACCAGGCAACGGCGGTCGACAAGAAGTATCTGGACCTTGCGGAAGGCTTACTGTGCGATGAGCTGGCCATTTCGTTGGATATTCCGCGTGAAAAGGTGCAGGACTTCCTGGTGAAGCGCATTAAGGAAGCGGAAGCCAAGCTGAACGCGTAGGGTTCGCGGTTGAGTTAAGAATTTGGCAACGTGCTTCGCGCTTTCTACTTGGTGTCGAGCTTTCGCTCAACGCTACGAAGCAGACCTGCGGATATAGCCAGGCTAGAAGTAAAACACTTGCATAAAGACACCGTAGGGACGAGCGAAAGCTCGTCCCTTATTAGATAACGCCCAGAGAGCGCCACTATTAGAAAAGCGCATATATGTAAAGTTGAGGTTTTGACTCCGGCGAACCGAATGTCAGCACATGCTGCACCGATTTCGTAGGGTTGAGCGAAAGCTCAACCGTTCATATACAGCGCCGTAGGCGCGTCACACTTGGGTCGAGCTTTCGCTCGACTCTGCGATTTTAGTTGCAACGTTATACCGTCCCCGGCATTACTCTTCGTTGGCGAAATCACGCTTCTCGAGAGGGCTCCCTAACCTTGCCAGTTCACCGGCAACAACATCTACCAGCAAGGGAAGCGCTTTATGCACAGCGGGCGTGAGGCCTTCGGTGGCTTCTGCTGGTGACGCGTTCTCCACTTGCATGCCTAAGCACAGGCCTTCGGCTTGATAGCCTAACAGCGCGGCGGAATCGAACAAGTCGATCAGCTTTAAATCGTGCAAGCTAGCGGTGATGCCTACGTGGCGCGCCATGGCGTCGGGAGCGTACCGCAAGATAGTACCCGCAGGTTCACCGGAATCGTCCACGGCGTCTACCGTCAGAATCACGTCAAACTCGCGCACACGGTCGATCATAGCCAGCGACAAACACCCCAGGTCAAGCAGTTCAACGTTTTCAGGAACGTCATACTGCGCAACCAGCGCATCGTAAACCGCAGGTCCAACACCATCGTCAAGCATCAACCGATTGCCAACGCACAGCACCGCAATGCGTTCCGGCCGCAAGTCAACAGGCACCGCTTCGCTACTCAGCACATATCCATGCAACCCCCAGCCCTCATGCCGAGGAGCATCATCGTAAGTCAGCCCCTCGCCGCCAGCACCGCAGGCATCCTCAAATCCCTCGCCATTCGCAGAGGGTACGCCAGCGAACGCGGCCCCACGCTCACGCAGCTCATCACCAACCGCACGTCCATCACATTCGCAAGCCATACGCTACGCCCCCAGCCCGGGACGAATCATCAGGTTGTACCAGGTGGCAAACCCGATCATGACGCAGCCGATCACCACGCACACCACGGCCCAGATGCGCTCGCGGCGCACGTACGTCTCCTTCGAAACGCCGCGCGCAACCGCACGATGCGCGGCAAGCGGCTGGCTGAGCCGCGCAAACAAAAACGTCACCGCAACCAGCACCACGCCAACCACAACGGCCAGCACCATCGAAAGCGTCGTCCGCTGCGAATACGCCGCGAAGAACGAGTTATCGGCAAACAGCCACAGCGGGTAGAACAAAATGGTCACCCAAAAACCGTGCGCCGGCCCCCAAATGGGCGGCAAAAACAGCGCGCCGATGTTCCAGCGCGGAATCCCCTCAAGAAAGCGCTCTTCAGCGGCAATCTGCTTATCAGTCAACTCAGCCATGAATCTCCTTGCATAAGGCCAAACCCTCGCAGCACGAAAAAGGCCCGGCAGCGCAAACGCGGCCGGGCCTTCGCAGACCACAAAAGCGAACTAGTGCTTCTCGCCGTGACCCAGATCGTCCTCACCGATGATGTTGTGGATATCGGGGTCGTACACCAGGCCGCCATGCTCCTTATGGAAGAACATGAGCAGCGACGGGGCAATGCCTTCGACGTTGGCCAGGTACACGTGGATGAACATGAAGCAGATGAACACGAACATCATGAAGTAGTGGATGATGCGCATGCTCATAAGCCCGCCCACCAGGTTGGTGCCGGCAGCGAACAGCGGCAGGTCAGCCGTGGGCACCCACAGAGCGCAGCCCGTGTAGAACATCAGGATGATGAGCACGGGGATAAGCAGGTAGCTAATCTTCTGCGGAACGCCCAGCTTAGCAGCCAGCGGGTGATCCTTCTTGAAGAACAGATAGTACTTGATCCACTGCGGGCCCTGATGCAGGTTGTCCTTCTGCGGAAGCCACGTCTTGTAGTCGGTCACCTGCTTGCGGGTGCCGCCAGTCGGCGAGGACTTCACGATGAAGGCCATGATCAGACGCGCGATGCAGTTGATGAACAGCACGAAGCCAAAGAACACGTGAATGCCGCGAGCCATGGACTCAAAACCCCAGAAGAACGGGTAGTGAATGTAGAAGCCCGTGAAAATCAGCAGGATCATGGCAACAAGGTTGATCCAGTGCGTGATAACGAACGGCAGCGGATGCGCCTCGCGATAGTGTGCCAAATGCGCCATGTTACTTCACCCCCCAAGGGCTCGTGACGGTCTCGAAACGCTTGCCCGTGGCAGGCTCGGAAATGTGCACCGAGCAGGCCGTGCAGGGGTCGAAGGAATGCACCGTGCGCAGCGCATTGATGGGCTTTTCGATGTCGCCCACCGGCACGCCGATCAGCGCCTCCTCGAGCGGGCCGTGCTGACCCTTCTCGTTCTTCGGAGCCAGGTTCCACGTGGACGGAATGATGATCTGATAACCCTGGATCTTGCCGTCCTTGACCGACTCGCTGTGGTAAAGCGCGCCGCGCGGAGCCTCCCAGAAGCCCGTGCCGTCGCCCGTGGTGGTGGAAGGAGCGCGGAAGTACTCGGAGTCACCGGACTTCACGGCCTCGATGAGCTCGTCGACCCATTCCTTCATGCACGTGGCGATGTAGAGCGTCTCGATCTGGCGGATAGCGGTACGGCCGAGCGTGGACTGCGCGATAGACAGGTCGCCCGGATGGCCCAGGGCCTCCAGGAACGCGTCGACGTGCTCCTTCACGAACGGGACGTTGCGCTTGTAAGCGGCCAGAATACGGGAAAGGCTGGTGGCCTCCATGGAGTTGCCGTTGTACGACGGGCACTTCACCCACGTGTAGCGGTCGTTCACGTCGTAGTCGGTGTACTCCGGCTCGGTGGTGAAGTTCGGCGCCTGGTAGGTTTCCGAACCCTTGTACCAAGAACGGCCGACCCACTCGGCGATGGCCTTCTCATCCGGGTCGGTGAGGTTGAGGTTCTCGTCAAGCACGCCGGAGGGCAGGTAGCGGTTCGCCATCTTGAAGTCTTCGCGTTCGAACACGCCCCAGGCGATGTAGCGGCCCGGGCCCTTGCCCCACTGCAGGGCGTCGGTGTAGTACGGCGCGATGGCCAGCACGTCGGGGATCATGGTAGCTTCGATCCACGTGTACAGCTCGTCAACCAGCGCCTTGAGGTCGTCAAGCTTCTGGTCGGTGGGCACGAACGCGGTGCCGCCGGGACGCAGCGTCATGACGTGGGGCATCTTGCCGCCAAGCAGCGCGGAAATCTGGGAAGCCTTGGCCTGCATACCCAGGGCCTCCAGGTAGTGCGCCGTGCAGATAAGGTCGAGCTCGGGCGGCAGCTTGAAGCCGGTGCCATCTTCAGCGTCGAACCAGTTGCCGCTGAAGATGGACAGCTGGCCGTTCTCGGCGAACTGGGACAGATGCTCCTTCAGGGCGGTGAAATCGCTGTTCGTGGAAGTGCCGGCCGCGCGCGCCAAATCCATGGCGTCGGCGGGGTTGGCCTTCAGGGCGTTCAGCGGGTTGACGTAGTCAAGACCGGCCAGGTTGTAGAACCACAGGATGTGGCTGTGCAGGAACTGGGCGCCTTCAAGGATGTTGCGGATGATGCGGGCGTTATTGGAGATGGTGATGCCATAGGCCTTCTCAGCAGCAATGGAGCTGGCATGGGCGTGGGACACCGGGCACACGCCGCAGATGCGCTGCACGATCTGGGCAGCGTCTTCGGGCGTGCGGTTCTCGACGACCAGCTCGATGCCGCGGAAGCAGCCACCGGAAACCCAGGCGTCGGAAACCTTGCCGTTCTCAACTTCCATCTCTACGCGCAGATGGCCCTCGATACGGGTTACGGGATCGATTACGGAACGCGTCATGGCTTACCTCCCTCCCTTGGGTGCATTCGGGTCGTCGTGGCCCGTGTTCTCCTTGTACAGCTTCTCGCGCTCGGCCTCGGAGATCTCGTACGTGCCGACAGACTTGTCGGGGTGCTTAGCATCCCAGGAGCGCTTGGGCTCGAAGTCCGCGCCGCCGTCCATACGGCCGGTGGCCTTCATGCCGAAGCCGTGCACAACCAGCGCAGCGGCCAGAAGGCCCGTGATGCCCACGGCGACGGTGGTGGGCTGCACGTCCCAGTCGCCGATGTGCAGCGAACGGTGACGCTTGATGAACGGGGTGTTCACCTCAACCCAGTTCTGGCCCGGGTCGTTCGGGTTGGCCTCGCAGCAGCCGATGCACGGAGCGCCGGCCTGCACGCACCAGCTGCGGCGGTCGTTCCACATGACCACGCCGCAGTTGGACTTCGTCTGAGGACCGCGGCAACCCAGCGGGTACAGGCAGTAGCCCTTCTTCTCCTCTTCGGAACCGAACTCGTAAACGAATTCGCCGTTCTCGAAGTGGCCGCGACGCTCGCAGTTATCGTGAATGGTTTGGTTGAAGATGCCGGCGGGCTTGCCCTCGGAGTTGAGGTCAAGGTCAGCGGGCTTGAGCTTCATGAGCACGACGTCCACCAGCACGCTGGTGAGCCACTCGGGGTTGGCCGGGCAGCCGGGGATGTTGACGACGGGCACGTTGATGCCGGCCTTCTTGAGGTACTGCTCGACGCCCATGGCGTTCGTGACGTTGGGCTTAGCACCCATCCAGCCGCCGTTGACGGCGCACGAACCCAGCGCCACGACGGCGTTGGCGTTCTTCGCGCCCTCGATCAGGTGCTCCGTGCCGGGCTTGCCCGCCACGCGCAGGGCGTTGCCGCCCCAGCCCTCCTGAATGGCGCCTTCGTAGATGAGGATGTAATCGCCGGCTTCGATGGTCTGCTCCTTGGCTTCCTCCATCGAGTAGCCCGCGGCTGCGGACAGCGTCTCGGAGTAGTTGAGCGAGATCATGTCCAGCACCACTTCCGCGGCGTTGGGCGTCTGAGCCTGGGCGAACGACTCGGTGCAACCGGTGCAGGACGCGCCCTCGATCCAGATAACCGGATAGAGGTTGCCCTTCGTGGCGCCGATGACGGACGTCTCGAGCGCCTGGGCTACCTGCGGGACCGTCAGCTGCGACAGCCCGGCTGCAGCGGCCACGGTGCCGCACAACTTCATGAAGTCGCGGCGAGTAACCCCCCTGGCCTCAAGCATGTTCGCAAAAGCGGACATTGTGGCCTCTCCTTCCATACGCACACCTCCTTTTAGGTGTCTCTCGTCTGGTCTTTTCCGTTAGACCAAGTTTTGCACGAGGAGTGAAGATGTGCGACAGAAGCGCACGCAAGCGATGCCGTTCGCCCTGTAAATGGCGCTGTTTACCCGATAAAACATTGCGCCACGCGGTCAACGGATAGGACACTTGCCTTCATATATAGGTAAGGCCCTGAACTTCCCGATCATTCCCATAGGGAACGCCAAGAGGCTCGAACATCCCTTTTGCACGCTTGTGGACCCAGCACGCAGAACATGCTGTACGCCGATTGACGATGAAGTCGCAGACCCCCATCGTCAACCGTCTCCACTCCAGCGCCGTATCTTATCACGGCATTTTTGATTCAGAACCGTTATCATATCTTCGCGACAATAATTAACATTTTTGCATAAAGGAGACCGTTCACATGAGTGAAGCTACCGCTCCCTCGTTCGCCTATCTGGGCCCAGCCGGCACGTATCATGACGAAGCGGCGCGCGCGTTCGCGCATCGGCTTGGCATCGAGAACCCCGAGCTTGTCGAGTGTCCGTCGCTTTCCGAGGTGTTCGATTGCGTGGACCGCGGCAGAACCGAGTACGGCGTTGTTGCCACGGAAAACGCGCTTGAGGGCCCGGTGACCGCCACGCTTGACAACTTCGCGTTCCGCTCCAGCGCCACCATCTTGGGCGAGCACGTGCTTGACATCCACCACTGCTTGATCATGCACCCCGACGCCACGCGCGACGATGTGAAAACCGTTGTCAGCCACCCGCAGGGCTTAGGGCAGTGCCGCCGCTACCTCAACGACAAGCTGCACGGCATCCCCACCATGACCGTGGCGTCCACCGCCGACAGCGCGCGGCGCGCGGCGGCCGACAAGTCGGTGGCGGGCATCGGCAACGCGTTCGCGGCCGAGCTGTACGGCGCGCGCGTGGAAGAGGCGTGCATCGAGGACCACTTCGGCAACCAGACGTCGTTCGCGCTTATCGGCCGCCAGGGGCACGTGCCTGTGCTGACCGGAACGAAGTTCAAGACGTCGTTGGCGCTGTTCCTGCAGGCCGACCGCCCCGGCGCGCTGCTGATGATCCTGTCCGAGTTCGCCTACGCGGGCATCAACCTGGTGAAGATCCAAAGCCGCCCCACGAAGCAGGCGCTGGGCGATTACATGTTCTTCGTGGACATCGAAGGCTCCACGTCCGACCTGGAAGTGCAGACGGCCCTGAACTGCCTGCGCCTCAAGCTGCGCGAGGTGAAGGTGCTGGGAAGCTACCCCGTGGAGTAAAGGAAGGATCTCCCGTCACGTCCCAAAACGTAGGCCCGAGCGAAAGCTCGGGCCTCATTAGATAGCGCCGCGGGCGCGTCACCAATTTCCTAAAACGCAATAACTCCCAAATGCTCCAGCAGAATCTTCACGCCGATCAAAATCAGCACCACGCCGCCGACGATGGTGGCGGGCTTTTCGAAACGGGCGCCGAAGAAGTGCCCCACGGCAACGCCGGCGAAGCTGATGACGAACGTGGTCAGGCCGATGATGGTGATAGACGGCACGATTGCCACCTGCAGAAACGCGAACGTGATGCCCACAGCCAGCGCATCGATGGACGTGGCGATGGCCAGCATCAGCAGCTCTTTGAGGTCAAGCTTCTCGTCGGTTTGGACGCCTTCGTCCTCGTCGTCTTCGTGGAAGGCGTCCCACAGCATCTTGCCGCCCACGAACGCCAACAGGCCAAACGCAATCCAATGGTCGATCGGCATGATGAAATCGGTCAGCTGGCTTCCCAGCGCCCAGCCGATAAGCGGCATAAACGCCTGAAACCCGCCGAAAAACAGCGAGATGACCGCCGCCTGGCGCATGTTCAGCCGACTCATGCCCAAACCCTTGCAGATGGAAACGACGAACGCGTCCATAGACAGCCCCACGCCGATCAAAAACAACTCAACGAAACCCACGATAGTCCTCTTGCCTTTCATCCAACCCGCACGCGCCTACCCCCGTAAGCGCCATCACGCGAACAGCTTGCCGCCTTCTTCGCGGAAAAACCCTTCGCGCGTCAAATCCGCCACGATGGATGCGAACAGCTGCGGGTCCACCGCGTCGCGCCCGGCGGCGCGCTCTTCGGCGTCAAGGCGCTTCGCCGCCTGCCCAAGCGCAATGCCCGGGCATGCCAGCACGATGCGCACCAGCTCGGCGCGCTTCTGGCGGCGCGACCCTTCGAACGCCGACTGGCGCGTATAGTGCGCGCTGCGCCTTGACGGGTTCGTGACCTGGGACTTCAGGTGCGCTCCCACGTCAAGCAGCGCATAATACCACGCGCGAACCTCGCCCGCCGGCGGGCAGCACGCCGCCACCAGCGGCTCAAGCTGCTTGTCGGGCACGGCATCTTCATCGGGAAACAGCAGGTGTAAAAACACCGTGCGCACGTTCGTCTCGATGTACACGGCGCGCTGGTTGCGCGCGAACGCCGTAACGCCCGCCGCCGTTGCCGGCCCGATGCCGGGAAGCTGCTGCAGCGCGTCAACACCCACTGGCAGCGCGCCGGCTTGGTGCTGCGAGCACTCCTCGGCCGCGCGCTTCAGCGCCAAGGCGCGGCGGTTGTAGCCAAGCCCCTGCCACTCGGCCAGCACGTCGGCCGGCGCCGCCGCAGCCAGCGCATCGGGCGTGGGGAACATGCCCATGAAGTGTTCCCAGCGCCCCAACACGCGCTTGACCTGGGTTTGCTGCAGCATCACTTCGCTGACCAGCACCCCGTAGGCATCGTCGATTCCCCGCCAGGGCAAATCGCGGTACAGGCGCGTGCCCTCGGAGCGCACGTGCGCGCAAAACTCCTGCTGCGACAAAGCAGCGCCCGCGGGCCACACCGCGGACGCTGCCAATTGCTCGATATCTTTGCGGGCCACGCGCTACTCCGCGTCCGCAGATGCCGCCGCAGCAGAAGCACCGGCAGCCGGCTTGCCTTTCGCCGCAGCCTTCGCGCCCGCCTTGCCGGCTGCGCCGCATCCACCGCATGCATCCACCGGGCACGCCATGCGCGCCCGCGGCGGCGCTGCCGCAATGGCCTGCTTGATGGCGGGATGGCGCGCACCCTGCTCCATCAAATCCTTGAGCGTGATGGAGTCGAAATACGCGTTGAGCAGGCTGTCGGCGCCCATCCACAGCTTGTTGTACGAGCACCCGCCGCGACGCTTGCAATACTCGGAATCCACCGCGCACAGCGACACGCTCACCGGACCTTGCACGGCCTCAAGCACCTCAAGCAGCGTAATCTGCGCCGGGTCGCAATCAAGTGCCAGGCCGCCGCGCGCGCCGCGCACCGTTTTGATAAGCCCGCCTTTCACCAGGTCGTGCTGAATGCTGCGCGCAAACGCATACGGGATGTCCTCCTGCTCGGAAATGTCGGAGACCGACACGTACTGGTCGCCTCGCAGGTAAGCCGCCTCCAAAATGCGCAACGCGTAGTCGCACCGCCGCGTGATGTCCATTACTGACCCTCCCCCTTCAACAGGTCGTCTAAATGATCGAGCTCCCTCCTAAAGTCATCGATCACCGCTTGCTCAAGCGCTTTATATTCCGCCGACTCGAGCGGCTGGTAGGCAGCCAGCTTGTCGAACAGGTTGTCCGTGGTCACCGGAATGTAGCGGCGCTGCATGAGGCTGTCTTTGTACGCCTCTTCGATAGCTTCGCGCGCGGCCATGTACATATCGTAGCGCGGCATGCCCTTCGAGTACTTCACCAGCACGTCGCGATCGACCCCGCGAATGGAAGGATGCTCGCGCGCGATGTCCATCCAGATGTCAGCGCGCTCCTTGTCGTTGGGGTTGTCGATTTCGATGGCGGAAAGCGGTCCGAGCAAGTCGAAGAAGAACGGGTCGATGTCGTTTCCGGCCGCGGCCGTGCACAGCACGAACACGTCGGGGTTGTCGGCCGAATTGCGGATAAGGTTCACCGCCTCGCGCGCGCCGCGCGACAGCGTGGACATGATCAGCCCGCCAAGGTCTTCAGGGGCGTCGAACACCGGTGCCGACCACAGGTCGATGTCCTCGATGACCAGCACGCCCGGCTCCTCGAAATCGTTGTGCGCCTTGTTGAGCTTCGGCTGGCGGTCGGCCTGCGCCATGACGCACAGCACCGGCATGCCCTGCATGTTCTCCTCCATGCGCATGCGCAGCACGGGAAGGTCCAGCTCGCCGACGGTGGCCGTCATGAAGCGGTTCGCATCCTCGCGCGCGGGGCTGCGCATGAGCAGCGCGTCGCACGCGGGCATGCGGTCAAGCCCGTGGCGCACGTTCAGCTGTTTGACCAGCTCTTGGAACGCCGGGTCTTTCTGCATGCCGATGCCGAAGGCCGACATGTCGGCCACGGCCTGGTCGAAGCCGACCAATTCCTTGTACGTGACGTGTTCCATGGACGACAGCACCTGCTTTTGCTGCGCGGGCGGCATGCCGGGGGCCGCCGGACCTGCCGCAGGCTTGCGCGTCGGCGCAGGCGCGCCACCGGCCGCAACGGGCGCCGGCAGCTGCGGCGCATCTTCGGGCGCTTGATTGGCAGGCACTTCGGGCACCTGCGGCGCCGGGGCGTCTTCGCGGCGCGGCGCGGGCATGTCCGTAAGGTGCTCGACGCGCAGCAGGTGCGCATCGCCGCCGATGATGTCCTGCGAGATCATGTCCGTCATGTCCTCAAGCTCATCGCGCGACAGCCCGAATTCTTCAAGCTTCGAAAGCGCCAATTCCTGCAGCTGCTCAGCGCAGGCGGCCACCTCGTCCGACGACAGGTACGGCTCCATGCGCTCGAACACGTACTCGGCGATGCTGCGCTCTTTCAGGCTGCACGCCAAGCGCCACGCGCGCTTCAGCCCGTCGATGGCGGCCTCCGTGGGCACGGAATCGTCCGCCGCTTGGCCGCGCTCGAACGCCGCCAGGTACAAATGTAAGGCCAGCATCTGGTTGCCCTGCGCCACCGCGGCCGCGGCACGCGACAGGTATTCGCCAACCGAGCTGTCCCGATCATCGTTTTGGCTGGGCATATTGTTCATATTGCTCTCCAGCATCGACCCAACCCCCTTCAGGTAATTAGCTATAAGTCGGTAACATTTTAGCGGATACGCGCGCCTGTGCATAAGCGCGCACGAAATTGAAACAATCCCGCAAACCCCAGGGCGCACGCGACCTGCGGCGTTTCCAAGCCGTTTCCGAAATCAACTATCTGCAAGAGGGAATAGGCGCGCTACCACTCAAGCACTTGGTAGCCGCGTTCGCGCGCGGTGCGCGACAACGGGCGGTCGGGGCACACGGCGAACGCCTGCTTCGCGGCGGCAAGCATGGCGCGATCGGAATGGTGGTCGCCGTAGGCCGCCTCAAGCTCCCAGCCGCCCACGCCCCACTTCGCGTTCGCGAAACGGCGCAGCTCGATCATCTTCTGGTCGCCCTCCACCGGCGAGCCTTCCACTTCGCAGCCATACGTGCCGTCTGGGTTGACCTTCATGCGCGTGGAAATCTGGTAGTCGAACGGCAAATCGCGCATGGCGCGCACCACAATGGGCTCGAACGTGGCCGACACGCACACCACCTTCACGCCCTGCTCATGCCACTGTTCCATGGCCTGCCGCGCCACCGCACGCACGCGCGGCCCCACGCATTCGTCGTAGAAGTCGTACAGGAACTGGTCGACCTTCTCCACCGGTTTGCCCGCAAACGCACGGAACACCAGCCCGCGTACCCACGCCTCGTTCTGCGGCAGGCGCAGCTTGTACGCCGCGCCCCAAAGTCCGATGCGCAGCACCACCGACGGGTTGAGCATGCGCCGGCGCACCAGAAACTTCACCAGAATGACCGGCGAGTTGCCGTCAAGCGCCGTTCCATCGAAATCAAACGCGGCAAGCCGCACCGGGCCTTCCCCCGTGCGGCTTGCCGTTTGCTGCGTATCGTTTTGTGCGGTCATACTTTGCACGCGCTTTCGCTTCATGCCGAAACGGGCCGTGCGACCTATTCGCGCTCCTCGTCTTCGACGTTGTCTTCGAACTGAGAATTATACAGTTCCGCGTACGCACCGCCAAGCGAGAGCAGCTCTTCATGTGTGCCTTGCTCCACAATGTCACCGTGCTGCAACACCAGGATAAGGTCGGCGTTTTTGATGGTGGACAGCCGGTGGGCAATCACGAACGACGTGCGGCCGGCCATAAGGTTGTCCATGGCCTTCTGGATGCGCTCCTCGGTGCGCGTGTCCACGCTTGAGGTCGCCTCGTCCAAAATCAACATGCGCCTGTTGGCCAATAGGGCACGCGCGATGGTCAGAAGCTGACGTTGACCTGCGCTGATGTTGGTGACATCCTCGTTGATCACCGTGTTGTAGCCCTGCGGCAGCGTGGTGATGAAGTGGTGCACGTACGCGGCGCGGGCAGCGGCTTCCACCTCCTCGTCGGTGGCGTCGAGCTTGCCGTAGGCGATGTTGTCACGCACGGTGCCGTTGAACAGCCATGTGTCCTGCAGCACCATGCCGAACTGGTCGCGCACGTCGGTGCGGGAAAAATCGCGCACGTCGGTGCCGCCGATGCGGATGGCGCCCTCGTCAACATCGTAGAAGCGCATGAGCAGCTTCACCATGGTGGTTTTGCCCGCGCCCGTCGGGCCAACCAGCGCCACGGTCTGGCCTTCGGCAACCTTCGCCGAGAAGTCCTTGATGATGGGCTTGGCGGGGTCGTAACCGAAGTGCACGTGGTCGAACTCCACGTCGCAGGGCACGTCGGCCGCCTTCGCCTTCGGCTGCTCGGACTCAAGCTCGGGCTCGCCGAGGAAGGCGAAGATGCGCTCGGCCGCGGCGGCCATCTGCTGCAGCACGTTGCCCACCTGCGACAGCTGCGTGATGGGCTGCGTGAAGTTCTTCACGTACTGGATGAACGCCTGGATGTCGCCGACGGTGATGGCGCCCTGCACGGCAAGCACGCTGCCCACCAGCGCCACGGCCACGTAGCCCAAGTTGCCCACGAAGCTCATGACGGGCATCATGAGGCCCGAAAGGAACTGCGACTTCCACGCGCTTTCGTACAGCTTGCCGTTCGTCTGCCCAAACGTTTCGGCCACGGCGCCTTCCTGGTTGAACGCACGCACGATGGCGTGGCCGGAAAACGTCTCTTCCACCTGGCCGTTGATGGCGCCAAGGCTGGCCTGCTGGGCGCGGAAGTACTTCTGCGACGACTTCACCACCGCGGCGATGAGCACGAGCGACACCGGCAGGATAAGCACGGTGATACCCGTGAGCAGCGGGTTGATGGACAGCATCATCACCACTACGCCGATAAGCGTGGTCACGGACGTGATCAGCTGCGTGACGCCTTGGTTGAGGCTTTGGCCAAGCGTGTCAACGTCGTTGGTGATGCGCGACAGCGTGTCGCCGGTAGACGTACGCTCGAAATACCCCACGGGCATGCGGTCGATCTTCTCGGCGATGGCGCGACGCAAGCCGTAGCACGTGCGCTGCGACACGCTCGTCATCATCCAGCCTTGCACGAAGCTGCACGCGGCGCTAACGACGTACAGCGTCAGCGTTGCCGCGATGATGCCGGCAATGGCGTCGAAGTCGATGCCGCCCGTGCCGCCCACTTTCGCCACGATGCCTTCGAACAGCTCGGTGGTGGCCTGCGAAAGCACCTTCGGGCCCACGATGTTGAACGCTGCCGAGCCGATGGCGAACACGATGGCGCAGATGAGCGGCACTTTGAACTGGCCCATGAAGCGCAGCAGCTTGCGGATGGACCCCTTGAAGTCAGCGGCCTTCTCGCCCGGCATCATGCGCGCGCCCGGGCCGTGCGGACGGCGTTGCGTTACCTTCTTCAAATCCTCGCTTTTCCCGCTCATTTCGCATCACCCCCTTTCAGTTCCGCTTCCGATAGCTGCGACATGGCGATCTCGCGATATTCCTCGCACGTTTGCATGAGCTCGGCGTGCGTGCCGCAGCCAACCACGCGGCCTTCGTCAAGCACGACGATGCGGTCGGCGGTAAGCACCGTGGAGATGCGCTGAGCCACGATGACGACGGTCTTGCCCGCCAGGCGGCTGGCCAGCTGGCGGCGCAGCGCGGCGTCGGTTTTGTAGTCAAGCGCGCTGAAGCTGTCGTCGAACAGGTACGCGCGCGCATCGGTGGCAAGGGCGCGGGCGATGGCCAGGCGCTGCCGCTGGCCGCCGGAGACGTTCGTGCCACCCTGCGCGATGGGCGTGGACAGGCCTTCTTCGCGTTCGCCGATGAACTCGGACGCCTGCGCCACGTCGGCCGCCATGCGGATGCGCTCTTCGCCGGCATCTTGCGCGCCGTAACCGATGTTGCTGGCGATGGTGCCGCTGAACAGGAACGCCTTCTGCGGCACGTAGCCAAGCTGGGCGCGCAGCGCATGCTGGCTGACTTCGCGCACGTCGACGCCGTCGATGGTGACGCTGCCCGACGTGACGTCGTAGAAGCGCTCGGCCAGCTTGAGCACCGTGGACTTGCCGCTGCCCGTCGATCCGATGATGGCCGTGGTCTTGCCCGCTTCGGCCGTGAAGCTGACGTGTTCAAGCACGCATTCGGCGGAATCGGAGTAGCGGAAGCTCACGTCGTTGAACGCGATTTGCGCGCCCGGTGCGGTCGCGGCGGCAAGCTGGGCGTCTTTGGCCTGCTCAGGCACCGGGTCGGCGATGGAGGGTTCGCAGGTGAGCACCTCGTCGATGCGCTCGGCCGCCACGTTGGCGCGCGGCAGCATGATGGAGATCATGCCGATCATGAGGAAGCCCATGATGATGACCATGGAGTACGTGATGAACGCGATGAGGTCGCCCGTTTGCAGCGAGCCCGCGTCGATGGCGTGGCCACCGAACCAGATGATGCCCACCGACACCAGATTCATGATGAGCATCATGAGCGGCATCATGAACGTCATGACGCGGTTCGTGAAAAGCTGCGTTTTCATCAGGCGCGTGCTCGCCTCGTCGAAGCGCTCCTCCTCATGCTGCTCGCGGTTGAACGCCCTCACGACCGAAAGGCCCATAAGCATCTCGCGCGACACAAGGTTCACGCGGTCGATCAGCTTCTGCATAATCTTGAACTTCGGCATGGCGACCTTGATGAGCACCACGAGAATAAGCGCGATTGCGAGCACGGCGACGATGACGATCCAGCCCATCGAGAGGTTGGTGCGCGCGATCATGATGACGCCGCCTATTGCGAGGATGGGCGCATAGAGAACCATGCGCAGCAGCATCACGGTAACCATTTGCACCTGCTGGACATCGTTGGTCCCACGCGTGATCAGCGACGCCGCGCTAAACGATTGAATCTCGGCGTCGGAGAAGGTGACGACCTTGTCGAAAAGCCGCCCGCGCAGAGATCGACCGACCTTTGCCGCGGTTCGCGACGCGAGGAAGCCGATTGCGATTGCCACGACCATGCCGAGCGCGGAGAGCATGAGCATCTTGGCGCCCGTGAAGAAGAGATAGTCCATCTGCATGGCGTCCATGTCGACACCCAGCTGCTCGTATTCCGCCCGAGCTGCGGCGATGCCTTGCTGCGCGATAAGCGTATCCGCCATATCGCCCAACGACTCACGAGACTCATCGAGCATAGACATCACGTCGTCTTTGCTCACAAGCCCGGCATCGAACGCTGCTTTCACCTGGTCAAGGTCGAGATCGGGAATCTGGTCGGCATAGTGGACGACGGAGAGCGGAAGCGCCATCATCTCGTCAAGGTCCTCTCGCTGATCATAGCCCACCTCGGTGAGGGCATAGTCTCCGCCTGCGGTCTCGTCGTACGCCTCGGCGAAGAGCTGCTCGTCAGATTCGGGCAGCATCATCTCCACGAGGTCGTGGGTGCGTGCGGACAGCTGCGACGCGGACGCGTGCTCCACACCCGATTGTTGGATTCCCACGTCAACGATGTCGGAGGTGTACCTCGGAAGCGACAAGTCGCAGAAAGCCTGCACGGCCAGAAGCACAACGATAAGCAGCACCGCGATTTTATGATGAGCAAGGTTTTTGGCTATTCGCATCGCTCGCCGCCTTCCCCCGAACTGCTTTCTGCGAAAGCCTCTTGCGAAGGCTCCTTCCGCGTAGAATCGCCCTTAAGCTCGCAAGGTCCCTCGACATAGGCGCTCCAAGGGTGGGTGCTCTCGAAGTCGGACAAGCGCTCGGCGATGCGAGCGAACTCACGCGCGTCGTCTGCCCCGAGGAACTCGAGAAGGTCCTCGAGGCGGCGATCGTGCATACGCCTGTTCATCTGCTCGTATTTCCAGCCGAGCTCCGTCAAGCGCACCGTGACGCCGCGGCTGTCGCCCTCGTCGCGATGCCTTGTGATGAAGCCCTTCTCCTCAAGCGACCTCAATGCCTGCGACGTCGCACTCGGAGTGTTGTGGCCACGCTTGGCGATATCGCCCGACCGGACGCGCTTTCCGTCAGACATAAGCTGCGAAATCGACATCAAAACGAAGCCCTCGGCCGGTGTGATGCCCTCAGGCAAAGGCCGGTGCGATCGGCTTTTGCGCACGCGCCTCGTGGCCTCAAAGAGCCGCTGCTTCAATTCCTCAATGGATTGTTCCACGCAGCAAGCCCCTTTCTTCCTCATCTTTTCCATCCTAAATATTTTAGCTGCGAAAATATATCACAGCTAAAACACTCTGCAAGGAATAAATGGTTCAATGCATCTTTTCATCAAACATGTGCTACCCTTCCGAAACAACCACCAAGGAGAGAGCCATGTCGAAGCAAAAGGAAACGAAAACGAACGCCATGAGGGAAATCGAGGCCGCAGGAGTGCCCTTCGAGAGCCATCTTTTCCCATGCGAGAAGGCACTTTCAGGCGTCGAGGTGGCGAAACTCCTCCAGCAGGACCCAGATCAAACCTTCAAGACGCTTGTCACCGTCGCGAAATCGGGCGAGCACTACGTGTTCATGGTGCCCGTCGCCGAAGAGCTCGACCTGAAGAAGGCGGCAGCAGCTGTCGGCGAGAAGGCCGTGAGTATGCTAAAGTCGAAGGAGCTCTTGCCTCTGACCGGCTACGTGCACGGAGGATGCTCCCCCGTCGGGATGAAGAAGCTGTTCACGACCACCATCGACGAAACGGCACAACTCTTCGACACGATCATGTTCTCGGGCGGGCGCATCGGGTGCCAGGTCGAGCTTGCCCCGAGCGACCTCGAAAAGGTCATCCCGCTTCACTACGCCGACATCACGGTAAGCTAGCCGCATCGCGCTGGCAAAACCCGCAGCAAACGAAGAGAGCCTGCCCGCGCATCGACCGAACTGCGCAGGCAGGCTCTCTTTTTCTTACCAGTGCGACACCACGACGTCGCCCGCAGAGCAAAGCCCGTGCAACTCGGCAGCCTTGCTCGTCGGAAGGTTCACACACCCATGCGACCCCGCGCCGTCCCGATATCGCGTTCCGCCGAACGCGTATTGCCAGCTGGCATCATGCAGGCCGATCAAATTCCCGACGAATGGCATCCAGTAGGTGACGGGCGTCTTGTACTTCGATCCGTCATCGTTGGTGCCCTCGAGCGTCGATCCGCCCGAATTTGAGTTGATGACGTACACGCCCGTGGGAGTAAGACTTCCCGAACCGCCGCGCGGCTTGCCGCTCACGATATCTGATTCCCAGATAACCTCGCCGTTCTCGTCGAAGAGGCACGCATGTTGCGCCGACAGGTCAATATCGATGTAGCGAGCGCCCCAATCGCGACCGCCGACCCCGTTCCATGCGCTCGCGGTCTGGCTGCAAGGCAAGTCAGCCTCGCCCGTCTGGTCAGCCTCGATCGCCGCCTTCGCCCAATCGAAGAGCGCGTCGCGGTCGACCTTCCAGCCATACGAACCGCCCGACACGCTGAACTGCGCACCGTCCGCGCGCGTGTAGGAGCGCGTGGAACCGACCGTCGTGTAAGCCGAGGCGACCTCGTCCGCCCAGGCGCCGAGCGCGTCCTCGTTCAACGACACCGAGCAATCCTCCCCGATCGAGATGCAGGGACCGATAACCGACGCGTCGAACACGAGGGCGCTCTTCCCCGCCATCATGAGCTGCACGTTGGCGAGGATCATGCTGTTCGCCTGCGACGTCGCATCGATCACGCGCTGGTCATCCGAGAAGATCGTCGGCTGCGAGAGCGCGCGCTCGTCGAGCACGACCTCGCTCTCGAGCGTGGCGACGGCCCGCTCCACGTCCTGCATCACCACGTCGGTGTTGATCTGCGTGCCGTACTTCTCCTTCACGATCTTGAACATCTTCGCGTCCTCATCGAACGCCACCGTGGCGTTCACGGGAGCTTCCGTGTTCTCATTCACCGCGTCGATCGCCTGATGGAGCTTGTCGGCAACGCCGGACTTGTCGAGGGTAGCGACAAGGCTTTCAGTCTCATCGTGCTCACGGAACACCTCAACCGGCCAGGCCCATTCGTTCGCCTGCGCGAACATATCGCTCACGATCTGCTCCGCGTTGAACCGCACGCCCGCTTCATCAGCAGAAAGCGTCACGTCCAAGCCGTCGCCATGAACGCGCAACGAGTACTTGTTGATTCCCTGCTCGAGGACCGATGCGACCTCGTCGGGCGTTTGGAAGGAAATGTCGGAAGAGCCGATCGTCGCCTTCGGCCAGAAATGGCCTGAGAAGACGGCAACCCCCACAAGGTAGACGACGAGCAGGACCCCGAAGACGACACCGAGAACGATTCCCGCAATGCGGGCAGCGCGAGGCTTGCTGCCGAGAGTCGGCGCGTCGGCGATTTCGGGGGCAAACCCGTTGCCGTTATGCGGCGCTGGGACGCCAGATGTCTTCATGCCCGCAGGAACCACAGGGGGAATCGCCTGGGTCTTCCCGTGCGAAGGCGCAACTCGAGGCGGCTCATTGGGAGCCTTTTTGGCGTGTGCTACATGTTTTCCGTGGGAAGGAGCGGGTTGCTCGTTACGTTTGGTCATTCCTGATTCATCCGGTTCAGCTTGCTTCTTATATCCGGCTCATTGTAGCAAGAGAACCCGCCTTGGCAGGACACGTTCTGGCACGTTGCACGAATACTTGACGCACGGCCCAAAAGTGAGCGGAAAGCCAGGCTTGTCGTCCTAATCAAAGCCGCGGAAACAAAACAGGCAGACCCGTTTTCGGGCCTGCCTGGCATGTTGTGGTGGAGGCGCGGAGAATCGAACTCCGGTCCATACTATATTCTCGCTGAGGCTCTACAAGCTTATTTCGCGTTCGGGTTCAAGGCCGTCTCGGTCCGCGAACTAACGTTGCCGACCCGGATCGGTTCAATCTTTACCAAAGCCATACCGATTACGTGCTTTGATGCAGTCCCCTAAAATGACGTCGCGCCCGAGTCGGGGACAACCCGGGGTTGACGTGCCAGGTGCTGATTAAGCAGCCATGGCGAGCGCAGGAGCGCTCTGATAGTTCTTCTTGCCAATTAACTTGACGTTACCCCTGTTTTACGTGGCGAGG
>OLPG01000098.1_pt1 | contig 82793 bp, 94 predicted proteins | sample 1672311 | NCBI WGS metagenome assembly OLPG01 (sample SAMEA3136670, study PRJEB25190) | human gut metagenome | biome: human gut; feature: human-associated habitat; material: faeces | place: Austria | collected 2013 | reverse complement strand
ATTGACCTTCTGGTCATGCCGCCGAAGTTGAAAGGCAGATTGCCGCTCTGGCGGGCTTGCAGCGTCGACTGGTTACGCGGTTTGGTAAAACCGCGTAACTAACAAACCTGGGTTTTACCGATCATGATGTTGAGGATCTCGACGTCAGTATCTTTCATACCCACACGGCCCACGTAGCCCATGCTGGCGATTGTCTGCTCAACGGTATCCTGGATCAGGCCCTCGCCGGCGCGGAAGCCGCGACCCTGCATGGCCATATCGTGGCCCAGAATCGCCGCATCAACGGCAGCCGAGATCTTGGCGGCACAGCTCGCCTTGGCGCCGTCACACACGATGCCGCCCACGTTGCCAAGCGTATTCGAGACCGTCGCGCCAATCTGTTCGCGCGTGCCACCGCACAGCCAGGTAATCGCAGCGCCGGCGCCGCACGCAGCGCAAATAGCACCGCAAAACGCCGAGAGTGCACCGATATAGCTCTTGATATGCACGGCGATAAGATCGGACAGCATCACGGCGCGCACCAGGCGCTCGTGGTCGCAACGCAGGAACTCAGCATACTCCATGACGGGTAATGCGCAGGTAATGCCCTGGTTGCCCGAGCCGCACACAATGGCGACCGGCAGCGCGCAGCCGTTCATGCGGGCGTCAGATCCGGCAGCAGCACGGGCACGGGCACGGCAGGCGACGTCATCGGCACGAGCGCCCAGCAGCGTACGGCCCACCTCGGCACCCCAAGCGTGCGCGAGACCCTCGGCGCTGATCGCACCGTTCAGCTCAATCTGGCGCTCAACGGCAGCGCGGGCGCCCTCAATGTCACCGTCCTCGACAAAGTCGATGATGGACTCCATCGACATGGGCGTGTCAGCGCTATCTGCCGCCCGCTCGGCCACGACGCGCTCGGCGCAGGCGGCGCACTCCCCCGCTGACTTGCCGCACACCGGAATACCGTCGAGTGTATGGCACGTAACATTAGTGTGGTGGTCGGTAATCTCGACGACCGCGGTATGGCCCCCGGCCGTGGCAGTCACCTTGATGTAGAGGTTGGGCACGCCCTCGACAAGCGACACATCGCAGTAGCCGGCATCGGCGAGGAGCTCGGCCACGCGAGCACGGTCTTCATCGTCAACGCTCTCGAGCACCTCGAGCGCGCTCTTGGCGTCGCCGCCCACGGCACCCAGCACGGCCGCCGCCTCAATACCGTGCATGCCGCCCGAGTTGGGCACGGTCACGCTCTTAACGTTCTTGATGATATTGCCCGAGCAGGCAACATCCATATGATCGGGTTCGCAACCGAGCGTCTGGCTCGCCAGCGCCGCTGCATAGGCAACGGCAATGGGCTCGGTACAGCCGAGCGCGCAGACAAGCTCGCGGTTCAAAACATCGCAAAACGCGGTATCACGAAGAGAATCGGTAGGCATAGGTATCTCCTGCTTGCATAACGGGCTGGGCTCTCAAGAATGGTCAGTTCCTTTATTTGATAACAATGCATCAAAAACCGCAACCATGGTTCCGACGGACGGCGCTTAAGCGCAATCTGACGGCATTAATTCATGAAAAGCTAGTCTTGTTGCATGCTAAAGCGTTTGACCAAAAAACGCCCGAGCGTTTACGCAAAAGTCGCGCTATCATGCAGTCGAACGCGGTAAACACCTTTAGCATTTGCGCCGCACAGACCAGAGAGGAACCATCCATGAAGATCGGTATCGGTAACGACCACGCCGCCGTCGAGCTCAAGAACATCATTTCCGAGCACCTGAAGGAGCGCGGCTGCGAGGTCGTGAACTTTGGCACCGACACCTCCGAGAGCTTTGACTACCCCATCGCCGGCTACAAGGTGGGTAAGGCCGTTGCCAACGGCGACGTCGACCTGGGCATCCTCATCTGCGGCACCGGCGTCGGGATTAGTCTGGCTGCCAACAAGGTCGAGGGCGTGCGCGCCGTCGTGTGCTCCGAGCCCTTCAGCGCCAAGCTCTCCCGCATGCACAACAATACCAACGTGCTCGCCTTTGGCGCCCGCGTCGTGGGCTCCGAGCTCGCCAAGATGATTGTCGACGAGTGGCTCGACGCCGAGTTTGAGGGCGGTCGTCACGAGCGTCGCGTTAACCTCCTCAACGAGATCGACCAGACCCGTGGACTCAAGGTCGTCGACGAGGCCTAAACAACTCAGTGCCACAAGCTAACAGCAGGGGCCCGCTCGGAACTCATGACCGAACGGGCCCCTTCATAGATTTTGGAATAAAAGGGCGCCGCGGATGGAGTTCCGCGGCGCCCAAGCCACACGCTAACAGCTTTAAGGAGTCAAAGCTGGTTTAGCCAAAGAAGCGCTTGATCTCAATCTCGGCGTTCTCCAGGCAGTCGGAGCCGTGGATCACGTTGGCGTTGACATCGACGGCAAAGTCGCCGCGGATGGTACCAGGAGCGGCGTCAAGCGGATTAGTAGCGCCCATGAGGGTGCGCATCTTAGCAACAGCGGAGAGACCGGAAACGACCATCTTGACGACCGGACCGCTCGTCATAAAGTCACAGAGACCGCCAAAGAAGGGCTTGTCGGCCAGATGGGCGTAGTGCTCCTCGACGGTAGCGCGCTCGAGCGTGGTCATCTCCATGCGCTCGATGACAAGGCCGCTGCGCTCGATGCGAGCAACAATCTCGCCGATCTTGCGGTCGCGCACGGCGTCGGGCTTAATCATGATGAAGGTCTTCTCGATAGCCATAAGGTAGCCTTTCAAGTAGGTTCGCGCGTGCCCAAGTCCCATTCCGGCACCCGCCTGGACTGCATCGTAACAGAGTTTTAGCTGCAGTTAAACAAAAAGCTGTTTATTGAAACGTTGCAATTTATTGAAGCGTTCCATATGTGTCACTTCTGTTTCGAAGCCCGATTAGAGTACCATCCGACCGCCCATCAACCGCATCGAACAGAGCAGACGGTCGGTTGCCACCCGCGAACGTATCCCCTTCACAACCTGCCCAAAGGTCCTACAGAAGTTCTCGACAAGCCCCTCCCCCATAGCAACAAAATACGGGCGCCCGCAACAGAAGGCGCCCGTAAAGCAAAATACGATTCCTCAATAAATGGCAAAAACGGCTTCAGCCAAACCTCTACTTTGCCCCGTGGCCCATCTCGACGACCTTGGTCAGCGATCCAAACGCGCCCTCGTCGGCCACGAGCTGTGACTCGGCACGCTGCAGCTGCGAGGCAACGGCGGCAGGAGCGGTACCGCCCTCGGTCGTGCGCGCGGCGACAATCGACGGGATGTCGAGCGCCTCGGTAATGTCGCGCTCAAAGAGCGGGCTTGCCTCCTGGAACACCTCAAACGGCAGGTCCTCAAGATTACAGCCGCGCTTCTCGCACATCAGGACCAGATGCCCCACCACGGCATGTGCCTCGCGGAACGGCAGGCCACGCTTGGCCAGGTAATCGGCAACATCGGTGGCGGCAAGGTGTCCCACGCCGCACTCGCGCGCCATGGCATCCTCGTTGACGGTCCAAGTCGAAATCATACCGGCCATAACGGACAGGCACTGCATGAGCGTATGGGCGGTATCGAGCGCGCCCTCCTTGTCCTCCTGCAAGTCCTTGTTATAAGCGAGCGGCAAGCCCTTCATGGTCACGAGCAACTGCACCAGGTTGCCGTACACGCGACCGCTCTTGCCGCGGATAAGCTCGGCAAAGTCGGGGTTCTTCTTCTGCGGCATGATAGACGAGCCGGTGGAGTAAGAGTCTGAAAGCGTGATAAAGCCAAATTCGGAGCTCGACCACAGCACAATCTCCTCGGAAAGACGCGACAGGTGCATCGCCATGACGGAGCCGGCGTAATGCAGATCGAGCAGGAAATCACGGTCGGAAACCGCATCGAGCGAGTTGGGGATCACGCCCGCAAAGCCAAGTTCGGCAGCCGTCATCTGGCGATCGAGCGGATAGCTCGTACCGGCAAGCGCGGCAGCACCCAGCGGGCAGTTGTCGGCGGCATCAAAGGCGGCCTCCAGGCGCGTAAAGTCGCGCGCGAACATCCAGGAATACGCCAGCAGATGATGCGAGAGCAGCACGGGCTGAGCGTGCTGCATATGCGTGTAGCCCGGCAGAATCACCTTGTCGTACTTCTTAGCCGCATCCACCAGCACATGACGCAGCTCAAGATTGGCCTCCATGAGCTCCTTGGCAAGCGCCTTGACGCCCAGGCGCGTATCGGTCGCCACCTGGTCGTTGCGCGAACGCCCGGTATGCAAGCGCTTACCGGCCTCACCGATGCGACGCGTCAGCTCGCTCTCGATGGACATATGGATGTCCTCGTCGTTGATATCGAAGGTAAAGTTGCCGGCATCGATATCCTGTTCGATTCCGGTCAGGCCCTCGGCGATCGCCTGCTCGTCCTCGGCACTGATGATGCCTTGGGCGGCCAGCATCTTGGCATGCGCCTTAGAGCCAGCGATATCCTGCTTATAGAGATGCTTGTCGACCGGCAGCGACGCGCCAAACTCCTGCGTGACCTCGGCCACGCCCGCCTCAAAACGACCGCCCCAAAGAGCCATGGAACCGTCTCCTTTCTCCAAATACCAAAACAAGCGCCCAAAGCAATGCGCCATGTCGCTAAAGCGATTTACCAACCGCTAGTTTTACACATTCCCCGCTGCGCGCAGGGCCATGTAGCTAATTTGCAAAGAAGTGACGCACCATGCACTTGGCACCCAACGTCTCCCTCCGGATGTTGCCCTGCGAACCGTCAATCCAAGCCTTCAGGCTCATGGGGACCTCCTCCACCTTGGCGGTGTCGAACTCGGGGGCAAGAGAAAGCAAAGCGTGTGCAATGGCGTCAAACATAGTAGGTACTCCTCATATATATAGGCGCAGAGCCGCCAAATTGATAGAAGGAGCCCCGCCGGACAACCCCGGCGGGGCTCGGACTCAGCCGCAGTCGCGGCATCATATATGCGGGCGGAACGTAGGGGCCACCGATGTTAAGAAGTGTCAGCAAGCATAACGAAAGGTAGGGACCCCATGCGCCCGTTATGTATCACGCGGATGGGCCGCGCGGATACCAAGGGAAGGAAGACTTAAGCCTGAGCGGCAGCAGAGCTGGGACCCTGGACCTTGGCCCACGTCTTGAGCGACAGCGTGTCGATTTCGATAAAGCCGGCGCTGGCCTTCTCGTCAAACGTGGTGTCGCGGTCGTAGGTAGCCAGACCGTAGTCGTAGAGGCTGAAGGGGCTCTTGCGGCCGACGACATGGCAGTTGCCCTTAAAGAACTTCAGACGGACGGTGCCGGTCACGAACTTCTGGGTGTCGGCCATAAAGGCATCGAGCGCGTTTTTGAGCGGGCTATACCACTGGCCGTTGTACACGGCGGTCGCCCAATCCTGCTCGAGCTTGATCTTGGTCTTGAGCAGGTCGCCCTCGACGCAAATGTCCTCGAGTGCCTTGTGGGCGGTGATGAGCGTCAGGGCTCCGGGAACCTCATAGCACTCACGGCTCTTGAGGCCCACCAGACGATCCTCGACCAAATCGAGGCGGCCAAAGCCATTGTCGCCGGAGATCTTGTTGAGGGCGATGACGATCTCGGAGAGCTTCATCTTCTTGCCGTCGACGGCGACGGGCTTGCCGGCCTCAAACTCAATCTCGGTATACGTCGGGGTGTCGGGCGTGTCCTCGGGATTCTTGGTCATAACCCAGGCGTCATCGAGCGGCTCGTTCCAGGGATCCTCCAGGTGGCCGCACTCAATGGCACGACCCCACAGGTTGTCGTCGATGGAATAGGGGTTGTCGTTGGCACCCTCGGGAACCGGCACGTTGTGGGCGTGTGCGTAGGCGACCTCGTCGGGACGGCACTTCAGATCCCACTCGCGAACCGGGGCGATAACCTTAAGCTCGGGGTCGAGGGCCTTGACGGCAGCCTCAAAACGAACCTGGTCGTTACCCTTGCCAGTGCAGCCGTGGGCGACGTAGGTCGCGCCAAACTCGTGAGCGACCTCGACAAGCTTCTTGGCGAGCAGCGGGCGGGACAGGGCGGAGAGCAGCGGGTACTTGTTCTCGTACATGGAGTTTGCGGCGATGGCCTTAGTCAGGAACTCATCGGAGAACTCGTCGCGCAGGTCGAGCACCTGGCAATCCAGAACGCCCAGGTCGAGGGCCTTCTGCTTCTTGGCGTCCAGGCCGGTCTCCTCCTGGCCCACATTGCCGCAGACACAAACGACATCGAGATTCTTCTCGTCCTGGAGCCACTTGACACATACGGATGTATCAAGACCACCGGAATATGCGAGAACGACTTTTTCCTTGCTCATGGCTGTTTCCTTTCGCCCTTGGTAGCTAGTTAGAACATCGGTCAGTTGCAAGTCATTTCAAGGTCACATACCGTGCAATATCAGGTTAAATAGCAAAAATCAGCACATACATGCCCTAGAAACATGCAGCAATGTCGTGCTAAAACCCAACGACCTCAAAATGACTCTGTTGAGGCAATTCGCCCCATGCGGACAGAGACGATTGTTATCGTCGTCGGGAAATTGCGCGCTGGCGTCGGATGGCATTGTCTGCAGTGGTGATGATCTTTACGAACTGCATCTGCCTCTCCTTTCACGTATCGCCGGGCGCAATTCAAATATCGCAAACGGTACCTTTTCCTCGGTAAGCGGCTCTTTTGCCGTCTCCGTTTTCGATGTTCGCTATATTACGATAAAGTGCACGCTGCGCAAGCGACAAATTCAAATTTCTGAAAAGTTTTTTCATTACTTTGTGAATGATGATGCAAACGCGCGCCAATCCTGCGAAAATACGGCCGACTACGAGTTGATGGTTATAACGTCTGAAACAATCTCGAAACGAAAGGCTCGCTTTTATGCAAACTTACGAATCGGACGCCAATATCGGAAACATTAAGCTCATCGCCGTCGACATGGACAAGACGCTGCTGACCGACGAGCGCGTGTTGCCGCAGGGTCTTGATGAGCGCTTGGACAAGCTCGCCGACGCCGGCATCGTATTCTGCCCCGCCAGCGGACGTCCAGCCCCCAAGCTCGAAGAGATGTTCGAGGGCATCAAGAACCGCCTCGCTTTTTGTCCCGACAACGGAGCCTGCGTCATCTATCGCGGCAACTATATCTATAAGAGCAACATCGATGTGGCGCTGTATCAGCAGGTCTTGAGCCGTGCCTCGGAGGACCCGCGCGCCGTTCCCGTCCTGTGCTGCTTCGACGAGTTCTACGCGCTTGCCCGCGACCATCAGTACCACGACGAGATCAGCGTCTACTACAACACAATCAACTACGTCGACAGCTTTGAGGGCATTGATTCCGAGTCCAACAAGATTTCGGTCTTCTTCCCCGGCTACGACGCCGAGCCCGCATTCCGCGAGACCTATAGCCCCGAGTTCTCGGACAAGCTCTACGTCACCAACGCCGGGCGCGAGTGGATCGACTTTATGAACCTGGGTGTCGACAAGGGCGCCGGCGTCGCGCACCTGTGCGAGCACCTGAGCATCGATATTGCCGATGCTGCCGCCGTGGGCGATACCTACAACGACATCCCCATGCTCGAGCGCGTCGGTCACAGCTTTATCGTGGACAATGCCGAGGAGCACATGAACGCGCACGCCAAGTGGCGCATTCCGAGCAACAACGACGGGGGCGTACTGACGCTCATCGACGCCATCCTGGCGGCCCGGTAGCCATCCCATCGGACCTGGCCGGGCGGCACGGGTTAACTTTTCGCTCGGTCAGGTCCTGCGCAAGACGAAAGCCACATTAAGTGGCTTTCTTTGCGTGCGGAATCTACGAAAAGTTAACCCGTGCCGCCCGGCCAGGTCCTAGGTTTACTTGCTTGCCGCCTAGATGGTGTCTTGAGTGTCTAGATACTTAGCTGATTTTTTGGAATGAAGGGGGCTCCTTGTTGGCAAGGAGCCCCCTTCTGGTTTGGTTACTTTGGAACTGTGGGCGCTTCCCTATTTGGCGTCGGCCCAGGTTATGCCGGTGCTGGCTTCGGCGATTAGGGGGACGCGGAGGTCTACTACGTGTTCCATGACGTCGCGGACCATGGTGGTTAGGCGCTCGACTTCGTCGACGGGGCACTCAAAGTCCAGTTCGTCGTGTACCTGCAGAATCATGTGGGCGGCAAAGCCTTCTTCTTCCAGGCGGCGGCTTACGCGGGCCATGGCGATCTTGATGATGTCGGCGGCGGTTCCCTGCATGGGGTGGTTCATGGCCGTGCGCTCGCCAAAACCGCGGAGTTGCGGGTTTTTGGCCTTGAGCTCCGGAATATGACGACGGCGGCCGTACATGGTCTCGGCGTAGCCCGTCTGCTTGGCACGCGCCACCACGTTGTCGAGGAACGTACGCACGCCTGGATAGGCCTCGTAGTAGCGGTCGATCATGCCACGCGCCTCGGCCATCGAGATATGCAACGACTGAGACAGGCCGTAGGCCTGCTGGCCGTACACAATGCCAAAGTTCACGGCCTTGGCGCGGCTGCGCAGGTCGGGTGTCACCTCGGACACCGGCACGCCAAATACGCGCGCGGCCGTCTCGGCATGGAAGTCCTCGCCCTCGTTAAAGGCACGTACCAGATGTTCATCACCCGAGAGATGCGCCAGCAGACGCAGCTCGATCTGCGAGTAGTCCACCGCCAAAAAGACACTGCCCTCGCCTGCCGAAAACGCCGTCTTGACGGTGCGGCCCAACTCAGAGCGCGTCGGGATGTTCTGCAAGTTCGGGTCGCTCGAGGACAGACGCCCCGTCGCGGTGATGGTCTGGTTGTACGTGGTGTGCACACGACCGTCACCACGGCGCAGCGGACCTAGCGTGTCCAGATAGGTCGACTTAATCTTGGACTTCTCACGCCAGTCCAAAATCAGACGCACGACCTCGTGGTCGCGGGCAAGATCGCTCAACACCTTGGCGTTGGTCGAATAGTAGCCGCGCTTGGTCTTCTTGAGGCCCTTGGTCGGAAGCCCCATCACATCAAACAGCACGTGCGAGAGTTGCATGGGGCTGCCGATGTTAAAGGTCTCGTCACCGGCAAGGTCGCGAATGCTTCGCTCGACCTCGGCAATCTGGGTCGCCAGACCCTCGGACAGACTGTGCAGGCGGTCGGGATCCACGAGCATGCCCGCGCGCTCCATCTTGGCAAGCACCGGCACAAGCGGCATCTCGATGCCATCGAACACGTTGACGGCGTTCTCGCGGGCCATGCGGTCGCGCAACGGTGCGACCAGCGCCAGCGTCAAGGCCGCCGTGCGAGCGGCGGGTGCAGGAGCGTCCTCGCCGGCACCCTCTGCACCGCGCGCCGCAGGCAGCGCCATCTGCAGATAGGTATCGGCCAGATACGCCTCATCGAACTCGGAGCGGTCGGAATCCAGCAGGTAGGCGGCAACCACGGTATCGAAGATGCACGTGGAATCGGCAGACAGCGGGTCCATGAGCTCGGACTCAGAGGAATCGATAGGCGAAAGCTCGTGCAGCAGCGCCTTCATATCCGGGCTCGCCACGCGGCCCTCCATAAACAGGCGCGCGAGCACGCCGGCAATCACGCCGTGGGCAAAGTTAAAGCCCTCAACCTCAGCCGCCGCACCGCCGTCGCCCTCCTCGAGCGCGAACAGGCCCTTGGACGTCGCCAGCCACAGCGTGCGCGTCAGTCCAAAGAGCGCGCCCTCTTCCTTGTCGTCGTCCACCACGGCGGCGATCCACTCGCCGGCATCAATCGCGCGGGAAATCTCAGCCGCAACGGCACCAAGCGCGTCAGCATCGCCCGCGGCCGCGCGAACCATCGCAGGCATCTCAAACACACTGGAGGCAGCAGCAGCCCCGTCCTCGCCACCGATCAGCGCCAAGAAACGGTTCTGCATGGCGGTGATACCAAGCGTGCCCAGAGCCGCGGAAACCTCATCGGCAGAATACGCCGGGAAGGACGTCGCCTCAAAATCGAGCTCAACGGGCGCATCGGTGCGGATGGTCGCGACCTTGCGGCTCAGCAGGGCATCGTCGATGTGCGCGCGCAGGTTTTCGCCCATCTTGCCCTTGACCTCGTCGGCATGTGCGATGACCTCGTCCAGGTTACCGTACTGAGCAATGAGCGCGCTCGCCTTTTTGGGGCCGATGCCCGGCACGCCGGGGATGTTATCGGACGTGTCGCCCTTCAGACCATAAAAGTCGGGCACGAGCGCCGGCGTGATGCCGTGATACAGATCGTCCACGCTCTCGGGCGTCATGATCGCCACGTCGGACAGGCCCTTGCGGGTCGAGACCACGTTGACGTGCTCGGTCACGAGCTGATACATATCGCGATCACCGGTCACCAGCAGCATGTCACAGCCGGCCTGCTCGCCCAGGCGCGCCATAGTGCCCAGGATGTCATCGCCTTCCCAGCCCTCGGACTGCAAGATCGGCACGTTGAGCGCGGCGAGCAGCTCCTTAATCATGGGAAACTGTGCGTGCAGATCGGGGTCCATGGGCGGGCGCTGAGCCTTGTACTGCGGCAGCATCTCCATGCGCACGCGCGGCTTGCCCTTGTCAAACGCCACAACAACGCCGTCGGGATTAAAGGCGTCAATCATCTTGAGGAACATATTCAAAAAGCCAAAGATCGCGTTGGTGGGACGACCGTCCGGCGCGTTCATGGTGGGCGGCACGGCGTGGAAGGCGCGGTGCATGAGCGAGTTGCCGTCGATGACGGCAAAGGTACGGCGCTTGTCAGACATATTGAATACCTCGCTTTAGGCTGGGCACGGTTTGCTCACACCAGTTTACACGCTCCCCGCCCCACGGCCACCGCACATCAGGCTTCCCTGCCGCCGCGGGCCCGCGCGTGATACGATGGCTCACGGTACATCAACCAGCACGATCGATCCGAAAGGAGCCTGCGTCATGGAGCGTCCCTGCGCATGGAAAAAGTACACGCCACAGCAAGTCGAGGAGCTCGAGGAGCTTTGCCGCGGCTATAAGCAGTTTTTGAGCGAGAACAAGACCGAGCGCCTGTGCGTCAAGACCGGCATCAAGATGGCCGAGGAGGCGGGATACGTCGACCTGGAGACCGTGATCGCCGAGGGCCGCGCGCTCAAGGCCGGCGACAAGGTGTACGCCGCCAACCACGGCAAGGACCTCATGATCGTCAACCTGGGCACCGCCCCGCTCGAGCAGGGCTTTAACATCCTGGGCGCCCACGTGGACTCGCCGCGCCTGGACCTTAAGCAGAATCCCGCCTTCGAGGCCGGCGACATGGCCTACCTCGACACGCACTACTACGGCGGCGTCAAGAGCTACCACTGGGTAGCCTCCCCGCTCGCACTCGTGGGCGTCATCTGCAAAAAGGACGGCACCACCGTCGACATCAACATCGGCGACAAGGCGGACGACCCGGTCTTTACCATCTCCGACCTGCTGATTCACCTCTCGAGCGAGCAGATGTCCAAGCCTGCCAAGGACGCCGTCGATGCCGAGATCCTCGACGTGATCGTGGGCGGCCGCCCCGTCAAGTTTGACGAGGACGACAAGGACGCCCCCAAGGAGCCCGTCAAGCAGATGTTCCTGGACATCCTCAAGGAGCAGTACGACGTCGAGGAGGAGGACTTCCTCTCCGCCGAGATCGAGGTCGTGCCCGCCGGCCCGGCCCGCGACATGGGCCTCGACCGCTCCATGATTCTGGGCTATGGCCACGACGACCGTGTCTGCGCCTATCCGTCTATGCTCGCCCAGATCGACGTCGCCAACGTGGAGCGCACGAGCATCACACTCATCGTCGACAAGGAGGAGATCGGTTCCGTGGGTGCCACCGGCATGACGAGCCGCTTCTTCGAGAACACCGTCGCCGAGATCATGACGCTCGCCGGCGAGGATAGCCCGCTGGCCCTGCGCCGCGCACTCGCCCACAGCCGTATGCTCTCCTCTGACGTGTCCGCCGGCTTCGACCCGGGCTACGCCGGCAAGTTCGAAACCAAGAACGCAGCCTTTATGGGTCGCGGCCTGTGCTTTAACAAGTACACGGGCAGCCGCGGTAAGGGCGGTTCCAACGACGCCGATGCCGAGTATGTGGCCCTCGTCCGCGACATCATGGACGAGGCCGGCGTGGACTTCCAGACCTGCGAGCTCGGTCGCGTAAACGCGGGCGGCGGCGGCACCATCGCCTACATCATGGCCAAGTACGGCATGAACGTCATCGACTCCGGCGTTGCCGTCCTGTCCATGCACGCCCTTTGGGAGGTCGCCAACAAGGCCGACATCTACGAGGCCTACCGCGGCTACAAGGCCTTCCTCGAGCGCGCCTAACCGACCCTTCATCAGTTGCGGTGAAATACGGACTAAACTGGCCCATAAACGGCAAAACAGACCGTATTCCACCGCAACTTCCTTTTTGGCAGAGGAGAGTCCATGCTGCAGGTCATCATTTCGCCCGCCAAGCAGATGCGCGCGGCCCAAGATGCTTTTGAAGTCCTGGGCATTCCACCTTTTGCGCACGAGACGGCTCGCCTCCACCGCACACTGCTAGATATCGAACGAAATGAAGGCAGCGACAGCCTGCAGGCGCTATGGAACGTGAGTGACAAACTGCTGGGGCCTTGCCTCAACACCCTGCATGAGTTCGGGCCCATCCTGAAAAACGGCGATCTCGACAATCCCGCACTCGCCTGTCACCTCTCCCCTGCCGTCATGTCCTACCACGGCATTCAATACCAGAGCATGGCGCCCGAGGTGATGGATTCCGCGCAGCTCGCATGGCTGCAAAGCCACCTGTGGATCCTCTCCGGCCTCTACGGGTGCGTTCGCCCCTTTCATGCCGTCGAACCATATCGGCTGGAAATGGGCGCGAAGCTCGCCGTTGACGATGCCCGAGACCTCTATGCGTTTTGGAGTGACAAGCTCGCGCGGGCTATCGCCCCGGCAGGCTCAAACACCACGATCGTCAACCTCGCCAGCGTAGAGTACGCCAAAGCCGTTCTGCCCCATCTCGCGGGCGACGCCACGGTCGTCACGTGCCTCTTTGGCGAAGGCATCCGCAACGACAAGCCCATCCAGCGCTCGACCGCCAGCAAAAAGGCACGTGGTTCCATGGTGCGCTGGATGGCAGAAAACAAGCTCGAGGATGTAAGCGGGCTCACCGCGTTTGACGTTGGTTATCGTCACTTTCCCGAGCTTTCAAATAAGAACACTTTGGTCTTCCTGAACGAACAGGCCTTGTAGGACCACCGCTACTTTTGAATGTGCTGCCTAGGCACGGCGTCTATTCCGCCAAGCCGTCGGCTTTGGCAACTTCGTTTGTCGAGCCATCTTGGTAGGTAATCTTAACGTGCTCTACCTCGGACACCGCAACACCCGATGGGGGCTCCAAGCGCCATTCCGTCAGCGCGATATCCATAGTCGTAGGCACGTCGCCCTGATTCTTGAGCTTCACCGTCAGCGTTTTGAGCGCCGCATCATACGTCACGCGTTCGATTTCCTCACCAGGAATAGACCCACCGCTCAGCTGAAGCTGGACAAATCCATCGCGCGAATACCAATAGTCGCCCGGCGCGGCAACGGTATTGCCGCCCGTAACCTTCACTGTCATGATCGGCAGGGCATCGTCGGCCTCGAACTCCCATGCAGCGCCGCCGTGACCGCCAAACGTCCAGATACAAAAGGCAATCACCAGCACGGCAAGCACCGCAAAACCAATCGCGACAAGGCCATGGTGCGCACGGCTTTCCTCGGCCGATACATCCCATTGCGTCTCTCGATATAGATGCTTGTCTTCCATGTTCGCCTCCCCACAGGCACGCTCGTTGGCCCAATCGTACCCATTCAGGCTATACTTGAGCCCATGACATAACGGGGAGCTTGCAGGACAAGACGGCAGGCTGAGACTGGGCGCGCCCGCCCTGACCCGCAAACCTGATATGGGTAATGCCAACGAAGGGAGCCGTGCCAATGAGCACACAGACCGAGCCCAAGCTCGTCACGCAAATCGACTTCGCCCGCGCCGGGCAGATCACGCCGCAGATGAAGGAAGTCGCCGAGCGCGAGCATCGCGACCCCGAGTACATCCGCGAGCGCGTGGCCGACGGCCGCATCGCCATTCCCGCCAACATCGTGCACATCAAAAAAGGCATGCGCGCCTTTGGTGTCGGCGAGGGCCTGTCTACTAAGGTCAACGTCAACCTGGGCATCTCGGGCGATAAAGCCGATGCCGCCGAGGAATGGAAGAAGGTCAAGATCGCCGAGGACTTTGGCGCCGACGCCATCATGGACCTTTCCAACTCGGGCAAGACGCGCCAGTTCCGCCAGCAGCTCATCGACGAGACGCCGCTCATGGTGGGCACCGTCCCCATGTACGACGCCATCGGCTACATGGAAAAGCCGCTGGTCAAGCTGACCAAGGACGACCTGTTCGAGGTCGTGCGCGCGCACGCCGAGGATGGCGTGGACTTTATGACCATCCACTGCGGCATCAACAAGTCGGTCACCAAGACCTTTAAGGAGACCGGCCGCCTGATGAACATCGTCAGTCGCGGCGGCTCGCTGCTGTTTGGCTGGATGGAGGTCACCGGCAACGAAAACCCCTTCTACGAGTACTTTGACGAGCTGCTCGAGATCTGCCACGAGTACGACGTGACGATTTCGCTCGGCGACTCCTGCCGCCCGGGCTGCCTCTACGACTCCAACGACGCCACCGAGACCGCAGAGATGATCGAGCTGGGCAAGCTGTGCAAGCGCGCTTGGGCCGCCGGCGTCCAGGTCATGGTCGAGGGCCCGGGTCACATGGCGCTCGACGAGATCGCCGCCAACATGAAACTGCAGAAGCGCCTGTGCCACAACGCCCCGTTCTATGTGCTCGGGCCGCTGGTGACCGATATCGGCGTGGGTTACGACCACATCACCGCTGCCATCGGCGGCGCCATCTCCGCCAGCTCCGGTGCCGACTTCCTGTGCTACGTGACACCGGCCGAGCACCTATGCCTGCCCAACGCCCAGGACGTGCTCGATGGCCTCATGGCCACTAAGATTGCCGCGCACGCCGCCGATATCGCCAAGAAGGTGCCGCACGCCCGCGACATGGACGACAAGATGGGCCAGGCACGCCGCAAGCTCGACTGGGATGCCATGTGGAAGTGTGCTCTCGACCCGGTCACCGGCAAGAAACGCTACGAAGAATCCCCCGCCGCCACCGAGGGCACCTGCACCATGTGCGGCAAGATGTGCGCCGTCCGCACCGTCAACAAGGTGTTCGAAGGCACGACGATCGACCTCGGCATGGAGGACTAACTCGTCACCGGAGCCACAATCGGTAACATGGTGTTCGTCAATTGTTGACGTGTGAACATTTGCTTACATTTGCGTAAAGATTGCATCGCCCGCCCGGGTTCGACATAGAGTCGGCCCGGGCATCTTTATAATGCTGGCTTAAAGACCCATTTGATTCCGACCGAACAAGGGAGCAAACATGGATCGCAGTAAGGTACCTGCCGTCCTGTCCATCGCAGGATCCGATTCCAGCGGTGGCGCCGGCATTCAGGCCGACATCAAGACCATCACGGCGCACCGCCTGTATGCCGAGACGGCCATCACCGCCATCACCGCACAAAACACGCTCGGTGTCACCGCCGTGCAGAATATCTCCCCTGATATCGTCGCTGCGCAGATCGACGCCGTATTTGACGATATCCGCCCCAGCGCCGTCAAGATCGGCATGGTTTCCTCTGCCGAAATTATCGAGGTTATCGCCGACCGCCTGAGCGCCTGGAACGCGACAAACGTGGTCGTCGACCCCGTCATGGTAGCCACCTCGGGCGCACGGCTGATTGCCGAAGATGCCGCCGAGGCGCTCACCCGCCGCCTGTTCCCACTAGCAACCGTCATCACGCCCAATATTCCCGAGGCCATGGCCCTGCTTGACTACGAGGTCGACTCCGAGCGCACACAGCAAAATGCTGCCATGCTCCTCACCCGCCGCTTTGGTTGCGCATCCCTCGTTAAGGGTGGGCATCTTGTCAACGAGGCCAACGATGTATTGGCCGAACCCGCGCCACTCGATGACGAGGGCAACCATCTGGGCGATCCGCTCACCACGTGGTTCCGCCACAAGCGCATCGAGACCGACAACACACACGGCACCGGCTGCACGCTTTCGTCCGCCATCGCCTGCGCGCTGGCCCAGGGCATGGATCTTGCCGATGCCGTCAACGCCGGCAAGGCATACCTGACAGGCGCTCTGGCCGCCGGCCTGAACATGGGCAAAGGCTCCGGCCCTGTCAACCACATGTGGCAGTATTGAGACAGTTTGCCGCAGCTCGCTATTGATGCTGACCATCAGGCAAAACTCGCTGAACGTACCGCAACACGCTGACCGTACTTAGGGTTTAGCGGCAACTTAGGATATTCGAGGGATACGAAAAAGGGGCCGTGGCGACGAACCGCCACGGCCCCTTTTGCTGTTATCGCCCGCGGTCGCTCCCGCCCCAGATCAGGGCGAGCGCGACAACCGTGACGAAGCTGCCCAAAATCGCGCCGAGCGCCGCGCCCATGACGAAAGCCATTACCACGGCACCCCGTCGGTGACGCAGACCTGCAGACGGTCGAGCGGCTCGCCGTAGATACCGGCGTAGTCGTCGCCGCTATAGGTAGAGCCGTCGTCGCACACGGTGTTCAGCCATCCGGCGCGCGCAGTGGTCTGGGAGCGGTACCACGCCTGCTTGTACTCCTCGCCGCTCGGCGTCACGTAGTACATACGCACGCCGTCGATGGTATGACCGGCGATACCGGCGCAGCCGTTTACGGTGTCGTTGCGGTCGCCCTTGGCAACCCAGTCGAGCCAGCCGTCCTCGACGGTGTGGACCTGATACTTGAGCGTACCGCGATCAACTCGGGCGCAAAGGAGGTCATGCTGTCGGCACGGGTAGCCCGCGAAGCCGTCGTCGCCGGCACCGAAGTCAGTCACCTCGTCCAGCCAGCCGCCACCCTTGAGGTGCAGCGAGTAGTGTACGGGAACACGGGCGCCAGTGGAGCGAGGGAAACCGCCCGGCGCGCCCTGCGACGCCGAAGGCGCAGCGGGGGTCGCCGCGGGCTGCACAGTCGGCGCGGACGGCTGCGTGCCGCCGACCATCGCGTCGTACCACTCGACGGCGCGCTGCATGTAGTGGTCGCGCTGCGAGCCAGCCAGCTCGCCGGGGCAGGCCGTGGACGACCAGTGCTTGTGCGGGAACACGTTCACCATCCATGCCGGGCGGCCCAGCCCGTAGTACAGGCACAGCGCCGCCACGAGGTGCGCACCGCTCTCGATAGCGGCCTCGTGAACCGTCCACGGGCCGCGCGCGCTGTTGGCGTGTTCGATGCTGATGGTCGTGTCGTTGCCGCCGCCCGTGCCGATGCCGTCGCCGCAAGCGTAGGCGCGGTCGGTGTCGTTGACGTGCTGCACGATGTAGCCGTTGCGGTCGACCGAGTAGTGGGCAGAGCAGCCGTTGGCGGCCCAGATGCTGTTACACTGGGCTGCATTGAGGTCACCCGCCATATGGTGGATCGTGACGCCCTTGATGCCGAAGGGTCGTCCCGCCGAGAAGTTGCAGCCGAGGAGCTTGTACTCGTCCGGTTGGACGTTCGCGAAATCTGCCATGTTAGTCCTCCTTAATGTCGCCGAGCGCGAGCAGCGCGTCGAGCCATTTGTCCGTGATACCGACGGATTTGAAGGCGGCATAGGCCACCTGCACGCCGCCGACACACGCGAAGATGGACGTCACCCACGCCGAGGGGTCGGTGGGCACGCCTCCCGCCATGGCCGTGAGGGCACCGCACCCCGCCGAGACGGCGATAGCCGTCCAGCGGGCGACGCTGCCCGTCATGGCCTTAGTCTTGATGGCCTGCACGATGTACGGCACCACGAGCACCGTGGCGACGGTGAGGCCGGCCTGAATCTCAGTCATTTGATTGCTCCTATCTGTTTGTCTCCTTGTTGTACATGAGGTCGACGCGGTCGTAGATGTGGTCGACCTTCTCGGCCATCCCCTGGCTGCGCGCCTGGCTGTGGACCAGGTCGGCGTGCAGCACGTCATTCGACGCGACGACCGACTCCATGAGGGTCTTCATCGCCTCCATGAGACTGTTGCTTCGCTCCATCTGCGCGGCGATTCGCCCTTCCATCTGCGAGCGCTCCCGATCTCGCTGCGCCCGCTCGTCCACTTCGGCCTGCTTTCGCTCCTCGCGCTTGAGGTCGATGTTCGCCTTGCACTCGTTCTGGACCTTGTATTCGTCCAGAAATTGCCGCCCAAAATAGAAGGCGATCAGCACCAGCGCCGCGCCGCCAAGCCAGCCGGGTCCGTACGGCGCGAAGAGCTTGAGTACCTCCATCTGACCTCCTTCCCGTTCTGCAACGTGGTGGGGCCCACTCCCCGCCACACTGCAGGTTCGGGCCACCGTAACGCCGGCCTACACCGCCGCCATCGTGCCGACGCACACGGCCAGCGGGCCCTGCGACAGGATCACGGCGCGGTCGGTGATGATGCACCCCGTGCAGGAGCGCGCCATCGGGACCGTCACCACCGCCCCGTGCAGCATCACGTCGAGCGCCGTGTTGTGGACGCCCACGACCGTGCCGAACTCCATCGTCAGACGCCTGCCGCCCGATGGCATCGCCGCCGCCAGCCGCGTAGCCGCGCCCTTGATCTCGGCCGTCGAATCGCTCATCGTTCGTACCTCCTCGCCGTGTGCTTTATGACGCAGCCGGCGTCGAGCGTCAGCGTCTGCTTCTGGATTGCCAGCTTGCCGACAACCCCGCCGGTCTTGTAGTTCATCGCCACCGCCATGCACGGCTCGACGGGCTTGTACACGCTCTTGAACTCGTCCGTGCGCGTCACGGCGCGCTCGGTGGCGAGCAGCTCCGCCGCCTTGCGGTCCGCCGCCGCCTGCATGGCGTCCTGGGGCCAAGGCGTTGCCTCGGCGCCCGCTTCGACCTTGTCGGCCACCACGACGGCCTCGCCGCCGGACTCCAAGTACACGTAGCCCGCCGAGACCTCGCTGTAGTTGTCCGCGGGCGTCTCAGTGGCGACGAGGCGTTGCCATTCGCCTGTGAGAGTCGTGTAGTGCATGTGCGGCCCCGCCGATAGGGACGGCACCCACCATGCCTGCATGCTCACGCGGACGCCCTTCGTCCCCTTTATCCACAGGCTGTGCGTGATCGGCACGCCCTTCTTGAGCGAGCCGACCGCGTCCTGGCAGAAACCGATACGCCCGCCACTCGAAACGATCTTGATGCCGAAGAGCACGCCCGTCTGTGGCGAGTCAGGGACGTAGACGGTCTGGATGCTGCCGTGCGAATCGCTCTGCCTGAAGCTCTTATCCGACTTCTTGCCGGTGCCGATGAGGGCGTTGGCGGCGCCCTCGACAAGGTTGCTGTCCTCGGTGTCAACGCCCGGCAGGCTGTCGTAGCTGTAACTCTTGACGATGCGACGACCGACCGAGACTGTCGACAGGTCGGAGTCGGGCGAGTCGTCCACCGCCGTGCCGCGCACCGATGCGTCCTGCGTGCTGAAGTCCACGTGTACGACGTTGCAGACCTCGGCGCGGTTGGTCGATTCGGTCATGTCCGGCATGAAGCGCGCGTCCCTGCCCTCGGTGAACTCCGCCGAGATGGGCATGTCGGCAGGCTCGACGTAGCGCCTGTAGATCACGTTGCCCATTCGGTCGGTCGCCGGCGAGCGGAACCCGGCCGCCTTGAGGAGCAGGTCCACCGCGTCCAGCTTGTTCTTAGCGTCGTTGTCCCTGCCCACGCCGAAAACCAAGGTGCTGCCCAGAAGGAGGCTGCTGGGGTCGGCATAGACGGTGAGGCCGACCGATTCGGCTATCTTGACGGCCTCATCAACCAGATTGCTGCCCGCAACGATCACGTACGGCCCGTCGAAGTCGTCGTCTTTGAGCCGCTTCAGAAGGCCGTATGCATTGATCTGTCCCTCGCGGTAGGCACCGTCGATGTCCACCGAGTCCACCTGCGGCATGAATGTTCCGAGGCACTCGCGCCTCTTACTGCCGTCCGTGAAGGTGGCGTTGAGGTACACACGCAGAAAGTCGTTGCCGACGTCGAACTTGTCAGCGAAGTCCAGGGATGCAGTCTCGTAGAGCGCCGTGTTCGCATTGCGCTCGATGGAGCCGCCGTTCTCGATGTCGCGCACGAAGTCGAGCTCGAGCCCCGTCTCGCGCGAGACGCGCACGAAGTCGTAGGAGGCGTCGAACGGCCTTATCCAGTTATCAGCCATTGGCGGGCTCCTCCCACGTCTCCCACGTCGGGTCGCACGAAGCCACCCACGCGCCATCAGAACGCTTCACGCCGCAGCTCAGGCGGGCGCGGAACCGCTCGCCGTGGAGGTCGCGCACCCAGAAACGCCCCGCGGTGTTCATGATCTCGAGGAATGACTTGTAGTCCTCCTCGTCGAGCAGCAGGAAGTCCATGCTGTCCTTGACGTCCCTCTCGTTGATGCCGTACGAGACGGGCAGCCCCTCCCCGCCGTCTGCGAAGTGCAGCATCTTGTATCCGTGCGTCACCTTGCGGCTCGAGCCCTTCTTGAGATAGCGCCCGAGCCACGACCTCTCAGCGCCGGCTCCCCAGTTGAGAGCCACCGCGCGGCTCGCCACGGTCGTTTTGACCCTCGTCGCCGTGCTCACGCCTGTCGCGGCGTAGGCAACCGCGACGTACTCGAACTCGCTGTTGAGCGGAGGCAGCGGGTCGCTCGCGCCCTCGCCTGCCGCAAGGTGCGAGCCGAGCTGCAGGGTCGAGCCGTCGGGCAGGACGCGCGACACGGTGAAGTGGGACGTCTCGGGCGTGTCGTCACTGTCGGCCTTGCCTGGGAATACCGACAGCTGACATCCCAACCTCTCGTCGACGAAGATGTTGAGCGACGGCTTGGCGGGCGGTGCCCAGTCGGTCCGGAAAGTTCTCGAGACGGTGACCGATAGCGACGAGCCGGCCGTGACCGTGAGCATGACCCTGTACGGCGTGAAGTTGACGAAGGCGTGCTGTGCGTAGCCGAGGCCAAAGGAGCGCGCGTCCTTGTCCACAGTCCCGCTCCACAGGAGGTTGCCCCTGATGTCGCACAAAGACAGGTACTGTCGGCTGACGCCCGTCTCGTCGGCCACCTTCCACGTGAAGGCATGCGGCACCGCGCGCAGGGTCGCCCCGTCCGCAGCCGGGTCGGTGAAGAATGCCTGGGGCGCGTCCGCCACGGTATATGCCGCCGCGCTCGACCATGCGCCCCAGTCCTCGTCGAGGCCCTTGGTGCGCACGCGCACGGAGTAGAGGCCCTTGGTGCCGGTCGGCAGCTTCAGGCTCGTACCCGGGCCATCGACCGTCGTGGTGGTGGGACCCGTCGGCGTCGTGACCTGCACCTCGGCTGAGGTCTGCACCGAGCCGTCCGGATGGTTGGGCACCCATTCGAGCGTCGCGGTCGAACCTGTGGCGTAAGCCGCCCTGACGCCCCTGATGGACGGTGCGAGCGGCGGGCATATTGTCGTGACCTCGTTTGACTCGGTCCACGGTCCCTTGAGGCCGCTCTTGACCGCGCGGGCGCGGTAGCGCACCGTACCCGCCGGTGCCTCCTCGTCCTCCCATGAGGCGTTCACGTCCGCATCGACCCACGTCTTTCTACCGTCGGTCGTGAGCTGGAACTCCCAGCTGTCGACGAAGGCCGGCGCGTCGTGCCCCTTGAGCACGACCTTCGCCGCCTCCGCCTTGACTGCCTCGAGCATGCCGAGCGCCGTCGGCGTGGTGTAGATCGCCGGTGCGCTCACGCCGTAGTCCGACGTGCCGCCGGGGCCCGTCGCCTTGGCCGAGAAGATGTACATGCAGCCCGGCTCGAGGCCGTTGTAGGTGTGGCTCGTGGTGTCCCAACTGACGGTGCCGACGTCGGTGAACTTCCCCGGGCCGTTCTTCACCACGCCGACGGTCACGGTCGACCAGGGGTAGTCGCCGTTCATGCCCGTGTAGTCGACGTCCCAGCTGACCTTCGCGCTGGTGTCGCTCAGGCGCTCCGCCCTGATGTTCTTCGGCGTGTGCGGCGTGTGGTAGGCACGGCACGGGACCGTGACGGTGTTGGAGGCGTTCGACGTTCCGTTGCCGAAGCCGCCCGTGACGTTAATCTGGCCCGTGAAGGTGTGGTTGTAGGCGTCGCCGTTGCCGCGCGCGAGCTCGACGTCGCGCGACGTGCACTGCACCCATACCCAGCCGGAGTTGTTCGTCGAGTAGACCGAGCCGTTCCACGAGCCGCCCGCCGACGAGCTGCCGTTTGCGTAGCAGTCGATGGCGTAGCGCGTGCCGTAGCCGTGCGTGACGCGGTAGGTCACGGTGGTGTCCGTGCGCCCGACCTCAGCAACGTCCACGTACGCGCACCAGCAGTACTTTCTATAGCCACTGCTGCCTTGAACCAAGTTTCCCTGCGCCATACTACGCGACCCCCATCGCCATGCTCTGCTCCACCGCCGCGACGAAGCTCCTGAAGGCGGAGGCCACGCGCCCGTCGACGCCCAGCAGGTCGCCGTCGAGGTAGAGGTTGTAAACGTTGCCGCCGCCCGCGATGCCCGCGGCTCCGCTGGCGGTCGCCCCGTATGCTCCGCCGCCGATAACGCTCACACCGAACACGGCGGCCTTCTCGACGTTGCGCACCGCCGACCTCATGGACTTCACGGGCTCGTCAGCCGTGTCGTCGATGCCGAGGGCCGCGCCCTGCATCACGTAGCCGAAAATCTTGCGGAACACGCGCGAGGGGGAGTGGATACCCAGCAGGTTCTTGGCCGCGTCGATGGCGCCGCCAACCACGCCGGTAATCTTGCTCACGACCACGCCTGCCGCGCCGCTGATTCCGTTTGCGATGCCCTGCACGATTTGCGAGCCGATGGACGCCACGCGGCCCGGGATGGAGGACAGGGCGCTCATGATGGAGCTGCCGATGCTCGAGGCCGCCGAGATCACGAAGCCGACCGCGCCGCGGATGGCGGAGCCCAGGCTGCTGATTCCGTTGCGGCCGATGCTCGCCAGGGTGGACGGCAGGTTCTGGATCGCGCCGCGGATGGCGGACACGATGCTGGTGCCGCACGAGCTGACGAAACCGGCCATGCCGGTGATGCCGTTGCCAAGGAACGTGATGGCGTTTCTGCCGAGGCTCAGCCAGTCGAGCGCCGACCACACCGAGACGAAGGCCGAGAAGATTGCCGGGATGTTGGCGATGAGCGTCGGTATCGCCTGCACGATGCCGAGCGCCAGCGTCACGATTGCCTGGATGCCGGCACCGAGCAGTATTGGCGCGTTGTCGTTGATCGCGCTGGCAAGGTTCTGCACGATGACCGGGGCCTGCTCGATGAGCGTCGGCAGGCTGTCGGCGATACCCTGCGCCAAGCCGACGATGAGGTTCGCCGCGCCCTCTGCCAGAACGCCCGCGTTCTCGGCTATGGACTCGGAGAGGCCGGTGAGAATCTGCAGGCCGCTCTCCGTGATTGAGGGCAGGTTCTCGGACAGGTAGCCGCCGAGCGATGTCATGAGCGACGCCGCCGTCTCGGAGAGGAACGACAGCCCCATCTCGATTCCCTCGGCGAGCCTGGGAACGACCTCGCCGCCCACGTCGGCGAAGCCCTCGGCGATGCCGGGCAGCGAAGAGGTGATGTTCTCCTGCAGCGTGGAAAGGTCGCCCTCGAGCAGCGTCAGGCCGTAGACCATGGCGAGGTGCAGAGACTCGAGCGGGTTGTCACCAGCCGACCAGATCTCGCCAAGGCCCTTGAAGCGCTCGCCGATCTCGTCCACGCCGTCCGAAACGGCGGAGAGGATGTCGCCCATGGGCCCGGGCACGGCCTCAGCCGCGCTGTCGAGCGCCTGCGTGAAGATGTCGACGAACGCCTGGCCGAGCACGGGACCGACCGACGTGACAAGGCTCGGTAGCTGCGACAGCGCCGTGCCGACGATGGTCGCAACGCGCGGTATGACGTTCGAAGCCGCCGTCTCGACCGACTCGACCAGCTCCTCGGTGAGCTTGCCCATATCGGCGTCGTCCTTGCCCAGCTCGGTCAGCCAGTTCTCCCAGGCGGCCTTCGCCATGTTGCAGGAGCCCTCGATGGTGGTTGCCGCCTCGCGCGAGGTCGTGCCAGCGATGTTCATCTGCTCCTGCATCGTGTGGATGGCGAGCACGATGTTGTCGAAGGACAGACTCGACTCGTCCACGGCGGAGTTGACGGCATGCGCGTCCTTGATGAGGCGCTGCATCTCCTCCTTGGTGCCGCCGTAGCCCAACTTGAGGTTGTCCAACATCGTGTAATTTTGTTTCGCAAAGCCCTGGTACGCGTTCTGGAGGTCCTCCATCGCCGTGCCGAAGGTGTTGGCGTTGTCGCTCATGTCGACCATTGCCGTGTTGGCGTACTTCGCGGCCTTTACCGTGTCGCCGCCCAGTGAGGAAACGAGCGAGGCCGAGAAGCCCGTCACCTGCTCCATGTATTGGTTGGCGCTAATGCCGGCCGTCTTGTAGGCTGCGTCGGCGTTTGCGAGCACCGTGGTCTGCGCCTGCTCGAGCTGCTGCCACTTGCCAGAGCACTGCTCGACGGTCTGTCCTGTGAGCGCGGCGTACTCGTCGAGCGACTTGCCCATGTTGCCGAAAATCTTCTGGATGCCGCCGACGTTCTGCTCGTACGCGGCGTAGGCCTGCGTGCTCGCCACGCCGATGGCGGCGACGCCCGCCCCCACGGCGGCGACGCCAGCGCCTATCGCCTTGGCGGCGGTCGCGCCGGCCTTGCCGAGCGTGCCCACGACCTTCGAGGCCACGCCCTCGGCCTTGCCGCTGGCCTCGTCCTTGAGGCCGATCTTAATCAACAGGTCGAGAAGGTTCACCTAGACCACCTTCAATCCCATCCGCTCGATGATGTCTGCGGCGATCTCGTCGCCGCCGCGCGTGTCCTCCGCCTCGGACCCATCGCCCGCACCGCCGTTGACGATGCTCAGGAAGGGCTCCTTGAGCCACTTCCCCTGCGCCATGAGGCGCACCGACTCGCTCAGGTACACGCGGAACGCCTCCCGCTCGTCCCGCTCGCGCCACCGCGCGACCATGTACCTACAGAAAGGGCGAGCACGCCGTGGCCCGACGTACTCGCCCAGACAGAGCCATATGTGAGATGGGTCCTCGGCGGCTATCCAAAAAAAGGAGCCAGAATGTCCTTGATGCCGTCGATGCCGTCGATGGCATCCTTGATGTCGTTCACCCACTTCTTGACGGTGAAGTCGGCCTTGTACTCCTCGAGCGTCTGGCCGTCGAGTGCGGCGAGCAGCTTGTAGCTGATCTCGCCGCCCTGGCGCAGCACGTCGGGTAGAAGCCCCGCCACCATGCCCACGGCGAGGCCGTTGACCTCGGCGGTGGCGGCTGCCTTCGCGGCCTCGGGGTCGCCCTTCGCCTTGGCGGTCGCCTTGGCCTTGGCCTTGGCGGAATCGGAGCGGAACTTGGCGTAGGAGGCCTTTGCCTTTGCGCCGAGTTCGCCGTTCATGACGTCCTCTGCCACGTCCGCTAACAGGCACATGGCGTTCTGGAACTCGTCGGCGTTAAGGTTGTCCAGCTTCATGGTTAGGCTCCAATCTCCTGTTTGATATACAGCTCGTAGGGCACGATCTCGGGGTTCTTGATTGAGTAGTGGCCCGTGAACTCGAACGCGAACTGGCCCTTGGCCTTGTTCTGCGTCGTGATTTGCAGACCGCCCGTGTTGAGCGCGTTGATGAGGCGGATGGCGATATAGCCGTTGCCGTTCTCGCCCGAGTAATCGCCGATGAGCCAGATGTCGGCGAAGTCGGCCTCCGAGAGCGCGGAGCGCGGGACGATCTTCCCCTCGGTCTCGTCGGCTGCGGCTGCGAGCTTCTTGCCGAGCGCGGTGTTCAGCGTCACGAAGGTGCCGCTCAGCTTGGCCTCGATGCTGTCGATGCGCTTGAGCTCCATCGTGTTGGCGGGGCAGTTGTCGATGTCCTCGCCGTAGTCGATGAAGTTGGGCGTGGCAGCGAAGCTGGTTCCGCCGCTCGTCGCGCCCATCAGCTCGGACTCCGCGACCTCGGCGGTCTTGGGGTTGAAATTCGTGGCGAGCAGGCCCGCGTTGATGACGATCTCCTTGAACGTGTTCTCGGGGATGCGCGTGAACTTAGACATATGACCTCCTAGTAGCTGGTCATGTACTCAATGGTCAGGTTGATGATTCGGCGCTTCACGGCGTTGTCCTCGTCGGCCATGGCGTTGCAAAACGGCTCGCCCTGCATCACCCACATGCCGCCGCCATCGCACGGCAGCAGCACGCCGGAGAGCCCGAGCGCACGGGCGACCTCCTCGGCCTTGGCGTTTGGCGCGGCCTCGGACGAGGTCCGGTACCAGAGGTTCACCTCGGAGTTGCACTGCGTGCCGAACGCCGCGGTCGGCAGGTCGTAGGTGATGTAGGGCATCTTCGCCTCGCCCGGCACAGCCGAGTCGCGGTACACGGGAAGGCCGAAGCCCTCGAGCCAAGCCTGCAGCGCTGCCGCCTTAGTCGCCATCCGGCACCTCCCACTCCTCCGCGCTGCACTGGCCGAAGCCAAACGACGCGCAGCACGGCGCGGCGCCGTCGTCCGCGTTCGACGTGCAGCGGAATACCTGCCCGTCGAACGCACGCTGGAAGAGGTCGCCGTACCGCAGCGGCTCGGCGGTCGTCACGGTGTAGACGTTCCTCACGCCGTCGTGCTCCGCGATGCGCGAGGCCGTGGAGCTGTCGCGCACGATCGCCGCCGTGAAGCCGTCGCCGACGGTGAGGACGGTCTTGAAGCCGCCCTCGCCGTCAGGCTCGGTCTTTGCGACGAGTCTCGCGCATGCCACCGCCATGCGCTCGTACAGGCGGCTCACAGCTTTCTCCAAGGGTCGAGACGCGCCTTGAACTGCTGCCGCCACGTGATGGGCGAGCCGTCGCCGCCGACGCGCGTGTAGCTGTAGCCGCCGAAGCTCTCGCTCGCATACGGGCTGTCCAGCTCCTTGGCGTGCTCTGTCTGCCACGCCGCGATCTCGTCGGCGAGGTCGACCACGGCCTGCGGGATGGCGAGCGCCCAGACGGTGCCGACGAACTCCTCGTCCGTGAGTCCGTTGTAGGGCCACGCGTGCAGCCCGTCGTTGAAGGTCGAGCCCGTGATGCGGACGTACTGGCCCTCCTTGAGGCCGAGGGCCGCGGGCGGCACGAGGCGACCGCCCTCGATGCGGACGCGCCCCGTGCGCTTGTCAGCGACGAACCAGTTGCGCAGCGACAGAAGCACCTGCTCGAGCATCTCTGCGCCTATCGCTTATCGGTGATGACGGCGGCGAGCTCGGGGCTGAGGGTCTTGACGCCGCAGAGCATGTCGATGGAGACGGTGTCGGTCTTGGTCTTCTGGTCGTAGCCCTGCACGACGCGCAGGCCGAAGCCGTCGTAGGAGGTGGAGAACGCCTTGGGGGCGCCGAGCGGCATCTCGAGCTGGCGGGTCACGAGCGCGAAGGCGTTCTTGTGGAACGCGATGGACGGCGTGTAGCCGGCCGTCTCCGCCGTGGTCTTCTGCACGTTCTGGTCGCAGTAGAAGTCGAGGCCGTACTTGCGGCCGAGCGATGCCTCCTTGAGGGCGGTGCCGTTGTCGCCGACGGCGGACGCGTTGGTGAACGCCTCGGTGTTGAGCAGGTCGGCCTCGGCCTGGGAGCCGTAGACGAAGCGGCGCTCCGTGGAGGGCGCCTTGGCGTCCACGAGGAACTTGCGGGCGGCGATGATGTCCGCCACGGCGATGGCGCCCTTGGCGTGGTCGACGCGGTTCGTGACGTCCTTCTCGAGCGCGAGCAGGTAGCCGTCGATCTTGTCGGCGAAGGCCTGCATCGCCGGGACGAGGAACTGCGCGGAGAAGTCGACGATGTCCATCGTCAGCTCCTTGGACGTGACGGCGAACGTCACGTCGAGCAGCTTGTCCATCTTGACGGGGACCTTGCTCTCCGTGGCGTCCTGCACCTCAACCTCGGTAGTGAACTCCTTGGCCTCGAAGGTGGCGGGCTTGCGGACGGTGATGGTGTCGCCCACTCCCGCGACGAACTCGGAGGAGTAGTCGCGGTGGACGAGGTTTGCCATGACGGCGTTGGTGCGCAGAACGTCCAGCGCCTCGTTGGCGATGATGTTGGGTGTAAGGATGATGTTCGACATAGATACCCCTTAGCCTCTCTGCTCCGCCTTGTACTTCATGTACTCGGCGGTGCTCATTTCGTTGATGTCCTTGCCGCCCTCGCCCTTGGGGGCGTGGGCCACGTCGGCACCCTTGACGGTCGTGGTTGCGATGAAGTCGGCCCAGTCGGCCTTGATGCCCTCGGTCAGCTTGTCCGCGTCCTCGATAGCGCCGTCCTTGACGGTCACGCCCTCGAGGTCGGAGACCTTGAGAACAGTGTCGATGCGCTTGGGGTCGACGCCCGCCGACTCGAGCAGCTGTCGGTACAGGCCGCGCTTCTCGGCTGCTGCCTTTTCCCCAGCGACCTCGGCCTTGTAGTCGTCGAGTTCCTTGCACTTGGCCTTGTACTTTTCCTCGTACTCGCCCGCGCCCTCGCCCTTGGCCTTGAGTGCGTCCAGCTCCTTCTTGTAGCCGTCCGCCTTGCCAGCGGCCTCCTTGAACTCGTCGCGCTGCGCCTTGAGCGCGTTCACGCTCTCGGCATGCTCGTCGATGATCTGGTCGATCTTCTCGTCCTCGATGCCCATTGCCTTGAGCATCTTTCGCGTAAGTGCCAACAGAATCTCCCTTGCTTCGGAATGGGCGGGTTCCCACCTGTTGCCTCGGCGGGCCCGCGCCGCAATACCTCGCGGCAAGGGTGAGTATCCAAACGGAGTAACGCGGCCCTATGCGCCGCCCCTCAGGTGCTTCTCGAGAATCGCCCGGTACGTGTCCCCGTGGCCAGTCGCCGCCTTGCGCAGGAAGTGCTTGCCCTTCATGCGGGAGGTCCCCTCCTCGACATACGGCGCGTACTCGACGTTGGTCCCGATGAAGCAGTCGTAGCCTTTGAGTAGGTGCGTGACGGAGTTGCGCAACCTGCCCGTATCGACCGGGCACGTCGCCTTGGCGTAGCCCTCCGCAACGAGGCCTATCTCCTCCAGGCCCGTCTTGTAGGCGCGCAGGAGGGCCTTCTCGACCTGCTCGATGTTGTTCTGCCGTATCTCGATGCACTCGGCGGTATCCAGCTTCGCGGCGTTTACGATCTCCTCGGTGATGAGGGTGCCGTGCCGGCCGTGGTCGCCGACGCCGCCGACGAGCCCGTAAGCCATCAGTCGAGCACCTCGCAGCCGTAGCCAACGCGGCCGTCGACGTCCGCCTCGATGGCCTCGATGGCCTGCACCGGCACGCCCTCGCACCCGAGCGTGCAGCCGTCGTCGGGCTCGACCTCGTCGCCGCGCTGCGTGCAGATGTAGGTATCCGGAAAAGTGAAGCCGAAACCCAGCTTCACGGCGCAGTCGCCGCAGTTCGCACAAGTGAATAACTCTTTCATGCCTGCCCCAATCTCTCTGCGGGCAGTGTCGCGGCACGGTCACGCGGCATGAAAAAAGCCCCGCCGTGGCGGGGCTGGCTGTGGTCTATTTGACTTTTATCTCGTTGGCCTTGTCCATCTCAAGCTCGATAGCAGATGGACTCTCGCCTCTGAGGAAAAATGGAATCGGGAAGAAGTCAATCCTCCCCGTTTCCTTGTCGATGGCATACGGAGTGTCGCCCGGGGCCATCTTTCCATCGAAACCGAAACCGACGAACCAATGGTATTTGCCCTCGTATGCGCACACCGGGCCGTATCCGTCTACGGCCTCCTCTTCCAGAATCGGCTTTATGGCCTCTTCCAATGTGAGCATGTCAACCTCTTGTCGTCAGGCACTCGTCGATAAGATCGCCAAACTCGGCGTCGTCAACTCGCGCGAACTCCGTCTCCTCGGCCTTGATTATACCAAAATACCAGCTCACGTCCTCATCGCCGCTCTGTGGGTCTATGAACTTGATAGCGTTTCCCGTCTTTTCCGCAACGAAAACGTGTCGTCCGCTCTTGCCGCAAAGCGCGTGGTCCCAGGAAACGGAGACCTCGGCCCTCGCGTCCCCGTTTACCGCAAGGAGGAATGACGTTATTTCTTCCTCCGGCTTATCGCCACCACGTTTCCAAGTGGCCCCCGGAAACACCTTTTTGTACGACTCGGCGCGCGCGAAGGGGTCATATGCCGATATTTTCCCCCACTTATTCATCTTAACCGGCTTCGCAACGACGTCGAGCCCACGCCGTCTCGCCTCATACGCCGGAACGCACCTTTGGCAGTTGTACGAGTACCTGCCGTCTTTGTCCTTCTTTGTCTTAAAGTTCGGGTTGACCTTGGCAAGGTCGGAGCCTGCGGAATGCTCGCCCTTGATCTCCTTGAAAACGCGCCGACCGTTGACAATGGGCGTCGAACCGGGCGCAAGCGCCGTGTCCAACACCTTCTGCTGGTCGCCTGCGCTCATCTTGCGGAACGAGCCGGACGGTATGCCGTAGTCCTCGAGCTGCCGCGAGAGCCGCTTGCGCGCCTCGGTCTTGGATACGCCCGCCACGTCCAGCTTGCGCTTGGTGCCGGGCATCTCCATGAACTCTGAGATGGTGCGGTTCGCGGGCTTCGCGCCGGTGACGGCGGGCTTGCCCGCCTTCCATTCCTCGTAGGTCATGCCCTCGGGCAGGCGGCTGAAACGCTCGCCGTCGAGCACGTCGAGTCCGTCACAGCACGCCACCAGCGTGCAGCGGCAGTTGCACGTCTCGGCATACGGCGCCTCCGGGTCGCCGGGATAGCGGCACCCGTTGCTGAACTTCTCGCCGACCTCGACCTTCTCGCGGTCAATCTTCCTGTGGCTCGAGCGCGTGCGCCCGTCGAGCGTCGCCATCCATTCCTGCTGCACCTTGATGCCGAGCCCCTTGGCCCTCTTGTAGCTGTCGACGCGCCCGGCGTTCTCCGCCGCCGTCGTCGAGGTCCGCGCCAGACGCACCGCCGCCGCGCGGTTGGACCCCGCCACGTCCTGGATGCGCTTCGCGATCTTGGGTATCGACTCGCCGAGCAGCACGCCCTGTGTGATCTGGTTGGCGATGAGCCGCCGGTTCCACGCCATGTCCTTGGCGACGTTGACGGACGGCTTTGGCAGGTAGCTGTCGTGGTCGGTGAGCAGCCTCTGGACGGTTGACGCGTCCTGCAGCGCGTAGGCCGTGTCAACGCCCACGGCGCTCTCGACCTGCCACGTGCCGTAGTTGTAGTTCTCGGCGTAGACCTCGGGCAGCCTGCCCTCGATGGCGGCGGCCGCGACGACGTTCGCGTGCGTCATGGCCTCGGCGCACTGCTTGAGGACGATTCGGTAGCGCCTGCCAGCCGCTATCTTCCCGCTTCGCCAAGACCTGTATTGAGCCTTGGTGACTTCGCCGGCCTCGAGACGCTCGCGCATCTTCTCGTCGTCGGCCTCGAACTGCGCCAGATAGCGCTTGAGGTCGGCGTAGGCCGTCTTGCTCGCCTCGCCGTACACCCCCGCCACCTCGCGCTCGAACGCCCGAATCTCGGCGTCTGAGAACTCGTGAGCGCTATCCTTCGCCATGCGCCGCCTCCAATCGTCGGCACGCATGGTCGCCCGCGCATAACGGAAAAGGGCCCCGACCGAAGCCGGGGCCCTTCCCTACTCGCCGTCTGCCTCTAGCATCTGGCGTACCTCGTCGCGCCAGCGCTCGGGAACGCTCTCGAGCGTGCGCTTGCCGCTTTTCACGGCGCGGTAGTAGATCTTCGCCAAGTTACTCACCTCCAACGATGTCGCCGAGCTCGAGAAGGGCCGCCTGCGAGTCGGCGACCTGCTGCTGTAGCGATGCGATCTGCTCCTCCATACTCATGCCGTCCGCCTCGTGAGCCGCCCAGACGGTGTCAAAGTCAGCCTTTGCGCCCTCGACCGTCAGCTCGCCAGTCGGGTCGGTGAAGTGCAGCTCCTCGTAGGTGAACACCTTCACCTTGACGGAACCGCCCTCGCCGCCCTGCTCCTCGCGCTCGCCCTCGGCGATGCCGCGGCGCAGCCAGACGTCGGTCCCCGCGATCTCGACCGTCTCGGGCCTCTCGCCCGTTCGCTCCGACTTCACAACCATATTTTTCCTCCTAACCCACGGCCCTCGCCGCGTTGAATATGCACCGCTTGACGTTCATCTGGTGCTCCATGACGGCCGTTTTCAGCCAGCCCCAGTAAGAGCACACGCGCCTCGCCAAGCGCTCGGTGCGCCTGCGCATGTAGCGCGCGAACGCGCGTCGCAGTCGTTTCCAGAGCCTCTTTCGCAAGTCGACCCGGCGCCCGCGAGCGCACCAGATGCGATAGCCCGCGAAGTCGATGGGCTCGGCGCCGTTGCGCCTCACCTTCCACGGCTTCAGCGACAATCCTAGCCGCCCCAAAACGCGTGCGGCGATGGCCGCGGCCTTCCCGAGCGAGCGCTTTGAGTTGCCGAGAAAATAGCCGTCGTCGGCGTACCACACCTGACATCCCGCGAGCCTCACGCGCTTGCCGCGCCGCTCCTTCGCCGCCTCCTCGACCGCGTGGTAGGCGAACGAGATCACGAACGCCGCCAACCGAAGCGACAGGTAGCTGCCGAGGATAAGGACGCCGTTCATCGTCGACAGCAGCGAATGGAGCAGGTAGAGGACTTGGCTGTTCTTGACGTAGCGCGCCACCAGACCCTCCACTATCGCCGTCTGCATCGAGCCATAGCAGTTGCGGATGTCGACGTGTACGTGGTAGGCGAAGCGGTGAACCTCACGCCTGAGCTTGCGCATCCCCAGCGCCGCGCCCTTGCCCTTGACGCCGCTCGACACCTGCCAGAAGCCGACCTTGGCGGCAAGGAGCGGCTCGAGTGCCTCTACGCACAGGTAGTTGCACACCTGCCGCTTGATGCTCTCGACGCTTATCTCGCGCAGCTTGCCGTTGTTCGGGTCGTGCTTCAGGTAGGTTCGAATCGGCTCGAACGTAAGCGTCTCGGTCGAGAGCTCTAGCCAGATGCGGTCGACGAACGCCGCCTCGGTGCCGTATTCGTCGGCGACGCGCCAGCCGTTCTCCTTGCCGGAGTCGCTTTTCTCCCATCGGTGCAGGGCCTCGACGACGCTCTTGCGCGTGAACTCGAGGCCCTTGCAGTAGGTTTTCATAGATCAAAGCTCTTTCTGTCTGTCATACGAGCGTTCGCCTTGCGGTTACCAGCCCGTGAGCCTTGCGGACAAATTTCACTCAAAGGAGTCAGGCTGAGCCGCGTCCCGCCAGAAAGCGGCGGGCGCGGTAGACACGGTGCGAGTAGAGATTTATAGACAGATTGCCGGGAGACGAAGCTCCAAGCGGCCCCACCGGACCCGATCCACGAGCCCGCGCAACGAAGACCGGCACCCGAGCCGACCCACAGGCTGCCGAGGAACGGAACCAGACGGATTGTGCCTTTGACCTTACCGCCGGATGTGTCGAAGTAGAAGTAGTCACCGACACCGGTCGTCGCCGAGCCACCGAGCCCCTTTCCCAAGATAAGACCGTTGACGAACTGAATGTCGAGCATGTAGCCATCTGCCGTCGGCATACACGCCGCCGTCGGGGTCACCCCGTCCGCCACGGCATTCTTCTTCTCATTGCGAGTGTCGGGGTTGACCGCGATGCCGAAGCCCGTGCCGTCGGAGACGAAGAGCGTATCGCCCATGAACTCCCACAGGCCCAGCCCCGTCTCGACGCCGCCGACCTTGAACGGATGCTTGCCGTCCTTCGCCACCTGGCCGTCGCCCACGAGGGCATCGGTGTTGCCCGTGTTCCACGGCGCACTCTGGAGCCATGTGTTCACGGTCGTGTCGAACGCCTTGGCGACGTCCATGAGAAGCGCCACGTTGCCGTCTGCGAGCGTCTCCTTGCCGCCGACAACGGCGCCGTCGAACACATCGTACGCCGCCGCGGCGCCTCGGTCTGGGCACGTGGTGCCCGTGTCGGTGCCGTACATCATCGACGCGCCCACGGGAATCGTCGCCGCCTGCTTGGCGGTGACGACCACGCGCGTGACGCCCGTCTCGGCGAGCGCGGGGTGGATCTGGATGTTGAAGCCCGTGCAGCCCGGGAAGTCCACCTGGGAGGACTTGCAGAGCGTCTTGGTCAACTGGTGGAAGTTGATATACCACTGGTCGTAGACGCTCATGCCCGAGTAGCCCGTGGTCGCGGTCTTGCAAAGGTCGACGAGCGAGTCGTGCGACGTCGTGCGGTTGGCGACCTTCGCGCCCGAGACGGAGCGCGGGCGCCCGTCGGCGTCGATGCTCATGGGATACGTCGGCGTCAGCATGTACGGTCGCAACGTGCCGTCCGGCAGCAACGCCTTGGGGTTCGGCTGCGAGCCGCTGAATCGGCTGTCGGACCACGAGACGAGCAGGTTGCCGTTCGTCAGCACCTCGACCGCCTGCCAAACGACCGGCGCGATCTCGTAGACGTTGTTGCCGTGTCCGTTGTCCACACGCGAGAAGCCGTAGTCGACGCCGTCGATGGCCTCGACCCACGGCACGCCGTCGGCGTCGGCACCGGCGTTGGCGGACACGTGGAACCACGGGCCGCCCTCGGTGTCGAACGGGTCGACAGCCGCGCTCGTCGCCGTCGCCGGCACGAACTCGGTGGAGGCCACGCGCTTCGCGGCGGCGCTCATCGGCTGGATGTCAGTGGGGCTGCCCGCCGGGATGAGGAACGTGTACACCAGCCCCGTCTTGTGCTTGTCCACCATCGCGGCGACGCTCTCGTTGGAGTAGCGGCCCGTCGAGGCGTCGCGCTCGAGCGACTTCTGGTCGCCCAGATTCTTCACCGCGCCGACAAGCGCCCATACCGCCTTGTCCGATGCCAGCGGGTCCGCGTACTCGAACCCCTCGGTTGCCTGCGTATCGGCCATTTAGGCACCTACCTTTCGCATCTGGCAAATCTTGCCGTTTACCTTCTTGAGTCCCAGCGCCGTCACGGCAGCCGCCGAGTCGATAATCGACTGGTAGTTCAGGGCTGCCGTGACGGCGTCCTTGAGCGCCGCCTGTGCGTCGGCGAGGGCCTTGGCCGAATCCTGCTCGCGCTTCTGCTCGGCAGCCTTGCGTTTGGCCTCATCCTCCTTGCGCTCCGTCTCGTTCTGCCCGCGCTCGGTCTCTTTCTCCTTGCGCCTCGCCTCGGCGTCGGCGCGGCCCTTCTCCGCCGTTTCGACAGAAGCCTTGAGCTGCTTGAACTCGTTGTTGACCTTGTTCACGCCAGCCGCCGCGTCCGTCGCGGGCTTCTTGAGCTCCGCGATCTGCTCGGCGGTGAGGTCGCTGTATCTCAGCGCGTCGCCCTTCGGCACGCCGACGACCAGCACGTTGCCCTCCATCGCCGCCGTTGCCTCCGAGCCCGAGGCAAGAGTCGCGGCGCGCGCCCCCTTGACCTCGGCGGCGACAGCCTTGTCGCGTGCGGCCTCCGCCGCCTTCTGCGCGGCCTTGGCCTCGTCTCGCGCCGTCTCCGCGTCCTTGATGGTGCGCTGGTCGCTCGGCTCGTAGATGTACTCGGCGGGCTTGGCTCGCCTCTTTACGTCCCAGAGCGCCTCGATGCGCGTGCGTCCGCCGTATGCCTCGTCCGTGATGTAGGCCCATGCGTACACGCGCCCAGCTGCCTGGAGCAGCTCGTCGGGAATCTTCGCCTTGCTGTCGGCCACCGCAACCGTGTAGCACGTCCCCGTGGCCGACTTGGCGAAATGCACCTGCTCGCAGCCGACAACCTCGACCTCGCGCCCGGTGTCCCACTGCCACAGCTCGCCGTCAAGCACCTGCAATGCCGCCATCACTCATCACCTTCCTCATCCTCGTCGTCCTCGTCGCCCTCCTGGGCACCCTTCGCGTTCGCCGCCAGGGCGGGCGGCAGCGCTGCCATGCGCTCCTCCTGCTCCCGCTGCTTGCGCTCCAAAATCTTCGCCCTCTCGTCGGGCGTGATGTTCGGCAGCTTTCGCAGGATCGTCTCGTCGTCCAGATACTCGGCCTCCAGGCATACGGTCTCGACCTGCTCCTTGGTGTTGCTGATGCGAGTGTGCGTGAACACGGGAGTGTCCTCGATGCCCTGGAGGGCGAGGATGTCCATGATACCCTCGCGGATGTGGCGCTCAAACTCGGCGGCCTCCTCGTCCATCGGCTGGTATGCCGCGTCGATATGGTCGTTGGTCGCCCCAGCCGCGATGGTGTGGACGTCCAGCGCGCCGAAGTCCTCGTAGATGTCGGCCTTGATCTGCGCCAGCGTCTCCTTGCGGCCCTCGACGGGCACCTCCTGCGTGTACGGCGTCACGGACTGCCCCTGCTCGGCGTCGACCTCGGCCACGTGCGTCAGCTTGAGCTTCGCCCGCCACAGGTCGAGGTCCCTGTCGTCCATGCCGCCGGCTCCGTTGATGAGCCAGTAGATCTGTGCGCAGTCGCGCGTGTCGTTCACCAGGCCGCTCTTGATGAGGTCGTAGGCGTCGATGCTCTCGCGCATGCCGACGAGCGTGCTCTGGTGCGCGTCGCTGCCCCATACCGCCACGATGGGCAGGCGGGAGTAGTTCTCCGCATCGACGGCCAGCTTCATCCCGTCCGCCGGTATCTCCTGATACGTGACCTTGTAGGCGCGCTTGGCCTCGGTCACCTCGAAGTCGAAGCCGCTGCCGCCCGACACCATCTCCGTGTAGCCGTCCTGCTCGTAGAGGGTCGCGTGCCACGGGTGGTCGGAGTCGAGCCGCCAGAACCTCACGCCGGCGTATAGCGCCCCCGAGTACTCGTCCCACACCGGGCAGAACTCGTCGGCGGTGAACACGTCGATGTGGTCGAGGTTCCAGAACGGGAACGACACACCGTGGATGAGCGCCTTGAGCCCCATCTCCATGACATCGTCGTCGAAGCGGTCGCCAAGCCCCTCCTTGGTCGTGTCCTTGCCGCCCGCCGAGACGTCCACGAAGCTCACGCCCTTACCGAGCGAGTACGTGCAGCGCTGGACGTTTAGGCGCTTGAACAGGTTACTCGCCAGCCTCAGCTTCGAGGCTGTGAAGTCCTCGGCCTCGGCACCGGAGCACGAGTAGATCTTCTGCACGAAACGGTTGATCGTGACGTTGTGCTGGCGGTAGTACTCGTTCGCGGTGACGGCGTTGCGGTACATCTCGCTCGACATGTGCCGCTCGATGGCATCTGCCGCGAATGCCGTCGCCGACGCCGCCGCCTTGAGGTCGCCATCGGTCACCAAAGGACCTTTAGACAAAGCCGCTACCTCCCTTCAAAAAATGGGTTTACCTGCCGTTTCGCAGGCTTGTACATGCGCAGTGTTGCCACGCCGTAACGGAGCGCGTCGCAGCTGTGGTCCTCGACCTTGACGGGCCTGTCGCCGTCCGCCTTGGCGTCCCAGCAGTAGCCGCCGAGCTCGCCTATCAGCCCCGTGCAGGCGTCGGAGATGCGCACCGTGCCGTTGCCCAGGCACACCCCCGTCTCTCGTATGCCGTCCGCGACGTCGTTGCGCCCCTTCTTGGTCTTGAACCCGGCCTGCCGCATCGCGGCGATGAAACTCGTGGCGCTCGGGTCGATGATGAACGTGGGCGGCTTGCCCAGCCCGCGCACGAAGTCGGCCATGTCGGCCACGTAGTCGGCGTCCGTCTTCTGGTGCCCCGTGTCGCGGCCCGAGTAGCGGTACTCGTCCACCGCGTGCCACACCTTGCCGTCAAACGCCCACAGCAGCGCCGCGAAGGCGTTCTGCGTGCCGTAGTCGCAGGACACCGCGTACTTGGCGGCGCCGCCCGTATACCGGCTCTCGAGGGCGCCCTCCCACCCGGGGTAGACCAGGCCCTCGGCCAGCGTCCACTTGCCCAAGATGTAGCGGTCGTAGTACACGCCGCTGCCGTAGTCCTTGATGAGGGCCTCGATGACATCCGGTGCCAGCGCGCCGTCCCAGATCGTGTAGTCCTGCCTGTAGATGTCGCTGTCGCCGTCGAGGAACCGCTTGAACCAGTGGTTGGGGCTGTCGGGGTTGCAGGTGCCGTCGAAGCGGCTGTGCTCGCAGCGCAGGCGGCTCTTGAGCATCTGGAACACGTCTTCGCTCCACGTGGCGACCTCGTCGCCGTAGACCCACTCGAACGTGGCGCCCTGAATCTTGGATACGCTTGTCTTCTTGTCCGCCCCGAGGCAGTAGACCTTGCGCCCGAAAATCTGGGCCGTGTTGTCCCGCCCGATCTGGCTGACGACGTCTTCGCTGTAAAGTGAGCGCATCGGCTCGAGGATGTTGCGCTCGAGCGTCGAGCGGGTGTTCCCGATCATCACCGCCAGCCCCTCGCCCCTCATGGCGAGAAGCCTCTGCGGTATGGTCACGGCTATGTCGACGTAGCTCTTGCCCGAGCCCGTCGCCCCGCACTTCACGTTGTAGCGGTGCGTGCAGTTGGCGAGGTACTCGCGCTGCATCCTCGTGAGCGGCATCGGCTACTCGTCCCCGCCGATTGAGGACGGAACGGACAGCACCAGCTCCTTGGCGGCCTTGAGCACCGCCGTGTCGGTGGTGTCCATGATGCGCTGCGCCTTGGCGTACTCCTGCGGGTACTTGCGCTCCAAAAGCCACGCCGCCGCCTGCCAGCTGTCGCCGCTCGCGTCCATGATGCGGCCCACGAGCGTCGCCTTGCGCTCCACCTCGGCCTTTTTTAGAACGTGACACAGTTGACGCTGATTGTCTGTTCTGGGGTGGTTGATCCAGCGGCTGTATGTCTCGCGTGCGACCCCGAGATACGCGGCGATGTCCCTGTCGGTCATTCCGGCACGGCACAGGCGGACGGCATCCTCGATGCCCTCCTTGGTCAGTTTTTCACGCCCTTTTCCCGCCACAAAATCACGTTTCCGCTGGTAGATAGCCATATGGAAACGCGAACGTTCCCACCTTTTTACGCACGTGGACAAGCGCGTGCGTTTGCCCACGAGCGTAAAAAGGGGGTAACGTTTAAAGAAAAGGCCCCGGTTTCCCGGGGCCTTTCGGCTACTCGACCTTAGTCGACTTGATCCTGATCACCTCGGCCAGCCTCTCAAGCGTCTCCGTCCAGCTTCTGCCGTCTGTGCGCGGCCTGTCGTATGCGGTTGCTCTCCGCCTCTTCCTCGAGCTGTCTCTTCCGCTCCGCCAGATAGCACCCCTTGCACAGCCTCCACTTCTTCGCCTGCGCCGACGTGTCGAACACGGGCCGCGCGTCGCACACGATGCACAGCCCATCCGTTCCGGTCGAAAAGCGCCCGTACCGCTGCCGCGCGTGCCTCACGGCGCTCGGCGTCACCCTGAGGTCCGCCGCGATCTCCGCCGCTGTCCGCTCCGGGTGCGCCTGCATCCGCCTTATCATCTCGTCCGTCCACAGGACGTAAGAGGAGCGCCCCTTCCGGAGCGCCCACTCGTCCCTCAACGGATGTGCTGACTTTGTGGATGGGCCTTTTGGCCCATCTCCTACAGGTGGCCTACACGCCATTCGCATACCCCCTAAAGCTCGACCGCAACGGCAGAACCTTATCAAGCGCCGGAGACCAACTCACCGAGGGCGCTCGATATTCTCGCTCGGGCGGTCAATGAGGTCGGCAAGTCTTTGCCACGCATCGGTCCCGCAGCTGTCCAACCCGCAAAGCGCATCGTAGTGGCCGAAAAGCATCGTGCTCACTTTCATGCACCGGTTGCAATCGAGCTCCAATTTTCGATGCTCGGCAAAGTATAGGCACGTGCCGGAGCGCAGGAACTCGACAGCCTCGCGGCGCTCTTCGTCACTAATCATCGACAATCGCCGCCCCGCACTTAGGACAATGGTTCCACCGCATGTCACCGATTGAGTAGCCGCAGACCTCGCAGCACGGGGTTTTCCTGCCGTACTTGGTCTTGAACTTGCCGTGGCGCGTGGTGGTCGGGAGGTCGATTAGGTCGGCAAGATGCAACAGGTCTTTGTAGTGCGGAAACCCGCGAACTCCGCAGAAGACGGCATAGAGCGCGGCGAACGGAGAGTAATCGGGATCGTCTTGCAGGTCGTCTTTGCGCCTGTTGGCTGCGCTTCGTATATTCGCCGCTACATTGCGGCGCTCTTCATCAGTAATCATTGCACCCTCTTGTTCCATGCTTCGCGTGCCTTGTCCCATCTGCATTCACCCGGCTCAACTTCGTTCCCGGTGATAACCGGGCCGGACGCTCCACACTTTCGGCAGTAGACGAAATGTGCGTAGTTGTCGGCATTTGCTTCCCAGCTGTAGAGATTCGAGAGAACCCTTTTGCTGCCGCAGAACGGGCATGGCTTTAGCTTGATTTCGTCCATTAGTCCTCCTTGCGCGTGAACCCGAGTTGATCGATTATGTCGTCCTCGTTGAACATCCACGAGTACATGTCGAACACGTCATCAGACCCGTCGATTACGACCCTCCACGGGTCGACCTCTTGCAAGCGACCGTCCGTGCGCATGACGACCGCCACCGGCCTGCGGGTCGGCCCGGCTACCCTGTTGCTCGAAGATATGCAGCGGTCGAGGTCGGTGAACGACTTGTCGTATACACCGACGAGCAAGGCTTTCTCGTAGCCGGTCTTTGAGTCAATGCTGAACGACTAAACGAAGCACGGCACCAATTCGCTAGTCAGCATCGCCCTCACCCCTCAGCTTGCGGATGCGTGATGCGATGTCGCGCATGGCAATTCGAGCGCAGCCGTCCTCGCCACCGGGGCACGATATACAGCCATCTTCGTCTTTGTCTCTGTGGAAGTAGGCGCAAGCCTCGTCATACCGCGCGTCACCTGCCTCGCTCAAGTCCTCAAGCAGCTTCTCCCAAGTGTCGGGCTGTGTGAGGTGCATGTTCTTCGGCTTGAAGCTGTTGTAGTCAATGTTGCCTTCGTACGCGGCTTTAATCGTCCATCCGGTTCTCTGATTCTCAACCGACGTTCTGGAGAGAAACTCTTTCACGCTTACCTTTGTTCCGCACCTGTCGTACAGAATCTCAGTGTCCAGCGGAATCTCGCGTCCCTCGGCATCTTTCGGCAATTCGATACTCATAGCCCAAACTCCTCGTAGTCGCGGCACTCGCCGCACTCGTCCTCGCAGTACAGCAGGTTCTCCATGAGCCACGCCACGGCCCACTTCGCCAGGCGCCAGCGCCCCTCCTTGCGGTCGGGTGCCTCCGTGTCGTAGGCGCGCTCGAACCCGAGGTGGCAGTAGCCGTAGTCGACGTGGATGTCGCTGCTGCAGAAATGCCTGCAGTTCCCGCACATCCTAGGCTCGCAGGCCCCGCCGAAGTGGCGCTCAATGGCGGCGTCCGTCACCCCCATCGGGTAGCCGCCGACCCTCGAGTCACTCATCGCAGTCCGCCCCCCCTACGCTCTCGTCGAGCAGGTCGATGGCATCCCCGACGGTCGCCTCGATGCTCGTCAGCTGGCGGCGCAGGTTCTGGACGAGGTTCGCGCCGGTGACCTCCGCCCTTCCCGCCTCGTAGGCGCGCTCGATCATGTCGGTCACCGCGACCTGCATCGCCGTGTCGTTGTAGCCGCGCCTGACGCGATACTTCCCCAGGTAGGCGTGCGCCCTGTCCTGCGGCCTGCACTCGCGGTCGAAATGGAACACCTCGACCGCGTCGGCCTTGATCTGCTCCAAAGTCTCCATCACAGACGTCCCCTCTCTCGGTTCCTCTCGTTGCAGCGCTCGATTGCCGCGTCCACGTCCTCCTGCGTGAACCCCTCGGCGTCGAGCAGGCTGACGACCGCCTGGACCACGTCCATGCACTCGTCGATAAGGTTCTGGCGGTACTCCCTGCGCGCCGTCATGATCGGACTGAGGCGCATGTCGTCGCAATCATGCCAGGCGCCGTATACCTCGGCTGCCTCCTCGAGCGGCTTGAGCGCCTGCGCCTTGGGCGCGTCCGGCTCATCGAGCGCCCCGAACTCGAACTTGTAACCGTCCCGCATCAGATGCGCCTCCCCTGTGCCAGCGCCGCGCGCATGGCGTTGACCTCTCGGCCCGACTCGCTCCTCGTTCCGAGGTACACGTCCACGGGCCGCTTGCTCTCGTTCCTGTGCACCACGTTCTCGCACCAGCCGCAGCAGTACCGCTGGCGGGCGCCCCTCGCGCGGAACCGCCTGCCGCACTGACGGCACGCGAGCACGTTGCCCCCTCGCATGTCCCGCGACTCAGCTCTCATGGCGCGCCTCCCAGTAGTTGCACCTCGCGAGCCCCTGCGTGGTGTGCACGAAGTCTGGGCAGCGCATGCACGTGTACCGCTTGTGGCCCTCGCCGGATGCCGTCATGACCGCCTCGCTCACGGCGCAGAACCCGCACGTCTCGCAGCGGGCGCTGCGCGGCCCGTCGTCGTAGATGCTCACAGACCCCTTCGGTCTGCCCATGTTCTCGTTCCTCTCGGCGTCCAAGCTCATGACGCCCTCCTCTCGCATGCGGCCCTCGCATCCAGCAGACGCCGCGCGTCCTGGTACGCCTTGAGCGCCACCGGGTCGGCGGTCGTCCCCCTCGGGGCCTTCACCTTCGCCGGGTCGATGCCCGGATATTCCTCGCGCCACCTGCGCTCGAGCTCCGCCCTCGTCTGCTCGGGCGTCCTCGTCGGCTTGAACGTGGCAGCCTCGACCTCCGAGGCGGTGGGCTTGCCCCTCGCCCGGTCGTCGGCGTCGATGCGCTTCTGGCGCCTGGACCAGTCGAGCGCGAGGGCGCCCCAGTTGCTCACCGGCTGGCCGTTGCCCTTGACCCATCCCTGAGACTCGAAGTAGGCCCAGAAGGCGTCCGGGTCGCCGCTCAGGCAGTTGGCGCCGAAGTAACCGCGGGCCTCATCGAGGGTCGGCGGCTCGAACTCGGGCGGCGCGGCGGGGGCATCGCCCCCATCACAGGACAGCTCAGCACAATCCAGTTCAGGACAGGACAGGACAGGACAGGTTAGGTTAGGGTTTTCACTTTCGGAAACCTGCGTTTCGGGTTTGTCGGAAACTGGTTTCCCGTTTGAAAAACCTAGGTTTTCACTTTCGGAAACCTGCGTTTCGGGTTTGTCGGAAACTGGTTTCTTGCGCGGGCGGCCGCCCTTGCCGCCACGGCCGCGCGCGTTCTTGGAGTTGTCGATGGCGTTCTTCATCGCCTTGAAAACGCGGCGGAGGTGCTTCGGGAGGTCGGCCTCCACGCCGTGCAGCCCGTACATCATGATCGCGTCGGCGAGCATCGCGCGGTCGCGCAGGTCCTCGGGGTCGCTCGCGTCGAAGTCGTCGTAGACCTCGGCGAAGCTGTCGAACACGGTGAAGGCCATCAGAACCACCCCCACAGAAGCGAAGAGAAGAACAGGAAACCCGCGGAGAAGGAGGCGGCGAACAGGGCCGCCTCCCAGTGGTCGCGGATGATGTCGGGTACGCGCCTCATCAGAACGGCACGTCCTCGTCGTAGAACTCGGACTGCGGGGCCGCGGCGTAGGTCTGCTGGGCGCTCCACTGCGGCGCGGCCTGCGCCTGTGGCTGCATGGGCACCGTGTTCGCGAGGCTCTGCTGCGGCTGGGCCTGCGTCTGCCCCTCGCGGCGCACCATGACCTCGATCTCGTCGACGATCACCTCGAGCTTCGAGCGCTTCTGCCCGTCGCGCTCCCAAGAGCTGTAGCGCAGCTTGCCCTCGATGGCGACTTTCATGCCTTTGGTGAGGAATCGCCCCACGGCCTCGGCGCGGTTGCCGAACATGGTGCAGTCGACGAAGTTGGGGTAGTCCTCCCATTCGCCCGTCTGCGCGTTGCGGCGGCGGTCGTTCACGGCGACGCCAAAGGACAGGACCTGCGTCCCGCCGGCGGTGGCGCGAAGCTCGGGGTCGCGGGTGAGGTTGCCGCTGATGTTCACTCGGTTGATGCTCACTGCCCGTCCTCCTTTGCGGTCATGTAGCTCTTGATAGCCTCGACGAGGCGCGGCCCCTGCATGTAGCCCAGGCCGCTCACGCGGCGGCCGTCGCGGATGCGGCACGCCTCGACGATCTTCTGCGCCGTGACCGGGCCGATGCCCGGGAATGAGCGGGCGAACTCCTCGACCTTGAGCTTTGCCGCGATGGGTGCCTCGATGGCGACCTCGGGCGGGATGTTCCCCGCCTTGCACGCCGCCTTGAACGCGGCGCGCTCGCGACGCGTGTGGACGGCCTTCGCCATCGCCTCCTTGCGCTGCTCAGGCGTTCGGAGCGGCGGTAGGTTTTTCTCCTCCATGTCCTACATCCTCTCGATGCATCCGTGAATGCCGTTGTCGACCATGACGGCCCTCACGCGGCGCAACTCGTCCGCCGTGGCGCACTCGATGACCACGCGGTAGCCCCTCTGCGGTGCTGAGGCCGCATCCTCGGCCACATCCGGCTCGGGGCGCGACGGCACCACCCGCACGCACCTCGGCACGCCCAAGGGCGGCTCAGGCTCGGGCTGCTCGTCGGGCAGAGGCTCGGGGTCGGGCTCCGGTGCGGGCGCCGTCGCCTGTTCGTAGGTCGACACGAGTGCGGCGGCCTTGGCCGCCTCCTCGCGGTGCGCGGCGACAGCCGCCGCCACCTCGCCCGAGTCCATCGGCAGCGTCCTCGTCCACCACGCCACGGCCCACGCCTTCTCGGACTCGTCCGCGTAGTCCAGCCCGTTGACGAACTTGAACTGGTGCAGCAGCTCGCCCACGCGGCGCTCGATGATGTTCTTGGCCTTGACCTCGCCGAAGCTCGCGTTGAGCCACTTGTCGTCGGCGATGCGCTCGTATGGCACCAGCGGCCCCATCTCGCCCGCGAGGTCGTAGTAGTGGCCCTTGAGCGCTGCGAGGCGTCGGGCCCTGCACTCGCTGTCGTAGCGGTCAATCTCGGCCTTGTACTCATCGGAGAGCCTGTCGATTGGCGCCGTGATCTCGCCGATGGTCTTGTCGAGCGTCTTGAGCAGATCGCTGTACTTCTTCTTCGCGGCCTTGCGCTGCGCCTCGATGGGCTTCTTCACGTCGTTGACCACCGCGCGGTACTTCTTCGCCGCCTTGAAGTCCTCGTCCTTCTCGATGTGCTTGACGTCCACGTAGTCCGCCAGCTTCTCGTCCACGTTCTTCTTGAGCTTCGCCAGCTTGTCCTCGAGCGTGTCGTCGATGGCGAGCGACGCCACCAGCGTGTCGAAGTCCTCCTCGAGCGGCACGGCCTCGACCGCCAAAACCTCGTCTGCCATTAGAAGCCTCCCAGCAGGTCGTCGTCGGTCTCGTACTCGGCGGGCGCGGGCTCATAGACGGGCGCTGGCTCCGACTCGGGGGCGGCGGGCTCGGGCTGCGCCTTGCGGGCCGCGATCTCCTCCTCCATCCACGAGGCCGCGCGGCGCGCCTGCATGAGCGTCATGTCGTGCATGGAGCCCGACGTGCAGCCCACGGCGGCGCAGATGGCCGCCATGGCCCCGGCGCTGTCGAGCGCGGTCGCCGCCTTGAACGGCTTGAACAGGTCGCGCACGGGCTGCAGGTCGGCCACGGGCTTGACGCTCTCGGCCTCGACGGCCTGAGTATCGGCGCGTATGTCCTGCGCGACCTTCTGGTCCATCTCCTCGCCCGTGTACATCCCGCCGAACTCGTCGGGGTAGGCCAGGCGCCACGCGCCGGCCTTGGCGCACTTCTCGATCATGACGCCCGGCATCTTCGCCCAGTTGCTCTTGCCGGTGCTGTAGTCGGTGAGCGCCAGCTCGACGTATGCGGGCTTCTTGCCGTCGGTGAACACGACCTCTGCCCAGCCGCCGATGAGCTGCTCCCCGATCATCTTGTAGACGGCGGAGCCCTTCTTCTTGACGACCTCGCCGTCGCGGAGCACCACGACGCCACTCTCGATGCCGCCGTAGTTGGGCTGCCTGTTCGCGCGGCGGTTGAACACCTGGTAGGAAGTGATGACGCTCGCCGGGGCGCTGCCGTACTTGACCAGGTAGACTTCCTTGGTGAAGGGGTTCAGGTGCTGGCGGTTGCAAAGCTCCACGCACAGCGCCAGCTCGCTGTCGGTCGCGTTCGGGCACAGGCGCTCGCGGATGTCCTGCGAGGTGAACTTGACGGGCATGCCAGCATCGTCCTTGAACTCGATGATCTTGTTATTCATTGAAGGTCACCTCTCCTTCATTGACCTCGACCTTCTCGATGTTCACGCCCGCCAGCTCGGCGAACACGCCGCGCGGCCCGTCCAGCTTGTAGATGCGTTCCATGCGGCCAGCGCTGTCGACAATGCGGTCGTAGATCTCGAGGTCCTGCGCATCGGCTCCCAACAGCTTCGGACTGAACAGAAGCCCGTAGGCGATGCCGCGCAAGCACGCGGGCTTAAGGCCCCTTTTCCCTATCTCAGCGCCCTTCTCGTCTGCGACGAGGATTAAGTTCGTGGCAAACTCGTCAAGCACCTCGAACGCATCGCCATCGACTTGGACTTTTATGCGCATGTACTCCATTGCTTAATCTCCGTTTCTACTTTTTCTCTTCGGCTGGGTCTGTCCAGCCGCGATATACCTGTATGTCCATGTGCGGTTCGATTCCGCGCCGACGGGGCCACTTGACCACGTGGACCTCGGCCACCTGGCTGTCGTCGCCCCAGACCGCCCCGTTCATCCCGTCCATCACGAGCTTGGCGATGTTGTCCGCGTCCGGCTTGAACGTGTTCGGCTCCGACACGGTGCGCTTCGGCCTCGATTTGGGCAGCGAATCGTACACGTCGATGCGCACCGCGGCGGGCACCCTGAACGGGAACAGCGGCCCCTCGAGATTCGGGTACGCCTCCCGCATGGCACCGAGTGCCGCGTCGCGGATGGCGGCCTCGTTGCGGATGGTCTCGTTTGGCGTGTACATCCGGGCGTGCCTGCGGTCGAGCCTGTGACGCTGCTTGCCCGCCACGAACGGGACGGTGAACGCGAATCGCCTGCCGATCACAGTACCGACCCCATCCCGAGCACCACGCGGATGCCATCCGCCGCGAGCAGCATCGCCCGCAGGACGTAGGGCATGAGCGCGTACACCGCGAACAGGAGCGCGATGTACGCAGCGCACCTAAGCAGCCTCGATGCCATGCGTTCCCTCCTCGATCCACTGCTCCACCCATTCCGGGCGCACCATGCGCCCCACCTTGCGCCCCTCGGGCAGCTGCGAGCGCAGGCGGCCCGCCTTGCACTCGCAGCGCAGCGTGTCGTATGGCACCCCCGTCACCCTCGACGCCTCGCGCAGCGTGTACATCAGCTTGTGCCTGATGCCAAGCTCGTCGGCCATCTGCTGGAACGTTTTGGCTCTGCTAGAATCCATGAGTGACCTCCTTTCAGGTCAGGGAGCCGTCCCCGCTTTCCACACTGGGCGGCTCCTTTTTTGTCTTTCCGGGGCCTCGCCCCCGGCACGGCACCGGTAGGGAACGTCCCCGCGGCTATGGTTATCGGAGAGCCGCGGGGCAACGGTGCCGCCCCGGGGACGGCCCGCGCGCGGCGGGCGGCCCCTACTTGGTGCCGACCAGCGGCTGGGAGCCCTCGGGCACGACGACGAGGTTGCCGTCCTTGCCGATGCTCTTGAGCGCGTCGATGTAGTGCTGCTGGATGACCTGATCGTTGAGCGAGTTCGCGAGGACCGCGTTCGCGTCCGCCTCGCCCTGCGCCTCGATCTTCTTGGTCTCGGCCTGGACCTTGGCCGTCTCCTGCTCGTTCTGGGCCTTCTGCTTGGCGACCTCGGCCGCCTGCGCCTCGCTGTAGCTCTTGGTGATGTTCTTCGGGTAGCGGACGTCCTGCACGCTCACCTGCTCCACCGTGAGGCCTATGCCCTTCCACTTCTTGGTGAGGGCCTTCTGGACGGCCTTGGTGAACTGGGAGCGGTCGGTGAGCATCGTCACCGTGTCGAAGCCGCCCGAGACCTCGCGGGTGACGGCGCGGACGTCGTTGGAGATGTACTTCTCCACGAAGCTCTCCTGTGTGCCGTACTCGCTGTAGAGGCTGAGCGCGGCGTCGGGGTTCAGGGAGTAGTTGACCTGTATGTCGATGTTGGCGCTGGCGCCCGACTTGTCGTTGATGGAGACCTGCTTGCCCTCGTAGGAGCCGCCGTCCACCTTGTAGTCGGTGTCCCCGTAGAAGTTGATGAGGTTGTTGCGGACATCGTAGGTCACGACGTCCTGCCAGGGGGCCTTGGCGTGGAAACCGGCCTCGGAGGTCGAGCCGGCGAGCGAGCCGCCGAGGTTGCGGATGACGCAGACCTCGCCGGTGTCCTGCGTGTAGAGGCAGGCGGTGGCGGCGATGATGGCACCTACCAGGATGAGGGGCAGGGCGCGCGCGGGCGAGACGATGCGGGCCTCGTACTTGTTGCCCCAATGGTCCGCGGGCCCGGCGGCCTTCTCGCGCTCGGCCTCGTTATACCGCTTGATGGCGACGGCGGCGGCCACGCCGCCGAGTCCCAGACCCGCTCCGATAATCAGTTGAATCATGTCTTTCTCCTTTTCGTTTGTGAAGTTAATTAGCCGCGGGCTTCATCCCGGGACTCTTTGCGCAGATAGCGCGTCCACTCGCCCGCGGCGATGCCGACCTCCACCGGCTGGATGTCAGGGTCGATGGCGTCGATGCTGTTCATCACCACCGTGCGCTCGACGAAGCACATGGTCGCCTCGTCGAGCGCATCAGGTCGCCGAGGCGCCCGCGGGCGTCGAGGAACGACTCGAAGGCCTCGCGGTGCCAGCCGCCGCCGGCGTCGCACCAGCAGACGATGGCCTCGATGCTCGCGAAGCCGCTCGGGCACTCGATCTCGAAGGACTTCCCGCGCGCCTCGTACCTGATGTTCTCGCGGCGCATCTTCACGTCTCCCATGTCGCCCTCCCCTACAGCTCGAAGTCGGAAAAGTCGCGGGCCTCGACGGGCTCGGCCTCGACCGTGATGGCCTCGGGGACGTTCCAGCCGCCCAGCTCGATGTCGATGTAGTTCTCGTTCATGGTTCTCTCCGTTTCGTTTGTGACTTTAATTTAATTCAAGTCGTTGGCCAAAAAAATAGAATCTCGCGAGACGCCCAAGAAGCGGCAGGCCGCGTCGAATGCGTCGGTGGGCATTCGGTTCGTCTCCTCGTACCGCTGATAGGTGGGGTAGGTGACGCCCATCGCCTCGGCTACGGCGCCCTTTTTGACGCCCTTGCGCTCTCGGACCTCTCTCAACGTTTCTGTCATCCCGTCCTCCTTTCGCTGTAATCATATTACATCACATTCAAGATAATTCAAACTACTTTTTTAATAAAATTAAAGGGAAATTGTAATTTACCTAAAGGGGTGAAAAGATGGACCTCGGGAAGAAGATTCGCGCACACCGCGACGAACTGGGCCTCACGCAGGCAGAGTTGGCGGACAAGCTCGGTCTTACCTACTCGTCGGTAAGTCAGTGGGAAAGCGGCCGCGCCACGCCGAGGACGCCTATCCTTCGTCAACTCGCCGACCTCTTCGATACCACGGTCGCCGAACTCATGGGAGAGGACGCCGCCGAGGCCGCCATCAGCGGCACCTCGCGCATGGTCCCCCTGCTGGGCTTCGCCCACATGGGCGAGCCGTGCGACGAGGGGAACCTCGCCGACGAGGTCGAGGTCCCCGCCTCCATCGCCGACGCGCACCCGCGCGGCTTCATGGTCCACGCCCAGGGCGGGTGCATGGACAACCGATTCCCCCACGACGCCCTGCTGCTCGTCGACCCCGACATGGAGCCGGTCAACGGCCAGCCGGTGCTCGCCGAGACGTCCGACTACGGCGCCGTGGTGCGCAACTACACCCGGGGCCGCTCCACGGTCATGCTCACGGCGGACAGCCACAGCGGCGAGTACGACGACATCCTCGCTGGGCCGGGCGATGCGCCCGTGGTCTGCAAGGGCCGCGTCGTCTGGTACATGGGCGAGCGGGACGAGAGGTAGAGACATGGGGGCCGACCGGGCCCCTGCCAACCGGACTGGAAGAACGGAGGAGCGCGGATGGCTCCGAAAGAGGCAATCGAGAAGATCAACGCACTCGGTATAGAGATCGGGGTCACGTCGACCGGCAGCGGGGACGACTACATCTCACTCACGGACAGCGAGGTACAAGAGCGATGAGCCGAAGATGGTGGTGCAGAACTGGATGAGGAACAGGAACACCATCGAGTTCCTCGGTGTCTGGGAGTCGCTCCACAACCCCGACTTTAAAGGCATCGAATTCGATGCCTTTAGGGAAGAGGCCGGGCTCAACTCCTTCACCCTGACGCCGACGAAGTGGATTTCGAGGACAAACGCCATCGGCATAAGGACCAAGAGGGGGAGGTATGCGAGCGGCACGTTCGCCCACAAGGACATCGCATTCGAGTTCGCTTCGTGGATTTCCCCGGAATTTAAGCTCTACGTCATCAAAGACTACCAGCGTCTGAAGAACGACGAGAACAGCAGGATCTCCGGCGAGTGGAACGAGAAGAGGCTCTTCTCGAAGATCAACTACCGTATACACACCGACGCCGTAAAGGAGAACCTGCTGAAGCCGAGCATGAGCCGGCAGGTCGAGGGCTACACCTACGCAAACGAGGCGGACGTCCTCAACGTTGCCCTGTTCGGGATGACGGCAAAGCAATGGAGGGAGTCGCACGAAGGCGCGACAGGCAACATCCGAGACGAGGCGAGCCTGCACCAGCTGCTCGTCCTCGCGAACCTCGAAAGCATGAACGCCGAACTTATCAAAAGGGGAATCGACCGCAGGCAGAGGGCGGCATATTTGCGAGAGATGGCTATCAGCCAACTCTCGACCCTCGAGGGAAGCCCCGTGATAGCGAAGATAGAGGCCGATGATGGAATAGCGGGCGAACTGCCAGAAGACGGGGCGGAGTCATAGCCCGACGCGCAAGCGGTCCGAGCTGACCGCAGCTCATCGCAGGGAGGTGATGCCCATGAAAGCAAAAAATCTCGGGACCGCAGGCTGATGCCGCGGCCCCGAGACTAAGGAGACGGCCCCTGCACTTTGGAACGTGAGACGGGGCCGGAGTCAGAGCCGGGCGAAACGGAGAATAAGCCCGCGATCTGAACGGATCTGATTATATGACAAAGAAGCAGCGCCGCCGCGTCTGGGGCTCCGTGACCGAGATGAGGCGCGGCAAGAAGTACGTCCTGCGCTGGATGCAGAACACGCCGCAGGGCCGCAGGCGCAAGACCAAGACCGTGTACGGCACCTACCGCGAGGCGTGCGCGGAACTCGACCGCATCCACGTCGAGCACGCCGACGACGCCCCCGTGCCCACCATAGCCAAGGCCTACGAGACGTGGCTCGTCCCCAAGATGGCCGCACAGGTCGAGGCGGGGACCCTCGCCCCCAATACACGCGACCTCGTGCTGCGCTCGTGGAGGAACTACGTCGGACCCCGCTGGGGCGCAATGCCCGTCGACCAGCTGCGCGCCGTCGAGCTTCAGGACTGGCTGCTGACACTTCCCGCCGCCACCGCCGACACCGCCCTGCTCACCCTGCGCAAGGTCTACGCCTGCGTCTCGACCTTCATCCGCCTGCCGCTCGACCCGTTTGCCGCCAGCGTCAGGTACACCATGCCCACCCGCAAGACCCGCGAGCGCTCAAAGCGCGTCTACACCCTCGACGAGGCCCTGGGCGTCCTCGACGAGCTGCACGGCAACCCCCTGGAGCCCTCGTTCATCCTCGCGTGCTTCGGCTCCTGCCGCTCGGGCGAGTCGCTTGGCGTGCGCACCGAGGAGGTGCTGCGCTGGGAGCGTAGCGGCACCGTACTCGCCTCCGCCGACATCTGCCGCCAGATGCAGCAGTCCGGCACCGAGCCGGTGGGCGCCCTCAAGACCGCCAAGTCCGCCCGCACCGTCGTGATCCTACCGCAGGCCGCTGACCGCCTCGTCGAGATAGCGGCCTCGCGCGCCGCCGATGGCCGCGAGTGGCTGAGCGACCGGGGCGACGGGCTGCCCATGAACCGGGGCATTTGCAACGACCGTTGGCGGAAACTCTGCGCCGCCCGCGGCATCGAGCACATCCCGTGGTCGAACCTCCGCAATTCCTGGCGTACGATAGCGGAGGTCGAGCTTCGCCTGCCGTGGGACCTCATCGAGATGCTGATGGGGCACGCCCTCCCCGGCGTGTCGGGACGGCACTACATCCGCCCCACCGCCGAGCAGGTCGTCCGCGCCGCCTTCGACGCGCTTGGGATAAGTTAGGATATTCCCCCGCAAAGCCGCAGGTAGATGGCGCGCAGTTAGTTGTGGCAGTACTAAATAGCCAGTAACCTGCCAAAAAGAGACAGGCTACTTTGCACCAAAAACCGTCGCAACATTCGATGAAAATCGTGCAAACGCGAAAAATCATTAAATGTTGCGACGGTTTGATTTTAGATAGCGGTCGAGCAAAGGACCAGAGCGCCTATTCGTCGGCGAGTTGAATTCCCAACAAACCCGAGAGTGCCAGCGCCTGCTCGGCATTGACCGTCAAGCCACGCAACTCATGGTAATCGCCCGAAACAACGGGCGCTGCAAATGTACAGCGCGACACATCAACGCCGGAAAGCGACGTCTTGAACACATCAACACGCGTCAGGTCACAGCCATCCAGGCGTATCTGACCCAGCTTGGCACCCTGAAACGCAGCCTCTCTCAGACGTGTATCGCATGCTGTCATAGGGCCAATGCGTCCCTCCGAAAGGTTCGCATAGCTCAAATCGCACGATCCAAACGACACGCTCGACAGGCGCGCCTTGAGCAAGTTGAGTCCCGGTGCCGAGCAGCCAACGAAGTCGCAGCGGCTGAGCCAGCAGCCTTCCATGTTGCAGCGGATAAAGCGGCAACCGCGAAACACCACGTCGCGAAACGTCGAGCCGCTCCAGTCAACGCTATCGAACTCGCAAGATCGGAACACAACGCCATCGAAGGTCGCGCCGTTCGCCACGTCGTAGGCAAGATCCAAATCCTCAAAAGCGGTATTGGAGACGAGCTCATCGCCCTCGGCAAAGAGGTCGATGAGCTCGTCCATGCCCATATGGCAGCCAATCCGTTCGTTTACCCGGGCAAAACCACCACAAAGGTGCCTGTCCCCTTTGCGGTGGCTTGGGGTCGCGCTACTCACCGAGCATCTCTTGGAGCTTGGCTGCCACGGCATGTCCCAAGCTCTCGTGGCTTTCGGGCATCATATGCAGATAGTCGATATCGCCCGGCTCGGCAAACTCGGCGGCATTCAAAAAGTCGCAGCCAAACTGCTCGGCCACGTGCGCATAGTACTCGCCAAAATGTTCAGATGCCTCGACGGAACGCTCGTCAAAATCGGTCATATATACATCGGCGATCTGCGGCTTAATCTTGATAGGAGCCATCAGCAGGATGCGCGGGCAAGGCGCAGCGTCGGTCCACGGAAACGCGCGGACGGCGCGAATCAGCGCCATGGCGCCACGGGCGATATCGGAAGCTGTCACGTTAAAGACCGTCTTACAGTCGTTGGTGCCCAGCATGATCACAATGGCGTCCAGCGGCTTATGAGCCTCGAGCAGCATCGGAAGCGCGCGGATGCCGTTGAGGTTGGTGTCCAGATGGCACATATCGTCGCGCACCGTCGTGCGGCCGTTGAGTCCCTCCTCAATCACATGCCAGCCCTCGCCCAGGTCACGCTGCGCCACGCCGCACCAGCGCACATCCTGCGCATAGCGCACCGCGGTGCCATCGCGCATACCAGCCGGATCATAGCCATAGGTGTTGCTGTCACCAAAGCACAGAACGTTTTTCATCGTAAGCTCCCCACTCAATAAAAAGCCGACGGTAGCAGCCCCCGTCGGCTCGGCATGTCACATCACGCGCACCGATTACAGGTATTTGCGCCAGTCGTCGTCATCCTCGTCGTCCTCGGCAGCGGCCTGAGCCTGCTCGGCGGCACGGGCGGCCGCAGCGCGGGCGGCAACCTGAGCATAGGACTCCTCGTTACGCTCGGGGAAGTTTGTCAACACGTGCTCAAACTTGGCAAAGTCCTCATCCCAGCGCGTAGAAGGCACGGCAAAGAACACCTGCTTGACCTTGAAGTCGCCCGACGCGAGCTCCTTACGGAAGAGCTCGGCTACGACCTCGGCATCAAAGCCGTTATTGTCGCAGCCCCAAGCACCCAGCACGAGCTTCTCGCGACCCAGCTCATCGCAGATGGCAAGGACAAAGCGGATACGGTCGCGCAGAGCATCCAACAGGGCATCGTCGCTCACGCGGTACTCCTGGCGGGCACGCTTGACGTTGGGTGCGGCGGCAACGATCACATCGGCGTATGCGTGCACGTGGTTGCGGTCGAAGCGCACGGCGGGCACCACCAGCGCACGATTGCGGTAAAGCTCGCAGTTGATGTTGCGACGACGGTTCTCGCCGTACCACTTGCGCTGCTTGTCGAGCACGTTGTACAGGTACGAATCGGCGCACAGCGTAGCCTCCTGGCCCAGATAACCCTGAATATATCCACCGCCCGGATTGGTAAACGAGGCAAAGGCGAGCACGGCCATGTCGCAGAACTGCGCATAGCCGCGACCGTTATCGAGGATTGCCTGCGTGGCGGAGGCATCAAGCACAGTGACCTCGGGCAGGACCGGAGCGGGCTCCTCAGCAGGCGCGGACTCAGCTTCGGCGATTTCCTCGGCAGGCTCCTCGACGGGCTCGGGCGCCGCCTCGACCTCGGCAGTCTCCGCGTTCTCGACGTCCTCGGCGACCTGCTCTTCGGCGGCCACAGCACTCTGAACCTTGGCCTTCATCGCCGCGACAAAGCCGGCAGGCATACCGTCAAACTCGCGAACACCGGCAAGCGAACGCTCGATATCCTTGGCGCACGCTTCGGACACAGTTGCCACGTGACGCTCGGCGGCCTTGGCACGGGCCTCGCGCTTGGGATTGGGCTGACCCGCTCGGTTGGACCTGCGGTTACGGTTCCTGTTGTCGACGTCTGCCATACGTGGCCACCTTTCCTGTCGCTGCCGCTATCGGCTTTTCCCATCCATGATACCCCGCCGCGTACAAAAAAGACGGCCCCGAAGGACCGCCTTTCACATCGTTTTACCGCGTCCGACAAGAAACGCTGCAATCCCCCGCGCTAGTCGCGACGACCGAGGATGTTCAGGATGCGCAGGAACACGTTGATAATGTCCACGAACAGATTGGACGCCATGAGCACCGCATTGGGCAGCGTGGGCGGCACCGTCGTGGCAACATAGGTGTCGTAGCCAATAAAGCCGGCGAACACCACGATCACGATCAGGTCGGTGATGGTCTGCGAGACGCCCATGAACATCAGCACGATCTCAACCAGAATAGTGGCGAGCAGAATGCCAAAGCCGATGCCATATACGCGCTGGAAAAACTTGGGGAACGTCACGCCCAAGGCGCCAAAGACAAAGGTGATGGCGGCCGTGGCGATAAAGGCAGTGTTGATGGTGGGCAGGTCGTAGTTGGCAAGGCCAAACGACGCGGTCAGGCCGAAGGTACTCGCAAAGATTACGTAGCCCACAAGGGACAGACCCACGGACTGCTTGCCCGCAGCAGCCGACATCATGACCATGCCGACGATGGTTAAAATAAACGAGCCAAAGACCAGTGGCAGGGCGGCGCCGCTCATCATCATGCGCGCAAACGACATGGTGCTCGTAAAGTAGGCGCCGGCACCCATGGCGCAAAAGCCCAAGAAGATCAGGGCAGATATGGCGAGATTGTACGCGCGCGGCGACATCTCCTTGGCGCGACTTGCGCCGGTCTCGACGGGGCCGTTCTGATAGCCCTGAATATCGTTCATGCTTCGTCCTTTCAAAAAGCGCCACGACAGCGCAGCAGGTGACAAGATTCCTGCCATTGTACCCGAACGCCGTGCGTCCTTACCTACGGCGCTCGCCCTCAAGCGTACGATCAAACGCCCAAACCCACCAACGCATCACGTGTGCCTGCGAGCCGTCCGCCCGCTCGCGCGTCTGGTCCTCCAGATACAACTCGGTCGCGTGCCCGCCAAAACGCACCTTATAGGTTGCCGTACGAATGCCGTGAACCGTCAGGCCAAACCCAGTGGTCGAGACAATCTCGTCAATCGTAAAGCAACGACCGTCGACCCAGCAGACGGTGACCGGCACGACCTGTCCGCCCGCGAGGATGCGAGCCACGACGTCCACATACTGCTTGTGCACGCGCCGAGTTTTGCCATCTGTCTGTCGATATTCCATGCCTCCTATTATCGAACGCATGTTTGCATGTTGTAAAGCGAACAGGCTGTGGTTTTGGGGTGTTGGGGCGCGCGCACGTGTCCTCATGGTGTGTTAGCAAAAAGAACACCCACGGTCAACAGGGCTAATATTCATTTTTAGTGCCAAAAAATTCACTGCTCCCATCAGAACTCGGTAAAGAAACCCGCAGGAGGTGATACGATTTATCATGTTTCTGTAACGTGCCTGCAAACTTCGAGAAAGCCCATATATGGACGTAACGTTCTCAACCTTCCTCGGCCAACTTGTGTCGAACCCAGTCCTTGCCGTCACCGTGATCCTCGCGCTCGGCGCCATCTTCGTCAATGGATGGACCGACGCACCCAACGCCATCGCGACCTGCGTCACTACGCGTTGCATGCCCGCCCGCGCCGCTATTCTCATGAGTGCCGCATTCAACTTCCTTGGCGTGCTCATCATGACGCACTTTAACGCGAGCGTCGCCAACACCATCTCCCATATTGTCGACTTTGGCGGAAACAGCACCATGGCGCTCGCCTGTCTGTGCGCGGCGCTGTTCTCCATCGTCGTCTACGGCGCCACAGCGTCGCGTTTTGGCATCCCCACCTCGCAAAGCCACAGCCTTATCGCCGGCCTGACCGGTGCCGCCATCGCCCTCGGCGGTGCGAGCAGCGTCAACGTCCACGAGTGGATGAAGGTCATCTACGGCCTGGCGCTCTCCATCGGTCTGGGCTTTGTCATGGGCTGGGTCCTGTGCAAGCTCGTCTCGATTCTTTTCGCCGCCGCCAACAGGCGACGTGCCAATGTCTTCTTTAAATACGCTCAGATCGCGAGCGCTGCGGCCATGAGCTTTATGCACGGCGCGCAGGATGGACAGAAGTTCATCGGCGTGCTCTTTTTAGGCGTGGCCTTTGCCAGCGGCCAGACGAGCGTCGGCGATGCCGGCATCCCCATCTGGATTATGCTGCTATGCTCGGCCACCATGGGCATCGGCACCAGCGTGGGCGGCGAGCGCATCATCAAGTCCGTTGGCCAGAGCATGGTCAAGCTCGAAAAGTACCAGGGCTTCTCCGCCGACCTGGCGGGCGCCGCGAACCTGCTGCTTGCCACCCTTACCGGCATCCCCGTGTCCTCCACACACATCAAGACCTGCGCCATCATGGGCGTCGGTGCCGTCAAGCGCCTCTCGGCCATCAACTTCGGCGTCGTCAAGGACATGATGTTCACCTGGTTCTTCACCTTCCCCGCCTGCGGACTCATCAGCTTTGTCATGGCCAAGCTGTTCATGATGTTCCTCTAATCAAACCGAACGTCCATCCGGACCGCAACACTTCGCCCACCCGTCTTCGCCTCGAAAGGACCCACCCATGGCAAAGAAACCCGATTCGTTCTACTTTGACAACTACGTCGCTTGCGCCGACCTCGCCGTCCAGGCCGCAGAGCTGCTCACCAAGATTTTCGAGAACTTCGATCCCGCGCAGATTCACGACATGCTCAATAAGATGCATGCGATTGAGCATGCGGCAGACAAGAAGCACCACGAGCTCGAAGACGCCCTGCTCACCGCCTTTATCACCCCGCTCGAGCGCGAGGACCTGGATCTGATGAGCTGCGCGCTCGACACCGTGCTCGACCGTATTGAGGGCGTCGTGCAGCGCGTCTACTTCACCAACATTCAGAGCATCCATCCCGACGCCATCGTCATCGCCCACAAGGTGACTGACGCCTGCCGCGCCATGAAAGACCTGATGGTCGAGCTTCCCAACTACCGCAAGTCCAAAACGCTGCGCGAGCTGGTCATCCAGATCAACACCATCGAGTCCGAGGCCGACGAGCTCTACATCAACGCCATGCGCAACCTGCACGTTAACGGCAAGGATCCGCTCGAGGTCATCGCTTGGCGTGACGTCTACGCCTTCCTGGAGTACTGCGCCGACTGCTGCGAGAATGTGGCCGATGTTGTGGATTCGATTGTCATGAAGAACAGTTAATTGGGAGTACGTGTCCCGGCGGCGAAGGGCCGGCCACGGTTTGCTTTCTCACTCCGGCTGCTTTGCAGAGTCGTTCGAAAGTAAACCGTGGCCGGCCCTTCGCCTTACGTATCACCATTGGGAACTTTGGCTGATAGTTGTAGCGCAATGGGGGTTTGGCTGAAGGGACCTTTGGTATCCGTTCGGACACTTTGGCCCTTGATGAGCGTTTGGCTGATTGCTGCTTTGGGTACTGTTTGGGTTACTTTGGGTTTGTTTGATTTTTAATTGTTGGAGGGCTTGTATGTCTTATTTGGATCTGGCTCGGGGTCGGTATTCTTGTCGTGAGTTTGAAGATCGGGCTGTGGAGCAGGCTGTGGTGGATGCCATTGTTGAGGCTGGGCGGATTGCTCCTTCTGCTTGTAATAATCATCCTTCTCGTGTGATGGTGCTGGATACGCCTGAGCTTCTGGAGAAGGCTGCTGCTTGTCAGCCTCGGTTTGCTCGTGATGGATCTATCTTTGGCGCTCCGCTCATCTTCCTTATTTGTAGCGTTACCGATGATGCTTGGGTGCGCCCGTATGACCAGATGAATTCTAGTGAAATCGACACCTCAATCGTGTGTGATCAGATGATGATGGAGGCCACCGAGCAGGGCCTGGGAACGTGCTGGGTATGCCATTTTAAGCCTGAGGTGGCGCAGGAGCAGTTCAATCTGCCCAAGGGCGTCTATCCCTATCACATGCTCGTCTGTGGATATCCTGCCGACCACATCGCCGATCCCGAGCATCGCGAGGCCCGTACCATTCCCCTCTCCGACTTCCTCCTCAAGTAGGTTTTGGGACATGCCTTAAAACCTACCCTTGACCGCTCACCCGTTCGCCGAGTTCTGCGCCATTATGTGCAGGGCTCGGTTTTTTATGTTACGCACTCCGGCACAGTCATAAAAAAGGACCCGCAAGCTGCGGGTCCTTTCTAGGCACTAAATTGTAGGCCGAATGTTAGTCCAGGTCGTCGGCAGCAAAGTTGTCGATCGGGGCGAAGGGATCGGCCACGGGGACAACCGGGTCAGCGACGGGCAGCGGCTCGGCGGGAACAGTCACTGCAGGAGAAGCGGCAGAACCGACCGGCGTGGAGGCCATCAGATCGGCCGGGAAGGAATTCTGGGCATCGTCCATGAAGTGCTGGATGAGCTTGAGATACTCTGCCTTGAACTCCTCACGGGAAGCCTTGAGACGATCGATCTCCTCGAGCTCGGCCTGCTTCTCGGTCAGAGCCTGGCGGATAACCTCGCGGGCCTTGGCGTCAGCCTCGTTGCGGATACGCTCAGCGTTCTCGTTGGCATCGTTGACGATAGTCTCAGCGGTCTGCTGGGCAGCGATCAGGGCAGCGGAAATCTGGCGCTCCTGAGCGGAGAAGTCAGGGGCGGGAGCAGCCACGGGGGCGGCAGGAACGGCCTGGGCGGTGGCATCCTGAGCTTGGGCAAGCTGAGCCTGCGCATCGGCAAGCTGCTGCTCGGTAGCAGTCAGACGACCCTTAAGGTCGACGATCTTAGCGAGCATAGCGTCAACCTCGGAGGACAGCGTCTCCAAGAAGACGTCGACCTCAGCAGGATCGTAGCCACGCTTGGCCTCAGAGAAAGTCTGAGCCTGGATGTCTGCAGGGGTAATAGCCATAACAAGTCTCCTTTTTCATCGCCTCGGCGCTACACGCCCGACGTAAGTTACTAAGTCAGTTCTACACGAGTATACCTATAAGAAGCTGCAGAACCAGCCTCTGCACCAACTGCAACGCAATAATCGCAACGACCGGCGAAAAATCGATACCGCCCATCGGCGGGATGAAACGACGGAACAGGTTGAGCCACGGACCGCACACGCTATCAAGCACCGCGGCAATATCCTGAAGCAAACCACCCTGCTTCATGGGAATCCACGTCATAAAGCAGTAGACGACAATGAGCGTGGAATAGAAGTTGAACAGCGTGTTGACCAGCTGGACGATAGTGTAGATGTTGATGGGAATCTCCTCGTCTTGTCTTTACTTAAGGTAGCCGTCGGCACGAAGCTTCTTGAGATCGGAATCTTTGACCTCGCAACCGGCGGGCAGCACCATGAACACGCGGTCGCCCACCTCCTTGACCGTGGCACCCAGACCGCAGGCAAAGCCGTAAGAGAAGTCCAAGACGCGCTTGGCAACTTCGGTGCGTACGCCCACAAAAATCAGTGCGACAGGCTGCTTGGTGCGAACGCGGCGCACCACGGTCTCCACGTCGTCATAGCTCTCGGGGCGCAGGACATAGGCCGGCAGCTGCGGCGTGGCGTTGATGATATTGCTCGCATAGGCCGAGGCATCGCTCGGTGCAGGCGCGGGTGCAGCGGCGGCACGGGCGCGGGTATTCTCGGCGTAGCTCGACGGCGTGTCATAGGCACCAGGACGATAACCGCTCGCAACACTGTCCTGCGAGCGCGAAGGCGGGTTATACGTCGTGGCATGGCGGGAGTCATCGCCGACCAGCTGACCGGAGCGCGTATACACGGCAACCGACTCAGCTTCACCGCGGCGCGTCTGGCCAAGCAGGCCGTTGCTCGGCTCGTCTTGGGTGTAGAAGCCCTCGCCCGAAGCACCACTGTAGCCGTTGTTCTGATAGCCATCGTCGTAGCCGTCATCGTAGCCGTAGTCGTCGTCCTGGCCATAACCCTGGTCGTAACCCTGCTGGCCGCCCAGGTGCATCTTATTTTTAATCTCGTCAAGGAAGCCCATGGTTGTGTCCTCTCGCGGTTTAGTGCAGGCGCCCCGATAATCAGTGCGCACTTCAGAGCCTTATTTTACTGCAAACTCCGGGCTAAATACTACCCTGCCCAGGCGAACGAGCGTAGAGCCCTCCTCAAGGGCAGACTCAAAGTCCTCGCTCATACCGCAGGAAAGCTCAGGCAGGTTCAAATCGGGATGCGCCGCCTCCAGCTCATCCCTCAGCTCACGAAGCCCCGCAAAGGTGCGGCGTGCCACATCCTTATTCCCCCGGGGCGCCATAGTCATAAGCCCCTGTACGCAAATTCCCTCAAGTTCTGCAAGCTCACCCGCGGCGGCGCGAATCTCATCGGGTGAAAAGCCTCCCTTCGACTCCTCACCACTCACATTGACCTCAATGAGCACACGCTGGGGGCCGACGAGCTCGCCTGCCTCAATCTTGCGAACAGCACGGCTCGAGATCGCCTGCGCCAGATGCAGCGAACCCACCGAGTGAATCAGCTCGGCTGAGCCCAGCACCGCATTGATCTTATTGGTCTGCAGGTTGCCGATCATATCGAAGCGCACCTCGGGCAGCTCCGGATGCTCCGCCAGACCCGTGAGCTTGCGAACCAGCTCCTGCGGGCGGTTCTCGGCAAAATGGCGATACCCCGCCTGGATGGCGGCAACGGTCTCATCGACACCAACGGTCTTGGACACGGCAATGAGGCTCGCGGCGTCGTGGGGACGGCCCGCGCGATCGAGCGCCGCATAAAAACGTTCCAGAATCTGCTCGCGGCGAGCGCGCATCAAGTCCAAATAGTTATCCATTGCCAATCGCCTCCGCTGACAGCCAAACAAGTAGTCCCATGCTAACGCAAGAGCGCGGCCCCGCATGTGCAAGGCCGCGCTCACTTAGGTATTTACAATCTTTCGACGAACGGGGTTACTTACTCCTCGTCGTCCTCGCCATCGTCCTCATCCTCAAGATGATCGAGCAGGTAGCGAAGACCCTCGCTGACCTCGTTAACGGGCACCTTGGCAACGTAGCGTGCATCGACGGCGGGCCTCATGATAACACCCTCGCCCGAAGGCACGCGCATGCTCTCGAGCTCATCCTCATCAGTGCAGGCGATATCACCGGCAGTCATACGCTGTCCGGTCAACAGGAAGGTCAGACGGCAGGCGGCATCGATGGAAATCGAGGCGATGCGATCGAGATAGCGCGATACCATGATGGCGCGGCGCAGGTCGTCATAGTTGCTGTCGTCGTCCATAAAATCGCCCGTGTCCATGCGGTTAAAGGTGCGGAAGAACTTCTCGTAGGCGGCGTGCACTGGCTCGTCCTCGACGGCCAAGTTGCAGATGATGGACATGTCGTTGGTGACGAGCGCAGAAAGCGAAGAGCCCAGCACCTGGTAGACGGCCTCAGCCTCGGCCTCGACCGTGCCGACAAGCTCCTTGGGCAGCGAGATGTCGGCCTTGATCATATGACGCGTGGCGCGGCAAATCTGGCGAACCTTATCGGTCATGCGCTGCAGGTTAAAGTCGACGTAGATGATCGTCTGCAGCAAGCGGAAGTCGGAGGCGACCGGTGACTGCGTGGCAATCAGGTTGTAGCAGACGGCCTCCAGGTTGGCGCAGCGTGCGTCAATCGAAAGCGTGCGCTTCTTGGTCTTGGTGGCGAGCTTGCGGTCGTCGGTCACATAGGCCTTCACGGCATCGTGGAGGGCCAGATCGACGGCCTCGTAGATGCTCAGCATCTCGTGACGGGCCTCGATGAGCTGACGGGAAAACAGTTTGCGCATGGTTCACTCCAATCAGTTGGGTGCGGTCATGCCGCCCGCACAGTGAATACGCACCGGACCAGATCCGATCGGCTTGGGACTAGTCGCACCGATCAGCCAAAGCGGCCGGTGATATAGTCTTCCGTCCGCGAGTCCACCGGGCTGGTGAAGATCGCGTCGGTTTGACCATACTCGATGAGCGTAGCGGGCTCGCCGGCAACTTCCTGCAAGAAGAATGCGGTGTAGTCGCTAATGCGAGCTGCCTGCTGCATTGAATGCGTGACGATGATGATCGTCATCTCGGGCGCCAGCTCGGCCATCAGATCCTCGACCTTAGAGACGGACGTGGGGTCGATGGCGGAGCAGGGCTCGTCCATCAGAAGGACATCGGGTTGCACCGCAAGCACGCGCGCGATGCACAGACGCTGCTGCTGACCGCCCGAGAGCGCCAAACCATCCTTGTTGAGCTGATTGGATACCTCTTTCCAGAGGTTGGCGCGCTTGAGCGATTCTTCCACGATGTCATCGAGGTCACTTTTGCTAGTCACGCCCTGCAGACGAGGGCCAAAGGCGACATTCTCGTAGATGGATTTAGGAAACGGGTTGGGCTGCTGAAAGATCATGCCCACGCGACGACGGAGATCGACCGGGTCGACACCCTCGGCATAGATATCGTTGCCGTCGAGCGTCATGGTGCCCTCGACGCGCGTGCCCTCGATCAGGTCATTCATGCGGTTGATGCAGCGCAAAAACGTCGACTTGCCGCAGCCCGAAGGGCCAATGAAGGAGGTGATGGCGTTTTTGGCGATGTTGAGGTCAAGCCCCGTCAGCGCATGAAAGTCACCGTACCAAAAGTTGAAATCCTTGGCCGTAATGGCCGCTTGCTCCAACGTGGGAGCGGACTGATAAACGGACATGGGACTCCTTAACTAGCGACGCTTGCGCGACAGGAAGCGCGCAAACAGGTTGAAGGCCAGAATGATCACCATCAGCAAGAGCGCGGTGCCGTAGGCTGCGTTCATGTTGATGCCGTCGTTGGCAAGCAGATACAGGTGAACCGTCATGGGGCGGCCGGAATCGAGCGGCGAAATAGGTAGATTGATGGCCTGCCCCATGGTATAGAGCACCACCGCGGTCTCGCCAATGGCACGGCCGATGGCGAGAACGATGCCCGTGGCAATACGGCCAAAGGCAGAAGGAAGCACGATCTTGGAGACAACCTGCCACTTGGTGGCGCCCAGGCCATATGCGCCCCAGCGGATATAGCGCGGAACGGCGCGAATGGCCTCTTCGGTGGTACGCATGACGATGGGAAGCATCAAGAGCGCGAGTGCCAGGGCGGCCGAGACCATCGAAAGGCCCAGGCCCATGGCCTCGACAAACAAGGCGTAGCCAAACAGGCCCATAACGATGGAGGGCACCGAGGCCAAAGCGTCAGCAGCGTAGCGAATGAGCTCGACGACCTTGCCCTGCTTGGCGTACTCGGCCAGATAGACGGCTGCCAGCACAGCGATCGGCGTGCAGATAAGCATGGCGAGCGCCGTCACGTAGACGGTCGAGACGATCGTGGGCCAAATTCCGCCCTCGGCGTTGACGCCCTGGGGCCAACCGAAGATAAAGTCGAGCGAGATGTGTGGCAGGCCGTTGATGACCACGTAGGCGATGATAGCGACCAGCACCAGCGTGGTGATGTAGGCAGCGGCACGAAACACGCCAAGCATGATCTTGTTGGACAGGTCCTTGTTGATGCGGCCCTTCTTGCCGTGGGAAAGGGCACGCTTGATGCGCTCGCGCGACGAGGTCGTATCGACCGTCGTGTCAACGGAATCGGACATAGCCTACCCCCTCTTCTTCTTGGAAATCAGACGGACGATGCCCACCAGCGTGGCGGAGATGATAAACAGGACCACGCCCATGCCGAACAGCGCCGAGCGGTGCAGACCCGAGGAATAGCTCATGTCGAGCGCAATCTGGCTCGTGAGCGTCGAGATGGGGCTCGCAATGCTGTCGGGAATAACCGGGGCGTTACCCACGACCATGAGCACGGCCATGGTCTCGCCGATGGCACGGCCCATACCCAGCACGATGGCATCAACGATACCCAGCTTCGCGGCAGGTAGCACGACCTTATAGATGGTCTGCCACTTGGTGGCGCCCATGGCATACGATGCCTCGCGGATGCCCATGGGAATGGAATTGAGAGCATCGATGGTGAGCGTGGTGATGGTAGGGACGATCATGATGGCGAGCACAAACCACGCCGTCAGCGCACCAAAACCAAGGCCGCCGGTCAGTTGTGCGATAAACGGGCGGATGATGATCATGCCGAAAAAGCCGTAGATGATAGAAGGGATGCCGGCCAGCAGGTCGACGGCAGGGCTGATGAGCTTGCGCACGCGCTTGCTGGCAATCTCGACCAGGTACACGGCCGTGCCCACACCTAGCGGCACGCCCATGGCGAGCGCACCGACGGTCACCAGACCCGAGCCGGCAAGCAGCGACAAGATTCCGTAGTGGCCCTCGGAAGGCGCCCACGTAAAGCTAAAGAAGTCCGCCAGACCGATGTCAGTAAAGACGGGCAGCGCCGAGTACGTGGTAAAGACAAAAATCAGGATGACGGTAACGACCGCCAAGAACGCGCAGGCAAAGAAGATCCACTGCAGCGCCTTCTCCTTGATATAGGTGCTGCGCGATACGAGCGCCAGCTCGCGCTTCTTGGGCGTCTGAACATTCTGCTCAGTCTGGGAGTTTTCCTGTGCTTCCATGCTACTCACTCCCCTTCTCGTCGTTGGTGACGGGAATAAAGCCCGCCTCGCGAATCTGCTTGTCCATCTTTTCGGACGTCACATAGTCGATGTAATCCTGCGCCTGCTGCGAAGGCACACCCTTCACAAAGAAGTAAAGGTCGCGCGAGATGGGATAGCCGCCACTCGCGACCGTCTTCTCGGACGCCTCAACATGATTGACCGAGACGGCCTTGACCGAGGTCTTGGCGTTGAGGCTATCGACGAAGCCCAGCGAAATGTAGCCGATGGCCCCACGCGAACGAGATACCACGTCGCGCACCTGGCCCGTACCCGAAAGAACAGCCGAGCGGCGATCGAACGGCGTGCCATCCATCACGATGGTACGGAAGGCCTCGCGCGTACCGGACGCCTCGTCTCGGTTGATGACCTGAATCCTCAGGTCCTCGCCACCGACCTCTTTCCAATTGGTAATCTTGCCGGCGTAGATATCGCGGAGCTGCTCGGTCGAGAGGTTATCGACGGGGTTATCGTCGTTCACGATGACCGCAATACCGTCGTGGGCAATGACGATGGGAGTCAGGCCCAGATCCTGTTCGTCGGCATTGAGTCCACGGGAGGAGCTGGCGATATCGGCCGTGCCGGCGCTGACGGCCTCGATCCCAGCGGAAGAACCCAAACCGGAAACGAGCACGTCGATGCCGGTCTCCTCCTTAAAGCCCTCGGCCGCAATCTCGGCGATAGGAAGGCAGGTCGTGGAGCCGGCCACGGTAATGGAAGAGCTAGAAGATCCCGAAGAACAGGCGCACAGCGTAAGCGTAAGCACAGCGGCGCTCAGGACCGATACGATCTTTCTCATAGCATCACGCCGATCGCAGCATGGCGCCCACAGGTGCCGTCCTCGTTACGGTAGGAATAAAAGCGGTCGTTCTGACGCACGGTCGAAAGCTGGGTATCCACGATATTATCCGCGTCGACACCGACATCTACCAGCGCCTCGCGAATGGCAGCGGAAAGATCGAGCATGCGAGAGGTATTCGCATCGATGCAAGAGAACTCGGCGGCAAAGCGATCCATGAGTTCCTGGGATACCTCATATTCGTCACCCAAGATATGGGGGCCGATATAGGCGGAAACGTCGCTCGCATCGCAACCGGCAGCATCGCAAAGCGCCTGGCACGCCTTGGCGGAAATACGTGCAATCGTGCCCTTCCAACCGGAGTGCGCCACGGCAAATCCGCCGGGGGCCACCAGCACCACGGGAACGCAGTCGGCAAAGCAGAGCAGCACGGGCACGTTATGCGCCGTGCAGACGATGGCATCACAGCCCTCGGCAATCTGCTCGCGAACGTCCTCAAGGTCATCGGCGCCGTTCGAGGTCACCGCAACGATATGATCACCATGGACCTGATTGGGAACGAGCAGGTTGTGCTCGCACTCGGCGGCACCCATAGCCTCGAGCGCACGACGACGATTTTCTTGAACAGCAAAGGGGTCATCGCCAACATGCGAGCCCAAGTTGAGTGAGGAGTACGCATCTTCGGAAACGCCACCGGCACGCTCGGTGAAGGCAAAGCGAACATCGGATGTCGCGCCCTCCACCAACGTAACTCCATCATGGTCGACACGCGAAACTTTGTCCGCACGTGCTGCCATACTAAAGCCTCCTAATAACACAAGTACCGCGGCATCGCCGCTACAGCCCGCGTTTATACGGCTGTCATACTTCTCTAAAAGGATACCTGCTGCGCTGGAGGCAATCGTAAAGGGAACGTAAAGAGATTGGAGGTTCTAGTTTACAAAGTCGAAATAAAAAGGGCGCGTCCATACGGACACGCCCCTGTGCACAACAATGCAAAGAACGACTTAGAAGCTACCGCGCTTCAGGAAGTCGGGAAGCTCGAACTGATCGTTGCCGAAGTTAGGAAGCTCGGTGCCACCGACGTTGCGGGTCGGAGCGGCCTGAGCCGGGCTCGTGGCAGGAGCGGTGCGCTGCGGCTCAGCGGAGGCAGCGGCCTTGCTCTGAGACTGCTGAGCAGCAAAGAGCTCGTCCTGACGGTTGACGTTGGAGTCGGAGAAGCCCGTAGCGATGACGGTGATACGCACCTGATCGCCCAGGGACTCGTCGACAACGGTACCGAAGATGATGTTGGCCTCGGGGTCGACGGCGTTGGCGACAACGTCGGCGGCGTCGCTGATCTCCTGGATGCCCAGGTCCTTGGAACCGGCGATGGAGAGCAGCACGCGCGTGGCGCCATCGATGGAGCTCTCGAGCAGCGGGCTGGAGATGGCCTGCTGGGCAGCGTCGACGGCACGGGTGTCCCCAGAAGAGGTACCGATACCCATCATGGCGGTACCGGCCTGCTTCATGATGGTCTTAACATCGGCGAAGTCCAGGTTGATGATACCGGGGACGGTGATGAGGTCGGTGATGCCCTGGGTGCCCTGGGAAAGGACGCCATCGGCAATCGCGAAGGCCTCGAGCATGGTGGTCTTCTTCTCGGCGATGTCGAGCAGCTTATCGTTAGGGATGACGATCATGGTGTCGACGCAATCGGAGAGGGTCTTAATGCCCTCCTCGGCGCTCTTCTTGCGCTTGCGGCCCTCGAAGGTGAAGGGCTTGGTCACGACGGCGACGGTCAGCGCACCGACCTCGTTCATCGCGATATCGGCAACGATGGGAGCAGCGCCGGTACCGGTGCCACCGCCCTCGCCGCAGGTGATGAACACCATGTCGGCGCCAGCGAGCGCCTCGGCAATGTCGTCGCGGGACTCATCGGCAGCCTTGCGGCCAACCTCGGGGTTGGCGCCGGCGCCCAGGCCGCGGGTAAGGTCGGTGCCGATGTGCACCTTGATATCGGCATCAGAGATCGCGAGTGCCTGAGCATCGGTGTTGATGGCAACAAACTCGACGCCGCGGATGCCCTCTTCGATCATTCGATTGACCGCGTTGGTACCGCCGCCGCCGACGCCGACCACCTTAATGACGGCAAGGTAGTTGTTGATCTCTGTCTCGTGCATGTCGGTCCTCCGAACAAAGGTTATAGCCATAGCATGGGTCGACCCCTGCGCACATTAACCTTCAGGTTGAAAGTAAATGCAAAGGTAAACCGTATTATGTTTGCACATTATGAACGTATCAGTCAAATAATTGACCGTGAAAACCAAACAAACCAGATAAACGGCGTGGTATGGCCCCTCAACAAAGCATCAACCAGCGCTACGAGGTCGGAGCGTTCCTAAATGTATAGTTACCCGGAGAGCGCACATTGATATACGTTACGCCCTCTACCTGCGAAAGCAGCTTGGTGACTACGCGCTCCTTCTTGACGATATCGTTCGAATCGCCCAGCGACACCTCAATGCCGTTATTGAGGTTTGCCGAGATGGCTTCGACCGAAGGCGTGGAAATATCCTTGACTTGTCCCAAGAACTCGCTCGAAAAACCACGCACATAATCCAAGCCAGCCTTAACGGCCTTGGAGCTCACTGCCTGGCCGGAAACCGGAGCGACATCCGCCGAGACATCAGTCAACAACACCGCGCCATAGTGCTTAGCGAGCGCCAGCGCGGCATCGATTCCGGTCAAGGTATTTGAGCCCTGCCCTGTCGTGATGACGTTGCCTTGGTCGTCCACTTCGACCGACGTCGACAGTGGAGCGATCCAGGTGTCATCATCCCCGATGGCCCAGGCAAGGTCATCGGAACTGATATAGGCAATTGCGATGACCTTGCGCTCCATCGGCGTAATGATGAGCGTATGCGGGAACTGACGCTGGACATCCACGCCCGAGACCCACGGATTCTGCTTGAGGTCCTCGGTAATCTGGTCGGGATCGACGTTAAAAAGCGACGTTCCCTCGGGCAAATCGATCAGCTGGATAGCATCGTGCTTCGTCACATGCTCGCTGCCTTGAATCTGAATATCAGTGGCGGTAAACAATCCAGAGTTGATCACCACGATGGCAACGACGACGAGCACGGCCAAGGCGGCCAGAACGCCGCCCACGATTTTGCCTTTGCCTGCAACGACAGAAGCGGCGTCTGATGTTTTATTTACCATCGCCCCAAGTGAAGACAACGGGTTGACTCCTTTTTTACCCGAAGGCTTCTTGGCGGTAGCCGGCACCGATGTCAGCGAGCGCGGTTTCGATGCGCCCAGCGTGCGACCTGGACGCGGCGCTTTAGTTCCCGTCGAGGGCTTAGGAGTTGCCATGGGACGGGCGGGTTTGGCGCCCATAACAGGCTTTGACGTCACCGAGGGACGCGAGGACTTTTTTGCGGCCGGACGATTACCGAGCTGCGAGCCGACAACCGGACGACTGGTCTGTCGAGCATGCCCGACAGACTTAGAGTGCGCGACGGTATTGCGTTGAGGTTTGGCAGGCGCGCCGGAACGCCCTCCGGCGCGGCGGAAGGTGGGTTTCGATGCTCTAGAAGCCGAGGAATTTAACTTCCGGTCTGAGCTCGATGCCATACGCCTCCCTCACCTTTCCGTGCACATGTCTGATAACCGCGGCAACGTCATCGGCCGAGGCAGTTCCGTTATTAACGATAAAATTAGCGTGAACGGGCGAAACTTCCGCGCCGCCAATCGAAAAACCCTTTAATCCACAATCCTCGATAAGCTTGCCCACACTCGCATCGGGCGGGTTGCGAAAGACCGACCCGCAGGATGCGCGACCCATGGGCTGCGTACGCTTGCGCCTCGTCAGGTACCGCTCCATGCGCTCGCGAATGTCGGCCTTGGGCGCCGGTTTAAGCTTGAGCACGCACTCGAGGATAATCTCATTGCGGGGAAGGCTACATTCGCGGTAGCCCCAAGTGATCTCGGACCCCGCATAATGCTTGATACCGGATGCCGGGTCAAACGTTACGACATCCTCAACCAGCGAGCCAATCCACTCGGTCCGTGTGCCGGCATTCATAGATATCGCACCGCCAACCGAGCCAGGGATGCCAACGGCAAACTCAAGGCCCGAGAGGCTACGCGACAGGGCATCGTTGACCAGGCGCGCAAACATCACGCCCGCACCGACCGTCAGCGTACAACCGTCATCGGCAACAACCGTGCGCTGAAACTCACGTCCGAGCGAAATGACGGCGCCGCGATAACCGCCATCGGCAACCAGCAGATTGGAGCCCTTGCCGATGATGACCCACGGCACCTGCTCGCGATCGAGCACCGCCACGGCGCGGCGGAGGGCATGATAGCTATGGCACGTCACAAAGAGGTCGGCCTTGCCGCCGATACGATAGCTCGTATGACGCGCAAGGCGCTCGTCCTCGATCACATCCGTGTCGATCATGCCCGAGAGCGCCATGACGGCGTTAAACAGACCCATTAGACTTAAGCGTCTTTCTTGGCAGTCAAATACTCGATAAACTCGGGGCCGACGGTCGTAACGTCACCGGCACCCATAGTGAGCAGCAAGTCGCCCTCGCCCACCATCTGCTCGAGCTCCTGATTGAGCTCAAGACGGCTGGAGCAGTACACGACCTCCTTGCCAGGATGCTTGGCGCGCACGGTATCGGCGAGCATCTTAGAGGTAACACCCGGAATGGGCATCTCGCCAGCCGAGAACACATCAATCAGCAGCAGTTTATCGGCATTGGCAAATGCATCGGCAAAGTCGTCGCACAGGGCCTGCAGGCGCGAATAGCGGTGCGGCTGGAACACGACGTCGACGTGCTTGTAGCCCAGCGACGAAGCGGCAGCAAGCGTCGCCTTGATCTCGGTGGGGTGATGGCCGTAATCATCGACCACGGTGATGCCATCGATATCGCCCACGTGGGTAAAGCGACGACGGACGCCCTCAAAGCTCGAAAGCGCCTTGGCGGCGGCGTCGATGTCAAGGCCCAGGACATGGGCGACGGTGAGCACCGCCGTGGCGTTGAGCATGTTGTGGCGACCGGGATTACTCTTGATCTCCACAGCGTGCTCAGTGCCGTCCTCAAAGCGAACGATAAAGTCGCTCTGGATGCCCTTGACATCCGGGTGCATGCAGACGATGTCGTTGCTCTCGGCAAAGCCGTAGGAAAGCACGTGACGGCCCGTCGACTTGGCGAGCTCGACCAGATGCGGGTCCTCACCGCAGACGATGACGGTGCCGTCCTCGCCCACCAGGCTCATGAATTTGGCGAAAGTCGCCTCGATCTCCTCGATACCCGAGTAGTGATCGAGGTGGTCGGCCTCGACGTTGGTCACAATGACCACGTTGGGGTTCAGGAACAGGAAGGAACTGTCGGACTCGTCGGCCTCGGCGACAAAGTAGTCGCCCGAGCCGTTCTTGCCGTTCGTGTCATAGCCCTCGACGATGCCACCGATCAGGAAGCTCGGATCCAGACCCATGCGGTCGAGCATGGTGGCGCACATCGAAGACGTGGTGGTCTTGCCATGCGTGCCGGCAACAGCGACGGTGGTGTAGCCGTGGCCCAAAGCAGAGAGCATCTTGGCACGGGGCCACACGGGAATACCAAGCTCGCGAGCGCGCACGAGTTCAGGGTTGGACTCCGGAATAGCGGTGGAGACAACAACCACGTCGGGCTTGACCTCGTCGATCGTGGCGGCCTCATGGCCCACATGCACCTTCACACCAGCGCGGGTAAGCTGGCGGATATAACGTGACGTCTTAAGGTCGGAGCCGGTAACGGCATAACCGCGCTCGTGCAGAACGAGGGCGATGCCGCTCATGCCGGCGCCGCCGATACCGATAAAGTGGGCGCTCTTAAACTCGGGCGCGGAGGTTGCAGTCTGGGAATCAGCCATGTGCTCGTGTACTCCTTGCGTAAACACTGCCTGTAACCCGTTAACTGTACCGCACCTACCGCATCAGCGCGAGGGCGACCGACGATATCCCGTCTAACTAACGCAAACCCTCTACCGCATCCGCCAGAAGAGCGGCGGCCCTATCCTGAGCCAGACCACGCGCCGCCTGACGCATGGCGTCGCGTGCCGCCGCGTCATCGACCAGGTGCAGCAGCTCATCGGCAAAGGCAGAACCGTCGATATCGGCATCGGCGCAGAGCACGCCGGCCCCGGCGTCGACCAGATAACGAGCATTGGTGGTTTGGTGGTCGGCCGTCGCATGCGGATACGGCACGAGCACCGAGGGCACGGCGAGCGCAGCGATCTCGGCCACGCTCGATGCGCCCGAACGCGAGAGCACCAAATCGGCAGCAGCCAGCATATCGCCCATGTTGTCGATGTAAGGCTGGACGCGGTAACGCTTCGCCTCCTCGGGCGTCAGCGCCAAAGCGCGCTCGGTCTCCTCAAAGCCGTCGGCACCCGTCGAATGCAACACATAGAGGTTCTTGCGCGAAAGCAGCTCGTTTTTGAGCGAAACCACGCGCTCGTTGAGGTGTTGGGCGCCAAGTGAACCGCCAAAGACGAGCAGCAGCGTAGCGTCCTCGGGAACGCCAAGTGCCTTGCGGCCGCGAGCGCGATCGCCCTCGATCACCGAGCGACGTACGGGGTTGCCGGTCATGAGCACGTGGTCAGGGTCACCTTCGCGCTCAAAGACCGAACGCGCTGCCGGCACCGAGATGCACACGCGGGCGGCGTGGGAGTTCATCATCTTGTTGGCCAGGCCCGGAACAGAGTTCTGCTCATGCAGCAGATACGGAACGCCCGCGCCCTTGCACCACCCCAGCAGCGGAACCTCGACATAGGCACCAAAACCAATGGCGGCATCGGGCTTGCCGACCTTTGAGAAATGACTGGCGAGCGCACGCTTGGCTTTGTTGACACGCCACAGCGAGGTCAGCGCCGTCCAAGGACGGGAGCGGTCGAAGCCCGTGACCGTAATGGGCACAAAATCAAACCCAGCCTCGGGGACCAGACGACCCTCGAGCTTGCGCGACTGGCCCACGAACACAACGTGGTGGCCACGGTCACGGAGCTCTTCGGCCAAGGCGAGCGCGGGGTTGATGTGCCCTGCCGTGCCGCCGGCTGCAATAGCAACGGTCATTTTATCGGTCATGGTAGTCCCTTCGTACACGCGGTCCCTGGCCGTCGGTACGCAGACGCGCCGACGGGTCTGAGTTCAAATCGATTCGATTATATCCGCCGCCCGCATTGCGAGGAGCGGGGCGCTGAGGACGACCTTGCGGCGCCGTTCGCTGACGCGGGCGGGCTGCGGGGTCGGTCGCAGAGCCATCCAGGACGGTAAAACCGTTACGCGAAGATCGCTCGCCGCGCACGTGGGGCACGCCGGCGGTACTCTCATCCATAACGGCAAAGCTCTCACGGCGGCGGTCATACTCATCGCGGCGGGCACTCTCGTACGAAACGCGCAGGATCAACCCAGCAAGCATGAGCGACACAATAATCGACGAACCGCCGTAGCTAATAAACGGCAACGGTTTGCCCGTCATGGGAAACACGTTGAGGATGCCCAGCGCGTTAATCAAAAACTGCACTGCGAGAATGACCGCGGAGCCAGACGCCATGAGCGCGCCCCGACGATCGGTCGCCTGCTCGGCAATGCGAAACGCCGAGTAGATCAGCATCGCAAACACCAAGAAGAACAGCACGGTTCCGACAAAACCGACTTCCTCGCCAATGATGGCCAAGATGTAGTCGTTGTGTGCCTCGGGCAGATACGAGTACTTCATGGTTGAGTTGCCGATGCCACGGCCGAACAGACCGCCCGAGGCAAAGGCCATGATGGCAAGCGTGGCCTGATAGCCGTCACCATACTCGTCGGCCCAAGGGTTCAAGGCAACCTGAATACGCACCATACGGTATGGCTCTGCGACAAGCGCAATCACGATCACGAGAATGCCGAAGATTAGCACGCCGATGATAAATCTGGGGTCGAGACCCGCAAACAACGCCATGCACATGAGGGTCAACAGGATGATCAGGACAGTACCGAAATCGGGCTGGATAAAGATCAGAAAGAGCGAAATGCCCAGGTAGATGCCCATCTTGCGAAGGAATTCGTTGATGTTGCCACCGGGCGAAAAGAAGCGATCAAGCATGATGGCCGAATACGCAATGGCAAATGGCTTTAAAAACTCGGAAGGCTGGAACTGAATACCGGCGATGTTGAGCCAGCGCGTGGCGCCGCGGCTGCCGCTGCCCACCAAGAACACCAGAAGCAGTAGCCCTATCATGCCGATAAGGAAGATCCTGAGCACATCCTCCCCAAACCAGCTGTCCGGCAAAACGCGCACGATGGCAATCAGCGCCAGAACACCGACCACGGCAAACGCGGCCTGTCGACCCAGAAAAAACGTCGCCGAGCCATTCTCGTGCAGCGCCTCGACCGAAGACGCCGAGTACACCATCAGCAGGCCAAAGCATACCAAGGTAAACAAGCAGGCCATGAATATCAAACGGGGGCGCATGATACGGGCGGGAACGCCGGCAATATAGCGTTCGCTAAACGACTGCCCGCCGCGGCTGGAACGCGGTGTGGTGCGACGTGAGGAAGCACGGTCCGAGTCGGGCCTCCTCATACCTTGTCGGGGGCTCTCCTCTCTCACCGCAACCCCTATTCCATTTGTGATTTCGCTGTAGCGGCAAGCTGAGCCACGTAGTCCTTAAACACGCGGCCGCGCTCCTCATAGCCCGAGAACTCATCGAACGAAGAGCAGGCAGGAGAAAGTAAGATCACGTCACCACGGCTCGAAAGCGAACGGGCAACGTCCACGGCGTCGCGCAGGTCATCCGCCTGGGCGATATCCACATCGCCATCGACATCAGCCTCGTCCATAGCGGCGGTGAAGCGCTCGCGCGCATCGCCAAAGCAGACGACCGAGCGCACGTTGTCCATAACGACGCGCGCGAAGTCCGTGAGCGGAGTGCCCTTATCGTGGCCGCCGAGCAGCAAGATCACGTCGTCATCGGGAAATGCCGTCAGTGCCTTCTCAACCGCATCGGTGTTAGTCGCCTTGGAATCGTTGACGTAGCGCACGCCGTCAATCTCGCCACACGGCTCCACGCGGTGCTCGAGCGGCTGGAACGAGGCCAGACCGCGGCAGACACCGTCGACATCGGCACCGACTGCCAAGGCAGCCGTGGCAGCGCACAGGGCATTGATAACATTGTGATGGCCCGAGATCTTGAGCTCGGATGTAGCGATGAGCGGGGTCTCGACACCCTTCAGACGCACGATCATCTTGCCATCGCGCACAAAGGCGGCATCCTCGCCCTCAGGCTCGTCAAAGGCAACCTTGCAGATGCGACGACCCGGCGTGTAGATGTACTCATCGAACTCGTGAATGCCGGCGTCTTCGACGTCGACAACCACCAGATCGTCATCGACCATATTGTCAAACAGTTTGATCTTGGCAAGCGCGTAGTTCTTATGGCTCTTATGCCAGCCCAAGTGGTCGGGAGTGATGTTGAGCAGCACCGCCACGCGGGGGTGGAGCTCGGTTGTCGTAGCAATCTGATAGCTCGAGAGCTCAGCCACAAACCACTCGTTGTGGGCTCGGCCGTCAATCTCGTTGACCGGCGGCTCGCCGATGTTGCCGACAGCAACGCTGGCCTCGCCGGCAGCCTTAAGCAGATAATCAGCCAGCGACGTGGTGGTCGTCTTGCCGTTGGTGCCCGTGATGGCAATCCAGTTATCGGGCGACAGGCGATAGGCAAACTCGGGCTCACCCATAATCTGGGCGGCATGCTCGCGCCCGGCCTTAAAGAAGCCCGAGAACTCCGAGATGCCCGGGCACGTCACGCATACGTCATAGGCGCCCTCGACCTGTTCGGTCCCATAGACAAACGACGCACCAGCAGCCTCGAGCGCACGCGTGGTGTCATTGGGCTCAGAGGTGCCACCGCCATACACGGTAACGGCACTTACGCGCTCGGGATGTGCCAGCGCCCAGCGGGCGACATCGAGACCGGATTTGCCCTGACCCAAAACGAGCAGGCTAAAGACATCAGCAAGAGGCATGAAAGACCACTATCCCAACTGGAAGAACAGGGCAAGGCCAACGGCACCAAAGGCAGCAGCGATAATCCAAAAACGGATGACGACCTTGGTCTCGGCCCAGCCCTTCTTTTCGAAATGATGATGGATGGGCGCCATAAGGAAGACGCGCTTGTGCGTAAAGTGGAAGTAGACAACCTGAATCATGACCGACAGGGTCTCAACGATAAACAGGCCGCCGATGATAAGGGAGACGACCTCGGTGTTGGTCATGATGGACGTGCAGGCAAACGCGGCGCCCAGGGCAAGCGAGCCGGTATCGCCCATAAAGATGCTCGCCGGATAGCAGTTGAACCACAGAAAGCCCAAGCAGGCACCGGCACACGCGGTGCAGAAGATGGACAGGTTCACGTCTCCGTGCAAAAACGCCATGGCAGCCATGGCGAGCATGGCAATCATGGAGGTGCCGCCAGCAAGACCGTCAAGGCCATCGGTCAGGTTCACGGCATTAGAAAGACCGGCGATCATCAGCCAGCAAAAGACAATGTAGAGCCACGGGAACGAAAGGCCGCAGATGGTGGTCGAAAGCACGCCAAGGTCAATCGTCAGGCCGCCGGGAAAACGAATCTCGGGGGCGACGCCGCACCAGTTAACGGCAAGTACCGTAAAGGTGACACAGATAATGGTTAGGCCGATCATCTTGGCATGAGGCGTCAGACCGAGCGAGCGCCCATGCGTAACGGAGGTCAGGTCGTCGATCAGGCCCAGCACGCCGGTCGCCAGCGTGGCGAGCAGCACGAGCACGAGCTCGGTGGTGAGCTTGCCCATCAGCAGGCAGGTCAGCGAAATCGCAACAAGGATGATGACGCCGCCCATGGTCGGCGTACCCTGTTTAATCAAATGACGCTTGGGGCCGTCGGCTCGGACCTGTTGGCCGATACCCTCGACCTTCAGCAGCTTGATCCACCACGGCATGAGCAGCAGCGCAATGGCAGCGGCGATGCCAAGCCCCAAAAAAGCCTGATACGTTGGATACGAGGGATTGCCGAACATGGGCTAGCACACACCTTCCACAAAGCGGTCGAGCTCAACAAAGCGGGAACCCTTGACCAGTACAACATCATGTTTTTCAAGCGCGCCGCCCATGCGGTCGAGCACCTGCTGATAATCGGAGAACACCTGGATGCGGTCCTCGTCCATGCCCATCATGCGCGCGGCATCGGCCATAAGCTGGGCCAGCTCACCACCCACGCACGCCAGCATGTCGAGCTTCTTGGCGGCCGCATAGGCGCCCACGAGCTCATGCATGCGAGGAGCCTCATCGCCCATCTCGCCCATCTCGCCCAGGATCGCCATGCGAGACCCCGTGCACGAAAGCGAGCACAGTAGATCGAGGCCAGCAGCCATGGATTCGGCACTGGCGTTATAGGAATCGTCGATGACGCGGGCACCGCTCTTGGCGCGCTTGATCTCCTGGCGGTGACCGGTGATCGTGAGGCCCCTAAAGGCAGCATCGATCTGCTCGGGCGTCACGCCCAGGCGATAGGAAACCGCGGCGGCCTTAACGGCATTAGGAACGGACTGCACGCCGGGGATGGCAAGCATGGTATCGATCGTCTCACCCTGGCCAAAATCGAGCGTAAAGACCGGACGTCCCTCGTCATCAACACGAATGTCGCGGGCACGGACCTCATCATCGTCCGAGACGCCGGCCAGCATCACATCGATACCAGCAGGCTGGGCGAACGTATCGCGAATGAACGGCGTAAAGTCGTCCTCACCGCCCAAAACCAGCAGCGGCAAGAAGTCGCCGGCGGCGCACATACCCTGGACAATCTCGGCCTTAGCGCGGGCGATGTTCTCGCGGCTGCCCAAAATGCCGATGTGAGAGGTACCAATCTTGCTTACGATGGCAAGGTTGGGATTGGCGGACTGGGACAGACGCTCAATCTCGTGGAAATGGTTCATGCCCATCTCGAGCACCAGGACCTCGGTATCGGCCGGAGCGGAAAGCACCGTGAGCGGCATGCCGATCAGGTTATTGAAATTGCCCTTGGTGGCCCAGACACGATAGCGCTTGGCGAGTACAGCGGCGAGCACGTCCTTGGTCGTCGTCTTGCCGATGGAACCGGTAATGCCAACGACCAGGCAGCCAAGCTCCAGGCGATACGTGTGCGCCAAACGCAGCAGAAACTCCTCGGGATCGTCGGTCAGCAAGATGGCACAGCCCCTGTCCTGTGCCAGCGAGACCAGCTCGGCCTCGGGCTCACGCGTCATCACGACGGCGCCGGCACCCGACTGGACGGCACGGGAAGCAAAATCATTGCCGTCGACGTTTTCACCGGGAAAGGCGACGAAAATCGTCCCTTCCTCGACCTGGCGCGAGTCGATAACGCACCCGCGGCATACCCGATCGGCTTCTCCCGTCACGGTTCGGGCCCCTGTTGCGGCCGCGAGGTTGTTGACGGCGATCTCTATCATTGCAGCTCCCCTGTAAACCTAATAATGCTATCGGCGTATTGTATCCCAGCGCCGCGCATGCGTGGTGCAGGGCATGTGAACACCCTCATATGGGACAACAAACCAGGCCCCAAAGATTGTAACCCCCTACCTCGTGTGCGGGATACCCAGCACGTCGAGCGCGTTGGCCATAATGGACTGGAACGGCACCGCAGCGGCATCCGAGCCGCTCGGCGTTCCGTCGAGCGTGATATAGCACAGCACCTTGGGCGATTGTGCCGGTGCAAAGCCCATAAAGGACGACATATAGTTCTCCTTGAGGTAGCCGCCGTTCTCGTCGGCTCGTTCGGCCGTACCGGTCTTACCCGCCACGTCATAGCCGTCAACCGCGCCGCCAACGCCCGTTCCCTCGGACACGACCGTCTGCATGCACGATGTCACCTGGGATGCGGCATCCTCAGAAATCGCACGCTCGCCTTCGCCCCAGTCCTTCTCGTCGCCCTTGCTGGACTTATAGAAGTGCGGGGTCATCATCACGCCGCCGTTGGCGATACCGCCCACGGCACGTGCGATCTCAATCGGCGAGACGGACAGTGCCTGTCCAAAGCTCATCGAGCCCAGCGTGGCGCCGTCATACTGGTCACGCTCCTTGACGATACCCAGGCTCTCTCCCGGAAAATCGACACCCGAGCTGTGACCGATGCCCCACTTGTCCACATAGGCGGCAAAGTCGTCGGCACCGATCTTGCGCCCCACTAGGACAAAGCCCACGTTGGACGAACGGCGCATCATCTCGCGCACATCCATGGTCATGGCATAGTCGCGCTTGTCGGCATCGGTGACGGTATCGTCGCCCACCTTGATGCTCGCCGGCACCTCAAACGACGTACTCGATCGCACGACGCCCAAGTCGAAGCCGGCGCCCGCCACGAGCGTCTTAAAGACCGAGCCGGGCTCGTAGGCGTCGGTGACCAGGCGCAGATTCATATCCTCGGTCTTGGCATTCTCCAGATCGGTCTGGTCGTAGGTCGGGTACGAGCAGGCTGCCAAAATCTCGCCTGTCGTAGGATCGGTGACCAGCGCCGAGCCGTTCTTGGCCTTAGTCTTCTCAACTGCCTCTGCCAGGGCATCCTCGGCCGCACGCTGGATATTGACGTCGAGCGTCGTCACGATATCAACGCCGTCGACCGCAGCCACCTTTTTATAGGCACCGCCCGCGATATAGCTGCCGTCCCTCGCGCGCTCGCGTACGAGAGAACCGTTCGTGCCGGTCAGAAGCTTGTTGTATTGCTTTTCGAGACCCGTCAAGCCGTCGTTGTCTACATTCACTACACCCAGCACCTGCGATGCCAGATTGCCGTATGGATATACGCGCTTCATGGCCTGCTCAAAAAGCACGCCGGGCAGGTTCTTCTTCTCCAGCGCCGCAACATCGTCTTCGTCCACCTGGCGCTTGATATACACCCAGGTTCCATCGGACTCAACGAGCTTGCGGCAGGTCTTTTTATCGATTCCAGCTGCCTTGACCAGCGCCGACACCGTCTTGTCAACATCCTCGACAAGCTGCGGGTTCACGGCGATGTTGCGACATTCGACCGACGACGCCAGCACGTTGCCGTTGCGGTCGTAGATGGTGCCGCGTTTGGCATAGAGGGTCTGCGCAAGCAGGCGGCGCGCATCGGCACGCTCGCGCAGTTTATCGGCTTCGACAATTTGATAGTCGGCAAGGCGAAAGACGCCCAAGCCCAAGCCAAGCCCGATGAAGCCCATGACGGCTTTGCGGCGAGGCAGAGGCGCGCCTGTGAGCCATTCGGTCGACGAACTCTTGCGCGACCTGGTGTTATGCACTTGAGGGCCGCCCGAGCCGCGAAGTCGCGACGCCGGGTCGTTGCCACGGGACCGCCCGGCGTTGTAAGATTGCCGACCCGTTCCTTGATAACCAGAACGTCCCCGCGACGAGGGACGTCCAGAACCGCGGCCCCCATCGGAACCGCGGCGATAGTCATTTGTCATACTCAGCTACCGTCTTGCTACTGAGCGGTCGCGGTCGCGTTGGCGCCCGCGGCTGCATCCTGCGAAAAGTCAAGTGTAACGCTCTCGCTGGGCTCCACCATGCCATAAGCGCCCGCAAGGTCGCGAATGCGCGTGTCGGCGCCATAGACCGAATGCATGACCTCCAGGTCGGAGCTCTCATCGGTCGCCTTTTCGAGCGTGCTGGTAAGCTCGGCGTTGCTGTTGAGCACCTGGGCCGTAACGCCGGCGAGCGCCACGCGGGCGACGCCGATCGTCATGAAGATAGCCGCAATGATGCAAAACGTTTTAAGAACGCTCATGAAAACCGGGCTTACCGCCTGGTTTGCCTGACGGCCCGCGCCCGTGTAGACATCAAAGCGCGGCGCGCGCTGCTCACGGGGAGCAACGGGGGCCTGCGGCGTCTCACGATAGGCGGGCATGGCGTTCATATCATAGGCGAGTGCTGCGCTTGAAGTGTTGTAGCCCATGATATGCCGCCTCCCATCCCGAGTACGTTGGTAGTGTGTTTAAGCTTCGTTTATGGTGCGAGCGGGAGGTCCAATATCGCGCGGTCGCGCCTACAGACGCTGCGCCACGCGGATTTTGGCTGATCTCGCCCGAGGGTTGCGCTCAACCTCATCAGGCTGGGCAACCAAGGGTTTGCGGGTGATGACCTTGAGTATCGGCACGTTGCCGCACACGCACACCGGAATCTCCGGCGGACACGTGCACCCCTGGCTCATCTCCTTAAAGTGGTTCTTTACGATACGGTCCTCGAGCGAGTGATACGAGATGACGCAGATACGTCCGCCCGGGTTAAGCCACCTGGTGGCGGCATCAAGCCCTCGTTCGAGCACATCGAGCTCGTGATTGACCTCGATGCGAATGGCCTGGAAACTTTTCTTGGCCGGGTGTCCGCCATGCCGACGAGCGGCAGCCGGGATACCCGCCTTGATGATCTCGACAAATTGGCCGGTGGTTTCGATCGGTTCTTGCTCGCGGCGGCGCACGATCTCGCGCGCAATCTGCGAGGCGAACTTCTCTTCTCCGTAGACGCGTAGAATCCGGGCGAGGTCGTGTTCGTTATAGGTGTTGATGACCTCAGCTGCGTTTAAGGTGTTATTACCCGGATCCATCCGCATGTCCAATGGGGCGTCCTCGTTATACGAAAAGCCCCTGCCAGGGATATCGAGTTGCGGTGACGAAACGCCCAAATCGAACAGGAAGCCATCGACCCCGGGCACCTCGGCCGAGCAAAGCAGCTCGTCCAAGTCGCCGAAGTTGCCCTTCAGCAGCTGGTGCGGAACGCCGGGAACCTCGCGGTCCAGACGGGCACCAGCGGCCTCGAGGGCCATGTCGTCCTGATCGACGCCGAGCAAAAGGCCCGTCTCCCCCACCTGCGCGGCCATCTTTACCGAATGGCCGGCACCGCCAAGGGTGCAATCGCAGACAACGGAGCCGCTCTTTAGCCGCAGCGACTCAAGCACTTCGCCGAGCATGACAGGTTCATGCCGATATTCTTGTGTCAAGATCCCACGCTCCATCCGTTACCCGTGCCTTGCCCTTACGAGAAGAAGAGGTCCAGCAGGGCCTCATCGTCATCGTCCTCATCGGCCGCGGCGCGATCCCAAACCTCAAGGTGGTCGTAGTTGCCCACAACCGTGACCTCGCGGTCGAGGTTCGCCTGCTTGCGGAGAGACTCGGAAAGACCGATACGACCGGCGCTGTCCACGTCCATCGACGTGGTGCGCTTGTTGATCGCCCTCATGAGCTTCTGGTCGTTGATGTCACGCGGGTTAAAACCCTCGTGGCCCTCACGACCCGCGAAGAGTCCTTCGACCCACTTATCGAAGGCCTCGGCAGAGAACACGTACAGAGCATCGACATCCAGGGCTTTGAACACGCGAACGTGCTCTCCAAGCTCCTCGCGAAGGGGTGCAGGCAGGGACAGACGACCTTTTGCATCGAGATTGCGCTCGTATGCACCCGTCATTCCCATGTGCGCCCTCCCCTCGGTTACTCAGATGGCACGTACGCGGGGAACCACCCCGCCTGTCGACGTCATCAATAATATGGGGAACCGCCCCATTTTTCAACACCTTTCCCCACCCCTTCCCCTACCCCGCCCCACCACTCCACCCTCAA